>Ga0302187_10002031_pt1 | contig 16891 bp, 17 predicted proteins | sample II_Bog_E1_3_FD_202120 | JGI IMG/M metagenome (GOLD analysis project Ga0302187, IMG submission 202120) | Peat permafrost microbial communities from Stordalen Mire near Abisko, Sweden - II_Bog_E1_3 | ecosystem: Environmental > Terrestrial > Soil > Wetlands > Peat | place: Sweden: Abisko...
ATTCCGCAGCACGCGATGTTGGCGTGCTGATTTTTCGGGTCAAAAATGCTCCGGCTCCGCTTCGGGCTTGATTTCGTGCTTCATGATCAGCGGAGTCTGCGAGAGGGCGAAGATCACCGTCAGCGGCATGATGCCAAAGCTTTTGAAACCGGCCCAGAAATCCCAGCTCTGGGTCAGCCGCACGAATTCATTCAGTCCCGCCAGCACGAAGAAGAACAGGCCCCAGCGCAGCGTCAGCTTGCGCCAGCCCTCCTCGTCCAGATGCATCACGCTGTCGAGCGCCACCGGCAGCAAAAGCTTGCCGAAAGCCAGTCCGCCCAACAGCGCCACGCCGAACAGCCCGTTAACAAAAGTCGGCTTGAGCTGGATGAAGGTCTTGTCCTGAAAGACAAAAGTCAGGCCGCCGAAAAACAGGACCGCGATCGCCGTCACCACCGGCATGATCGGCAGATGCTTGGTCAGCACCCGCGAGGCGACGAGGGCCGCGACCACCGCAACCATCAGCACCGCCGTCGAGGTCAGCATGGTGACTTTTTCCGGCGGCAGATTCTCCGGCAGCAAGCCTCCGACCAGCCAGCCAAACAGCGACGGCTTGGAGTTGGCGAGGAAAAACAGGACCAGCGGCCCCATTTCCAGCACCAGTTTCAGCAGCGGATTCACTTTTCGCACGGGCGCCGGCGTTGCGGTCATTCAATAAAATCCTGTTCTATTCGTCGAAGCCAGCGATCGCCCGCGCAAAATCGCGCGCTTCGAAAGGCTCCAGATCGTCGGCCTGTTCGCCGACGCCGATGAAATGCACCGGCAGGCCGAATTTCTCGGCTATGGCGACCAGAATGCCGCCGCGCGCCGTGCCGTCCAGCTTGGTCATCACCAGACCGGTTACCCCCGCCACCCGGCCAAAAATCTCGACCTGACTTAGAGCGTTCTGCCCCACCGTGGCGTCGAGCACAAGCAGCACCGCATGAGGCGCCTCCGGATCGACCTTTTTCATCACCCGGATGATCTTTTCCAGTTCGGCCATCAGTTCGGTGCGGTTTTGCAACCGTCCCGCGGTATCCATCAGCAGGATGTCGACATTTTGCTCCTGCGCCGCCTTTATGGCGTCGAAAGCGAGGCCGGCCGCATCGGCGCCCGGTTCGCGCGCGATGACCGGCGCATTGGTTCTTTCGCCCCAGATGCGCAATTGCTCGATCGCCGCGGCGCGAAAAGTGTCGCCGGCGGCGAGCATCAGGCGCTTGCCCTCGCCATGGAACTTGGCCGTCAGCTTGCCGATGGTCGTGGTCTTGCCCGACCCGTTGACCCCGACCACCAGGATGACGAAAGGCTTTTTGCTTGCATCGATGACCAGCGGCTTCGCGACAGGCGCCAGCACGCGCTCGACTTCCTCGGCCAGAATGCCGCGCACGTCCTCCGGGGCGATCTGCTTGTCGTAACGGCCCTTGCCGACCAGAGCGGCGATGCGCGAGGCGGCGGCGACGCCGAGGTCGGCGCGCACCAGCACGTCTTCCAGATCCTCCAGCATGTCGCCGGACAATTTTCTTTTGGTGAAAATATCGGCGACGCCCTGGCCGATCGCCGAGGACGAGCGGGCCAGTCCCTGCTGCAACCGCGACCACCAGCTGACTTTTTCCGCCGGAATTTCGGGCTCGGCAGGCGCCGCGGGGAGTTCTTCAATGACGGGGGGCGCCGGGACGACAACGGGAGGAGGTATGACAACAGGCGGCGGCGCGACGGGCGGCGCTTCGGTGGGAACAACCGGGGCAACTCCTTCGACCGGGGCGGGCGCAGGCGCTGCGGGCAAAGTCTTGGCGGGCGCGGGCCTGGCGGGCGCAACGTAAGGAAGAACCTCCGGCTTCGGCTCCCAGAACGACTGTTTGGCATGACGGAGCCTGAACAGACGCGCTAAAAATCCGGCGTATTCCGACCTGAATTTTTTCGGTTTTGCGTTCATGCGCTTGCGACTCGAAATTTGCGACAGGGCGAAGCGCCCCTTCTCAGGACTTCGGGATTTTGCGATAAGCGTTCATGACGACAAACGCAAAACATCCCCTCGCTCCTTCGATAGCCTGTCCCGCATGACGCCGGAAGAGATTTTCGCGCGCGTGCTCTATCGCGACGGCCTGATTCTGGTGGTGGACAAGCCGGCCGGCCTTGCCGTGCATCGCGGCCCAAAGGGCGGCGAGAATCTTGAGGAGTCCTTTGTCCACCTCCGCTACGGCCTGCCGCGCTCCCCGGCCCTGGCGCATCGACTGGACAAGGACACCTCCGGCTGTCTGGTGCTGGGACGCCATCGCAAGGCGCTCGAAAAGCTCATGCTGCTGTTCAAGCAGGGTAAAATATCCAAAACCTACTGGGCCGTGGTCGAGGGCGGCCCGGAGGAGGCGGAAGGCCTGATCGATCTGCCGCTCGGCCGGCTCGACGCGGCGCGCGGCTGGTGGATGAAGGTCGACCCCAAAGGCCAGCCCGCGCAGACCCGCTGGCTGGTGCGGGGTCGGGGCCAGGACGCCGCCGGCAAGCCTATCGCATGGCTGGAGCTTTCGCCGCTGACCGGACGCACCCATCAATTGCGCGTCCATTGCGCGGCGCTGGATTTCCCCATCCACGGCGATCCGATCTATGGGTCGGGGGGCGACGTGCTGCATCTGCTGGCGCGCGCCATCACAATCCCGATGTCGAAAAACAAGCCGCCGGTCGAAGTGGAGGCCTGCATTCCGCCGCATATGGCCGGTCTGCTTGGCCGCTGCGGTTTTACGCCCGAGCTTGACCGGGCGGTGCTCGCGACGCGCGACGAACGGGAACAAACCGCGCGGAAAAGCGCCGAGGTCGAAGAAAGCGAACCGTAACAGGGCGCAAGTATCATTGAGAAGTGGCATGGACATGACAGCCAGCTTGCGCTAGGCATTCGCCCCTAAAATTCTGGAGAGCAGCATGGGTTACAAAGTCGCAGTCGTCGGCGCCACCGGAAATGTGGGCCGCGAAATGCTGGACATTCTTGCCGAACGCCGGTTTCCGGCGGACGAAGTGGTGGCGCTTGCCTCGTCGCGCTCCATCGGCACGGAAGTCTCCTATGGCGACAAGATCCTCAAGTGCAAACATCTCGACACCTTTGATTTTTCCGACTGCGACATCGCGCTGATGTCAGCGGGCGGCTCGGTGTCCAAGGAGTGGTCGCCGCGCATCGCCGCCAAAAACTGCGTGGTGATCGATAATTCCTCCGCGTGGCGTTATGATTCCGACGTGCCCCTGATCGTGCCGGAAGTGAACGCCGACGCGCTCGTGGGGTTCACCAAGAGATACATCATCGCCAATCCGAACTGTTCGACGGCCCAGCTGGTGGTGGCGCTCAAGCCCTTGCACGATCATTTCGGCATCAAGCGCGTTGTCGTCTCGACCTATCAATCGGTGTCGGGCGCCGGCAAGGAGGGCATGGACGAGCTTTTCGCCCAGACCCGCGCGGTTTTCGTGTCCGATCAGGTCGAGAGCAAGAAATTCCCCAAGCGCATCGCCTTCAACCTCATTCCGCATATCGACGTCTTCATGGAAGACGGCTTTACCAAGGAAGAGTGGAAGATGATGGCCGAGACGAAAAAAATTCTCGACCCCAAGATCAAGCTGACCGCGACCTGCGTGCGCGTGCCGGTGTTCATCTCGCATTCCGAAAGCGTGAACATCGAATGCGAAAAGCCGGTGACAGCCGACGAAGCCCGGGAAATTCTGCGCGAGGCCCCGGGCATTCTGGTGATCGACAAGCACGAGCCGGGCGGCTACATCACCCCGCATGAGGCGGCGGGCGAAGACGCCACCTATATTTCGCGCATTCGCGAAGACGCGACGGTGGAAAACGGCCTCGCCTTCTGGTGCGTCGCCGACAATCTGCGCAAGGGCGCGGCGCTTAACGCGGTGCAGATCGCCGAAGCGCTGATCAATCGCAAGCTTTTGACGCCGAAACAGAAGGCGGCGTGAATTTTACGCCGCCCATGGTTCGAGACGGCTCCTTCGGAGCCTCCTCACCATGAGGTAATTATCAATGACGCAGCCCTCATCCTGAGGAGCGCCTGAAGGGCGCGTCTCGAAGGACGAGGGCGTTCCACGGGTTTGTAAGCAGACTGACGCCGGGGAAACCCGGCGTTTAAATTTGCGTCGCCGCACAGAAAAATCAGAATCGCGGCGTGACGCCCAGCGCATGGCGGTGGGCTTCAGCCGCCACCTGTTCGAAATCTCCGGTCTCCTCATCCAGCACGAGCAATTCGCCGCCGCCCACGGCGAAATAGGCGCCATGCAAGGAGAGCCAGCCACGCTGCTCCAGCGTGCCGATATAGGGGAAACTGCGCAAATTCTTGATGCTCTGCTTGACCGATTCCCGCCCCAGCCGCTCCGACCATCTCCGCAGGGGTTCGGTCGGCGGGCCGAGGTTTTCCGCGGCCGGGGCCATCAGCCTGATCCAGCCGCCGATGAAATCGCCCGGTCCGAGGGGCCGCGTGTCGGGATCGAACTGCAATTCCGCATAGGCTTTGACGCCGCCGCACTGCGCGTGGCCCATGACCACGATGTGCTGAACCTTCAACGCCAGCACCGCGAATTCTATCGCCGCCGAAGTGCCGTGCAAATCGTCATTTGGCTGGTAGGGCGGCACGAGATTGGCGACATTGCGCACCACGAACATTTCGCCCGGCCCGGCGTCGAAGATCAATTCCGGCGACACGCGCGAATCGCAGCAGCCAATCAACAGGATTTGCGGGCTCTGCCCGTGCTCGGCCAGTTCCTCGAATCGCGCGCGCTCACGGCCAAAACGGCCGCCGAGAAAATTCTCGTAGCCATCCGTCAACCGTTTGGGGAAATGCAATTCGCTCATTCCGGCCGGGTTCCTGTTGTCCTTTGGATAATTCAGCGCGCGATATCAACAGTGGGACTGCCGAGTCCGACACCCTCCCCTTGTGCCGCATTGCTGAAGAATGGGCAATCCTCGCTATCGGCGCCGGGCCGCGACAAAGGATCACGGCCAAAATTCAAAATGACAATGGCGTGAAAACGACGGAGACATTATGGTGCCGCGCAGTAAAATATCACCGGAGACCACATGAGCAGCCTTCGCCCCCGCCGCAGCGTCCTTTACATGCCCGGCTCGAACGCCCGCGCGCTGGAGAAAGCCAAGACCCTCGCCGCCGACGCGCTGATCCTCGATCTCGAAGACGCCGTGGCGCCGGACGCCAAGGAAATTGCGCGCGAGCAGGTCGCCGGAGCCGTCAAGGCGGGCGGATTCGGCCGCCGCGAGGTCGTCATCCGCGTCAATGGCTCCTCAACCCCGTGGGGCGAGGCCGACTTGATCGCCGCCGCCAAGGCCGGCCCCGACGCCGTTCTGATCCCGAAAGTCTCGACGCCGGGCGACATCATGCTGGCCGCCAAGGCGATGCGCGACGCGGGGGCGCCCGACCACACCCGCATCTGGATCATGATGGAGACGCCGGTCGCGCTCCTCAACGCCGATTCGATCGTGCGCACCGCCATGGACCCCGCCTCGCGCCTCGCCGCGCTGGTCATGGGCACCAATGACATCGCCAAGGAGACGCGCGCCCGCCTGACGCCGGGCCGCCCGTCCATGCTGGCCTATCTGTCGCTCTGCGTCGCCGCCGCCCGGGCCTATGGCGCGGAAATCATCGACGGCGTTTATAATGATTTTTCCAATGAAGCCGGTTTTCGCGCAGAATGCGAACAGGGCCGCGATTTCGGCATGGACGGCAAGACGCTGATCCATCCCAACCAGATCGCGGTCTGCAACGAGGTTTTCGCGCCTGCCGAGGCGGAAATCGCCTTCGCGCGGAAAATCATTGAGGTTTTCGACCTGCCGGAAAATTCGGTCAAGGGCGCGTTGCAAATCGATGGAAAAATGGTCGAAAGGCTGCATGCGGACATGGCGCGGCGGACCGTCGCCATCGCCGAAGCTATCGCCGCCACAGCCTGATTTCGTATAAAGTATAGATGCACATTTGGTATTACGTACGTGGCGGTTTTGGCTTTTTCTCAACGTCCGCGACGGATATAGTGGGCCAAACGACAGGGGTTTGGGATGAACGTGCAGAATGGCGGGCCAAACGAGGCGAGCGAAGCCGGTTCGGCGCCCGACACCGGTTCGAAACCGATGGGATCAGACGCCCCGCTCGCTGGGGGCGAAGCGATGAGCGCCGCTCACATTGGCGGCGAACCTGTCGAGGCGCCAGTTGATCACGCCGTGGCGCCTGCGGTAACCGAAGGCGAAGCCCACTCTGAACCGGTCATCGACAGCGAGGCCGTCGAGCCGTCGCCGCCCGAAACACCAGCCGAATCGCTTGCAGAAACAGAAGCTGCCGAAACCGAAGAAGAGCAAGAGGAGATCGCGGCGCCGCCAAAGCCAGAGCCCCCGCGCAGTAACAAGTCATTGATGGTCGCAGCTGGCGTCGTTTTGCTCGGCGCCGCCGGTTATCTCGGCTGGAGCCAATTTGTCGCGGAGCCCGAAGCTCCCGCGCCGGTCGTCGCTCCGGCGCCGGGCGTCTCTCCAACCGTCTTGCCGCCCAGACACGCCGAAGTCAGGCCGGGCGACGACCGGTCGGGGATGGCGCCGACCCCGGCGCCCGCCGAGTCCCCCAAGGCCGAGCACGGGTCGGCGTCGCCGCCGCCCGCCAGTCCGGCAACGCGCCCGTCGCCCGAAATCGACGCTGCGAAGACGTCCGCAGCCGAAACGACCCTCGCCGCGAAACTCGCCGCGACTCAGGCGGCTTTGGAGCGCGCCACGCAAAGATTGCAGGCGCTCGAAGGCCAGGCGGCCGCGCCCAAGAGCGATGCGCGCGCGCCGAATGAGGTTGGCATGGCCCGCGCCGGCGACGCTTCGGCGCGGATCGTCGTCGCGCAAAGTTTGTTGACAGCGCTGAGGCAGGGCGACGATTTCACGCCGCAGGTGACGGCGTTGCAGGGGTTTGACGGTGATTCGCCGCGCATTCTCAGCCTGCGCGCCGCCCTCAATTCGCCCAGCGCCGCAAAACTCGCCGCCGATTTCGCCACGCTTGAACCCAAATTGGCCAAAGCCGCCGCGCCCCCATCGGAGGCGGCCAGGTCCGACGGTCTCAAGTCGGACGCGCCAGCCGCCAAGCCGGAGAGTTTTGGTAAGACCGTCCTTGCCTTCGTCGAAGCCCGCGTCGAAAAACTGGTGAAAATCAGCCCCGCCGACGCCCCGGACAATGAACAGACCGGCGAGCGCATCAAGAGAATTGAACAAAAGCTCCTTCGCGGCGACATTGCCGGCGCGCTGGCGGAACGCTCATTGCTGCCCGAACCCGCCGTCCTCCTTTCCGCAGACTGGGCCAAGGGCGCACAACAGCGCCTCGACGCCGAAATGGCCGCCAAGGCCGAACTGTCCGAGGCGATGGAAGCCTTCGGCAAAAATAAATCCTGACCCTTGTTTCGTCCCGGCGGCGCCGCCGCCGGAATGACATTCCCGCCCTATCCTTCGAGAGCCTCCGATGGTCCGCATTCTGGTCTTCCTGTTCGCCATCGGCCTTTTGGCCCTGGGTCTCGGCCTTCTGCTGGAACAGCCCGGCGCTCTTTCGCTGACCTGGTTCGGCTATCGCATCGAAACTTCGCCCGTTGTCGGGTTGAGCGTGGTTGCGCTCACCGCCATCGCGCTCTGGAGCCTCGTCAGCTTCATTTTCAACTTTCCGAGTCTGGTCTCCATCAGCGCCCGCGCCCGCAACCGCGCGCGCGGCCATGAAGCGCTAACGCGCGGCATAGTGGCGGCCGGCGTGGGCGACGCGCGCAAGGCGCAAAAGGCGAGCAAAGACGCCCGAAAGTTTCTGCCGAAAGAGCCACTGACCCTCCTGCTTCAAGCGCAAGCGGCTCAACTGTCCGGCGACCGCGGCAGCGCGGAGCAGGCATTTCGTAAAATGGCCGATCGTCCCGATACAAAATTGCTCGGGCTACGCGGATTGCACGCCGAAAGCCTGCGTCGCGGCGATCTCGACGAAGCGCATCAACTCGCGCTGCAGGCGCAGGACATAGCTCCGCTCGGCTGGTCCGGGCAGGCCGTGTTCGATCGCTATGCCGAGCAAAAAAACTGGGATGCGGCGCGACTTTGCGTAACGCAAAACCTGCGCGCGAAAATCGTCGATCCCGCTACGGCGACCCGCCAGAAAGCGGTGCTCGACACCGCCATCGCGATGGATGTCGAGACGACCGATCCCGAACGCGCCGTCAAGCTTTTGCGCGCGGCTGTCAAGAAGGCCCCCGATCTCGTTCCCGCCGCGGCTTTGCTGGGCCGGCTGTTGGCGCGCAAGGGCGACACACGCGGCGCCTCGAAAGTGATCGAGGCCGCCTTCGCCAGAACCCCGCATCCCGATCTGGCCCGGGCCTATATGGAATTGCGGCAGGGCGATTCCGCCGCCGAACGCTTGGCGCGCGTCCAAAGCATGGCCAAACGCGCGCCCATGGATCCCGAAAGCAAAATGCTGATCGCCACAGCGGCGCTGGGCGCGCGCAATTTCGCCGTGGCGCGCGACGCCATGGCGTCCCTGGTCGCGGCGGGCGAACGCCCCACCGCACGGATGTGCCTGATCATGGCGGAACTGGAAGACCGCGAACACGACGCGCAGGGTCTGGTGCGCGAATGGCTGTCGCGCGGCTCGCGCGCCCCGCGCGACGCGGTGTGGATCGCCGATGGCCAATGGTCGAAACAATGGGCGCCCGTCTCGCCGGTGACCGGCAAGCTCGACGCTTATCGCTGGCTCCTGCCCGCGGAGCAATTGTCGGGACCGATCGAGGAGCCGCCGCCGGCCTATGAGCCGCCGCCGCCCCTCGCCGTCGAGGCCCCCTCGCTGCCTGAGCCCGTCCCGGAAGCCGCCCCCCCGGCCACCGCTGAAATCCTGTCGCCGGAGCCGGCCCCTGAGGCGCCTCGCCCCTCTACCTCGCCTAAGCCGGTGGTTTTCCCGCTGCCGTCGCCGCCCGACGATCCCGGCCCTAAGCGCGAACATACGGACAGCCGCCTGTTCTGACGTCTTTTCGGTTCCTTTTTTCAGCGCCCTTGCCTCGACAAGCCGCCGAAAATTCTGTATAGGCCCGGCTTCCTCTCAATTTGGGCGGATTAATAAAACGCGTCCGGACAAAAGTCCGCGTCGCCAATTCACAACAGCGTCCCGAAACGCTCGCCGCAAGGCGGAACGGAGAATCAAGTGGCAGTCAATATCATCGAGCAGCTCGACGCCGAGCAGATCGCGAAGCTTTCCGCGACCAAGACCATCCCGGAATTCGACGCCGGCGACACCGTCATCGTCAATGTCAAGGTGAAGGAAGGCGACCGCTCGCGCGTCCAAGCCTATGAAGGCGTGGTGATCGCCCGCAATGGCGGCGGTCTCAACCAGAGCTTCACCGTTCGCAAGATTTCCTATGGCGAAGGCGTGGAGCGCGTTTTCCCGCTCTATGGGCCGGTGATCGATTCGATCAAGGTCGTGCGTCGCGGCAAGGTGCGCCGCGCCAAGCTTTATTATCTGCGCGATCGTCGGGGCAAATCCGCCCGTATCGCCGAACGTATCGACACCAAGCCCAAGGCCAAGGCCACCAAAGCCTGAGGAAAGCCCGACATGGGGCTCAATTCGCTCTGAACCTTTCGTGAGGGCCGGCCGTGCGCCGGCCTTTTCGCATTTGCGGATCAATACCTTAAGCCGAGCGTTTAAGTTGAGGAGAGGGAGCGCGAACTTGGAGTCCGCCTCTTGATCGAAGGCCCGCGAACTCTATGTCGATAAACACCAGCCCGGACGCCGGCCAATCCGCGTCCGCCGCGACAGGGATGAAAATCATGGTTGAAACCGCTGGCAAGCCCCGCACCCTTTACGACAAAATCTGGGACGACCACGTTGTCGACATTCAGCCGGACGGAACCGCCCTGCTCTATATCGACCGCCATCTGATTCACGAAGTGACCAGCCCTCAGGCTTTCGAAGGCCTGCGCCTCGCCGGCCGCACCGTCCACGCGCCAGAAAAGACGTTGGCTGTGGTCGATCACAATGTGCCGACCACCGACCGTTCGCTGCCCATCGCCGATCCCGAGAGCAAGGCCCAGGTTGATCAACTGGCGACCAACGCCCGCGATTTCGGCGTCGAATATTTCAACGAGCATGACCGCCGCCAGGGCGTCGTCCACATCATCGGGCCGGAACAGGGCTTTACGCTTCCCGGCGCGACCATCGTCTGCGGCGACAGCCATACGTCCACCCACGGCGCCTTCGGGGCTCTCGCGCATGGCATCGGCACCTCGGAAGTCGAGCATGTGCTCGCGACCCAGACCCTGATCCAGGCCAAGGCCAAAAACATGCTGGTCAAGGTCAATGGTAGCCTGCACGAAGGTGTCAGCGCCAAGGACATCACGCTGGCGATCATCGGCAAGATAGGCACCGCCGGCGGCACCGGCTATGTCATCGAATATGCCGGCGAAGCGATCGAAGCCCTGTCGATGGAAGGCCGCATGACGGTCTGCAACATGTCGATCGAAGGCGGCGCCCGCGCCGGCCTGATCGCCCCCGACGAAAAAACCTTCGCTTATTTGCAGGACCGCCCCAAGGCGCCGAAGGGCGAGGACTGGAAGCGCGCGCTGCATTATTGGTCGCAACTCAAGAGCGATCCGGGCGCGCATTACGACGCCATTGTCGAACTCGACGCCGGGGATCTGCCGCCGCTCCTGACCTGGGGCACCAGCCCCGAGGACGTCGTGACCATTGACGGCTTGGTTCCCACCGTCGACTCGGCCAAGACCGAAGCCCAGCGCGCAAAAATCCAGCGCGCGCTCGATTATATGGGCCTCAAGGGCGGCGAAAAGCCGACCGACATCGAGATCGACCGCGTCTTCATCGGTTCCTGCACCAATGGCCGCATCGAGGATTTACGCGCAGCAGCCAAGATTGCCGAGGGGCGCAAGGTTTCGGGCCGGGTTAACGCGCTGGTGGTGCCGGGCTCGGGTCTGGTCAAGGAACAGGCGGAAGCCGAGGGTCTCGACAAGATTTTTCTGGCCGCCGGTTTCGAATGGCGCGAGCCGGGCTGCTCGATGTGTCTGGCGATGAACCCCGACCGGCTGGCCCCGGGCGAACGCTGCGCCTCGACCTCCAACCGCAATTTCGAAGGCCGTCAGGGTTTTAAAGGCCGCACCCACCTCGTCTCTCCCGCCATGGCGGCGGCGGCGGCGATCGCAGGGCGTTTCGTCGATTTGCGCACCTTCAACTGAGCAGGCGGACACGATGAACGGCGATGAATTGCGCGCCTTGCAGGCGCCGTTGAAGGAAAAATACAAGGCGGATCAAAACGCCGCCGTGGTGACCCTCAAGGCGCAGGGCGACCTGTCCGGCGAGGGCCTCGCCTGCAAGGTCTCCACATCGCGCGCTCTGATCGAAGCCGGATTGCATCCGGCGACCGGTGGCAGCGGCTTGCAGGCCTGTTCCGGCGACATGCTGCTGGAGGCCCTGGTCGCCTGCGCCGGCGTCACGCTCAAAGCCGTGGCGACGGCGCTGGATTTCAAGCTGGCCGGCGGCGCGGTGCGCGCGGAAGGCGATCTCGATTTTCGCGGCACGCTCGGTGTGGCCAAGGACGCAGCCGTCGGTTTTACCGATATACGTCTGGTCTTCGACCTCGACACCGACGAACCGCAGGAGCGGGTCGACGCCTTGACCCGCTTGACGGAACGCTATTGCGTGGTGTTCCAGACGCTGGCGAAGCCGCCCAAAATCGCCCTGACCGTCAAGGCAAAGGGCTAATGGCGAGCATAAAGCCGCCAGCAGTCGACTGGATCGGGCGCAAGGCGCCGACTTTGGCCGAATTCGAGGCTTTGGCCGAGGTCGCCTATCGCCGCCTGCCGCAGAGTTTTCTGCGCGCCTGCGAAGGGCTGGTGATCAAGATCGAGGATTTTCCCGACGAGGACACCCTGCTCGAATTCGAGGCCGAAACCGAGTTTGAACTGCTCGGACTTTTTCGCGGCGCGGGGCTGTCGCAGATAGGCGAGATACGCACCGGGCAATTCCCCAACATGGTGTTTCTCTTTCGCCGCCCCATTCTCGACACCTGGGCCGAAGGCGACGAGACCCTCGGCGACCTCGTGAAGCATGTGCTGGTGCATGAGATCGGCCACCATTTCGGCCTGTCCGACGAGGACATGGAGCGGATCGAGCAAGAAGCGTACTGATCGGCAAACTGAAAACGGAGAGGCGCCATGGCGGCCACACCCACCGACATCACCTTTGACGTCGCGGCCCCGGATTTTCGCCTGCCGGCGACCGATGGAAAGCGTTATGCGCTGGACGATGTGGCGGGCGCGAAGGGAACGGTGATCGTCTTCATCTGCAACCATTGCCCCTATGTTATCGCGGTCATTGATAGACTGGTCGCCGATGCAAGGGTGCTGATGGGGGAAGGATTCGGCTTCGCCGCCATCTGCTCGAACGACGCCGCCTCCTATCCCGACGATTCCTTCGACAAGATGAAAGCCTTCGCCAAGGCGCATGATTTCGCCTTCCCTTACCTGCATGACGAAACGCAGGCCGTGGCGCGCGCCTATGGCGCGGTCTGCACGCCCGATTTTTTCGGCTTCGGCCCGGACTGCAAGCTCAAATATCGCGGCCGTCTGGACGAGGGCCGCACCCAGGCGCCGCCGAAAAACGCGCGCCGCGAGCTCGTCGAAGCCATGCGCGCCATTGCCACGACCGGTCAAATTCCCGCCGATCAGACCCCGTCGATGGGCTGTTCGATCAAGTGGAAGGCGCGCTGAAACCGGCCTTCCACAACGCCGATATCCCCTCGCGATAGGTCGGATAAAGCGGTTCGACGCCGAGCGCGTGTTTCATGCGGCGGTTGGCGACGCGCTTGTTCTCGCCGTAGAAACTGCGCGCCATCGGCGTGAGGTCGGCGGTGGCGAAATCCTGTTCGGGCGGCGGCGCCATTCCTAAAAGGCCGGCGGCATAGACGATGACATCTTGCGGCGGCGCCGGTTCATTGTCGGTGACATTATAGACGCCACCCTGCGCGGCCCCGGCAAAGCAGGCTGCGATCGCCCGGCCGATGTCCTCGACATGGATGCGGTTGAAAACCTGCCCCGGCTTGGTCAGCCGCCGCGCGTTGCCGTCTCGCAGATTGACCAGCACATTGCGGCCCGGACCGTAAATGCCCGACAGGCGCAGAATATAGAGCGTCTTTCCCGACGCGGCGGCCAGCGCTGTCCAGTCCCGTTCGGCCTTTACTCGCAGCGCGCTGCGCGAAGACACGGGTTCGAGTTCGGCGCTTTCGTCCACCTCGCCGCCACCCCGGTCACCGTAGACGCCGATGGTCGAAAGATAGACGATCTTCTTTAAATTGGGCGCGGCGGCGATTTCCGGCGCCAGCCGCCGCAGCGCCGGATCGCCTTGCGCGTCCGGCCCGGCGCTAACGAGCAAGGCGTCGGCCTCGGACAGCGCCGCCAGCAGGCGCGGATCGACCTGATCCGCCCCGCTGTCAAAAGGCAACAATTTGACGGACCCCGAACCCTCCCCTTGCGGCGCGCGTCTGGTCGCGATCACGGCGTCAAAAGCCTGCGCATAATGGGCGGCGTAATGCGCGGCGGTATAGCCGAGGCCGAAAATCAGCAAATTCATTGTGCAAGCTCCCGCATCGCCAAATCCCATTCCGCGCAGACCGTCAGGTCATTTTCTTGCTGGCGGCGCCCGGAAAAAGCCAGGAATTTTTCACGCGAAAGCAGGCGGGCCAGCGCCCATACCACCATGCCGCGCACCAGCGGCGAAGCATGATCGAGCCGCGCCGCAACGGCGGGGACAAGGGAAACATCGCCGGAATTGCCGATGGCGAGCACCACATTGCGCAGAAAGCGCGCGTGTCCGATGCGCTTGACCGGTCCGCCAGCGAAAAAGGCGCGAAACTGCGCCTCATCCATCGCCACGAGGCTCGCAAGCGACGGCGCGACAAGATCTCGACGTGCGGAAAGCTTGGCCTCGCGCGCGGTCTGGGCGAATTTATTCCACGGGCAAACCGCGAGGCAATCGTCGCAGCCATAGATGCGATTGCCGATTTTTTCGCGATAGGCGAGCGGAATTTGCGCCTTGGCCTCGATAGTCAGATAGGAAATGCAGGCGCGGGCGTCGATCCGATAAGGCGCGTCGAGCGCCCCCGTCGGGCAAGCGTCGAGACAGGCGCGGCACTGGCCGCAATGATCGCTTTCGGCTGGATCGGGCGCGAGTTCCAGTGTGGTGAAAATGCTGCCGAGAAACAGCCAGGAGCCGAAATCGCGCGAGACGAGATTGGTGTGTTTTCCTTGCCAGCCAAGGCCGCAGGCGGCGGCCAGAGGCTTTTCCATCACCGGCGCCGTATCGACGAAGACTTTGACATCGCCCTCGGCGCCGGCCTTTTTCGCCTGCGCGAGCAGAAAAGCGGCCAGTTGCTTGAGCTTGCCCTTGACGACGTCATGATAATCACGATGGCGGGCGTAGACGGAAATGTTTCCCGCCGATTTCGGCGGCGCCGCCAGCTGATCGACCTCCGGGCCGTAATTCATGCCGAGCATGACGATCGAGCGGACATCCGGCCAAAGTTTTTGGGGATCGGGCCGCCAGTTGGCGCGCTCCGATAGCCAGTCCATGTCGCCCTGGCGACCCTCGTCGAGGAAGGCGGCTAGCTGGGCCGGCGCATGAGGAATGGCGTCGGGGCGCGCGATGCGGCAGGCGTCAAATCCCAGCTGTTGCGCCTCGGCGCGAAAAAGCTTCAGAAATCCACTTCCGTATAGAGCTCGTTCATCTTGACGCCGGGCGCGCGGTCCGCCAGCAGCGGCCGGAAACTGGGACGGCTTTTCAGGCGCTGATACCATAGCTTGGCCGGCTCTTCCTCATCCCAGGGCGCGTCGCCAAGAAAATCGACGCAGGAAAGATGCGCGGCGGCGGCGAGATCGGCATAGGTCATCCTGTCGCCCGCCAGCCAGTTGCGTGTCGTCTCCAGATAGGAAACATAGCGCAGATGATAGCGCAAATTGGCGCGCGCCGCGCGCACCGCGTCCATGTCCGGCGCGCCGCCGCCAATCTCGGTGGTGGTGAAGCGCTTGTAAACCTTTTCTGTCACCAGCCAGTTCGTGACTTCGGCAAAGAACTTGTCGTTGAACCAGGATGTCAGGCGGCGCGTCTCCACCCGCGCCACCGGCGAGGCCGGCAGCAGCCGATGATCGCCCAGCCTGTCGCCCAGGGTTTCGTCAAGCCATTCGGCAATCGCCGCCGCGCCCGGAATCACCAACCCGTTGTCCTCGACCAGAACCGGGGTCTGCCCGGCGGGATCGAGCAACAGGAATTCCCGCCGCCGCTCATGCACGCGCTCTTCGATCAGATCCACCTCGACGCCGTATTCGCCCAACGCCAGGCGGACGAAACGCGAATGGGGACAAAGCGGATGGTGATAAAGTTGCGGCATGCCTGATCTGTTTCGTCCAGCCTCGGAAACGAGCCGGAAAGCCAACGTATAGGAGCCTCTTTTGGCGTGAACAAGGCTGCTTTTCAATTTCCACGGTTAAAAATGTCTTACGGGCGAGAAACGCTTGCTTGGATAACGGCGTGAATTGCTCACGCGGGCGGCGGCGGCTCTGTGGCGGTCTTCTCGGGAAACTCACAAAGATTGGCGATGGGACAGACCACGCATAAAGGCTTGCGCGCCTTGCAGATATAGCGACCGTGCAGGATCAGCCAATGGTGGGCGTGCAGCAGGTATTCATCGGGCACGATGGCCAGCAGTCCGCGCTCGACGGCCTCCGGCGTCTTGCCTCGCGCCAGCGGGATCCGGTTGGAGACGCGGAACAAATGGGTGTCGACCGCAATGGTCTTTTCGCCAAAGGCGATGTTCAGGACGACATTGGCGGTCTTGCGGCCAACGCCCGGCAGACTTTCCAGCGCCTCGCGGCTGCGGGGGACCTCGGACCCAAAGTCCTCGATCAATTTGCGCGACAAGGCGATGACGTTTTTGGCCTTGTTGCGAAACAGGCCGATGGTGCGGATTTTTTCGCGCACACCCTCCTCGCCGAGGGCGAGCATTTCCTGCGGCGTCGAAGCGACCGAAAACAGGCCTTTGGTCGCGCGATTGACGCCAACATCGGTCGCTTGCGCCGAGAGCACGACGGCGACCAGCAGCGTAAAGGGGTTCACATAGTCGAGCTCTCCCTTGGGGTGGGGGTCCTTGGCGGCAAAGCGCGCAAAAATCGCACGAATGCGTTCGCTTTCGGCGGCGACTTTTTTGGCCTTTGCCGATTGTGCCTTTTGGGACGCGGCTTTGACGGTGGATTCGGTCATGCGACACTATAGCGCGAAGTGGGCGCCGGTTGGCGACCTTCCGTTTTTCACCGCACGGTTGCGGCCGCATCGCTCGCTGGCGCGGGCGCGCGGCGGACTCCGCTTCCCAGAGACCGCATGACGAAAAAGGACCGCCCAATGAGGTGCGGTCCAAGTCGTTCGGAGGTCGCCCAGGGAAATTCGGGCGCGTGACGCGTCGTCACCAGACTTTTTTACAGGATTTTTGCGGTTGGTGGTGTTGATCTGGCTCAAACTTGGTCTTGGACAGATTGCCGCAGGCGGCTTCCCGCCCGGTCAGGCGCGATGGCCTTGTTCGCGCTCGATCAAACGGCGCTTGCGCTCCAGACCCCAGCGATACCCTGACAGGGAGCCATTGCTGCGCAGCACCCGATGACAGGGAATGGCGATGGCCAGGACATTGGCGGCGCAGGCGCCCGCCACCGCGCGCAAAGCCTTGGGCGCCCCGATGCGCCGGGCGATTTCGGTATAGCTCGTGGTCGTGCCGGCTGGAATCTCGCGCAATTCGCGCCAGACCTCGCGCTGAAATTCGGTTCCCCTGATGTCGAGCGGCAGATCGAACTTGC
>Ga0302187_10002039_pt1 | contig 16861 bp, 15 predicted proteins | sample II_Bog_E1_3_FD_202120 | JGI IMG/M metagenome (GOLD analysis project Ga0302187, IMG submission 202120) | Peat permafrost microbial communities from Stordalen Mire near Abisko, Sweden - II_Bog_E1_3 | ecosystem: Environmental > Terrestrial > Soil > Wetlands > Peat | place: Sweden: Abisko...
GTTGGTATTCTGCCCTTCATGTGTGAGGTCGTAGCGCCAGGTCAGCACCGGTACCGCTGTAGGCAGTTGGGCAAACACGCGCGACGCAGGCGCCGATAACACGGTCAAAACAAGCATGGCGAGCGAGACAGGGTTGGTGCGCATTCTTGCTGCCGCAGCGACGAGAGACTGGGCAGCTGAGTGGGAAAAGTTGGAATATCTGGACTTGCGGACTCGAATCATTTGTTTCATCCCAAGCTCCTGGAGTTCAATCCTGGTCGGTGGCGCGATGCGAGCCCATTCGGCCGTGCGGCGTAATGTCCGATTATCCCTGGATTGGAACTCGGATCTCCGAATGTTCTATTAAAAACAATCTAAGGTGAGCCTACTCGTAAAACTGGCCAAGATTGCACAACTTTCGATAAGCGGAAACCGCGCACTAAGACGAGTTCGCAATCCGTGTCCGCTCCTGCATGAGTCAAATCGGGGACTGTGCCAGCGGTTTGTCGTCCCCGCCCGAACCGCCGTGAATGTGAGCACAATTGGCCAGTATGGAAACGAAGGTCCCCAGCATACTTTCCCTTCCGGTCAGTCGCGGAAAACCGCAAGACAATGCGGGAGGATCCCTTGCGAACCACCTTGGTTATCCGTCTTGGCAGCGTACCGCTTCTCTCCAGAAGCGCCCTCATCTGTCTGTCCTTCTTGACGCTCGCGACAATCTCTCTTTGGAGCCAAGAAGCCACTGGAGGGGCGCCCGGTATCGCCTGGCGCGTACGAGGGCCGTGGAGGGTGGATGGAATCAGTGCGCCGATTCTCGACGGCGATGCTGTTCAACCCGGATCGCTGCTGCGGCCAGACGAGAGCGCGCATAATCAATCGATCACTGTCTTGCTGCCAGACGGTCAACGCTTTCTCTTCGAATGCTTCACCGTGGAAGACTGCGCACGTGGCTTTCGCGTGCCTTGGCTCTACCGCAGGCCCGAACCGTTGGCTGTCGACCTGCTGGCGCGGGTTCGCGTGGAGCTTGCCGGCGGAAACCGCGATCTGTCGACCGGGCCCGGCTTTGAGCATATGGCTCACCTGCCGCGCGACGAGGTAATAACAGTCCTTGGTCTCAACAACCGGGTCGACGTCGGAGGTCTGGTCAAAAGCCTTTCCAATGGCCGCTATACTTATGATCTGCGATCGCTCGATACCGCTTTTCCACGACAGTCCCATCTCGATATCGAGAAGAATGAGCCCGCCATCACTCTGGCGCTTCCATCATCCGGGCTCTACGTCCTGACTATCACAGACGAACTGAATAAGCCGCGCATCGATCTGTTCATCGCCGCCGTCACGCCCACCCAGGCAAAGCGCGTCGAGAAACCATTTGCTGACGCCGAAGCGCTGATGAAAGAGTGGAACGTCTACTACCAGGGCTGGCCCGTGCATGATTTTAAGCGGGCTTATCTTGAGTCGCTGATCATGGGCGAGAAGCCGCCAGGTGAGCGCAAGCGGGAAAGCAAGCCCACTTCCAACGCTGGAATGTCTGGCGGGCCCGGCGACGCGGCCGAGGGCCGGGCTGGCGTGACCTCCGAGCCCACCTTTGGACCAAAACCAGGCTTGTTTGAAGGAGATACGGCAGTAACGCTGCGCTGCGACACGCCCGGCGCCGTCATGCACTTCACGGTCGACGGCTCTCAGCCGGTCGCCAGTTCATCGGTGTATCTTGCGCCGATCATGGTGCAGGGGACGGAACTGACGATCAAGTCGTTTGCCAGCATGGCGGGCAGAAAAGACAGCGCTGTCGTCACCGGAATCTTCCGCATTCAGGAGTAAATGCGGGCTGGATTCACAAGATCTCCCCAAATGGGACCTGTCGCAAAGTCGTCAAGTCCAATGCTTATCAGCCTGTGGCGAAAGCTTGGTTTTGAAAAGGCACGACTTAAGTCGTGCCGTAAAGCCAATGAAAGCAACGGGGCTTCAGCCCCAGAGGTGAGGTTTTTCGAGCTTCTCGACTTTTGCCACAGGCTGTTATGGCCCCATGTTCGCAGGCTTGCATGGGTCGTGGCCCAGCGACGCCGCGGTTACCGGACTCGGCGGTGTCGGCGGTTTGGCCCACGAAGGGCTGGCAAAGTCGAAAAACTCCAGCAAATTCGGCTGCGCCGCATCCCGAGCGGTTAGATGCGCGGAGCTTCCGATAAACCGGTTCTCCACAAACTTGATAACTGCCGTGTGATCCATCGGAGTGTGCGACACATAGTGCTTTCTGGTAAATGGCGATACGATGATATTGGGCAACCTGAATCCAAGTTGTGCCGCGAAGCCGTTTATAGCCGCCGCGTCTGAAGGATTCGCGCCAGGATTCGTCGACGTGAGATCGCAATGGAGGGTCGGAACTCCGCCGCTCGGTACACAAGGCTTGTAACTGTCGGCGTTCACGGCGATCGTTGAGATATCCGGAATGGCTCCAAGAGATGGATCCGTGTTCTGGTTCGAGTGGCCGGGAACCGGGGGAACATGGTCGTAGGGTCCTCCGCCTTCGTCGTAGCTGAGGAAGAAGACTGAGTTCTTCCACGCCGGGCTCGCCATAAACTTGTTCACCACATTCGCCACTTGTGCTTGACCCATAAGGATCGATTGCCCCGACCCAGGATGCTCATCGTTGTTGGCGTAACCCGCTTCAATGAACGAAAAACTGGGAAGCGTGTTGTTTGTGAGATCCGTATAATAAGTGGACAGAGGGGCAATGTGCGCCGTGTCGATGCAAAATGAATTCGTCGCGTCCCCAACCGCGCTGGACTGCTGCGTGGGAGCGGCACATGCGCCGCCTGTCGGATTCTCCCGCAGATATTGAAACGAGTAAGTCAAATTGGAAAAGGTGGTGGCGGGATACTTGGTGTTTGCATTGCCGTTGCAGTCGTCGGAGTTCAGGCAAAAGCCCTGGGTAACCGTGTAATAGATCTTCCACGACACTTTGGCCGCGTCCAGTTCCTGGAAAATCGACCCTATATTGAGTTGCGGCAGATGGTCGTCGCCGCCTGGATCCCTGACCAGGCCTTGTGTCGTGCCTCCTGTGAATACGGCAATGCGATTGCCTTTGCTCTTGGTCGCCACCGGCGAGAACCATCGGTCCGACACCGCGAACTGGGATGCCATGTAGTAGTAGTAGTTTAGGAAGCTTTCGTCGTAGTAACCCATGACGCGCTCGCCGGTTAGATCGGTAAAGGTGCCCGCGCAACTGCCGCCACCGCTCGCGCAGCTCTTCGCGTACCCCTCGCCATTGTGAACGAAACCGTCCATTAAGGTGGGGCGCGTATTGAGAAAGTTGTAGCGATTGACGTCTCCATAGCTCGAAAGCCAATCGGAGCTCATGTCGTCGGCGCAGGTGGAAGTGAACTTGAAGAGCGGATAATTGACGCCTTGATCGTCCTCATTGCCGATGCTATTGAGCTTGTCGTCGATACCATCCACATCGTAAGTCTTGCCGTCTGCGCCCACATCCCAGCCGTTGGTCTTGCGATAGGGGTTCAACATGCCGAAGTAATTATCGAAAGAGTGGTTCTCCTGAAGCATGAACACGACATGGCTGATGGAAAGCAAGCTGGCCGCGGGGATTACCGTAACGACGGTTTCCTCCGAGGTTGTCCCGTGTGCCCCTGAGGCTTCAACGGTATAAGTGGTCGTCGCGGCCGGGGTTACCGTCAGCGTTCCACCGTTCGCCGCCAATTTGTAGGAAGTGTCGTTCGAACCGGTCACGGTGACCGCAGTGGAATTCACGCTGGTTACCGTCAGGACCGATGAACTACCCTCGGTGATGGTGCTGGACTTTGCCGTGATGCCGACAATGGGAGCCGCCGACGCTTCCACCGTAACAGCGATGTGGGCAACCGTTGCCCCGCCGCATTTATCCCACTCTTCCACCGTCGTTTGCTGGGAGCCAGGGCTCATCGCAATCTCGGTATTCATTGTGGGCGCATCCACTACATAGATCAGCTTGTTGTTGACATAGACCCCCATCGAGGCAACGCCCTTGGAGCAAGTCGTCGTGGTTGCACTTGCCACATAGTGCACGGGAGAGGTGAGTGTCGCGGCGTTGGTTGGACTGGTTACCGTTACAGTTGCCAATGCCGGAGTGATCGAAGTGAGGAGCGCAAAGAGAACGCACGGTGAGGTCTTCATGATGCCACCTTTGGAACCAGTTTGAATTAAGGGCAGCCGGAATGTGGAGATGCCGGCGGTTGTGGGGTCTGCACAAAGGATGGCCCCATCGTTTCGATGGGCATATCCAGGCGAGGGCGAATTTGGAGAGCAACGTTTCTAAGAAAGTGCTCTTGTTTCCGGTTCTGTATCTCTGGACTCAGGAGTCGCGCTTTCGTTCGTATCGGTATGACTTTGCGCCCTGAAGCATCCAATCCGGACACTGAGCCGAATTGGATGGACTCATGGCTTGGATGAGTTTCCCGATTGCCTGGGCGCTATTTCCCGCTCGTGCATTCGCAGCCGATTTGGCTCACATAAGCCAGCCAGGACCGCGACAAGTGAGAGGCGGCGCGCATTCCGCGCGTTGATCAAGGTTTCCACACGAGGAAACATAGGTCTGTGTCCAACTGCTCACCATTTGCGAAAGGCCCGCAATGCTGTGCGCGGGCATTGCCCGTCCTGAGATGATGGCTACGCGCCCGAGGACTGGATTGCAGGCCTCCAAGGCGAGCCTGGGTTTCGTCAGCTTGATTTGGCCCTCTTCGATGGACAGATTCGGTGCCGTATGGCGGGACCTGTCCCATCTTTCCGTGTTGACCTTGGCGGGAGCCCTCCGAAGAATGACTGAAGTCAGGGTAGTCACTGGCGGCTCATACCAGGTCAAGCGGCGCTAAAACGCCGATTCGAGAGATGCTCTTGATACTAAGGTTGTAGATTAGGATGGCTCGAATGTGCCATGGCAGTCGCTCTCCGGTGCGCGATGGAGAAGCGATCATCGGGTTGGAGGCGCGAAGTGTCGCGGTCGCATGACCGCAAAGCGGGGCTGTTGGCCCGTTCGGAAGCGCGAGATTGCAGCTTGGCCTAGGTTCAATGCTTGTTGAGCCACTGTGAGCGAAGAATGGCTGGCAATTGGCCGAGTGGATGGGGGAATCGGCTCCTTACAGGGTGCAGGATCTGCCGGACCGGGCTCGTTGGGATGCAGACGCAGAGCGGGACCGGCTCCACAATTCCGTGCTGGAACAGTTGAGTAGGCCGGACGCCGTTCTGATCGTCGATGAGACGGTATTTCTGAAGAAGGGCGAACACTCGGTCGGGGTCAAGCGCCAGTACACCGCCTCGGCGGGGCGCATCGGGAACAGTCAGGCCGGCGTGTTTCTCTGCTATGCCAGAGACGAGGGTGCGGCATTGGCGGATCGTGAACTGTATCTTCCCCAAGAGTGGGCCGCCGATCTCTAGCGCCGCCGCGTCGCGGCGGTGCCGGAAGAGACGGAGTTTTCCACCAAGGCGGAGTTAGCCAGACGCACGATCGAGCGTGCGTTGAAAGCGGGCACGCCCTGTCACTGGGTAGCTGCCGACGAGGTCTATGGCAACTACAGCAAGCTGCGCCGGAGGCTGCAAGAGCAGCGGCTTGGTTATGTGATTGTCATATCTTCAGACCAATGGATTCGCTGGTCGGATCGTGAACGGCGGTGCGTGGATGCAATTGCGCAGACTTTGCCAAATTTGGCATGGAAACGTGTCTCCGCAGGCTCGGGCAGCAAAAGCGAACGGCTTTACGACTGGACTCTGATCCGGGGTTGGGAAGAGGATGGCTGGAACCACGGACTGCTGGTGCGGCGCAGTATTGAGCAACAGCACGAGTATGCGCACTATTGGTTTTACGCGCCCACAAGCGAGGCCACATTGGAAACTCTTGCCCGTGGCCGGGCAACGCTGGCGGATCGAACAATGCTTCCAGGCAGCAAAGGGCGAGTGTGGACTGGACCACTACGAAGGTTGCCACTGGCAGGGCGGGCAACCGCACATCGCGCTGGCCATGCTGGCTCACGCGGTGCTGGCCATCCCCATTCTGCCAGCGCGGGGAGAAGAAAACTCCAGGCGGACTGGTGCCAATCAGCGTATCGGAAGTGCGCCACCTGCTCACTTGCCTTCTCTGGCGCGGATGGCACGGCGTTGAGCGTCTACTGCACTGGTCGCAATGGCGAAGACAATACCAATTCCTTGCTCTACGCTGCCACTACAGGAAACGAGGATCTCCGCCGCCAATCTACTATCTGCAACGGTAGTAAGACGTACTCGCTGTCCCCAGTGATCGCCCTCAAATCCCGGAACAGCTTGCTCACCTGCCGGGAGAAGGGAACAATCTATGGCGCGGGGATCTTCATCCGCTCCTTCGGGATTTTCCAGGAGTCCCGGTCCAGATCGAGTTCCGCCCACCAGGTTTCTCGCAGCTCAGTGGCCCGAAGGAATGTCCGCGCCATGGTCTGCAGTGCGTACCAGGTGATCTTAGTTCCCGTGTAGTTCTCCATTGCCAGAAGCAAAGCGGGAAGATCGGCGTGATCTATGCGGGCGCAGTTGGTCACGATCTGTTCCTTGAGCACGTCGCCAGGCCTGAGGTCTGCGGCGGGGTTACGCTGGGCGCACCCTTTCACAATCGCGAACCGATAAATTTGGCTGGTTACGCGGAGGGCTTTCCGCGCCAGTTCGCCCGCCCCGCGATCCTCGATTGCCTTTGCCATGGCCGCGATATCGGGGGCTTCAATATCTGCGATGTGCCGGTGCCCCAGCTTGGGGAGAATGTCAGCCTTGATGCGGCTCTCCATTTGGATCTGGTAACGAAAGGCCTTGCCGTCGCTCCATTTATTGAACCATTCCTTCTGGACCGCTCCGAAACTGCCAGCGGGCCAGTCAACCACCTTTTCGGAACAGGCCGCCAGCGGTTGCATCTTCGCCAGTGTGGAGCGCTCTTGGTTGAGTTTCGCCAGTAACGCTTCCGCCTTCTTCTCCACCTTTTTCTCAACGGCAGGGTTTACCCCGCCGCGCAGGACACCCTGCAACCGCTGGTGCTCGGTGCGTGCGTCCTTAAGGCTCATTGAGGGGTAAGCGCCAATTGTAAATAATTGAGGCTTTCCCCCGAATCGGTAGCGCCAGCGCCAGTATTTTGTCCCTTTGGGGGTGACGTAGAGGTTGAGACCACCACCATCCGCCAATTTGTAGGGTTTATCCACGCCCTTGGCTTTTGAGATTTTGGTGTCTGAGAGTTTGGCTCCTGCCATCGAATCCTCTGTTTTCAACTGTGGGTAAAATCCATCAAACTGTACCCACATTATACCCTCATTCTTTGCGGCTTCAGGCGAACAGAGGCGGAGGGCACCGGACAACCGTTTTCGTAATATATTGATTTTATTGGGGTTTCCGTACGGTGCTGGACGCCAGCGGACAAAGCTTGGCTCCTCAGGTAGGACTCGAACCTACAACCCTTCGGTTAACAGCCGAATGCTCTGCCATTGAGCTACTGAGGAGTGTCTGGTGGCGTAAACCAACTCTCTAAAAATATCAAACCCGGCGGCTGCCGTCAAAGTTCCGCTCTGTAGACTGGGCTGCGGAGGCCGGTTCGGCCGCTGAATGGAGGACCTGGCCGGGCGGCGGAAGTGATCGGGAGTCACTTCTCTGTAGACTTGTGCGCGGAGGACAGGATGGACACGGACGCTCTTGCGCCGGAGACGAGCGCGCCCTGGATGGACGCGGAGGTGGTGTAGTCGCCGCAGAGAACGATGCCGTCGCCTTTGTCCGGATCGACCGGGCTCGGCCGCACGCGCTGGTAGTTGGATTGCGACGGGAGGGCGTAGGCGATGGGATAGCCGCCGACGGCCGCCCAGCGATTGACCTGATTGCCGAACCAGCGGCGCAGTTGGGTGCGCACGTCGGCTTCGAGCGTCTCCATGGCTTCGTCTGTCTCGGGGGCGATGCCGACGATGTTGGCGCAGATCAGATGGGCTCCGGGGGGCGCGTAGGCTGGGGCAACGAGGCTCATGACCGCCAGGTGATTGACGGGGCCGGCGGTGGGGCCGTCGCCGTTGAGCACGATCACCGGTTCGTCGACTGGGGCTTCGCTGGCCGCGTAGTAGATGGTGGTGGTGCGGTTCCAGGCGCGTGGCGGGGCTGCGCCGGCCTTGCGGTATTTTCCAAGGAGGTCTTTGGCGTCCTGTTCGCGGGCGGCCATGACGACCTGCGGTGTCTGGTAGCTGCCGGCGGTATCTGTCTCCACGCGCCAGCCGGTCTCGGTCTTTTCGATCTCCGTGACCCGGGTTGCGCAGCGCACCACGCCTTTGGCGAGCCGGTTGGCCAACTGGCGGGGGATCTCTTCCATTCCCAGCTCAGGCACTGCCGCGAAGCCCGTGGAGAAGACGCGAAAGAGCCAGCGAAACCAGCGCGCCGATGAGGACAGGTTGCGCTCCAGAAAGACGCCTCCAAAGAATGGCTCGAAGAAGCGCTCCAGGATGGCCTGGGAGAAGCCGGAGCGGCGGAGGAACTCGCGGGTCGTCTCCTCGGGCAGGTTGAAGAGCTGATCCTCGGCGATATTGAGGCAATCGGCGCGCAGCTTGCGCACTTTGAGCTTGTCGCTGAGCGGGACGATGGGGTCCATGGCGAAGGACAGCGCCTTTTTCAACTCGCGATAGGGGTCGGCGAAGCGGTGAAAGCTGCCCGCCTGGCGGACCAGAGCGCCCGGAACCAGGTTGCGCAGGCTGAGCGCATCGTAATCCAGTACGCGTTTGGCCTCCGGATAGTCGGTGAGCAGGACCTGGAAGCCCCGGTCGAGGCGAAAGCCATCCACGACGTCGGTACGCATCCGGCCGCCGGGGGCGTCCGAGGCCTCCAGCACCTGGACGCGCAAGCCGGCTCGGGTGAGATCGAGCGCGCAAGCGAGGCCGGCGACGCCCGCGCCGACGATGATCGCGTCCAATGGGAGCGGGAGCGGGGCGGCGGGTGCAGGTGCGACGGGTGTGGCGGGTGCTTCCTCAACGGCCGGCTCGGCCGCCGGGACTTGTTGTGTTTCTTCCTTATCCACGCCTTGAGTATAAGGCCGGGGCGCGGAAGTCAGTCCGGCGAAATCGCTCTGCCGCATCCAGTTGCTCACGCGGCGCGGACCGCCTAGGATAGGGTTGACACCGCCTGAGGAGGCCGATCAATGTCTCGAATGTCCCGCATCTCGAAGCTCGAACGCAGCGAAGCGACCCCGGAGATCGCCGCGCTTTACGACAAAATCTACTCCGTGCGCGGCAATGTGCCCAACATGTTTCGCACCATGGCCCACCGGCCGGAGATTTTTTCGACCATGATGGCGCACTTCAGCGCGGTGCTGAATACGGGGACGGTTTCGACGAAGCTGAAGGAGCTGATCATCGTGCGCACGTCGCAGTTGAACGTGACGCCCTATTGCCTGGCCTCGCACACCACGCTGGCGCGCGGGCTGGGGTGGACGGACGACCAGCTCGATCATCTGGCGGAGTGGCCGCAGCGCGCGGACTTTACGCCGGCGGAGAAGGCGGCGATTCGGCTGGCGGAGACGGTTACGCTCAACGCGAATGCGCTTTCCGACGAGCAATTTGATGAATTACGGACATATTACAGCGACGGGGAGATTGTGGAGCTGCTCTGCTCGATCGGGCTGTTCAATTACTTCAACCGCTTCAACAATGCGCTGCGGATGGAGCCGACGAAGGCGGGCGAGGGTGCGCCGCAGCCGGATTGCGCATCGGTGGCTGTGGGTGCCTAGACGCGACCAAGCCGACGAGTCTGCGATGCTGCGGGCGTGGCTCGCGTTGCCGGACCCAGGAGAATTCACAAATTGGAAGCCAAACTACATCCGCGATTTCGTGAGGCAAATCGGTCCCGACTACGATTTTCTGTTCACGGAATACTCTGCGAGATTCATTGCGAATGACCGTTCCTACCCGCACGCAAACGACTTTGCGGTCGTCTCCATTCAGGCGCAAGCGGCCGCTCAATGGGATTCGATCTTCTGCCGCGCCGCTGCAGCGAGTTGGGTCATGGCGAAGGCTGGACAGGAACCGGCCTTCCGGTTTCTTATCTAGTTCATGCCGGATGCGTGGCATCATGGGTGGTATCATCTTTTTGTGAGAATTGTGCTCGATACGGCATCGTTTGTGACGGCTGTCCGGTGGGACGGCGGGAGAGGTGCTGCGGAAGATATTTGAGGGCGAACTGGTGCCTTTGATGGACCTCAAGATCGGCTCGGAGTATCGAGAGGTCACTCTTCGTCCGGAGCATGTGGGGCCTCGAATTTGAGCGAGCGCGAGACTTTGGAATTGATTGAAGCCGTGGAGGCCTTTGCCGAACCGGTGGAAGTGGTGGGGAAGACTCGGCCGTTGTCGCCCGATCCGGATGACGACATGATTCTGGATCTTGCCATCAACGGACGGGCGGAGGCGCTGGTAACGAGGAACAAGAAGCATTTCGCGGCGGCGGGGAAGAGATTCGGAATTCCGGTGCTTTCTCCGGCGGAGCTTTTGGAGAAAATGAGAGACGTAAATCGAAATGGCGACTGAAGTGCGAAAGGCCGCGATACCGAAGTTTCCGCTGCGGTTGATGCCGTCGGTGCGGCGAACGGCGGAAATGTTCTCAGAGAAGGAGGGCGTCTCCTTGAACCAGTTCATCAATGTGGCTGTGGCGGAAAAGTTGGCCCATCTGGAACACGAGGAATGGGTGCGAAGGCGGAAACAGCCGACCAAGGAGCTGGCGAAGAGGGCGTTGCGCCTGCTGGATAAGGCGAGTAGCAGCCCCGTGGAACCGGCGGACGAGTTGCCAATGGATTACCGGGAAGTGCAGGCGGGGTCCAGCGGCACCGCGACCCGGCAGGCGGTGAAGGCGGATTGATTGCCGCCGCTTTTGGGGGAGTAAGCACCAATGGTGACTTGGTGGAAGCCGCTATGCGCAATTGGCCACTTCAACCGCTTCAACCGGTTTAAAAACGCGCTGCGTATGAAATCGACGAAGCCAGGGGAAGGCGGCCGCAAAAAAGGGGCGCCGACAGAGCAACCGGAGCCCGTTGTGGCGTTGAGGAGTTGCGGGTGGAAGATCTATCCACTGAAGCTGGAACGGACTTGGCGGGCCGGGTTGCTGGCCGGCTATCGCGTGCGCAGGGCTGTCTGCTGGGCCAGCTCGCGGGAGACGCGCTAGGCAGCCAGGTCGAGTTCCAGTGGCCGGAGGCCATCCGGCGCGGTTATCCAGCGGGGGTGCGGCGGCTGGCGGACAGCACCATCTGGAACACGATCGCCGGGCAGCCGACGGATGACTCGGAGATGGCGCTGATGCTGGCGCGCTCTCTCGCCGAGCGCGGAGTGTACGACGCGGCCGAGGTGCGAAAAGCATACGTTTTCTGGCTCCGATCGGGGCCGTTCGATTGCGGCAATACGGTTCGCAGCGCGCTCAATGGCCATCTTCTTGGCGATAGCCAGGCCAATGGCGCGATGATGCGCGTGAGCCCGCTGGGGATCTTTGGCGCGAATCACAGCCTGGAACAGGTGGCCGCCTGGGCCATGGAGGACGCGCGATTGACTCATCCTCATCTTGTCTGCCAGCAGGCGAATGCGCTTTTCGCCATGGCGATCGCTTTCGCGGTGCGCGAGGGGCCGGACGCGGCTGCGCTCTTTGGGGAGATTCGGCTCTGGGCGGATGAGTTGCGGGTCGAAGAGGCACTGCTCCGGCGAATCGACCGGGCGGAAACCGAGGTGCCGGGAGACTTCATGCAGATGATGGGCTGGGTGCTGATCGCGTTCCAGAATGCGCTTTGGCAGCTTGTCCATGCGCCGAGCCTGGAGGAGGGGATCGTCGATACCGTGATGCGCGGCGGCGACTCGGACACCAATGCGGCCATCGCCGGCGCGCTGCTGGGCGCGGTGTACGGCCGCGGCGCGGTGCCTGGGCAGTGGGTTGAAACTCTGCTCCGGTGTCGGCCGCGCGCCGGTGATCCGCGCGTATTCCGCCCACGACCGGAGGTCTTCTGGCCGGTGGACGCGCTGGAACTGGCTGCGCGGCTGCTCCGCTCAGGCACAAGCGCAACGTAATCCTGAGTGGCCCACGGCCCCCGCGCCGTTCGATCCGGCGCAATCCACGGGAAGCTCGTCGCGCACCCGCACACGCTGCTGCCGGAGACTCAAGGGGCCTGAGGCCGGCTATTTGGAGAAGATCGGCTGCTTCTGGTCGTAGGCCTTTTCCGTCTGCGAAGATTTCTTCGCCGCTTTGTTGGCAATTTCCTCAATCCGTTTTGTTTCGGCCTCGTCCGAGATTGTCTCGGTGTCAAGCTCTTCCACTGCCGGATACTTGATTTGTTCGATCATGGTTGCACGCTCCTCGTACAAGACTCAACCTTGTTCCCGGCAAGTTCTGGTCAATCTTGCTCCACGCCTCGACGGCGCCGGCTCCGCTGCTAGAATCTCAGGGATTGTCCTGAGGCCCCCGATGCGCTCTTCCAGCCGCGTTCCGCAGCTATTGTTTCTGGCGTTTGCCATTGCGCTCTCCGTTCAGCCCGCTCCCGCGCAAACCGGCAGGCTGCCCGCCGCGACGCGGGCCAAAGTCGACGACGCGGTGGCCCGATTCATGGCCCGAACGAGCGCGCCGGGGGTGGCTGTGGCGGTGGTCCTGGACGGAGAGTTCACCTGGGCCGCCGGGTATGGATTGGCCGATCTGGAGAATCAGGTTCCGGTGACCCCGGCGACACTCTTCCGGCTGGCTTCGGTCTCCAAGCCGATTACCGCTGTGGCGGCGATGGAGCTGTGGGAGCAGGGCAAGGTGGATCTGGACGCGCCGATCCAGAAATACTGTCCCGCGTTTCCGGACAAGGGCGCGCCGATCACCACGCGCGAGCTGCTGGGGCATTTGGGAGGCATCCGCCACTACAGGGATGGCAAGGAAGGCGATGCGGAGGTCAACAACACCATCCACTTTGGCGACCCCATCGCGGGAGGGCTGAGCTTCTTCAAGGACGACCCCCTGGTTTACCCGCCAGGGACGCACTTCCGCTACTCGACGCAGGGGTACACGCTGGTGGGTTGCGCGGTGGCCGCGGCCGCTGGCGAGCCGTACGCTGACTTTGTGCGCCAGCGTGTCTTCGCGCCCGCCGGGATGACCGAAACGCAGGTGGACGATCGTTTTGCCGTGATTCCTCATCGTACGCGGTTCTATCAAAAGGACCCCTCGGGCAAGGTCATCAATGCCGAGTTTCTCGACTCAAGCTACAAAATCCCAGGGGGCGGATGGCTTTCTTCGGCAAGCGATATGGCCCGATTCGAGGTGGCGCTGCTGGCGGGAACGCTGGTGAAGCCGGCTACGCTGGCTCTGATGAGCACGCCGCTCAAGCCTTTCGACGGCTTCCATAGCTACGGTTTGGGTTTCTTCGCGGACAAATTGGACGGCCTGGATACGATTTCCCATTCCGGCGGCCAGCAGGGAACCAGCACAGATATTCTCCTCATTCCCGGGCGGCGCGCGGGCATCGTGGTGCTCATCAATATTGAACACGAGGGAGCTAGCGACCTGGCGGTGGAACTGGGCAAGATCGTCCTCGCATCGCAGTAGATCGTTCTTGCGAACTCCTTGGGCGCGCGGCTTTCCCGAGTTCAGTAGAGCAGAACGGCCACCCGGTAAGCCGTAAACGCGGCCTGGGACGAGCCTGGGTCGTGCTGCGGCGCGCAGGCGCCAATCGCCGCCCGGCTAAACATGCCGCTGGCCAGCCGCGCGGAGAGATCGCCCGGCAGGCGACCGACATCTCCCTGCCAGCGCATCATGAACCGCGGCCTCTCAACGCCGGGCGGCGATGCTTGAGAACCATCTTCGATCACGCAGTATTGCCGGGCGATCTCGGCGCTGGAGGCGTCGGTCTCAATTGCCAGCCCGTGCGCCGCCACAATCGCCGCCACCTTCGCTTCAACCTGATTCCGGGTGAGGGCGGCGACCGCTTGCGCGTAGTCGGCAACGGCGTAGAGAACGCCGCGCGCCTGCACAATCGCCACGCCGATGCGGTCGATCTGGCGGTTCAGCAGGTTGTCGTGGTGGCCGGGCGAGTGCATCCACGCGTCATGAATCTGCGCGGGAGACTCGCCGATGGCGATGTTTTCCTCGACCAGGCTGAAGCGCGCCCCGGCGCTGGCGGCGCGCTCGGCCAGACCCGGTTCGCCGCCGTAGCGATGGGAGATGGGCCCTTCCTGCGACATGCGCTGGGCGTGAAAGCGGGCGGCGGCGGCGAGCGCGGAATCCCACTGGAGCGGCGCGAGGCCCTCGGCGGCGCGGGACTGGTTGGCGAGAGCGACGCACTCCAACTCGGCAGCGGTGGGCGCGGGGGTAATGTGAGCGCTTGCCGAGGTTGCCACCCCGATGAAGAGGAGCGTAGCCGAAGCGAGTCGCGAGAGCATCCCGGTGCGAGAAGTCATAATTGCTTGAACCCCAGGTTTAACTGTTTGACGCGCGGTATTCTGGGTTGGACTCTATGGCAACGATGCACATTCCGCAATGGGTGCGACGCCAGCCGCTGGCGGTGATCGGCCTGGTGCTGCTTGCCGCATTTGTGCTGGCGGGCTTGCTGGCGCCGTGGATTGCCCCGGCCAATCCGGCATCCATCGATCTCATTCATCGGCTCCGAGGCCCCTCCGCCGCCCACTGGTGCGGCACCGACGAGCTGGGCCGCGACACGCTGAGCCGCCTGCTCTGGGGTGCGCGGCTTTCGCTGGCCGTTTCGGTGGCCGTGGTCGGGGTTTCGCTGGCGCTGGGACTGGCGATTGGCGGACTCGCAGGTTACCATGGCGGCTGGATCGACACCGCGCTTACGGTTTTTGGAATGAACACGTTTTTGGCGCTGCCGGGGATTCTGCTGGCCATCGCCTTCGCCGCGTTCCTGGGCCCGGGCTTCCAGAATCTGGTGCTGGCGCTGGCCATCGGCGGCTGGGCGGGGTATGCGCGGCTGGTGCGCGCGCAGGTGCTCGCGGTCAAAGAGCGCGAGTATGTGGAGGCCGCGCGGGCGTTGGGGGCGAGCGGACCGCGGATCTTTTTTCGCCATATTCTCCCAAATATGATGCAGCCGCTGCTGGTGCAGGCGGCATTGGGCATGGGCGGCGTGATTTTGGCCGAGGCAACGCTTTCGTTTCTGGGGCTGGGCATTCCGGCGCCCACGCCGAGCTGGGGCTCCATGCTCAACGACGCGCGGGCGCACTTGTTCGATTCGCCACATCTTGTGCTGTTTCCGGCTGTGGCCATGGCGCTGGCGGTGTTGAGCTTCAACTTTTTGGGCGACGCCCTGCGCGACTACCTCGACCCGCATACGCGGATGCAGATGGGGCTGTAGATGAAGATTGGCGTCGTCTCCGACACACACGGGCTGCTGCGGCCGGAGGTCAAGCCGCTGCTCGCCGGGTCGGACCATATTCTGCACCTGGGCGACGTGGGCGATGCTGAGATTCTGGACAAACTGGGCGAGATCGCGCCGGTAACGGCGATTCGCGGGAACATCGACAGGTTTGGTGAGTGCGCCCGGCTGCCGGAGACGGAGGTGGTGACGCTGGGTGGGCGGGACTTCTATCTGGTGCACGATGTAAATGCGCTGGATCTGGACCCAGCCACGGCGGGATTTGCGGCGGTGCTGTATGGGCATAGCCACAAGCCGGAGATTCGCTGGGAAAAGGGTGTTCTTTTCTTCAATCCGGGCTCGTGCGGGCCGCGGCGGTTTCAGCTTCCCATTTCGTGCGGACGGATCGACATGGATGAAAACGGGCGGCTCCACGCGGATATCCTGGAACTGCCCGTGCTGAGGGATTGAACTCGAGAAGGGAACGCGAGATCCCATGCCCAAGCGCGTTGGTCCTATAGACAAGGCCCGTAAATACTGATACTTTTCTGGGCTCCGCAGCGTCCAATGGAGCATGGAACGTGATGACGCGCGCAAGTTGAGTCCCGCCGAGCAGTTAGAGCGGCGCCGGCAGGTGATTCGAGCCCATAAGCGTGGCCGGAGCCGGCGGCAAATCAGTCAAGACGTGGGCTTGAGTTATACGGCGGTGAGTAACACGATCAAGCGATACGAGGCCTCCGGTGCGCAGGGACTGGTTTCCGGCAAAAGGGGCCGTCCGGTCGAGTCCGGCCGCAAGCTCACCGTCGAGCAAGAGCAACTTGTACAGGGGCTGATTCGGGACAAGCGCCCCGAGCAGTTGAAGCTGGACTTCGCTCTGTGGACGCGCGCTGCGGTGATGCTGTTGATCGAGCGCGAATGCGGTGTCAAGCTGATCGTGCGCACGGTCGGCAAGCTTCTGAAGCGGTGGGGCTTCACGCCGCAGAAGCCGATCCGGCGAGCCTATGAGCAGAACCCGGTCGCAATTCAGAGCTGGCTCGATGAAACCTATCCGGCCATTGCCGAACGCGCCAAAGACGAGGGTGCAGAGATCCATTGGGGCGATGAAACGGCGCTGGTTAACACCGATGTGCGCGGACGCGGCTTCGCGCCCAGAGGGCAGACGCCCGTAGCTCGCGTGGTGGGCGGAACGCGGCAGAAGTTATCCATGATCTCCACGGTGACCAACCAGGGCAAGACCTGCTGGGAGATCATCGACGGCAACTTCAACCACGAGCGGCTTATCGAGTTTCTCAAGGCCCTGGTCAAACAGGCCGGACGCAAGGTCTTTCTCGTGCTCGACAACCTGGGAGTGCACCACTGCAAGCCGGTCAAAGCGTGGCTGACGGAACATTGCGCCCAGATAGAAGTCTTCTATCTTCCAAGTTACTCGCCGGAGTTGAACCCCGACGAGCGCCTCAACGCCAGCCTCAAACACGCCATCGCAACCAAAGTTCCCATGAAAACGAAGGCCAAACTGCAAACTGCCGCCACCCTGCACATGGACGAACTAACCAACACACC
>Ga0302187_10002040_pt1 | contig 16860 bp, 9 predicted proteins | sample II_Bog_E1_3_FD_202120 | JGI IMG/M metagenome (GOLD analysis project Ga0302187, IMG submission 202120) | Peat permafrost microbial communities from Stordalen Mire near Abisko, Sweden - II_Bog_E1_3 | ecosystem: Environmental > Terrestrial > Soil > Wetlands > Peat | place: Sweden: Abisko, Stordalen...
CGAGGCCGGGGATGGTGAACGAGTCCTTGGCGTGCTTGTAGGCGAGGCAGGCGAGTTGTTCAAGGATTTCGACGGCCTGCTTTTTGGTGAGGCTGTTCTTTTCCGCGATTGCAGCGGCGATTTGTGATTTGGTAAGTGCTTTTGCCATATTTTATTGTGTGTTGTTGATTGATGTTTGCCGAACCCCCATTAAAGCTGGCTGGAAACGACGAGCAAAGAAAAATTTACCGGTTTTATTGATGAAATTGCGGTTCTTTCGTGAACCGCTTGACATCGATTGAAACAGGACGATGGTGCCTTGGCTGGTATGGACGTGAGTGCAGTTGACGGTCCCCAGACGGCACAGAACCCGTGAGACCGTCGTCAGTAAAGAGCGAAAGGAAAGTCAGTAGTAGATACGCCCATGCCAGCTTTGGTGTGCAGACAATTCAATTCGGTTTTATTCTTACCGGCAACATCGCGCCGGAACATCAGCAAAAGGTTTTTCAACGATTTTACCGTGTGGATGATGCCCGGTCACGGGCCGAAGGTGGTGTCGGCCTGGGTCTGGCCATTGTCAAATGGGCGGTAGAACGCACTGGCGGCACGGTGGAACTGGAAAGTGAAGTCGGTCGGGGCAGTATTTTTCGCGTTCGATTACCGGCTGCGATTAAATGAAACGGGTTCGTTTTCGGTCAAAGAAAAAGGCTTTACCACTCCGATTCGGAAAAGCTAGGGCCAGTTGACGATCTAAACGTCGAAAAACGCTTAACGTTTTCTTAACACAGTCAAGGCACTTCTTAATTAGGCTATGCCATTCATTTATTGCTAGTGTGTTCTAATGAATGGAGCTGATTGTTTACAAGCAATGGCTGATCCGGTGGGTTGAAAAAGAAAATTTGCTATGCTCGTTCATAATCTGAAATACAAAATTTATGACTGACCTTATTTACATCGCCGTCATCGCCCTCTTTTTTGTGGCGGGCCAGCTTTACGCCCACTGGTGCGAAAAACTCTAAAGATTTATGGAAAACATTATTGTCGGCCTCATTGCCCTTGCGCTGTTCGCCTATCTGTTCGTCGCGATGGTTTATCCTGAAAAATTTTAACAACTGCCAACTATGAACACTTCCGGCTGGTTACAACTCGCCCTTTTCGTCGGGGCGCTCGCGCTCATCACCAAACCGATGGGGCTTTACCTCATGCGGGTGCTCGACCCGAAGGGCAAAACTTGGCTCGACCCGGTAATCCGTCCAGTTGAACGCCTTTCCTATTGGGTCATGGGCGTGCGCACGGATCAGGAGCAAAACTGGCGGCAATACACCTGGGCGATGCTGCTGTTCAGTTTGGTGAGCTGTGTGTTTACTTATGCGATTTTACGGTTGCAAAGTTTCCTTCCGCTCAATCCGCAGGGCTTTGGCGCGCTATCGCCGGATCTGGCGTTCAACACTGCCGTCAGCTTCACGACGAACACCAACTGGCAGAGCTACGGCGGCGAATCCACCATGTCCTATCTCTCGCAGATGGTTGCGCTGGTGATTCACAACTTCGGCTCGGCGGCGACGGGCATCGCCATTGCCGCCGCCCTCGTGCGCGGCATTTCGCGGCATTCGACACAATTGCTCGGCAACTTCTGGGTGGACCTGGTGCGCGTCACTTATTACTTGCTGGTGCCGATTTGTCTGGTTTTTGCGGTCGTGCTCGTGTCGCAAGGCATGATTCAAAACTTCAAGCCTTACACCCAGGCGAAGCTCGTGGAATCCTACACGATCCAGGTTCAGCAAACCGATGCCAAAGGCCAGCCCGTGACGACGAATGTCGCGGTCACGGTGCAAGCGCCGAAACTGGATGCCAAAGGCCAGCCGCTGATGACCAACGGCGTGGCGGTGATGATGGATGTGCCACAACTCGACGCCAAAGGCCAGATGGTCATGACCAACATTCCCGTCATGGTTAGTCAAACCGTGGACACACAGTCTATCGCGCAAGGCCCGATGGCGTCGCAGGTCGCCATCAAAATGCTCGGCACAAACGGCGGCGGCAATACCAACGCCAACGCCGCGCATCCGTTTGAAAATCCGACACCGCTCTCCAACTTTTTGCAAATGCTCTCCATCTTCGCGATTGGTAGCGGCCTCACTTATTACCTTGGCCGCATGACCAAAAACCAGGGGCACGGCTGGTCCATCTGGGGCGCGATGATGGTGTTGTTCCTCGCCGGGACGCTGCTGTGCTGGTGGGCTGAATCCCATGGCAATCCCATTCACCAGCAGCTCGGTGTCGCCGCCGCAGACGGCAACATGGAAGGCAAGGAAGTCCGCTTTGGCGTTTTCAACTCCGCCTTATTTGCCACGGTCACCACGGATGCTTCCTGCGGCGCGGTCAATTCGATGCACGATTCGTTCACGCCGCTGGGCGGCTTTGTGCCGCTGTTCAACATCCAGCTTGGTGAAATCATCATCGGCGGTGTGGGTGCCGGACTTTACGGAATGCTCGTTTTCGTCGTGCTCGCGGTCTTCATCGCCGGGTTGATGGTCGGACGCACGCCGGAATATCTCGGCAAAAAAATCCAGTCGTTTGACGTAAAAATGGCGATGCTTTCGCTGCTGATCCTATGCCTGACCATTCTCGGTTTTGCGGCCTGGGCGGTGGTGAGCAACTGGGGACTCGCGGGGCTAAACAACAATGGCCCGCATGGCTTGAGCGAAATTCTCTACGCCTATTCCTCCTGCGTGGGCAACAACGGCAGTGCCTTCGCCGGCCTTTCCGCGAATACTCCGTGGTATAACACCACGCTTGGCATTGCCATGCTCTTCGGCCGTTTCCTGATGATTATTCCCATCATGGCGCTGGCGGGTTCGCTCGCACAAAAGAAACTCGTGCCGGCTGGCGCGGGCACGTTCCCTGTCTCCGGCGGCACGTTCATCATCCTGCTGCTGGGCACGGTGCTACTGGTCGGCGCATTGAATTTTCTCCCGGTGCTGACCCTCAGCCCGATTGTGGAGCACTTCCTGATGCTCCAGGGAAAACTGTTCTAACAAATGCCAATCGTAAATCGTCATTCGTAAATCGCAAATTTTATGACTCACAATGCTCCTTCTCTGTTCGATTGGAAAATCGCCGGCCCGGCGGTGGGCGACGCTTTCAAAAAGCTCGACCCGCGCCTGATGGTCAAGAACCCCGTCATGTTCGTGACGATGGTGGGTGCCGCACTGACCACAGCCGGTATTTTCACGGCGACAGCGGACCGTGGTTTCATCGTCCAACTCGCAATCTGGCTCTGGTTCACCGTGCTCTTTGCCAACTTTGCTGAAGCCGTCGCTGAAGGCCGAGGCAAAGCCCAGGCGCAGGCGCTGCGCGGCACTCGCGTAAATACGGTCGCCAGCCGCGTCGGCAAGAATGGCCAAGTGGAAGCGGTGAGTGCCGATGGGTTGCGAAAAGGTGATGTCGTCATTGTGCATGCCGGCGAAATGATCCCTGCCGATGGCGATGTCATCGAGGGCGCAGCCACGGTGGATGAATCGGCCATCACCGGCGAATCCGCGCCCGTCATCCGCGAAAGCGGCGGCGACCGCAGCGCCGTCACCGGCGGCACGCGGGTGTTGTCTGACGAAGTCAAAATCCGTATTTCAATCAATCCCGGCGAAGGTTTTCTGGATCGCATGATCGCGCTTGTTGAGGGCGCAAGCCGTCAGAAAACACCCAACGAAATCGCGCTCACCATTTTGCTTTCGGCGTTGACGCTGATTTTTCTGCTTGTCTGCATCACGCTGAAACCGTTCGGCATTTATTCCGCCACGGTATTTTCCGTGCCGGTGTTGATTGCGCTGCTGGTGTGCCTGATTCCCACGACCATCGGCGGATTGTTGAGCGCCATCGGCATCGCCGGCATGGATCGTTTGCTCCAGAAAAATGTCCTGGCGATGAGCGGTCGCGCCGTTGAGGCCGCCGGCGACGTGGACGTGCTGCTGCTCGACAAAACCGGCACGATCACACTGGGTAACCGCCAGGCCACGGAGTTTCTGCCCGCGCCGCTCGTCACCATCGAACGGCTTGCCGACGCCGCCCAGCTCGCGTCACTTGCCGACGAAACGCCCGAAGGCCGCAGCATCGTCGTGCTGGCCAAGGAACAATTTGGATTGCGTGGACGCGAAGTCGCGGCGGTTCACGCCGAGTTCATCCCGTTCACGGCGCAGACACGCATGAGTGGCGTGGATTTTCCGGCCGTTGACGGGAAACCAGCGCGGTGCATTCGCAAAGGTGCGTCGCAGGCCATGCGCGTCCTGATTGACCGCGAAGGCGGTGTCTTTCCGCAAGTGGTCGTTGATACCGTGGACAATATTTCCCGCTCCGGCGGCACGCCGCTGGTCGTTACCGACGGCAAGGAAGTGTTGGGCGTGATTCACCTCAAGGACATCGTCAAAGGCGGCATCAAGGAACGCTTTATACAGCTTCGCAAAATGGGCATCCGCACCGTGATGATCACCGGCGACAACAAGCTTACCGCCGCCGCGATTGCCGCCGAGGCTGGCGTGGATGATTTTCTTGCCGAGGCGAAACCGGAGGACAAACTCGCCCTCATCCGCAAGGAACAGGCGGGCGGGCGCATGGTGGCGATGATCGGTGACGGCACCAATGACGCGCCTGCGCTCGCCCAGGCCGATGTGGGCGTGGCGATGAACACCGGCACGCAGGCGGCCAAGGAAGCTGGCAACATGATTGACCTCGACTCGAATCCGACGAAGCTGCTCGAAGTCATCGAAATCGGCAAACAACTGCTCATCACCCGCGGTTCGCTGACCACGTTCAGCATCGCGAACGACGTGGCGAAATACTTCGCCATCATTCCCGCGATGTTGATGGTCACGTTCCCCGCCATCGCACCGCTCAATGTCATGCACCTGCACAGTCCGAACAGCGCGATTCTGAGCGCGATCATTTTCAACGCCCTCATCATTGTCGCGTTGATTCCACTGGCGCTGCGCGGCGTGAAATTCAAGCCCATCGGAGCGCTCGCCATTTTACAGCGCAACCTGCTCATCTACGGCTTGGGCGGTGTCATCATTCCGTTCGTCGGCATCAAGGCCATAGACCTGCTCATCACCGCCCTCAAACTCGTTTAAGCTTATGAAAAAATTATTCTCTGAAATCCGCAGTGCCGTAATGGTCACGCTCGCGTTTGCCGTCGTCTGCTGCGGGGTGTATCCGCTCGTCGTGTTCGGCGTCTCGCAAATTCTGTTTCACGACAAGGCCAATGGCAGTTTGATTGTGGACAAGGACGGCACGATCCACGGCTCGCGCCTGATCGGCCAGCAGTTCACCCTCGACAAGTATTTCATTTCCCGCCCCTCGGATGCGGGCGCCAACGGCATGGCCTACGACCCGACCGCTTCCGGCGGCAGCAACCTTGGCCCGACCTCGCAAAAGCTGCACGACGCCATCGCGCAAAATATTGCGGCATATCGCACGCAAAACAATCTCGACACTAACGCGCCCGTGCCGGCCGACGCTGTGACTGCCTCCGCCAGCGGCTTGGACCCGCACATCAGCCTGCGCAACGCCGAATTGCAGGCCCCGCGCGTCGCCAAGGCGCGCGGCTTGAACCTGGACAAAGTGCGCGAACTCATCAATTCGAACACGGATGCGGCCAGCCTCGGTGTCCTCGGCGAGCCGGGCGTGAATGTGCTCCCGCTCAATCTCGCGCTGGACGCGCTGGCGGCGAAATAAACTTGGTCGCGGCAAATCGTGATGATGCGCCGCAACCCGGCCATCACCGTGAATGCCGACTTCATTAATTGTCTGAAGGTGGTGGCCTATTTGATCGTGGGCACAATCAGCATCGCCTTGCTCGCCGGCTGGGCGTTGAAGCAATTCGGGCCACCCAAAAAGTAAAATGAAAGAACCTTCCACCATTTTCACCATTCCTACCTACCGGCTGCGTGACGTGGCGGAGACGATTGAAAAATACGACGAGCATTTTTGGAGCAACGGGCATTCGGTGAAGATGATGGTCTTCGACGATTCGAGCCTCGCCAATCACGAGAAGTATTACGCGCTGCTCGAACAGACAAAAACCGTCAACGACATCTACTACGTCGGCCCGCGCGAAAAGGAGCAGTTCATCGGCTTCCTCAACCGCCGGCTGCGCGACAAGAAGCTGGATTCGCTCGTCCGCAATCTTTTCCGGCCCAGCTACGGCGGCAACCGTAATTTCACGCTCATGTATTCGCTCGGCAACTTCCTCGTCAGCGCCGATGACGACATGCGTCCGCACGCGTTGATCGAGAGCAGCCCGGAATCGTTGAATGCCGATGAAGTCAGCCGCGGAAAACTCATGAAATCCAACCATGGCGGATTCGTGAACAAGTCCTTCGATTTGCTCACTTCCTTCAAGGACGTGCTGGGACGCAAAGTCAGCGAACTCCCTGGCAACTACGAGAACGGCGAACTGCTCACCGACACGGCCATGGATTTGGAGACGAATGTGTCGAATGATTTTGCCGGCGACAATTCGCTGGTTTTGAAACGCGGTGCCGTCTCCCGCAACGCCGTGGTCAAGATGGCGCAAACCTTCCGCACCGGCACCAACGACATTGACGCGCTCGATTTCGTCCAGATGTATCTGCGGGATGAATCGCAGCACCACGCCAATCTCCACGACTTCAATGACCTTTATGTGCTGGTGAATTTCCGCCCGGTGGTGACAAAAAAGAATTGGCGGATGGATTGTGGCGTGGCCGGCTACGACAACCGCCTCGGTCTGCCGCCTTTTTTCCCGACGCGTCTGCGTTTTGAAGATTTCATCTACCGGTTGTGGATTCAGCAGCCGGGCATCGCCTCCGCCCATGTGGACGCGGTGCAGACCCACATCAAAAACAACTACATGCGCAACCCGCTGGCAATGGATGTGTTTAACGAGGAAATCTGCACGCTGCTCAAAAAGAAAATCAAAAGCAGTGTGACCCGGCTCGAAGACCTCACGATTCACTTTGCCTACAATGGCGAAGTCACGCTCAAGGATACGCAGGAGATTCTTGATAAGATTACCGGCGTGCATCGCCAAGTGTTGGCCGCCGCTGAAAAAACCAGAAACGCCCAGCGGCGCAAGTCGCTCAACCTATTCGCCGAAAATCTGGCCCGCTCGTTCTATGGCTTTGAGCCTGATTTTTTCCAGCAAAATGTCACCCGTATCGTGGATGACGTGGTTAGCGTGATTCAGGCTTCGCTCGAACTCTGGCCGACGCTTGTGGAAATTTGCTATCTCCACAAAGACAAAAAAGAATTTCCCCAACGGCGCGTGAAAAACAAGAAGCTCAAAAGCCGCCAAGGCTGACCGCCGGGTCTTTTTTAAGCTGAATTCCATATTGAATTCGTTAACCTGATTTTGTGAGCGAGAAAGACCGCCCTAATCCCGACGCTTTGCTGGCCGCGATTCAAAGCGAAGCCGCACAGAAGAAACGCGGGCGGCTGAAAGTTTTTCTCGGCATGTGCCCTGGCGTGGGCAAGACCTTCGGGATGCTCGAAGCTGCACGACGCGAACTGGCCGCCGGTCGTGACGTGGTTATCGGCTACGTCGAAACGCACGGGCGCAAGGAAACCGAGGCGCTCGCGCAAGGGTTGCCGGAAATCCCCCGCCGCCAGCTTGAACATCGCGGCCTAGCGCTCACGGAATTCGATCTCGACGCCACACTGGCCCGGCGTCCACAGATCGTGCTGGTGGATGAACTCGCGCACACGAACGCGCCCGGCTCGCGGCATCCGAAGCGCTGGCAGGACGTGGCGGAATTGCTCGACGCGGGCATTGACGTCATCACCGCGCTGAACGTCCAGCATGTCGAAAGCCGCGCTGACACCGTGCGTCAAATCACGGGCGCGGAAATCCGCGAGACCGTGCCCGACAGCATTCTCGACGATGCGGTGTTCGAACTGGTGGATCTTCCGCCCGCCGAACTGATCCAGCGGTTGCACGAGGGTAAGGTATATGTGCCCGACCGTGCGGTGGCGGCCGTGAACAATTATTTTCGTGAGGGGAATCTTACCGCTCTGCGCGAACTGGCCCTACGCCTCGTCGCCGATCACGTCGGCGCGGACACGCGGGAATTCCGCCAGCAGCAAACCAGCGCGGGCGCGTGGAAAACCAATCACTGTCTGCTCGTGGCCGTCGGGCCGGGGCCGTTTTCCGAATCGCTCATCCGCTGGACGCGCCGCATGGCGGACGGTTTGCGCTGCCGCTGGCTCGCCGTTCATGTGGAAAGCCCGCGTGAATTGGCGGAGTTCGCCCGGACACAACTGGAAAAAAATCTTACGACCGCGCGCGAACTTGGCGCGGAAGTCATCGCCACCACGGATGACGACCTCGTGCGCGGACTGCTGCGCGTGGCCCGCGCACAAAACGCGACCCAGATCATCATCGGCAAACCTCTGGGGTCGGCGTGGTTCAATTGGTTTCGCAGCGACCGCCTGCTGCGCCGATTGACGCGGGAAAGTGGGGACATTGACCTGCATGTGGTCCGCGCTGAAAAGTCTCGCAGCATGCCCGCGAAAAAAATCTGGCTGCCGGTGCTGGCCTCAAATTTCCAGCAATACCTCTTCGCGCTCGGCGTGGTCGCCGCCACCGGCCTCGTGAATTTGGGGCTGATGAAAATCGCCGGACCGCGCGTGCCCGGATTTTTTTTCCTGCTGGTCGTAGTGCTGCTCGCGTTGAAGGTGGATCGCGGACCGGTCCTGCTGTCGGGCGCGGTGAGCGCGCTGGCATGGAATTATTTTTTCCTGCCGCCACGATTTACTTTTTACATCACCACTGTTGAAGACGCGATTTTGTTCGCCCTTTATTTCATCATCGCCAGCGTGCTGGGCCAGTTGGTGGCGCGCATCCGCACCCAGGAACGGGCGGAACGCCGCCGCGAAGAACGCGCCACGGCGCTTTACGAGATGTCACGCGATCTAACGGAGGCAACTTCGCGAGATGAAGTTGTGTGGCAGTTGGTCGCACAGGTCAGCCGAGTGTTCAACGCGCCGGTCGCCGTCGCGCTGCCCGCCGGCAACACGCTCTCCGTGCATCCCGACAGCTCGCTCGCGCTTTCGGAAAAGGAATTAAGCGTGGCCGACTGGGCGTTCCGCCAACGAAAGGCTGCCGGCCGTTTCACGGACAATCTGCCGGGCGCGGAGGCGCTGCATCTGCCGCTGGCGACAGACCGGAAGGTATTCGGAATTCTCGCCGTGAGCCTTCCGGGAAAGCGGCCGACGCTCGCGCAACGCGACCTGCTGGAAACATTCGCGCGGCAGGCCGCGCTCGTTTTGGACCGCGTCGAACTCCGTTCCGCCGCTGAGCATTCCCGGCTGCTGGCCGAGTCGGAAAAATTCAGCCGGACGCTGTTGAATTCCATCTCGCATGAATTGCGCACGCCGCTCGCGGCCAGCACCAGCGCCGCGAGCGTGCTCGCCGCCACGGACAGTTTGACCTTGGAACAGCGGCGGGGCTTGATCGGTGAAATCCAGGAGGCGAATGCACGGCTTAACCGCATCGTGGGCAATCTGCTTGACGTCGCGCGGCTGGAATCCGGCCAAGTCCGCCCGCGCTTGGACTGGCATGATGCGCGGGATCTGGTGCAGACGACGTTGCGCGAATTGCAGCGCGAACTCGCCACGCATCCGGTGAAACAGGAAATGCCCGATACGCCCCTGCTTGTGCGGCTCGATTTTTCACTGATGCAGCACGCGCTCGGCAATCTGCTGCTCAATGCCGCCACTCACACGCCCGCCGGCACATTGATTGAAGTCCAGGCCCAACTGGCGGACGAGGCTCTGGTATTGAACGTGGCCGATCACGGGCCGGGCATTCCGCCGGAATGGCTGCCGCGCATTTTCGAGAAGTTTTTCCGTGCCCCCACCGCGCCCACCGGGGGCAGCGGATTAGGACTGACGATTGTAAAAGGTTTTGTCGAGGCGCACGGTGGAACCATTGCGGTGGAAAATCGGCCGGATGGTGGTGCACGATTCACCATCCGCCTGCCGCAACCGGAAAAAGCACCCGCCAACGAGCCAGATTGATGAACAACGAAAATTCAAAAGCTGCACCAGTCGCACTGGTCATAGACGATGAGCCGCAAATCCGCCGTCTGCTGCGCGTCACGCTGGAGGCGAATGGTTATCGCGTTTTTGATGCGGCAACCGGGCAGGATGGCATTGTCCAGGCCGCGCAACGCCAGCCAGACGTAGTGATGCTTGACCTCGGTCTGCCTGATTTGGCCGGGGTGGAAGTGTTGAAACGCTTGCGCGAATGGAGCCCTGTGCCGGTCATCATCCTGAGCGTGCGCGACGGCGAAGATGACAAGGTGGCAGCGCTCGATGCCGGTGCCGATGACTATGTAACCAAGCCGTTCAACAGCGCCGAACTGCTCGCTCGATTAAGAACTTCCTTGCGCCACAGCCAGCAGTCATCGGCGGAATCGGTTTTTCACACAGGAAATATTGAAATTGATCTGTCCGCGCGCATTGTCCGCAAAAACGGGCAGGAAGTGAAACTCACCCGGACGGAATACTCCCTGCTGCGCCTGCTCGTCGTCAACGCCGGAAAAGTTCTGACGCACCGACAGATGCTCACCGAAGGCTGGGGACCCAATGCCGTTGGACAAACCAATTATCTGCGAGTTCATATTGCGCATCTGCGCGACAAATTGGAAGACAACGCATCTCAGCCAAAATTCATCCTCACCGAGCCTGCGGTCGGATATCGTGCGGTCAGATTTGATGAATGAATTATTGAACGTATGCCACAAGTCGTCCGAGACTTTTGGCTGGTGCGCGACAATGGTGACAATTTGAGGAACGGTTTTTAGGCGCTCACCTTCAGGCACCCAAGGACGAATGTCATTGCAATATTGCCGCAGGAATACGCTTCGTCTCAGAACCTGTCATCCCGATGCGAAACACCATGACCGGGCAAGGTGAGTTTTGAATAACATGCTTTACGGTATGGCGTCGCAACCATCCCGACAGCCAACTGCGGTTGCGCATTCCCATGATGATAAGCGAGGCGTTGGTGGACCCGGCCTCGCGGAGAATGACTTCGTCAGCGCGGCCTTCCCGAACGCGAATTGAAACGGGAACATTACTTTCATTCGCCCATAAAACTCCGACCAGTCTTTTCAATTCCTGACGGGTGCCTTCGACCACGGTGCGAATCAAACCTGGCCCCGACACGGCCGCCTCATGCCGTCCAAGACTGGGTTGAATGACATGCAACACATCAACTACGAGGCCGGATTTTTCCACCAGCGCCTTGGCGTAACGCAGCGTTTCGAGCGTGCAGACCGAGAAATCAACCGGCACCAGCACCCGCTTGAAATTCACGTCATCAAAACGGAGGCCGATCCCATTTGCGGGCTTCGATGGGTTGGGGGCATTCATGGCGGTGCAGTTTTAATCCACAGCCAAATTCTCACGATTCAGGAGATTGGGGTAGTTAAAAGGCGGCCTCAACCCGTTAAGATATTATTAAGAATAATCACGCGTTTCAATCTCACAAATTGTGGCGGAACAATTCGGCAGAAGTCGTGAGTCGTGCAGGAGAAATCTTGGTAATGGCCGCCATAATTTCCAGCGTGCGCAATTCTTCCGGCCTGATCTCGACCGCCGCCGCCCCGCAATTTTCGCGCAGGCGATGCGGCTTCGTCGTGCCGGGAATCGGCACGATCCACGGCTTCTGCGCCAGCAGCCACGCCAGCGATTGCACCTGCAATGTTCACAGGTTGGCCAGCGACATCCAGCTTAAGCCCCAATATTCTTTTGGGTTGATTTGCATAAGGTTAAACAGGTCTTTCAATCTGTCCACATTTCAACTCTGGCAGACTACGCTCTGGCACAAATTTGGACAGTCTGGCGGCTGATGGCAGGATTATTAGTGGCAAGGCAATGGCATCTCATCTTTCCACCAATTAAAAACTGCTGGCGGAATGAATTTTATTTTGACGCCTGCCCTCACCTTTCTCCTCTGCCAATGGAGTTGAAGCAGTCGCCCCGGATACTGAACGCGCCGGTTCAATATCCACCGTGGTTAAGCGTGGATCGGTTGCCCACGCTGCCATTGGGAAGCATGATTCCGAAGCGTTCACTTGGACGCCCTGCCAATGCATTAGTCGGCGCGGTAAAAACTTCCGAAAGACAATAATTGTTTGAAAAAAAACAAAATACGGTTTGGGTGAGGTCTCTATTCTGCTGTGTTGCCAAATGGAACCCTGCTGGTTGAAACAATGGAGCATGGGTTCGAGTTGAGAGCGTGGCGGTTTTGCTTTGGCTTTAGGCTTGGAATGGATGTGAATTTTGGAATGCGGCAACAACTTATGAAAAAAATAATTGAAACACCTGCGGAAATGACGGCAGTTGCCGGGCTGACACTGAAATCTTTTATCGGGAAAGGTGAACGGGCGAAAAGCTTCTCACGCCGGACCTGTGCCTTGGGGGTCTGGCTGGGGCTGATGTTCATTGGAATTGATGTCGCCCTGCTGGGCGTTCAGTCGGTTCAGGCCGTCACCAATTCCATCGCGGTTGATTTTAACGCGCCGGGCGAACTGACCGGTTTGTTCAACGACGGTTACGGCACGCCGTCCTGGAGCCAAAACACTTCCGGCGGCATCGCTGGCGGTGGCGGCATCACGATCCCCGATGGTTCGAGCGATCTTTATATCTGCCAGCAAGGATTTCCGATGCTAGTCGGGGCGACCTACACCGTGGGCGCCTATTTCTACAACTATAACAACAGTGGTTACGGCGGCCTCGGTTTCACCACCCTGACCTCCGGAACCATCAACGGCGGCTATTGCACGCCGCTCTCGGCCATCGGAGTCAGTTTCCATGGTGGCGGCGGTTTCATGGACAACAACAGCGCCAGCACCCCCGCAACAACCAGCGTGAACTGGGATACCTCCGTCGCTGGGGCAAATTGGTTTTACTTCAAGGTGACGCTCACCTGCACCAGCGCCAACACCTACAACCAAACCATGGAAATCTGGCAATGCGATACCAATGGAAATGTCGGAACCAAGCTCACCGCCACCACGGTCACCGGGCAGGTCAACGCGACCTTGGGTGCCGCCGCCACGATCTATCCTTTTTTCGGTGCGGCCCAAAGCCGCTTCATTGCGGCGGACAGCTTTACGGCCACGACGACAGCCACCGCCACACCGACTGTGACGATTTGGCCGACGGCCACGGCGATCACTTACGGCCAGACGCTGGCTTCGTCCACGTTGAGCGGCGGCTCGGCCTCCGTGGCGGGCATCTTTGCCTTCACCACGCCAGCCACTGCACCCGTGGTGGGCGCCACCTCGCAAGGAGTCACCTTCACGCCGACGGATACAACCAACTACAACACCGTCAGCGGCACGGTCAATGTGACGGTGCTGCCGACGCCCTCTACCCTCTACAATGTCCAGTTTAGCCCCGGCAACCAACAAACGGGGGCGGCGGTCGTCGGTGCCTCCGGCGATGCCTGGAACCAGATGACCAGTGCATCCGGTTCGTCATCCCTGCTGACTTCGGGCGGCGGTTCGAACGGTGTTTCCATCACCTGGTCGGCCGGTGGCATCTACAGTTTCTCCTCGGTTTTTGGTGGTGGCGACGCCGCTATGATGGGGGGATATCTCTACGCCAGTTCCGCCAATAGCATCAGTTTCTCCGGTTTGCCAGCCAACCGGCACTGCACGCTTTATATTTATACCCAGGGTGATTCGGGCGGTGGCGGACGCCAGTTGCAAGTGACCGTTAATGGCAACACCTACACCGCGACGCCGGGCGTTGCGAGCGCGATCACTTTTGTGGCGGGGCAAAACTATTTGGCCATCACGGGCGTGACCGACGGCAGCGGGAATCTGTCATTCACCTACACCTACGCCTCCTTGAACGAGGCGGACATCAACGGCATTCAGTTGCAGTTGTTGCCCAACTCCATGGACACCTGGGTGGGCAACACCAGCACCAACTTCAGCGGCCTTAACTGGACGGGGACGAACAACCCGCCGGTTTCCGGCGACGCGCTGGTGTTTGGCCCGGCGGGCACGGCGGGCACGAAGCTGGCGGCAAATCAGACGGCGGGAATCAGTTATGCCGGCATCACTTTCACCACGAATGCGAGCGCCTACACCATCAACGGCGCGAATGGCATCACGCTCACGGGCGGCATCACCAACAACAGTCCCAGCCTGCAGACGCTGAATATGCCGATCGCCTGCCCGGCGGTGCAGACTTTTGGCGGTGGCAACCTGACCTTGGGCGGAGTCATCAGCGGTGCCGGCGGCATCAGTAAGGCGGGTTCGGGCGCGTTAAATCTCACTGGTAACAATACCTATATCGGTTCTATCACGATGGACGAGGGATTTTTGTTTCTTTCCGGCAACAATACCACCAATACCGGTCCGACCACGGTCAACGGGGGAAATATGGATCTTTCTGGTGACAACAACTACGTTGGCCCGACCACGGTCAACGGGGGATATTCGGTTTTTTCCGGCAACAACAACTACGGTGATTCAATTACGGTCAACGGGGGATATTTGTATCTTTCCGGTAACAATACCACCAATACCGGTCCGACCACGGTCAACGGGGGAAATTTGGGTTTTTCCGGTAACAACAACTACGGTGATTCGATCACGGTCAACGGGGGAACTTTGGGTCTTTCCGGCAATAATACCACCAATACCGGTCCGACCACGGTCAATGGGGGATATATGGATCTTTCTGGTGACAACAACTACGTTGGCCCGACCACGATCAACGGGGGAACTTTGGTTCTTTTCGGTAACAACAACTACGTTGGCCCGACCACGATCAACGCGGGAGGCACTTTGGATCTTGACTGTTTGATCGGGGCCGACAGCGTGATAACCATCGCTTCAGGTGCGGAACTGACGACTTGTAGTCCTGATTATGGCTATTATACCAACAATTCCACTGCAGCCGGCACGGTGGCAGTGTATGGCAGGCTGTTCCCGGGCGTTTCACCCGGCATCCCCAACACCTTGAACACCGGTTCGGAAACCTGGTATGGCGGAACCAACAACTCCGACGGCTATGTTGTGTCTCTGAATGGCAACCTCGCCGGCACTCCCAACGTGGACTGGCCCTGCCTGAACATCACCGGCACCCTGAACATCGCTGCGACCAGCGGCCACCCATTTGCCCTTTGGCCCTCTTGCAGTTGGGTCTTCAACAACGTCCAAGATTACACCTGGCGGATTGCCACCGCCTCCGGTGGCGTGGTCGGGTTTGATGCCAGCAAGTTCACCATTCGCATGGATAACATTGCTGGAGCGTGGCCCGGCGGTCTTGGCGGGGGCCAGTTCATTGTTACGCAATCAGGCAACGACGTGAACCTGCAATTTTTCCATGTGGTCGCCCATCCCGTGACGGCCTACCGGGCGTTTGGCGCAGCCTTGAGTCTGCCCGTGGCGACGCTGCTGGCCAGTGTCTCCGGCGGCACCAGTGCCTACACGCTGACGCGCGTTACGAGCCGGAACACGAATGATTATGTGCAAATCAGCGGCCCCAACATTTTATTTGCGCCCGCCAATCCGAATGCGCCCAGCAGCACCTTGGACTATTTTGTGCAGTCGGTGGTTGGTGTCCCGGCTTATACCAACAGCGGCGTGCTCACGGTCATTGAGACCAATGTGGCCGGGATTTCCCAATCCATCACCGGCAGCGGCGGCACGCGGACGATTTCCCTCGCCGGCGTGCCCGGTTCCCAATTCATGGTGCAGCGATCCACCAACTTGACCGATTGGGTCAACTTGGATGGCAGTTCCGGCACAACCAATTCAATCATCACCGCCACCACCAACGGCCTATGGAACTTTACCGATCCCAATCCGCCCGCAGGCTCCGCCTTTTACCGCACCGTGCAAGCCTATGTCTCGGTAATCTGGGGCGGCTTGAACCCGACTTACGACGGCACGCCCAAAAGTGTCACGGCCACGTTCTCGCCGCCCGGCACGACGGTGAACATTACTTACAATGGCTCATCCACGCCGCCGACGGGCGCGGGCAGTTACACGGTGGTTGGCACCGTCAGCAACGGCAGCTACAGCGGGTCGGCCACCAATACGCTGACCATTGCCAAGGCCACCGCAACGATTACCGTGGCCGACGATGGCCTTAACGACGGCCAAGCCACAGCCACGACCTCGCCGCCCGGCTTGACGGTGATTCTAAATTACGTTGATGTATCAGGTTACGTGTATGCCGTCAACGTCAATGGGGTGACGGCCACCATCAACGATCCCAACTATACCGGGGTTGCCTACGGAACAGCCATGTGGAGTAATGTCCAGAATCAGTGAACCATCGAACGCATCGCCAACGGATGTTTTGATTTCGTGCATTGGTGCATTTCGCGGTTCAACCCATCCGCTGCGGAGAAGGAATTTTTTTCCTTCATTTCGCGCGGGACGCTGGACGGCACGGTTCCGTGCCGGACTGGCCACCGGGTCGTCGGCAGCGGCGGCCGTCAGCAAAGACCGGCGGGCGTGGAATATTATCACATGGATTGCGTCGGGCTGCGCAAACGGTTTTTTCGTGCCGCTTACTGACGTGGCGAAGTTCGTCATCGGCACGCGCCCCAACCGCACGGTGGAATGAACCAACGTGGTGCTGCCCGGAAATTAACATCCAGATCAGCCGCCAACACGTGCTGGAGGGCTTGAAACCGCCAGCCTCCAAGCCTGCCGGCGGCCGGCCGGCTTGGAGGGCTGCCTTTATTTGCCGCTGTGTTTTACACTGAGCCGCTTGAGGGCAGGTGTCAACATCTGCGGCTTGCGCCTTGGATGCACATGCCGGCTTGATCGCCCGCGCAGCATTTGCAGGGATTCCAATTTGTCCATCAGC
>Ga0302187_10002042_pt1 | contig 16850 bp, 12 predicted proteins | sample II_Bog_E1_3_FD_202120 | JGI IMG/M metagenome (GOLD analysis project Ga0302187, IMG submission 202120) | Peat permafrost microbial communities from Stordalen Mire near Abisko, Sweden - II_Bog_E1_3 | ecosystem: Environmental > Terrestrial > Soil > Wetlands > Peat | place: Sweden: Abisko...
GCGCATGCCATCCAACACGAGCCTGGATATCCGGTTCGAGGCAAACAACCTGCTGAACCATGTGACGTTCACCTCCTGGAACACGATCACGAACAGCTCGACGTTTGGGCTTCCTGCCGGGACGAGTGCGATGCGCAGCCTACAGATCAGCGGACGGTGGAGGTTCTAATGAAGCGCTCGACTTCCTCCCCATTCACGTTTCCCCTTGCGATCGCCGCGGTTATGGCCGCGATCGCTCCACTTCGTGCGCAGCAGATTGGCAGCAATGTACAGCAGGGCGAAAAGGGCTACACGATCAGCGTGAGCTCGCAGCTTGTGGTCGAGACCGTGGTCGCGAAGGACAAGCAGGGCAAGTTCATCCCGAACCTGACCACGAAGGACTTCACGATCACCGAGGATGGTGTGCCGCAGAAGATCCGTTTCGTGGAGCATGAGACGCTGCCGACGGAGACCGATGCACTTCCTCCGATGCAGGATGCAGATGAGCACATCACGCTGTACCACCGGCTGACTCGTACCTCCATTGCAGCCGAGGAAGGCAATCGCGACTCCGGCAAGAGCAAGTACCAGGGCCACAGGCTCATCGTGCTGTACTTCGACATGACGACGATGCATCCCGAAGATCAGCAGCGTGCGATCAACGCGGCGGAGACGTTCATTCGGAAGCAGATGACCGCTGCCGACATGATCTCGATCATGCGGTATGGTGGCGGCTCCGTGGATGTGCTGCAGGACTTCTCTGCGGATCGCACACGACTGCTTAGCATCCTGCAGACGATGCTGGTGGGCGAAGGCCAGGGCCTGCAGGACTCGCTGGACGATTCCAGCAGCGCCGACACGGGTGCGGCCTTCGGGCAGGATGACAGTGAGTTCAACGTCTTCAATAATGACCGTCAGCTCTCCGCGCTGCAGACTGCGGCGCAGATGCTTGCGGGGATGAATGAGAAGAAGTCGCTGATCTACTTCGCGAGTGGGCTGCGGCTGCATGGAATCGACAACCAGGCGCAGCTGCATGCGACGGTGGATGCGGCGATTCGTGCAGGCGTCACGTTCTGGCCGGTGGATGCGCGTGGCCTGGTCGCGAACGCTCCGCTGGGCGATGCGACGCAGGGCTCCGCTGGTGGAGCGAGCATGTATACCGGTGGCGCAGCGCAGGCGGTGAGCGACAACTTTGCGCAATCGCAGGACACGCTTTACTCGCTGGCTGCAGACACAGGTGGCAAGGCGCTGCTGGATAACAACGACCTCACGCGCGGCATTACGCAGGCGCAGAACGCCGTGACGGATTACTACATCCTCGGCTACTACACGACGAACAATGCGCCGAATGGGCGCTTCCGCAAGATCAAGCTGACGCTGAACACAGATGCCGATGCCAAGCTGGAGTACCGCCTTGGGTACTACGCGAAGCGGGACTTCAGCCACTTCAACGAGGCGGACAAGGAGCGGCAGCTTGAGGATGCGCTGATGCAGGGCGATCCGATGACCGAGCTGACGGTGTCGATGGAGGTGAATTACTTCCAGCTGAACCGCGCGGAATACTACGTACCGCTGGTGGTAAAGATCCCGGGACGTGAGCTGGCGCTGGCCAAGAAGGCGGGCGCAGAGCACACGCTGATCGACTTCGTCTGCGAGATCAAGGACGATATCGGCGGCTCGACCGTGAGCAATATTCGCGACAGCGTGAACATCAAGCTGAGCGATGCGACCGCTGCGCAACTGACGCATCAGCCCATTGAGTATGACGCCGGCGTGACGCTGCTGCCTGGCCACTACACCATCAAGTTCCTTGCACGCGATAACGAGACAGGGCGTATCGGAACCTTCCAGACGTCGTTCTATATCCCGAACCTGAACAAGGAGACGACGAAGATCCCGATCAGCAGCGTGGTGCTGGCCAGCCAGCGCATCGATGCACGCGATGCGCTCTATAACGCGGCGCGAGGCAAGCAGGCAGCGAAGGATGACAACGCCAACCCGCTGGTGCAGGATGGGCGCAAGCTCATTCCCAGCGTGACGCGTGTCTTCCATGCGGATCGCGAGCTGTATGTCTTCCTGCAGGCGTATGCGGGATCGACGATGGCGGCTACACCACCTGCATCTGGTGGTACGGCCACACCGGCGGCCGGACCTGCTCCTGCGAGCTCTCCGCTGGTGGCATATGTGAGCTTCTATCGCGAGGGCAAGCTGGCCTTCACTGCGGCACCGGTGTCGGTGACTCCACTGCCCAACAGCAGGCTCGGCGTGACGCCGATCAGCTTCCACGTTGGGCTGGGCGCACTCGAGCAGGGGAGCTATGAAGCGCAGGTCACGGTGCTCGACGGAACGCAGCACCGTGTAGCGTTCTGGCGCGGGGCGATGGCGATTGTCCCTTAGGGCGATAGCGTGAGGCACCTGCGCGTACACCCGGAGCGTTACCGATGGGACACTCACTCGCACCGCCGCCTGCGCGCTGACGCAGACGACGCAGTAGCTTGGAAACAACGCGCCTGCAGAGGCACGGAGGATTTGAGGCTCAAGTGAAGGTTGGCCGGCAGGGTCGAGGCGAAGGTCTCGGCTTGCCGGCCGTAGTTTTTGTGGGGAGAGTTTGATCGGGGTATGGACCGAGGTGCGGAATCCCGGTTTGCCAATCGTTCTGCGGGACGTAGATAATTCGCGCGCCTCCGGGCGAGGTGTGCCTGCCGCTGTCAAACAGACATTGTGCCCGGTCGTACAGCCCTGAAAAGGATTTCTATGCCTGGCTCTCTTCGCTTCGCTACAGCCTCGCTGGCTGCGGCCGCCGCACTCGTCTCCCTTGCGCTGCCTGTGGGCGCGCAGCAGTTTCAATCCGCGAAGCAGGATGCCTCCCAGCCGGGGCTGCTGTTTTATCTCTCCGGGGATCATGGCTTTCGGGCGGATGTGGCCGCGAACGGCAAGGCCGATCCGAACTTTGTGAAGGATGTGAAGGTGCTGCCGGGCGGAGCCAAGGGCAACTACCTGCAGTGCGGCAACGACCAGCTGCTGAGCTACTGGGCGCCGGGGAACATCTATGCGCAGCGCGGCACGCTGAGCTTCGCGTGGCGCTCGCGGATGCCCGTGGATGAGACGGAGTTCCCGGTCTTCCGTGTCGGTTTTGGCGACCACTCCAGCTGGGACATGGTGTGGCTGCGCATCGACTACAACGGGCATGGCTTCGACGCGTTTGTGACGGACGTGAACCTGGGGCGGACGCGGGTGAGCATCCCGCTGAAGCCGTTCCCGGGGCCGAACGAGTGGATCCACCTGGCGTTGGCGTGGGATGAGACAACAGGCATCAAGTTCTATGTGAACGGCAAGCTGGCTGGAAGCGCCAAGCCGACGGGGCTGTTTGACACGGCGCTGGATCAGTTTGGCCCACACTCGCGGATCATCTCGCCGCAGGGCGTGGAGTCCAGCTACAACTACGATCGCGGTGGGGATTTGGACGAGCTGCGGATCTACGATCGGGCTCTGTCGGACGGGAACATCGCGGAGCTGGCGAAGGACGAGGCTCCGGCGGCTATCCCCGCGATGCCGGCACCGACCGCGGCAGAGTTGGAGCATGACTGGCTGCATCGCTATGGATGGGACCGCGAAGGTGCTGAGCCGAAGTTGCTCCCGGCTGCCGAGACCACCGTGCGCAAGGTGCAGATCAACGATGTCTATGACCTGAAGCGCTGGCAGTGGAAGGGTGCCGACGGTATCCGCGAGACGACTTGGCCGGGCGTGTATAACCGTTCGACGCTGCCGAATCGCTACGACTACTTCCAGCTGCCGGACTGGGACACGTATGCGCTGAGCGGAAAGAGTGTGCAGTTCTACCTGCCCAATGAGCCCTGGAATCACCTGGAGATTGAGGGTGGAGCGTGGGGCAAGCTGGACCTGCTGACACCGGGCAATGGCGATCCGAAGGCCATTGCCGATCCTGACCAGCATGACCCGACGCCGCAGCTGGCGAAGCACCTCTTCGACCGGCCGGAAGGCACGGAGCACACTACGAACGACCTTGCGGAGCCGGTCACGGGCGAGCGCGTGCGGTTTACGAACGCCAAGCAGGAATGGCCCATCGGCGAGTTTGCGGCGTACTACGTGCATCCGGGCAAGGAGCCTGCGGATGCGGTGCTGACGCTGCGCTACAACATTACAACGCATGGAGACCTGACCAACCCTTCGTTGAGCGAGCTGGAGACGTATATCAACGGGCGTTATCCGGCGGAAGAGCGCAACTATGCGCAGGCTCTGCCAGCGGCGTTGGCTGGCGATGCTCGCAGCTCGATGCGCGGTGGCGGAAGTCCGAAGGCTCCAACCACGCATGGAGGTGGAGCACTGCCCGTCGTGCAGGTGCTGATTCCTGCCGACCTGCGCGCGCTGCAGTTCGACGAAGGCCATGGCGCGACCTACAGCTGGGAGAACGTGCATGCGGGGCTGGATGGCATCGCGATTGACCTGCCAGCGCTGCATCTGAAGCCCACGCATGGCGGGCTCATCGCAATGAACGTCCAGATCAAGGACCCCGTTTGGCCGATGCGGGACATGCTGGACTTCAGCTTCAGCGTGAAGCCCGATGCGCCGTACACGCTATGGCTGGATACGCGCGACCGCATCCTGCCGAACGGCAAGAGCTTGTGGGTGTCGATCGCTTCGTCGAGCCCGGAGTTCAGTGCCGCGTCGATTGAGGGCGCGCACCTGCGGCTGGTCTTCAAGAAGTATGAGGACGCGCTGCCGGAGCATATCGCGGACCGGCTGACGATGGTCCGCGACAACTACGCGAACATGACGGAAGAGGGCGTGAACTCGCGCAAGCTGAACCTGTTCAACCGCTATGACGCGGACATCAGTGATTTGCTGCGCGTGGACCCTACGAACGACCTCGGCCGCAAGTACTGGAACGAGAACAACCACGAGCAGATTCGGCCGGCGTATACGCCGCCACCGACGCCTGCGGGCGTGCCCGCATGGGCGTGGCTGCAGGTGCAGGATCTGCACGAAGAGAAGTCGCTGATCGAGTGGTACATCGACAACCGGCAGATCTCAGATGGAGAGATGGGCGGGGGGCTGAGCGACGACACGGACTTTATGAACTGGTGGCCAGGGCTGGCAGCGATGGGCGTCGATCCCGCGAAGCTGCGTGTGTCGCTGGAGCGACTGCTCAACTCGACCTTTGCGAATGGCATGTGGGAGAACGGACTGGCGCGGGCGCAGTATGACGAGCTGCACAGCTACGAGGATGGCATCAACACGCTGGGGCAGTCGATGCAGATTGACTACGGCAGCCCGAAGCAGATCGAACGCGCGATGGCGACGGCGAAGCGGCTGGAGTGGCTGACGGGCTACAACAGTGCGGGGCAGCGGCAGATTCAGTCGAGCTACTACAGCGGTACGAAGATGGCGACGGGCGGGGTGTGGGGATGGGGCAAGGATCGCAGCTACTACGTAATGCATCCTGCACTGCTGCTGGCCAACTACAACGGCACGCCGGAGACGCGGAAGATGATCACGGAGGTGGCGGATGGCTTCCTCGCACATCGTCATGCGGACGCGGACGGCAAGGTGCGGATGCACTTCAACGTGAATTTCCATACGAACGAGGACACGCCATCGAATGGTATGGCGCCGTGGTTCGTGGTGTGGGGAGCGTATAAGCTGACTGGCGACGCGAAGTATCTCGCGCCGTTCAAGGATGATCCTGCAGCGACGCTGCGCACGGTGAATGCGGATGTACTTGATGAGCTGAAGGTGCGCGATACGTGGGGCAAGGCGCTGCTGGGCAGCTCACCCAGCGAGCGGCGCAGCGATGCGGTGAACCAGAACGAGACCACCAACCAGCTCGCATGGCAGGTCACAGGGGACACGAAGTACCTGGAGCGCGTGTACATGGCGCAGCTGGAGACGGCGTTCGACCGACAGTTCATCAACCGGGAAGGCAGCCTGTGGATCGACCGCGTGTACTTCAACAACGGCGAGCTGCAGCGAGGGCGGCTGGGCGGCGTGGAGTTGATGCGCAACTACGACTTCCCGGGCAATGCCGTGAGCTGGAGCTTTGCTCATGCGGGCGATGAGGAGAAGGTGGGCATCCTGGTGCCGATCGGAGCGCCGGATCACGTGAAGGTGATCGCGTACAACCTCAGCGATGCGCCTCTCTCCGCAAAGATGATTGGTGGGGAGATCTTGCCGGGGCAGTGGGAGATGACGGTGGGCACGCAGGCTGGCGAAGGCGCGGCGCTGACCGGGGCTGACACGAAGACGGTCGGCTTTGATCGGAGCAGCGATGTGGCGCTTACCTTCGCTCCACACACGACGACGGTGGTGGAGATGAAGCTGAAGACTCCGGGCGTGCCGTACTGGTCGCGGTTTGATCTCGGGCTGGATCTGAGCGATGTGGTGGTGACTGGCAATGTGATGAAGGTGACAGTGCACAGCCTGGGTGGGGTCGATGCTCCAGCGGGTGAGGTGGTGGTGCGTGACGCCGCAGGCAAGGTGCTGGCGCGCGCGGCAACTCCTGCGCTGAAGGCTCCGACGGACCTGGTGCCGAAGACGGCCACAGTCACGCTGAAGTTGCCAGCACATGCCGATGTCGTCGGTGCGACGGTGAGCATTGAGACGAAGGCGTCGACGCCGGAGACGACTATGCGGAACAACAGCGTGGTGTATCTCGCGGTGGATCCGACGCAGCTTAGCTTCACACATATTCCTTAGCTGCACGCGCTACTCTGACAACTGAGAACTCACAACCTGTAGGAGACAAGACTGTGGCGATTGATGTGATTCACTCCGACGACCCGAACATGACGCACCCTGAGCCCGGCCTGCGGCGGCAGGTGATGAGCTTTAGCCCGGACATGATGCTGGTGCGGCATCGCATGGAGAAGGGCTGGGTTGGCGCGAAGCATAGCCATCCGCATGAGCAGATGGTGTACATCGTGAGCGGGCACATTGTGTTCGAGTCGCCGGACGGGAAGTTCGATGCGCTGGCCGGGGATTGCTTCCTGGTGGCTGGCGGCGTGGAGCACCAGGCGTCTGCGCCGGAGGACTCCGAGGTGCTGGACATCTTCACGCCGTATCGCGAGGACTACGCTCCGAAGGCGTAGGAGCTATTTCGCACGCTTGACCTCGGCGGTGAAGGACATGGTGTGTTTCTCGCCGGGGGCGAGCGTGATGTGATCCACATCGACGTTGCCGGTTTCGAGGGCGGCGTAGTCGTGCCAGTCCCACTCGCCGAGGTCGGGCATGGGGCCACCGTTGTTCCAGGTGATGGTGGAGCGCGAGCCCTGCTTGCTCACGTGGATCTCACGGCTGCCTGCACCGTCGCGGATGACATAGGGGCCTGCGGTGTCGAGGTATACGCGATCGACTTTGCCTGAGAAGGTAATGGGCGCGTGGGCTGCGGGCTTGTGCGTGAAGTTGTCCACCTTGTCGATGTAGCCCGTGTCTTCGAGGCCATGGATGCTGGTCTCGTGGATGTCGGTGACGTGGAAGTAGGTGTGCATCGCTTCCTCGAACTCGAGCGGAGCGGTGCCGGGGTTCTCGACGGTCAGCTCTGCGGTGAGCGTGCGCGTGAAGCGGAAGCGCATGGTGAGGGCGAAGCTGTCGAAGCCCATGTGGCGGCTCATCGGTGTAGGCCCGAGCTTGAGGACGAGCTCTGCGGCATCGTCGTGCATGGCGGCTGATTCGAGGCTCCAATCCTGCACACGTGCGAAGCCGTGGGATGGGCCGGGGTGGCCGTCGACACGATCCTTCTTGCTGTCGGTCGCGAACCAGGGGAAGACCACCGGCACGCCGCCGCGAAACGCCTTGCCGACCTCATACTCTGACTTGCGGCTCATGAAGATCACGTCCTGCTCGCCAGTGGGCTTGAACGCGGCGAGGTGGGCTCCCTGCAGGAAGACGGTCGCGGTGCAGGCCGGCGTGGCGACGTTGAGTCGCGTGAGTCCGTTGAGGGTGTCGAAGGTAAGGAAGCGCGCTGAAGCGAAGCGCTGACGAAGTGTATCGATGGTTGGGGGTTCCACTTGAATCACGGCCGATTCTCCCATTTCCCTGCGCTCCTACTGTATCTGCGAGACGCCACTGAAGGCACTTGGTTTGCGCGGCGAGCGTTCTTGCTGTGGAATGAGGAGAAATGATCCGCATTGGCGTTGATACAGGCGGCACCTTCACGGACCTCGTGCTGCTGGAGGATGGCGGGCTGCGTGTGCACAAGGTGCGCTCGACGCCCGACGACCCGGCGCGCGCGATCCTGCAGGGGATTCGCGAGCTGGCAGGTGAGGCTGCGGTCGACGAGGTCGGCGAAGTCATCCATGGGTCCACTGTTGCGACGAATGCGGTGCTGGAGCGCAAGGGTGCGCGGGTCGCGATGATTACGACGCGGGGCTTTGAGGATGTGCTGCGGATTGGGCGGCAGACGCGGGCGAAGCTGTACGACTTCCAGGTGGAAGCTCCGCGAAATATTGTGGACCCGGAGCTGGTCTTCGGTGTGACGGAACGCCTCGATGCTGAGGGTCGTGTGCTCGTGCCACTCGATGAGGACGAGGTTGAAGGTATCGCGCTGAAGCTGAAGGAAGCTGCCGTGGAGAGCGTTGCGGTGTGCCTGCTGCATTGCTATGCCAACGGTGCGCACGAGGACGCTGTGGTGCGCGTGCTGGAGCGACATGGCCTGCGTGTGTGCGCGTCGCATCGCGTGTTGCCGGAGTATCGCGAGTTTGAGCGTTGGAGCACGACGGCGCTGAATGCGTATGTCACGCCGATCATGGCGCGCTATCTCACGACGCTCGAACAGGGGCTCGAAGGCACGCGACTGCATGTGATGCAGTCGAACGGTGGCATCCTGAGCGCGCAGCAGGCGCGGACATTGCCTGTTCGCACGGTATTGAGCGGACCTGCCGGTGGAGCTGTGGGAGCGCAAGCTGTGGCGCGCGCCTCGGGCTTTGAGCGGGTGGTGCTGTTCGACATGGGTGGGACCTCCACGGATGTGAGTCTTGTGGACGGCAAGCTGGGCATGACGAGCGAGAGCGTCGTTGGCGACTTTCCGGTGCGGCTGCCGATGATCGACATCCACACCGTCGGCGCTGGAGGCGGGTCGATTGCGTATGTTGACCGTGGCGGATCGCTGCGTGTGGGGCCGCGCAGTGCGGGGGCTCATCCGGGACCGGTGTGTTACGGCAAGGGCGAACAGCTGACGGTGAGCGATGCGAACCTGCTGCTGGGCAGGCTGCCTGCGGAGCACTTTCTGGGCGGGCGAATGAAGCTGGATGTCGCGAGAACGAAGGAACGTGCAGAGGAATTCGCGGCTCAACTTGGGCTGACTGTTGAACGGCTGGCCGAGGGTATTCTTGCCATTGCGAACGCGAACATGGAGCGGGCAATCCGAGCGGTAAGTGTGGAGCGTGGGCGCGATCCGCGCGGCTTTGCTCTGGTGGCCTTTGGCGGCGCGGGCGGCATGCATGCGTGCGAGATCGCAGCCGCAATGGAGATGGAGACGGTGATCGTGCCTCGCTACGCCGGTGTGCTTTCGGCGCTGGGTATGATGCTGGCGGATGTGCGCAAGGACTATTCGCGCACATTGCTGCGGCCTGCGGAAGAGCTGGAGGCTGAGGTGCTCGAGCGGCACTTCGTCCCGATGGTGAAGCAGGCGCTTGCGGATCTTGCGCAGGAGGGCTTTGCGGCGGAAGGTGTGGAGATCGAGCGTGTGCTGGATGTGCGCTATCGCGGGCAGGCGTACGAGATCAGTGTGCCGCTTACGACGAACTTCATCAGCGCGTTCCACGAGCAGCACCACGTGCTGTATGGCTATGCGAATCGCACGCGGCCGACGGAGGTCGTGAATCTTCGCGTGAACGCTGCGGGCATCACGCGCAAGCATTCGTTCGCTGGGTTCGAGGTTTCTTCCGCTGCGCTGCCTGATCCTCTGAGCGTGACGCAGACTCGCTTCACGGGCGCGTGGCATACGACTCCTATCTACGCGCAGGAGTCATTGAAGCCGGGATGCGTGGCGGATGGGCCTGCGATTGTGGCGGGCGGTGAAGCTACGATCGTGATTCCTCCGGGCTTTGCGTTTCGTATCGATGGCGCGGAGAACCTGATCGCGACAACTACCTCCGCGACTACCTCCCCAACGGCGAAAGGCGGTTCGCTATGAGCGTGGCTGCTTTCCGGATCGAAGACCCGATCGAGTTCGAGATCTTCAAGAACATCTTCCAGTCGATTGCGGAGGAGATGGGGATTACGCTATGCCGCACGGGCTTTTCACCCAACATCAAGGAGCGGCTGGACTACTCGTGCGCGATCTATGACGCGCAGGGGCAAGCGATTGCTCAGGGCGATCACATGCCGGTACACCTGGGAGCGATGCCGCTCTCGGTGGCCGCGGCGATTGAGCACACGAAGCTTGAGCGTGGCGATATTGTGATGCTCAACGATCCGTTTCGAGGTGGAACGCACCTGCCGGACATCACGCTGGTCTCGGGTGTGTTTGTTGGGGATGATGAAACGCCTGCGTTCTATGCGGCGAATCGTGCGCATCACTCGGATGTGGGCGGGATGAGCCCGGGGTCGATGCCGTTGGCGCAGGAGATCTTTCAGGAGGGATTGATTCTGCCTCCGGTGAAGATCGTGCGTGGTGGCGCGATGAATGAGGATGTGCTGGCGATCCTGCTGGCGAATGTGCGCACGCCGCTGGAAAGGCAAGGCGATCTGAGCGCGCAGATCGCGGCGAATCGTGTCGCCGAGCAGCGGTTGCTTGCGATGTGCGCGACCTACGGGCGCGAGCGCGTGGAGCGCTATGCGCGCGAGGTGCAGGACTACTCCGAGCGCATTCTGCGACGGACCATCGAAGAGATCCCCGACGGGGAGTACAGCTTTGAAGATGCACTGGAGGATGATGGGTTTGGCCGCGAGCACATCGTGATTCGCGCCGTCGTGCGCATCAACGGCGATGATGCGGAGGTCGACTTTGCAGGGACGGACTCGCAGACGCGCGGCGGCGTGAATGCGAACTTCGCGATGACGTTGTCGGCGAGTGTGTATTGCTTTCGCTGCCTGATTGCGGATGATGTGCTCTACAACGCGGGGATATCGAGATCGATTCGCGTCAAGGCTCCGGCGGGCAGCGTGGTGAATGCGCTGCATCCGGCGGCGGTGGCTGCGGGCAATGTGGAGACCTCGCAGCGGATTACGGACGTGGTGCTTGGGGCGCTGTCGAAGGCGTTGCCGCATGTGATTCCTGCGGCGAGCCAGGGCACGATGAACAACGTGACGCTGGGCGGCAAGAGGCCGCATGATGGCTCGGCGTTTGCGTATTACGAGACGCTGGGCGGAGGCATGGGCGGGCGCAACGGCAAGCCGGGCCTGAGCGGCGTGCATACGCATATGAGCAACACGCGGAATACTCCGATTGAAGCGCTGGAGCACTACATGCCGGTGCGGATCACGGAGTATTCGCTGCGCAAGGGCTCGGGTGGCACGGGCAAATTTGCGGGTGGCGAGGGACTCATTCGTGAGTACGAGATGCTGACCGACACCGAAGCGACGCTGCTGACGGAACGACGCACGACGCAACCTTACGGGGCGCAGGGTGGTGAGCCCGGAGGCAGCGGGCGCAATACGCTGGCGCACGCGGATGGATCGCGCGAGGTGCTGCCTGCGAAGGTGCGCGTGGCGCTGAAGGCTGGTGAACGGCTGCGGATCGAGACGCCGGGCGGCGGTGGGTTTGGAACAGCAGGAGAGAACACACAGGAGAGTGAATGAGCGCCGACGCGTTGGATGGGGCACACGCAGGACCGTTGCACTGGCTTGTGAGTGCGCCCAAGGCGTCGAAGCGTGCGTTGCTGGCTGCGTCGCTGGGATGGATGCTCGACTCCTTTGACGTGATGCTGTATTCGCTGGTGCTCGCACAGCTGATCCATGATTTTGGGCTGACGAAGCACCAGGCGGGTTGGCTGGGTTCCATGACGCTGCTCTCTGCAGCGTTTGGCGGCGTGGTCTTCGGCTACATCGCGGATCGCTTTGGCCGAACGCGGGCGTTGATGGGCAGCATCCTGGTCTACGCCATCTTCACGGCGGCTTGCGGGCTCACGCATTCGCTGCTGGAGCTGGCGATCTGCCGCGTGCTGCTGGGCTTCGGTGTTGGTGGCGAGTGGGCCTCGGGCGCTTCGCTGGTCGCGGAGACTTGGCCTGCAGAACATCGCGGCAAGGCGCTGGGACTAGTGCAGAGCTCATGGGCCATTGGGTATGCGCTGGCGGCCGTCGTGGTTGCGATTGTGCTGCCGAGGTTCGGCTGGCGTGCGGTGTTCTTCGTGGGCGTGCTTCCTGCGCTGCTCACAGTCTGGCTGCGCTATGGCGTTGAAGAGTCCGAAGCATGGCGAGTTTCGCGCAACGAGGTGGTTTCGGCGGAGAGCCGTGGGCTGAGCGCAGTCTTCGCTCCGGGGAGGCGGATGGTGACCGTAATGCTGGCGCTGATGAATGCGTGCACGCTGTTCGCGTGGTGGGGCTACAACCTGTGGGTGCCGGGGTATCTTTCTCTGCCACGCAAGGCGGGAGGCATGGGACTTTCGACGCACACGATGGCGATGGTGGTGCTGACGGCGCAGATCGGCATGTGGCTGGGGTATGTCAGTTTCGGCTATCTGTGCGATCGCTTCGGGCGCAAGGGCTGCTATGTGGTGTATCTCGTGATGGCTTGCGCTTCGCTGCTGGTGTACAGCCGGGTGCATAGCGTGGCGCTTCTGCTGTGCATTGGGCCGGTGCTGGCGTTTTTTGGCACGGGATACTTTTCGGGGTTCGCGGCTGTGACGGCAGAGCTCTATGAGACGCGGATTCGCGCGACGGCTCAGGGGTTCCTCTACAACAGCGGGCGGGTCGCGAGTGCGCTGGCACCGCTGACGGTGAGCGACCTGGCGCAACGCCACGGATTCGGGCTCGCGTTTACGGTGGTGGCGTCGGTCTTCGCGCTGGCGGCGGTGCTTTGGATCTGGATCCCGGAGACGGGCGGAATGTCGCGGCGGATCGAGGCGTAGCGCAAAGCCGACAAAGGCATGGCCTGGGCCATGCCTTTGTCGGATCAACTCGTCAGCCTAAACCATTTTCCCTGATGCTGGGCATCCCCGAAGTGGAGTGCGGCGGCGTTTTCATTGGGGAAAACGCCCATAAGAGTCGAGATACCGCTCTATATCTACAGGGAAAATGGTCTAGCGCACAGGCGGAGGTGTGCTGGCGGCTGCCGGCGGAGGAGACGCTGGTGTTGGGACATTCGGGCCGAAGTTCGTAGTGAGGTAAGCGACGATCTTCGCGAAGTCGTCGTCGCTGCCGTCCGCACCCTTGGCGATCATCTGGTTGACGATCGTCGTCCAGCCGGCTTCGTCGTGGCGCTGCTTGGTGAAGACGCTGGGCGAGTGGCAGGCGCTGCAGATGCGCTCGGCCGGTTCCTTGCCGGGACCGTCGGGCAGGACGAATGCCGTCTTGGCCTTGGCTGGAGCTGTTTGCGGCCCAGCGTGGAGCATCACTACGAGGTGAGCGCTGGCAGCCGTTGTCGGCGCGGCGACGGGTGCAGCGGCAGCCGCAGGCAGGCACGAGACTACGGCCAACAGCACGGCGAGCACGGGGAGGGAACCGGAGGCTGGCTTCATGATGCTTCCATTTTAGCGGAGTCCGCGGCGAAGTTCCGTCTGCGCGCGAAGAGGACTGCGCTTGGCCGCTCCCCGGCCAGCAAGACACGGCAGTTGCTACCATCGTGCCTGCAAACCCGCGAGGCAGCGTGGGGAGGTCTGGATGGCAGAGATGATTGTGCTGGAGCGGCGTGGACGCGTGGCGTGGATCACGCTCAATCGCCCGCAGGCGTTGAATGCGCTGAACGAGCAGGTGATGCGCGAGGTGACGGCGACGCTGCTAGAACTGGACAGCGACAGTTCGATCGGCTGCAGCGTGCTCATAGGTTCAGCGAAGGCCTTCGCTGCGGGTGCTGACATTCGCGAGATGCAGCCGCAGGGATTCGTCGAGATGTTCGGCACGGACTGGATCGGTGGCTGGGACGCGATGACGCGCGTGCGCAAGCCGGTGATCGCGGCGGTGGCGGGATACGCGCTGGGCGGTGGCTGCGAGGTCGCGATGATGTGCGACATCCTCGTGGCGGCGGATACGGCGAAGTTTGGGCAGCCGGAGATCAAGCTGGGCATCATCCCGGGCATGGGCGCGACGCAACGGCTGACGCGGCTGATCGGTAAGGCCCGCGCGATGGAGCTGTTCCTCACCGGGCGCATGATGGACGCGGCCGAAGCGGAGCGGCTAGGGCTGGCCGCGCGCGTGGTTCCTGCAACCGAGCTCGAGGCCGAGACGATGAAGCTGGCTGAGACGATCGCGTCCATGCCACTGCAGGCCGTGCTGATGATGAAGGAGGCCGTCAATCGTAGCTTCGAGCTTCCGTTGCACGAGGGGCTGCTCTTCGAACGCAGGCTCTTTCAGGCGACGTTCGCGACGGAGGATCGCAGCGAGGGCATGACGGCTTTTGTGGAGAAGCGGACGCCGGTGTGGAAGCATCGGTAGCAGTTGATGCGTGTTCGCCAACCGCACAAAGAGGTTCGCGCGTTCAAGGGTCGGCGCGGTAGAGTGGCAACGGAATCGAGGTGGGCCGATGCGGATACTCGCAATCGTGACGCAGGTGCCGGGTGCGGAGGAGCGGCTGAAGGTCGCCGAGGGCAGGGTGGACCTGGGCGCGAGCAAGCTCGTGATCGACACCATGGATGAGTATGGCGTGGAAGCGGCTCTGCGGCTGCGCGAGGCTGGTGCGGAGGCCGAGATCATCGTGCTGGGCATCGGGCCAGAGCGCGTGGAAGCGACGCTGCGCGGAGCACTTGCGCTGGGTGCGGACCGCGCGGTGTTGGTCGAGGCAGGCGGCACCGACACTGCTCTCGATGTACTCGCAGTGAGCAAGGTGATTGCTGATGTTGCGAAGAGGGAGCAGGTGGATCTTGTGCTGTGCGGAGCGCAGCAGGCGGACACGGATAGTCACGCGCTGGGAGCGGCTGTAGCCGAACGGCTTGGCTGGGCTCAGGCCACCTGGGTGACGGCGCTGAAGCTCGATGGCTCGACGTTGACGGGCAGGCATGATGTGGATGACGGAGCGGAGAGCTTTCTGTTGATGCTGCCTGCTGTTGTCACGGCACAACAGGGGTTGAACGAACCTCGCTACCCCACGCTGCCCAACATCATGAAGTCGCGAAAGAAGGAGCTGCGCCGCGAGCCGCTGAGTAGCTTCAACGCCGCACCAAAGCTTCGCGTGGTGAAGCAGGAGATGCAGGCGAGAGAGCGGCTGCAACGGATGATCCCTAGCGGCGATCCGCAGGCCGCAGCCGTGGAGTTGCTGCGAGCGCTTCGCGAGGAAGCGAAGGTGCTCGCATGATCCTGGTGGTGGCGGAGTATGCGAACGGCAGGCTGAGCAAATCGACACGCGAGCTGGTCTCAGCCGCACGGGCCTGCGGTGTGGAAGGCCAGGTGGCTGCACTGGTGCTGGGCAGCGGTGTTGGCACCATTGCGGGCGAGGCCGCTTTGCTGGCTGAGCAGGTGCTTGTAGCGGATCGAGTTGAGTTAGCGACTTACGATGCAGAGCTTTGGGCCGCTGCGGTGGCGCAGATTGCCCGCGAAGGTGAAGCGGCACTGGTGCTGATCGCAGCCGGCCGTGGCGGTCGCGAGTATTCGCCACGCGTGGCGGTGAAGCTCGAGGCTCCGCTGATCGAGGACGCGGTGAGCCTGAAGCACGAGGCCGGAACGCTGCGGGCGGAGCGCTACAGTTTTCTGAGCCGCGTGACGGAGACCCTGGAGACGGATGCAGATGTGGTCATCGCAACGATGAAGCCGGGAGCGTACGTGCCAGCCGAGGCATTGGCTGAAGCTGGCGAGCAGTTCGATGTGGAGCTCGAGCTTCCCGTGCGCAGGCTTCACGTGACGGAGCGGCAATCGGCACACAGTGGGTGGGTTCCGCTGACCGAAGCGGACATCGTCGTTGCGGGGGGTCGTGGTGTGGGCAGCGCGGAGAGCTTCGAGCAGCTTGTGGTGGGCCTGGCGGACAAGCTGCATGCGGCCGTGGGAGCGACGCGGGCTGTCGTCGATGCGGGCTGGCGGCCTTACGCCGAACAGGTGGGACAGACCGGGGTGACGGTGCAGCCGAAGCTGTATATTGCGGTTGGCATCTCCGGCGCGGTGCAGCACCTGAGCGGCATGAACAAGGCCCGCACGATCGTGGCGATCAACAAGGATGGGGATGCGCCAATCTTCAGCGTGGCGGATTATGGCGTCGCCGGGGATGCGGATGCAATCGTCGAGGCGCTGAAGTCTGCGTTAGGCTGATCGCGACTGTTGTGCCGCGCCCTGTGTTCTGACACTCATGCTGTCTCCTCTCCAACGCGTTGCGTTTCTGCTGTTCGCCGCGATGTGCCTGAGCTTTGCGGCGCGAGGATTTCTGCGGCTCTTTCGCCGCATCCGGCGGGGACAGCCGGACCGGGACACGCGCTGGAATGCGCTGCCGAAGCGCATCGTTGCTGCCATCTGGCTGACGCTCACGCAGCAGAGGACCTTCAAGCGCAGGCCGTGGGTTTCGTTCTTTCACTCGCTGATCTTCTACGGCTTCGTGGTGTACCTCGCGGTGAATGCGGTGGATGCGGCTGAAGGGTTCACCGCACTGCGTCTGGGCTCTGGTAGCAGCCTCGGCGCGGCGTACAACCTGATCGCGGACGTGTTGAGCGCGCTTGTGCTGCTGGGCGTGGTGGCACTGGTGCTGCGGCGGTTCGTGCTGCGCAGCGCGGAGGATTTCAGCTTCAACAAGCGCACGCTGCTGCACGAAGACCTGCGCAAGGGCGCGGTGCGGCGCGATT
>Ga0302187_10002046_pt1 | contig 16845 bp, 16 predicted proteins | sample II_Bog_E1_3_FD_202120 | JGI IMG/M metagenome (GOLD analysis project Ga0302187, IMG submission 202120) | Peat permafrost microbial communities from Stordalen Mire near Abisko, Sweden - II_Bog_E1_3 | ecosystem: Environmental > Terrestrial > Soil > Wetlands > Peat | place: Sweden: Abisko...
GTCAGGTTTGCAGCTAGGGTTTCCATATCCCCTTGCGGCATGCGGTGAACTATGAAAACCGTTGGAGTGATGCTCTTGTTGAACTCTGCATCAAACTGCGCTGGATTTACTGGCCCATTTACCTGCGATAGTGCCGCGTTGCGGGCAATCGCATAGTCGTTGATTCCTTGGGCTTGGTCAGCAATCCGCGTGAACGCCTGCGACGACATGGTGGCTGAGGGCAAATACTTCTGCACCAATTCCAGTTCTTGCACGCCGCCCTGCGAGGAGTATTGGCGGGCAGTTGTGCGCGCGAGCGCCCCCCAGTTTTTTTGGAAATCTTCCCAACTAGAAACGCTTGGCGGAATAGCGTTTGGCTGTCCAAGCGCCTGCGCGACGGAGCCCCAATCCTTCTTTACCTGCTGCCAACCATTCGTAAAACTTCCGTGGTCAAAGTTTGGCGCCTCGGCGCGCATCTGATCAAGCAACGCGTTGGTTTGGACCGCGCCCTGCGCCGCTGTGGCCGCCTGCGTTTTAGCCGAAGCTAGCGACGTGATGTTCGCCGCGTTCTGGGCCTGCGCCGCGGCTTTTTGCGTGTCGATATTAGCGATACCAGCAGGCGTGACGACCTCGGCACCCGTCTGCACGCCACCCATAGGCGTGGTCGCTGCCGGCGCAGGAATCGCGCTAGGAGTTACGCTCACCGCTGGCGCCGCCTGCGGAAGCAACCCGCGATTGGCCGGAGATGGAACATTCGATGGGGATTGACCCCAACCGGGATTAGTGCCCGGAAGCAGGGGAGTTGCGGCAACGTTGGCGGCCTGCCCACGAGGCACAGTGACCGGTGCAGCCGTTGCTGCGCCAGGTTGCGCGCCAACGTCACCCAGCAACGTGCCTGCCATGGTTGTGCTACCCGGCACACTCGGGGGGAGAGCTGACCCCGGAATGACCATCGTTGGCTGCGTGCCGGATGGCATCGCGCCAGGGAGCACGCTCGGTTGCGTCGGGTTCTGCGCGGCTGCGCCTTGATGTGCCGCCGCCGCCAAGTCCGCCTTGTTGGTGATGACCGTTGTCATCTGCGGAAGGCCGGTATTCGGATCAATCTTAGGCGTTCCGTCCGGGTTTAGAACGGGCTGCTTGATATCCTGCGTTTCTTGTGTCGCGGCACCTTGGGCGCGAGCCGCGGCGAGCGACCCAGCAAGCGGCAGTTCTCCTGCCGATGTGCCACCGGCCTTTGCCTGCGCCTCCGCTCCAAGCGCAGTGAGAGCAACCGGCGATACCTGCTGCCCGTTTGGCCCCAGGCCCATGCCATGACCTGAATATTTCTCTAATAAATCCTGGTACTTTCCAGGGTCAATTAACGTTTGCAACGCAGCGGCGCGCAACTCGGGATGCTGCAAATACTGCTGATAATGCTGGGGGTCCATCCACCCCTCTTGATACGCCTGCGTTACACCTTGTTGCCAATCCGTCTGTGAAAGAAGTTCCTGCAAACGATCGCGCCGCAGTTCCATTGCGCTTTTCAGGGCCGCGCTTGGGTCTTGAGACATTACGACGGCAAGCGCCTGACCGCGGGGGATTGGAACACCATACATGGTCTGCACGCCACTCGTGCTGACCGGTTGCCCGATAGCCTGCCCTTGTGCGGGCATGCCGGGGGAATGGAGATACGCGGGCGCAACCGGGGCGCTTCCATCCGAAACTGCGGTTGATCCTGCGCCGGGCTGCGCGGGCGGCAGCATCCCACCTTGCGGCGCGGATGGCGCGGACACGCCAGCGCCAGCAAGCGATGCCCCTTGCGTTGACGCTGGAGAGGCCCCGCCACCGAGCAGCGGTGCAGCCATATTTTGCCGCACACCCAGTATCAAAGCTGCTTGCTGGTTTCCGAGATTCGCGCCAGTAACCTGCTGTTGCCGCAGCGCAATGTCCTGCTGCGCCTGCTGTAGCGCCGCCCACTTCTGGTACTGCCCCAGAACGTCCACGCCCATCGGCTGAGCGATGATGGAGTTGATGTTGTCGCTCATCAGTAGTTCTGCGCCGGCAGCGACGACGGCAATTGAGTGTACGACGTGCCGCTATTGAGATTGGCCTGTCCTATCTGCGTCGTATTCCCAAACCCAAGCCCGTTCAGGAAATTCTGATTGGACAACGCGCCCGACAAACCGCCAAGCCCATTAAGCAACGATCCCGTAGAGCCGATCGTGCCAGCCGCGCCAGCCGCGCCGATGCCGCCGAGCGTGCTGCCAATCTGCGATCCAACGCCCATGCCGATATTGCCAAGCGACGTACCGGCGGATTGGCCCATGCCAGCCAGCTGCGCGAGCTGCCCGATGTAGCCATTGAAACCCTGCGATGCGTATCCTTGACCATACTGCGTGAGGGCTTTTGCCTGCGCGCCAGAAGCGGTCAGACCAGAGGCCGCAAGGCTGCGATTGGCCGCAAGCTCGCCCTGCCCTAGCCCGAAGGTATAGGCCGGCGTTTGCGTGAAATTATTGAACGCCTGCTGCGCCCCTTGACCGGTGTTAGGCTGGCCCGGCGCCCCCGGTAAACCATACAGGCTCGCCAGGGAATAGAGCGCGCCGGTGCCCGTATGGATAAACGGATCAAGATTTCCTTGCGCGGTGCCGTAGACACCCCTCTGAAACTGTAGCGCCTGCTCAAGCGCCTGCTGCTCCTGCGCGGCGGCCGACGATTGCGCGTTGCCGCCGAGAATGCCGCCTAACAGCGATGCGCCGCCAGAAATGATGCCGCCGATAATTGCCGGCATTTACGCGGCCTCCATCAGCTCTGGAAATAGCGCCCCGATGTGAGGATTGGCCGCGGCATCCGCAATGTGCTGTGTGGCGTCCGCCAATACGCGCTGATCGCGCCACTTATGCCAATGCGCGAACGGCATATCGAATCCGAGACAATGGGCGAATACACGGGCGCAGACATTATGCTGATCAAGTGCCGCGTAGGGCACATGCAAAGCCTCTGGCGCGCCCTCCATCAATTCGTCAATCGCCATTTCCAGCGAAGCAACCGCTTCCGGCAACCGATCATGCCACAGTCCGGCGCGGCGAAAAGAAGTCAGAACCTCGCCCGCAGAACGGTGCACCACGACAACGGCGGTATCCGCTCGATGCGCCAGTATATCGCGCCAACGGAACGTCAGAACGCTGTCCGAAAGCCCGCACCCAGCATCAAGAGCCGCATGCAGGTCCGCCATGCCCTTCCAGTGCCGCGATGGCTCATGCAAACACACCCGATCGCCATAGGTCAGGAACTGCGAAAGCCACGCCGTGCGGGAACGTGGTAGACCAAGGACTGCAAACGGACTCACCCCGTCACCTGCGTGCCGCCCACCGCGATGTTCACCGCGGCGTTCGATGCGATTGCCCAGATAGCATCGCCTGGATTCAGGTAATGACCGTATTCGTTGGGGCTATTGAACGTCGCGTTAGCCGTGATTGCCTGCGCGTTCGTTGTCGCGTTCGCCGCGCCATACGAGTTGCCGTTGGGCACCAGGTAGATTGTGACGTTGTAGGTGGAGGCGCCGGTGTTCGTGCAGCTCAGCTTGTCGATGCGCGTCGTGGTCGATGCCGGGCTTTGGTACAGCAGCGTCTGCGTCGTGGGCATCGCCTGCGCGGGAACGATTTCACTGACTGGGGACGCCATGGCTGCACTTTCGGGACTTACTCACCGAGGCCGCATGCCTATGCCTCAATGTCCTCTATAGCAACGCAACAAGCCAATGTCACGTTTGCGAATGTTTGCAATTACACCGAGAAGCCAACCAAAGTCGCCACCACACCAGCTAAATGTGCATCTGGAGACGGTGGCCCTTTCAACAAAAGAACCGCGCCGCCGGCTACCGTGAAGTTGCTGGATACCGTCGCCGTACCTACGCTGGACCCGGATGGAAACAAAACCGTCCCAACACTAGACCCCGCATTAAGCAAAGTAAGGGTCGTGCTTGCTGATGCTGTGCCGTTGATGCTTTCAAATACGCTTCCAGGCAGCCCGGCCGAAAAACCGTACGCCTGCCCCGAAGGAACCACGACGGCCAAACAGGTTGCATTCGCGGTAAGCGTCGTATCTACAGACCGATCATACAGAACGATCGCAGAAGCGCCCCAATTACTCGGAGGCGGCGGAAGCGGAACGAGAGGACGCGCCGCGGTCAGCATTAGCGGCAATTGCCCCCGCTCTACCGCCGCCTCCAAAGCGTTCAACCGCGCCTGCGTGGCGCTATCAGCTCCAGATGCCCCGAACGACAGCGTGAGGCTGCTCGATAGACTGCTAACCTGCTCGTTGATCGTTTGCGTGCTGGAGTTGGACGACGAACTGCCGATCGCTCCAGCCAAGCGTGTCAGATACTGCCCCAGCCATGGCGCCAACGTGCGATCTTCGTTGACGGCGGGACGCGTCAGCATCAACTGCCCAAGGATGCTGCCAGGCGCCTCCTGCGGCGGATTGCCTTGGTTGCTCACGGCCCGCTGGTCCCCATGCCCTCATAGAAGTCAGCATACGTTCCGATAATCACGCGACGCACCGGGTCCGTTGACTGCAGCCGAAAAATCCACTGCCGACCTTGCCCAAGCCGCAGCCAGCGCAGCCGCTGTCTGTACTCGCCAATCTTACCCATGGACCGAAACTGCTGGATTGGCCCGTAAGTGCGGCCGCCGTCCTTAGACCAGTCCAGCATCCACACCGGATCGTAGCCACAGCAATCCGGCTGGCCGACGCCACTTTCAATATCAAGCTCAAACCGTGGCATGAAGATGCGCTTGCGATCACTATGGATAGACGGCGCGGTAATCAGCCCCCGCATCGTGTTGCCGTATTCCTGAAACTCGCCGAAATTGGCGACCCCGATAACTCCGGACGAGAAATCGCCAAACAGCGTGAGTCCATAGAAGTTGATGCCAACGTTCCCGCGGTATCGTCCGAGGGTCTGGCTTGGCAGAGCAACGCAGCACGACCCTTCCGGCGGCAGCGTAACCACCAATGGCCACGGATTGCTAATGACGCTCGTAACAGCGTCCTGCGTATAAAGTGTGTAGGTGCCCGCGCTCAGCGAATTGGCGGTGACGGTTTCGTAGGTTCCCGAATCCACCCCATATATCAAAGACGACGCAGCCGGTGTGAACGTTGCGCCGTTGCTTGTGCTGGTATTCAAAAGCTCCAAAGGCGCATTTTCAAAACTGCCATAAATTGTCACAGGCCCACCCGCCACACACGATGCGCCGGTAATCGTCAACGTCTCCGGAGGAGGCGCTGCGACTGTCATCGTTACGGTGTTGCTTTTAACGCCTGTCACCAAATCCTGCGTCACCATCGGATAGGTTCCGGGGGTGAACGTGTTTGTAGTGCTGGCGCTGTAGGTGCTTCCGGTGATCGAGGACGATCCCGCCAGCGTGAATGAGCCGCTAGGGCCGCTGTCACTGATTCCGATATAAGCCAGAGGGGCATTGGCATAGGTGCCGGTCAAGGTCGCTGTGCCGCCGCTGGATGCCGCCGCCGTGCTTAGCACTAGCGTCTCCGGGGGGTTCGGCGGCACAGACACCGATGCGGAATATTCGCCCGTGTCCAGGCTGGCATTCGTAAGAATTTCAACGCCTGTTATAACTGGGTCGGTGCCGATGAACGCCTGAACGCCGCTGTAGCTTGTAACGGTTCCGTTCACGGTCACGTCGAAATTCACGTAAACATTCGACCCGGAATAATACGAGGTCAGTGTGCCCGCTACGTTATAGAGGCTTCCGGTCCCGGTAATGCTGGAAACACCATGACCATTGACGCTTTCCCACCATAGGTTGCCCCAAGTGATAGGCGTTCCCAGCGAGTAGACGTTACCTGTGCTGAACACTATCTGGCCCGAAGCATTCAGGAAGTTGATATTGATCGCGTAAGTCGCAAAACCCGTGCCACTGTAGTAATTCAAATTGGTGTTGAACGAGAGCGACGTAACGCCGCCGCCGGATAGCGCGATGGTCCCGGTTGTGCTGCTACCGCCAATAAATCCAAACTCGCTCAGAACAACATCGCCGGGTATATCGGCGAACGTTAAAACCGGCGGCATTGCGTCAATAGAGTTGGCGCTGTCCCGCAGTTGCAGTGAGTGAATTAGATAATCGTTTATTATGGGGAAAAACGCGGTTCCGCCGTTGCCCGTTACGGTGCCGGTTGCATTGGTCCATGAGCCGCCGTCAAGCTGATACTGAAGCTGGGTAACATTGTCGCCGCCCCAGACTACTGCGGACAGCAGGCTTTCTACGATGGTGGTGGAATTGATCTGTATCGTGGGCGGTAGATTGCCGAATGTGGTCGGCATCGTGATTGGATATGCGCTGCCGCCAGTGTTGATGGTAACGGAATTGCCTGTGCTAAGATAAGCCTGGATAAGTGGTGTGAAGGCTGAGATGAACGAAAGCGAAATGCCACCCATATTGGTGTCCGGGTTCGCGCCCACGTTTTGCGGGTTCCATCCACTCTGCGTAGATGCAGTGGCATTCCAGTAATTGACCCATGCCAGCTTCATGCCTGCGTCTATGCAGAACAGATAGCTGTCGCCTACATTCGGTGTTCCGAACGAATGCAGCATTGTGTAGCTGCCAACATTTATCGAATACAGATCGCCGGGATTGCTTGCTGCGTCGATAAATACCAATAGGCAATTTGGCGGGTTGCCGCTCGTTGTGTTGAGTGACGTGCTGGTATCCGCCAGCCCAAGCGCCTCGCCTAGCGCACCTCCTACAGTGTTGACCTTTATCTGAAAATAAAATCGCCCTGTGGTGAGAGATTGGCCGATCCAGGCATTAAGCCGCGCAGACGCGCCCGCTGCTCCGCTTACAGCGGTCAACCGATCGCTGGAGAGCGTCCAGCTATTCGCTGGATATTGGACCGTCGAAAAGAGGGCGTAGTCGGTCATGCTACACCCACGCCGAACCCCAGCTTTCCCGCTCGTGCCATAATGGCTGCTCGGTCCCGCTAGATATATCGTAGCACCAAGTCGCGTTCCCCGACGGGAAGGTCAAAAAGATGAACTTATGCCCCTCCATTGTAACGACAAACGCCGTCACATCGTCCAACTGGGGATATTGCGCCCACGCATGCTCACAGCCGAATTGAGAGATGCGCTGCGGACTGTAGCCGTTTAGTCGATAGAAAATACCATCGTCGCCCAGCCAAAAAACGGTGTTGTCCTCTTGTGTCACCGCATAAGGTCCAGCCAATCCACGCTGGATATATGCTCCATCATAGCGCTCAAACGGAAAATTTGCCGCACCCGCGTCGTACCAGACCTCAATGCGAAACTGCTTAAAGATCAACAGTTGCTCATGGTAGTTGACGATTGCCAGGACGTTGTCCGGGCTGGCTTGAGCGCTAGCAAAGTCGAGTCCGTTGTATTGTGTGCCGTCACCAAGGCTGGACAGGAAAAACTCCTGCGTGCCCGTGGCGCTAAAAATAAAGTAGTCGTCAAAATAGACAACTGTCGTCGCCGGCATGAACGCGGGCGCCGTGATCTGAGCGATCGTCAGAGAGGTAATCGTAGCAATTGCGCCCGCGGACGCCTGGCTTGGGAGAGCCGCGGCGAGCGTCAATGTCAAGTTTGGAAAAACGCCCGACACCGCCGATATCGTGGTCTTAAAAACAACTCCATTATCCAGCGTGATGGATATGGCCTGGCTAACGGCGACCTTTCCCGTGGCGTAAATGACGATGGTCTTATTGGTCGCCGATGTGTCTGTGACACCAGCGCCTGCTGTTGCCTGCGATGGAAGCGCCCCCGCGAGTGTAATGTTGTTCCCGCTAGGTGCGCCGCTGATTGTGGTGGCAAAAGAGCCGCCAGCGTCCAGCAGGATCGAGATGCTGTCGCCATTCGACATGCCTGATGCAGACTTTACCACGATCGACGTAGCACCCGTGACCGCCGTGGAAAATAGACTGGTCTGCGTATAGGAATACGCCGTGGCGCTCAGAACTTGGTTGAGCCCACTGGGCTGATAAACCCAGCCAACCGACCCGTCCACCATCACAAGCTGCGTGTTGTTGTCTGCTATGGAGACGGATGGACCCAGCGAGGTCTGCCCTATGGCTGTAGCCAGGCCGTCAGCATTGATGCTGAATAGCTCACCGCCCGACAGCGCATAAAGCGTGCCCGCCATGCCATGCAGGCCAGAGATCGGACCGTTCCCAAGCCGCGACCAAACCGACAGGCCGGGACACATGAATATCGGGACTTGATCTTTCGCATCCTGCGGGGACCGTTCCACAAACATATTGATGTTGCGCGCGGCCAGCAGCGGAACCGACCGCGCCGTATAGCTTTCAGCGGCAAACTGAATTGCAGGCACGCGTCACCTATATCCAGGCTGGGATGCGTAGCCGAAAAAGACCGACTCAGGCTCCCGATCCCAGGCCGAAACACGCAAAAACCATTCGTCAGCTTTAGCCTTCAACCGGTCGAAGCGATCGCCGGGAACATCGAACTCAGGCGCGATTTCAACGGCCAAGTTCCACCGCAGAGGTGCCAACCATTCAACCGGAAAGTCCACGTCATTGGTTAGCGAAGTCACATCCTGAATTGCATGCTGCGCCACAAACCGAACACCCGCGGTATCATCCGATGGCGTAGGCCAAACGTTCATCAGCCCAATTGGGGTCGAGTACGCGCCACGGCCCTGCTGCGGATCATAAAAGAACTGCGTGACGGTTCCCGTGTTGTATTTATTTGGAAGATAGTCGTAATCAAAGCGAGACAACGCAATGAGCGGCGTCTCAATCTGCGTCGAATATAGGTAGCGGCGCCCTTCCGGCACGCGCAGGGGGCGAACGAGCTTGGTCGTATAGTCGAAGCAAATAGCGCCGCTCGTCGCCTGCGACGGAACTCCGTAAGCCAGCGTGACCGAGCCTGTTGAAACAGCGGTTAGCGTGGTCCAATAGATCACACCAAGGTCTAGCTGCACCCCGAAGTTATCGCCCACCAGCATGCCAGTTGACGATGCAACCGACAGAACCGTGGCGCCCATCGTTGCCGTTGCGGTCAGTGTAGTCTGCGTCAAATCTTGAAACAGGCACGCGTTGTCGATGCTGCCTGTTCCAAGTTTATACTGATTTTGCAAAGGCTGAAGAAACAGAATGCATTCAGCCTCGCACCAGACATGAATTTGTGCGACCGACCAACCCTTAATCAACGCATTGAGCGCGTCCATGCAGTCCCGCAGCATCGACGCATCAGGCGTTTCGTTTTCCTGTATTGCGCCGCATAGCCGCAGGGAGCCGGTTACGATCGTGACAACTTGTTGGTTGTAGCTATAGGTTCCGCTCGTGGTGCCGGACATTACGTGCCACCCACGCTAGAAAGGCTAATGACGGCGTTCTCAATCGGATCACCGTAAAGCGTGCCGACCGAGCCGGGCAGGCCGCGGCCGGTCCACGAAAGCGTGCTGCCAGATATCCCCGTCAGAGTAAACTGAAACGGCACACCACTATCCAGCATGACCTGCACCAAATTGCCGACCGTAAAACCGACCGTTGAGGCAACGGTGATAAGCGTCGCTCCAGCCGCAGCCGGCGCGGAAACTTGCGTGCCCACAATGGAAAAGACATTCGCCTGGCGCGGCCGGGGGATCGGCACGGACTGGTCATCCCGCACCCCGACAACCAAATCCTGCGGCTGGCGCGGGGAGAACGAATGGCCATGCGTGACCATGCCGTCCCACTGCTTGCGCGTATTCGACGCCCGGACCTTCGTGCCGCGTATGTCGTCTATTTGGTAGTAATCGCCGCCGCGATAGAACTTGTCCGCAACCAAAGGCGCCTCCTATGACTGAGGAATGCCTTTATCGCACCACAGCGTGATCGTGTAAGAACTATTCGCAGCAGCGCCCACCGTCGTAAAGGCGATGCTGCCAGTTGCCCCCGACAGCGCAGCCGTTCCAGGGTTAGGCCAACCTTGCGTTTTGAAAAAATCCCACGCGCCCCAGTTTTTTAGAATTGCAATATCTTGGTTTAACGAAGCAACCCATTGCAAGCGAACAGCCATTGCGCCGATATCGTATTCAACGCGGCGGATTTTCAGGTGCAGTTGTGGATAGATCGTGTTGCCGCCGATCAGAACTCCAATAGAGCCGGTGGTGGCATTGATTTTGACAACGTTGGTCTCGCCGGTTCCGTCGCTAAAGTTGGTAAACTTCGCAACGTACCAGCGGGGACCGTTTTCGAGTATTTGCGTGGTAACTGTATCAGCCATGACTCAGCCCCTAGCGTCAGAATTGGCTGACACCAAATAGTCCAACCGACTGCGGAACTTGCATGATGCGACTTAGCGTGGGCTCAATGTATAGGTCGAGACGCTTCGTGCCGTCCGAAGCGGACGGTGCCGTGAATGTGCCGCGGACATCGCCGGTTGTCGCCGTCGCTGTGGTGGTGACGGCAGCGGTGAACTGCGCGACCAACTGGACAACGTTGTTCCAATAGATCGTGGTATCCGCGAAATAGTCGGCGGCGACAGGGAAGCCATAAATATCCGTCGTGCCCACGCTGTAGGTGCCGGTAGCATCGGTAAATTGCGGCGTGACCGAGGTGATGAACTTGAATGCCTTCGTGCCGTTGACCGTCGTACTGCCTGTGGCTGACGCCGCAATGTTCTGCGTCATCGGATAGCCGTACACGTCATATCCCTTAATAACGATCGTGCCGCCGGTGCCGGCCGTGCCCGTGGTGACGGAAACAGCGCGGCCGCCCATGTTCAGCGGGTTGTAGAACGCCGTATAGAAATGGCCTCCGGATGCGCCGCCAGCAGAGCGGATGGGCGCCGGTATAGCGTCGATGCAGCAAGCGCCGGAAGGGACCGTGACAAGGCTTGGCAGCACAAGCTGCCCGCTGGCGCCCACAACATTGATGCCCGCGCCGGACGACGTGACCTTCGTCATTGCCGTGCCGTTGGTGGTGTGCGCCAGGGCGACGATATTCGCCGTGGCGACGGCCGCAGGGACGTAACCCAGCGTCTTGCAATCGCCGGTATCAAGCCAACCGATGATGCCTGCCGCCGTCGCGCTGTTCGCGACATTATACGCCAGGCGAGGGTCCATAAACCCCGCGCCGCCCCAGTCTAGGGAAGGCGCGATATCAGCAGGAGCGCCACCAGCTCCAAGGGGGGTTTTCGCAAGAACACGATGTGCGGGAGCGTAAAACGCAGTGCGAGCCAAAGGAGCCTCCAGGGGCGCATGAAGCGCCGGGCATGGGAGTCTCGCGGTTGACTAGCGGACGGACTGTAGACTACGCGCGTTAGACTCGCGTATCAAGTTTGTGAATGTTTGCGGGAGGCGCGCCCCGTTTTCCTGTTGGGCGCAGCCGGGGCGACCTACTTCTTGCAGTCCTTCTTGCCCTTCATCTTCTTGTCCTCGGCCTTGGCGCCCTTGCGGGCGGCCTTGGCTTCCTCTTTCTTCTTGTCCGATTTCATTGCCATCTGGGTATGCTCCATGAACACGCGCCCAGGTGGCGCGCGGGCAAACGTTACGCGCGGACGCCTGCAAAATCAAGAATCGTAGCCGAGCGCTGCGGCCCCGCTATATCCCACGCGATTATGAGAAAACCCAGCAGCCCAGCCGCCGAGGCTGCCCAAGCAACCCCATACATCTGCGCAAGCACATATGCCGCAGGCGGCACCGAAAGGAGCGCCACGGTTAAGGCGCCGCCCCACAACCCCTCTAAAAATGCCGGCGTCAAAAATACGGCATAGTAAATCCAGCCGAGAGGCGATGCCAAAACGCCAACCGCCAATCCAAGCGCCCCCGCTCGATCGGCCGGAAGTCTCCGCGCGGCTACCGCGCCGGCAATCACCGCGGCAGCCGATGCCACGCTGCCGACCCCAGGCAAACCAGCGCGAGCAAGCACACCATGCAACGACACATCCAGCGGCAGCCGCCAATGCTGATCCATCGCCACCGCGGCAAGCGGTAGTGTCTCACTTTGAAAATCTCAAGAGTGAGACGCTCTCTGCTTACGCGCCCCTCATTCCTGCTCGGGCTAAAAGTAGCTGGGCAGAAGGGTAGACGATCTCTCTAGGTTCAGCTTCGTCAATTTTACCGCCCGCAATCGGAAACCTAAAACTCATTTGAGGCTCCTGAGGCTGCGTGCGTAGCTTGCCCGGGCGCACATCGTCTTCCGCCTGGTAAATGGGGGGAAGCCTCGGCCTAACACCGCGAAACAAGTCTTCTATTGTGATAATTTGAACGCGCGGGAAGCTACCATGCGCTGTCTTCGTGTTGCCCGCTCGTGCAGCAGCGGCCTCTACCTCTGGCGTAGGTTTGGCCAAGCACACGAAAAGCCCCATGTTTGCGCTTTCAGCATCAACGGTTCCGAGTAAGTCTCGAACCATTGTCGGAGCGATCCTTCCGGACTTTACCGACACGATCACTTGTCCAGTTCCAAGAGGGCCATTTCGAAAGAAAATACGGCCGTCTACACCTCGGTCCTTTCCTTTCTTGTAGTCACAGTAGTTTTGCACTCCAACAAGCCAATTAGCCCACCACTGAAACTGGTATTCGTCTCGCTTTGCCAGATCTCGTGCAGAGTCCATGTCTTCGGGGCGACCAACCACAGGCGCCCTAAATCCGTCACACTGCTTTTTAAGGCGTTCCTCAATTACGGATACGGCGTAATTAGTGATATCAATACCTATCCAAGAACGCTCCATGTGCTGGGCAGCCTCCACTGTCGTGCCGCACCCGCAAAATGGATCGAGCACAACATCCCCGGGTTTAGTGGATGCTTCGATAATGCGCCGAAGCAACGCTATCGGCTTTTGCGTTGGATAACCCAAGCGCTCCTGGGAGGCCGGTTGCAGGCAGGGAATACGCCACACGTTGTCAAGCGTGCGGTCCTCTTTCATACGGTAAATAAGGTTACCCTGCTCATCGCGCGCATTTATCATTTTGCCGCCAACTTTCTTGCGCGCCAATTGCTTAAACGGGGTATCTCTTTTCTCTTTCAATTGATTAAACACAAACTCGCTATCCACGTCTTTGGCAAAAAAGAATATTGTGTCCGTAGCGCGAGGAAATAGTTTTTTTCTGCTGTCGTGAATTTTATTATAATAATACCAGTATATCTCGTTGCGGAATTGCTCCTCTCCAAACACGGAGTTGAGCATAAGTCTAATATACGCGCTGGCCGTGGGGTCGCAATGCAGGTAAATGCTTCCCGTACGCTTTAGAACACGCTTTAACTCTATTAGCCGAGGCATCATCATGCATAAATATGCCATCGTATCGGTTTTGCCGAGAAACGTGAGCATTGCGCTTAATAGAGCGGCTGGCCGGCCGCCGCGCGACATGACGGCGTCGAAAGCAGTCTCGGAGTCGTTATTCCACGCCCACGTATCCATGAAAGCGCCCGCTTGTGCCACTGATGGCGCACCGTCGGGGCGGTCAAAAATTTTGTTGTACTGCGCCCTTGAGTTAAAGGGAGGGTCAAGATACACAAGGTCAACTGATTGGTCCGCGACATGCTTACGCAGGTGCCAAAGGTTATCTCCATAGTAGAGAGAAGCGGACATTGACCTAGCTCCAAGTTCAAAACGAACTTGGCAGACGTATCTGCGCGGGGTACGCATAGTCAACAAAAAACAATACGAACATAGCTGCCATGTTCGTTGCGCATAACTTGCTTCTTATTTGACCGTATACATCCGTGGGCGCTTGGGGGCGTCCGCCTTGGCGTCGATCAGCGCCACCACATCCTCCATGCTCCACAGCGTCTTGCTGATGCCAGCGGCCATCGCCGGGCTGCAACGGAGCGTCTTGTGCTGGCGAATGAAGTTGTACCAGAGGGTATAGAGGCTAACCATGTGGACGTGCGGCTCAACCTTCTTGGAGAAGGCGTTGGTCAGGCATGTGAACCGACGCATCTGCATCCGCATGGTCAGGTTCTGGCGCTCAACGTAGCTGGTGGAGATATGGCGCGGATCGGGGTTGCCCATGCCGCGCTCTTTCCGGCAGCCTGTGCATTCAGCGGGGCTATAGCGGCCAGCGCCTGCAACCGTGTCGCCGTAGATTTTGACCAAGATGCCATAGTCAATATCGCCGCCGAACGCGCCCTCAATGGCGTCCAGGTAGGTCTTGAGGTTGTCGGTCGTTAGCTGGACCTTGTTTGCCAAGCGGCTCGCGGCGTCCTGCATGAAAGCGTGGGCGCACTCCGCATCGCGGCTGCCGACCAGGAAGGAAACGATCAGCTTCGTATCGGCATCCAGGGCGGTCCACGTCCATAAATCGCCAGCGCCTTCGGGAGCAGCCTTTGCGGCTTCCACGTTCTTCTTTTTCGCATAGCAGAACGACCAGATTTCATCGCATTGCACGCGCTTGGACTTCACGCCGCGCACGTTCTGGTCGTGGAAGTCAATGCAGGCTTCCCCAGCCTCGGCCAGGAGCTTCGCCACCGTGTTGATGCTCACGTCCGCCACGCGGCTGATGGAGCGCATGGAGGAGCCCTCCACCAGCATGTTGAGGATTTGGACACGCTTGGCGGTGGGGAGCTTGTTCATGCCCCTTTGTAATGAACTTTTATGCTTAGTGTCAAGCATGATTAGTAAGCATCCGAGATTGCGATTATGCTTGCATAAGGCGTAATCTTGATGTAAGCAAGCATGGACAAGTTGTGGAATGCTTACATGGATGACCTATTTAAGGGGCGCGCAAAAGGCGGCCTCGCCACGGCTCAACAGATGACGAAAGAACAGCTTAAAGAACGTGCTCGCAAAGGCGCGGCTGCGCGGTGGGGCGTTAAGGCAATCCACCGTGGCAACTTTCAAAGAGAATTTGGATTGGACGTTGATTGCTACGTATTGGATGACGAGCAAAAAACAGCCGTTATCAGTCAGCGCGGAATGGGGGAGGCGCTTGGGCTGGAAAGGGGCAGCGGCACTGCTTTGCAGCGCTTCCTAGCGACCAAAGCAATGATGGATGCCGTCGGGGCTGAAATCCGTCAAAAACTCGAAAATCCTATTAAATTTCAATGGGGCACCGGCGGGGCTGGAAGTCCGCCACCGAGCGTTGTTTATGGGTTTGATGCGGCCCTTTTGATTGATCTTTGCAATGCAATTATTGCCGCCAATTCAGCGGGTAAGATGCGCCGCCCTCGCGTCGCTGATCAGGCTCGAATTATCTTAACGGCATCGGCCAAGAACGGCATCAAGGGCCTTGTCTATGCACTGGCTGGCTACAGCCCCTCCGCAGACGAAGTAATCAGCGCGTTCAAGTTGTATGTTCTTGAGGAGGCAAAGAAGTACGAGCCAGAGTTCCCCAATGAACTCTATGTGCAATGGTATCGACTATACGACTTGGACGCTCCCGAGCTGGGCAGGCCGTGGTTCTTTAAGCACCTGACATTGAACCACGTTTACTACCCGCTAGCAAAAAGCCACGGAAAGATACTAGAGCTTTTGCGCGCAAACAAAGCGCAGGGCGGGGATCGTCGGAAAAGACTATTCCAGTTCTTGAATGACATTGGTACGCGCGCTTTGCGAATTCATCTCGGCAGATTGCTTGAGATGGCCGAATCAGCAAAAGAGCGCGCAGCATACGAAAAGCGGTTCAATGAACGTTTTGGCGACCAGCCAGAATTAGACTTTGAGGCTACCGACCCCACCGCTTAGCCGCCGCCTTCTTAGCCTGCTCGGCGCGCTGCTCGGGCGTCATGTTGCGCGCCCGCGCCTGCCCGCCCAGCTTGCCCAGGGCCGCGCCTGGGCTGATGGGAGCAAGCTCCTCGGTTTCCTCTCCGGTCGCCAGCCGCATGATCTGGACCGCCCGCCCGATCACGTCGGCGGCGCGGGATTCGCCTCTAGGTCCCTTGGGCATTGGTGGCCTCCGACTTCCACGTTCCCGCAACGGGGCGGGCAGTCCAACCATTCCAGTCCGCATCCCACTCTAACGTGGCCTCCGCCTCGACTTCGCCACCCATATAAATCACCACCAGCATTCCATCGCGAGGTCCGCCCGGGATGTGAGCTAGGTCCTCAACAGATTTGGTCAACCAGAGGCCGTATCTCTCGACACCCCCCGGCCCCTCGTTTGTGTCGAAATACACCCTATGCATGGCACCACCGCTTTGCTTACCGCTAAGCATAGCATAAGCTGGGCCGGGACGGGACGCTAGGGTGTCTCAGATTTAGAGATTTTCAAACTGAGACACTACCCGGCAAGCCACTGGTGATAAACCGGTGCACCCCAGATCGCCGCCGGCAATAGCGACGCCACCGCCGCGCACGCGCCAGCTACAAGCGCCGGACGCCACACGCCGGCCACCAGCAGATATGCCGGCCACAGGCATAGATTTGGCTTGCAGGCCACCAGCGCGCCAATGGCAACTCCTGCCGCAATATCGCGGCCGGTCCGCATGAGCGCCCAAGCACCAGCACACAAAGCGAACAGCATGGCATAGTCCTGGCCCAGCCAAATACCCGCACTGACATGCGGCACAAGCAGCGCCCACGTCACGCGCCAGGATTGAACCGGAACCGGCGCATAGAGAACCACAGCAGCGACACCAGCCGCCATCAGTGCGGCCTGCCCCATGATCCACCACGGCGCCACAGCGAGCGCGGGCAGATACGACAACGCAGCAAAAAACGGCAGCATCGCAGGCGGCGATAGGTTCACGTCCGCCTGACCCGGCACGATCGCCGCCGGCGTCAGGGCGTATGACGCGTATGGATTGACACCGTGAACCGCAGCCCACCCAGAAGACCAGAGCGCGCCCCATACGCGAAGCTGCGTGCCACCCTGGAGCGTCAAGCCGGAAAGCGCCGTTGCCGCGGTGACGGCCAGAAGACCCGCCGCAGCCAACGCAAAGACTACCCAGGGTTGCTTGATGCGTATC
>Ga0302187_10002056_pt1 | contig 16810 bp, 19 predicted proteins | sample II_Bog_E1_3_FD_202120 | JGI IMG/M metagenome (GOLD analysis project Ga0302187, IMG submission 202120) | Peat permafrost microbial communities from Stordalen Mire near Abisko, Sweden - II_Bog_E1_3 | ecosystem: Environmental > Terrestrial > Soil > Wetlands > Peat | place: Sweden: Abisko...
TAGTCTTTGACCATCTTCAAGAAGCGCTCATGGGGCGGCTTGTCGAAGCCGAACTGCTTTTGAATCTCGGCGATGAAGGCAGGGTCCAGGCCTCGGGCACCGCGATAGGAGCCTCCGGCGCTGCCCGCCTGGGACGATGCGGTTTCGGCTCCGCCCTGGCCCGACATGCGGGCGGTGGCCGAGATGCTTTCATGCTGCACCTTGGCCAGCAATTGCTCCACCGGCCCGCCCGGCGCCATTTGGGCGATGGCGAAGTTGATGAGCATGATCCCCAGCATGGTGATGGGGATCAAGGCCAGACGGCGGCAGACATAGGCTAGCATCGCCGGTTATTTCCCCTTGCCTAAAGCCGCAGCCTTGGCCGGGTCGATCCACCATGCGTCGAAGACCATGCCCCGGCGGGGAATGACGGTAGGCATGCCGAATTTGTCCCAATAGGCGACGCGGTCATAACCGATATGCCAATGGGGGATGACGATGTGGCTTTGCAGCAGCACCCGGTCCAGCGCATGGGTGCGGGTCACCAGGGACTCGCGGTCGGGGGCGGCCACCAGGGTTTCAATCAGGCTGTCGATGGCTTCGGACTTGATGCCCGAGGCATTGGAGCTGCCCGATTGGTCGGCGGCGATGGAGCCCCAGAATTCCCGCTGCTCGTTGCCGGGTGATTCGGATTCGCCCCAGACATGGACGATCATGTCGTAGTCGAAGGCGATCATACGGTTGAAGTATTGCGATGAATCCACGGTGCGCACCGAGGCGGTGATGCCCAGGCGCTGCAGGTTCTGCACATAGGGCAGGGCAACCCGCTCCCACACCGGCTCGTCGATAAGGATTTCAAAGGTGAAGGGCTTGCCGTTCTTGATCAGCTTGCCGTCCTTGACCTCCCATCCCGCCTCTTTCAGTAGCCCGGCGGCGATGCGCAGGTTTTGGCGGATGCCGGTCTCGGAGCCGTCGGTGGAGGGCGGCTTGTAGTCGTCGGTAAAGACCGCGTCGGGAATCTTGCCCTTCAGGGGATTGAGAATCTTCAATTCCTCGGTGGAGGGCAGGTCCGACGAAGCAAGGTCCGAGTTGGAGAAGAAGCTGCTGGTCCGTTCATACTGACCATAGAACAGGTTCTTGTTGCTCCATTCGAAGTCGAAGGCATAGGCCAAGGCCTGGCGGACCTTATCGTCCTGGAACAGCGGGCGGCGCAGGTTATAGACGAAGCCCTGCATGCCGGTGGGCCGCTGGTTTTCGAAGGTCTTGACCTTCACCGTGCCCGCAGTCACGGCAGGGAAGGTATAGGAGGTAGCCCATTTCTTCGATTCGTTTTCCGGGCGAAAGTCGTATTCGCCGGCCTTGAAGGCCTCCAGCGCCACGGTGGAATCCCGGTAATAATCAACGCGGATCTTGTCGAAGTTATAGAGGCCCTTGTTGACCGGCAAATCCTTGCCCCAATAGTCCTTCACCCGCACCAGGGTCAGTCGCTTGCCGGCGTCGAAGCTTTCGATCTTATAGGGACCGCTGCCCAGCGGCGGCTCCAGGGTGGTTTCCTCGAACTTGCGGCCCTGCCAGTATTTCTTCGACAGCACCGGAAGCTGGCCCAAAATCAGCGGCAGCTCGCGGTTGTCGCCGGGGGCGAAGCTGAAGCGAACCTTGCGGTCGGACAGCTTTTCCGCCTTCACCACATTCTGGTAATAGGCCCGGTAGTTAGGCGTGCCCTTGGTGCGCAGGATATCGAACGAGAACAGTACATCGTCGGCGGTGATCGGGCTGCCGTCATGGAAGCGGGCCTGGGGGCGCAGGTTGAAGACCACCCAGTTGCGTTCCGGCGGGGTTTCGATGCTTTCGGCGATCAGGCCGTATTCGCTGAAGGGCTCGTCGGCGGATGAGGCCATCAGGGTCTCGAACAGCTGGCCGATATCGGCGGATTGGCCCTTGACGATGAAGGGGTTGAAGTTGTCGAAGCTGCCCATGGCCGCCAGATGCACCTCGCCGCCCTTGGGGGCGTTGGGGTTCACATAGTCGAAATGGTCAAAGCTGGCAGCGTATTTCGGCTGGCCATGCATGGCGATGCCGCCCTCGGGCTGGGCGGCGATGGCGGAGGTGACGGCAAGGCTGAGGAACAGGCCGGTGAGCAGACCCCTCATGCCTGTATCTCCTGGGCGAGCACCTTCAGGGTGGCGGCATGCAGGGTGCGGTCCCCGGCGGCGACGACCCGGCCATCGGACTTCAGGCCCAGACGGTTGCCCTGCCAGTCGGTCATGATGCCTCCCGCTCCCTCGACGATGGGCACCAAAGAGCAATAGTCGTAAGGCTGCAACGAGGCTTCCACTACCAGATCGACAAAGCCGCAGGCCAGCAGGCCGTAGGCATAGCAATCGGCGCCATAGCGCGGCAGCTTGACCTGGGCCCGCAAAGTCTCCCAGGCGGTCAGGTCGGAGCCCTTGAACATCTCGGGCGCGGTGGCGAAGAGCGAGGCCTGCTTCAGCTCGGGGCAGGCGCGGACCTTGATTTCCTGGCCGTTCAGCCGCGTCGGTTGACCGGCGACGCCCAGCCAGCGTTCATGGGAAATGCATTGGTTGATGACGCCCAGCACCGGCACGCCGTTGTGCAACAGGGCGATCAGAGTGCCGAAGGTGGGCACGCCGGAGATGAAGGCCTTGGTGCCATCCACCGGGTCCAGCACCCAGACCCATTCGGCGTCCGGGTTTTCGATGCCCCACTCTTCGCCATAGATGCCATGGCCGGGAGCCTTGGCATTGATGATCTTGCGCATGGCGGCTTCGGAGTCGCGATCGGCCACGGTGACCGGGCTTTCATCGGACTTATCCACGATGGCGACGGGGGTGCGGTAATAGCCGCGGATGATCTCTCCGGCGGCATCCGCCAGCTCGTGGGCCAGGGTGATATAGCTCTGAGGCACGGAAGTCATGGTCGCGGTACCGCCATCTCGTTGATCCGCGGCGAGTTTGCACCGCCTGCTGGAGGAATTCCAGAGGGGATCGCCAGAGGAGAACGGGGATCGTCTCAGGCGGGCAGCAGCCTTTTCGCCAGACCTTCGGCCAAAGCCACCCCGGCCAGTGCCGCCAGAGGGTGAGCCAACTCGGCCAGCCAGCTTATTCCGCTCCAGCTTCCACTCATCTGGGAAAGTCCTAAGGCCGGGATGATCAGGCTGGTCAAGGCGACGGTCACGGCCAGGACGGGATCGCGGCGAAGGGTCTTTCCCGCCAGCAGCCACAGGGCGATCAGAGTGATGCTACCGAACGCCATGTGGGCATGGATCGGGATCGGAGCTCCCAGCCGGTAACTGATGCCCAGCAGCAAGGCTCCCACCGCGCCAAAGCGGACGGTGTGGCGAAGAAGAGTGACGGAACGCATGAGGCGGCTCCTGTAATCAGTCGGTGGCTTCGGCCAAGATTCTTTGCAGGTTTTTGGTCGCCCGGCTTTTGCGGGACAAAAGGGTGCCGATGGGCTCATTCCACATCTCGGCCAGTTCGCGGAAGCTGAAGCCCTCCATCTCCACCGCCAGCCAGACGGCTCGCTCGGCGGTGGAGAGCAGGGACAAGGCTTGCGCCATCCCCAGCTGCTCCTCGGCGTCTTCCAAAGCCAAAGGCTCGGGCGTCGATAAGGTCAGGGGTTCCTCGCGCTTTTTGCGGAACAGATCGGCGATGCGATTGGCCATGGCGGTGAAGAGATAGGCGGTGATGTTCTCCACCTCGGCCAGAATGTCGGCCCGCTCCAGCAGGCGCAGCACCACGTCGGCCAGGACGTCTTCGGCTTCTTGGCCCGAGGAGTCAGGAAGGCGGCGGCGGGCAAAGCCCACCAACCGCCCCTGATCATTGGCCAGGGCTTCGGTCAAACGCTGACTGGCCGGAAGATCGCTCATTTGCTCTCGGAGGCTTTACGGGCCTGGAAGGAGCGGAAGGCGGTCTCGCCTTCTTCCCACCACCATTGAGCAAAAGCGCCGCCTTCGGGCGGAGTGTCGGCCTCGGGCCGGTGGAAGTGGCGGCCAAATCGACGGCTTTTGCAGCCACCATGGCCATGATGGAAGCGTCCCACCAGCACCCGGCCCAGCACCAGCAAGCCCACCGCCTGCCAGAAAGCCAGCTGCGGCAGATTGAAGACGGCGGGAATCACCGCATTCCAGGCGGTCATCACCACCCAGCCGAAGATGGTGGCGACGGCGGCGACCACCACCACGGCCAGCACCGCATGGGCGCCGCAGTGGAGAATCTTGCCGCAACGGGTCTTGGGACGGCAGTTGCCTTCGCCGTCATTGCAATGATTGAACAGACGCATGATCGGGTCCTTGTCCTTGGGAAAATCGCGTTCTGTCCCCTTAGACGTATGTCGCTGGCGATTTATTGCAGGGCTGATGCAGGATTTTTCCATCCCCTTCGGGGTTTCAACCAAAGCCTTACCGTTATATGGTGGGCGCGCCTCAACTTTTTGGCCGATTAGCCGTTATGACCGCACCGCTCAATCCCATCATCGTCATCCCCGCCCGTCTGGCCGCCACCCGTCTGCCCAATAAGCCTATGGCCGACATTCATGGCGAACCGATGATCGTCCATGTCTGGCGCCGCGCCGTCGCTGCCGCCATCGGCCCGGTGGTCGTGGCCTGTGGCGAACAGATCATCGCCGACGCGGTAATTCGGGCCGGCGGCAATGCCGTTCTGACCTCCCCCGATCTGCCCTCCGGCTCGGACCGGGTGCACGAGGCCCTGCGTCAGTTCGATCCCGATGGCGATTACAATGCGGTGATCAACGTCCAGGGCGATCTGCCGGCCATCGAGCCCGCCATCATCCGCAATGTCTTGGCACCTCTGGAAAACCCCGACGTGGATATCTCGACCCTGGTGGTGGAAATCACCGACGAGGCCGAGCGGCATAATCCCAATGTGGTCAAGGCCGTGGTCTGTCTGGCCGAGGGCCAGCGCATCGGCCGCGCCCTCTATTTCAGCCGTGCCGCCGTGCCGACCGGCGACGGCCCGCTCTATCATCACATCGGCCTTTACGGCTATCGCCGGGAATCCCTGGACCGCTTCGTCGCCTTAAAGCCCGGCGTGTTGGAACTGCGCGAAAAGCTGGAGCAACTGCGCGCCCTGGAAAATGGCATGCGCATCGACGCCGCCCTGGTCGAGACCGTGCCCTTGGGCGTCGATACCCTGGCCGACCTGGAAAAGGCCCGCCAAATTCTTAGCCGTCTGCATTGAGCGAGAAGATGTCCGATCCCGCCAACACCGTCGCCTTCCAGGGCGAACCCGGAGCCTACGGCCATCTGGCCTGCAAGGCCGCCTTCCCCGAGATGACGCCGCTGCCCTGCGCCGCCTTCGAAGACGCCTTCGCCGCCGTCCATGAAGGTCTGGCCCGTCTGGCCCTGATCCCCATCGAGAACTCCATCGCCGGGCGCGTCGCCGACATTCACCACCTGATGCCGGGCTCGAAGCTGCATATCATCGGCGAGCATTTCCAGCCGGTGAACCATCATCTGCTGGCCCTGCCAGGGGCTACCCTTGCCGACATCAAGATCGTCAAAAGCCACGTCCATGCCCTGGGCCAGTGTCGCATCTTCCTGGGCCAGCACGGCCTGAAGCCGGTCATCGCCGCCGATACCGCCGGCTCCGCCGCCGAAGTCGCCGCCAAGGGCGACAAGTCCCTGGCCGCCATCGCCTCGGAACTGGCCGGAGACATATACGGCCTGCAATCCCTGGCCGCCAATATCGAGGACGCCGAGCATAACACCACCCGCTTCCTGGTGATGTCCCGCGACGCCGCCCCGCCGCCGCCTAAGTCGGTGCCTTGCGTCACCACCTTCATCTTCCGGGTGCGCAACGTCCCTGCCGCCCTCTATAAAGCCATGGGCGGCTTCGCCACCAACGGCGTCAATATGACCAAGCTGGAGAGCTACCAAGTCGGCGGCACCTTCGCCGCTACCCAGTTCTACGCCGACGTCGAAGGCCACCCCGACGACATCGGCCTGCGCCACGCCCTGGAAGAACTGGAATTCTTCTCCCGCGAGGTCCGGATTTTGGGCGTGTACCCGGCGCATTCCTATCGCTTCAGGACGCGGGTGGCGGCGGACTGATCGTCCGCCTTTTTCTGTTCTCTTTTTTCCGCGAGATCATGGGCTCCGCCCAAACCCGCCAAGGGCCGCAAGGCCCTTGGAACCCGGGTGCTTTAGTGCGTCGTCACCGTAATGTCAGTTGATAATCATTTCTCTGTCGTAAACCCATTATCAGTTGGTGTGAAAAGAAGCGTCTTTGCGGTTGTTTTGTTTGTTTTGCAGTCAGTTACTTCAATTTTGTAAATAATGTTTTCCAAGCCATCTGGCCGCATTTCAAGGTGAAAGTCGGAAATTTTACTTGCTGTCGCTTCGTGATACCATTCGCTAGAGCCGCAGCCGCCTTCATTGGAGTCTTCGAAAACGCTCACGAGCGTTTGGCTTTTCCCTGACCTCATTCTCATGAGTATGCTCCATGAAGATAATGGGCCTTGGTGCATGTAACTGGCGCTAAATAACAAAAAAGGCTCTTTCGATTTGTCGAATACAACCTTAGACGGGTAGTATTGACCATTTTCCAAAGTATTTACCTCTGCCTTACCATTTGCGAAATTAACAGAAAAAATATTTCCTAAATTACTTCCAATGTTTGTTCCAATAATTAAATGATTTTTCGCGCTGGGTTCTCTGCAGTTAAATCCAACTAATTCAGGTCTTTGATCAATATCTATGAGTTTAATGACGATATTTTTTTCGTTTTCCGTTAGTCCTCCCACCCCATCATTGCAAATTTCATCAAGAGGGTCAGGTAAAACGTGCAGCAATTCACTAAAATCTTCTTGAGTAAGAAGCTGCCCACCGTGGGCGGCTTTTTTTAACCACTCGGCGCTTTTTTCCTGATTTTTCCATTTCATCATCCCCGAGGAGCCGTCGACGGCAATCACGGCACCTAACACGGCCTGCGCATCCGCATCTCCACTTTGTGCTAGTTCTTGGAGGTGGGAAAAGGCTTCATCCTCTATGGCGACGCTGTTGGCTCTATCAAAAAGGTCTTGTCCGCGTTGCCCGTACGATTTTAAAAAACATTTGACATAAAGCTGCCTATTTGCGGTTGTGACTTCCGTATTTTTTGTTATTCCACACTGGGTATTTCTTTGTTTTATCCATTTTCCTTGATCTTCTTTGTCTGTCTGTTTTATATCATGTCTGATGCTTGCCAGAAGCGTCTTGTAGAATCCGCTTAGCGACCTGTCCGCATGGGCGAGAAGGTCATCGCTACAAATCAGCTTTTCATCAACCCCGCTTGCCTTTGCGCAGTCAAAGCTGGCTGGCTCGTTTGCTAGGGAAGAGGCCGTCGCAAAGACCGTCAGTGCCATGACGGATGCATAGAAAAACGCCTTCATCCCCATAACGAGGCCCTCTCGCGCCGTGGGTTCTAGAAATTCGATTTCATTGATGCACCGAGAACGGGTGCCGTCAAGAAAGTTGGAAGTACGGTGACAGCGCGCCAATCTCCCGGCATCCAAGGCCCCTGGCCTTGGCGGGTTCGGGCAGCGCCCGAGAATGAGCCCGAGGTCCTATCCCCGCACCCTTTCCAACGCCGCCAGCGCCTTCTTCCTCGCTACATCGTGATCCACCACCGGCTGCGGGTAGCTCACGCCCAGCCTGACGCCCGCAGCCGCCAGCTCCAGGGGAGAGGCGGTCCAGGGGGCGTGGATATAGCGGTCCGGCAGCTTCGATAATTCCGGGCACCAGCGCCGCACGTAGGCTCCGGTGGGGTCGAATTTGGTTCCCTGTAACACCGGATTGAAGATGCGGAAATAGGGGGCGGCGTCCATGCCGCAGCCGGCGACCCATTGCCAGCCGCCGGGGTTGCTGGCGGGATCGGCGTCGACCAGGGTGTCCCAGAACCAGGCCTCGCCTTTCTGCCAGGGGATCAAAAGGTCTTTGACCAGGAAGGAGGCGACGATCATGCGGACGCGGTTGTGCATCCAGCCGGTGGTCCAGAGTTCCCGCAGGCCGGCGTCGACGATGGGATAGCCGGTGGCTCCCTTGGTGAAGGCCTTCCATTGGGCGATGGTGCCGCTCCAGGGGAAGCGGGAGAATTCCGGGCGTTGGGGTTGGGTGGCCATGTCGGGATGGCGGATCAGCATATGCTGGCAGAATTCCCGCCAGCCCAGTTCGCGCAAGTAGGCTTCGCTGGGATGGGCGCCGTGGGCTTGGGCGGCGTGCCAGATTTGGCGCGGGCTGATCTCGCCGAAGGCCAGATAGGGTGACAGGCGCGAGGTGCCGGGGCGGCTGGGAACGTCGCGCAGGCGGCTGTAGGCCTCGATATCGTCATCGAGGAAGTCGGCCAGACGCTGGCGGGCAGCTGCTTCTCCGGGTGTCCAGGCATCGCGTATGCCGGTGGCCCAGTCGGGTTTGTTGGGCAGCAGAGCCCAATCTTCCAGCCGTTCGCCGGTCAGATCGGGATATCCCGCGATGCTTTCGGGGGCGGGCAGGGGCTTGGCCGGTTCGGGCAGCTTCAGGGCGTTGCGCCAGAAGGGGGTGAAAATTTGCACCGGCCCACCGGCTTGGGTCCGCACGCTGCCGGGCTCGAACAGCAGGCCGTCGGCCTTGATCTCCAGCCGTCCTTCCAGGGCTTCGTTGATGCGGGCGTCGAGGGCGGCTTCCTTGGGATCATTGCGGCGGTTGGCCAGGATGCGCTCGGCCCCGATCCGGGCGGCCAGTTGCGGCAGCAGGCGGGCGGCGGAGCCTTTCAGCAGCAGCAGCTTTGCGCCCTTGGCCTCCAGTCCTTGGGACAGGGCCGCCAGGGAATGATGCAGCCACCAGCGGCTGGCACCACCCAATGGGCGGGGCAGATCGTCTTCGAGGATATAGACGGGCAGGATGGGCGCGCCGGAGCGGGCGGCGTCATGCAGGGCCGGATTGTCGACCAGCCGCAGATCGCGGCGGAACCAGACGATGACGGGCGGAACGCTCAATGGGTTGGTGGCCCGATGATGGCCTCGATGGCCGAGGCGACCGAGGACAGGGGGATATTCTGCATGGCCTCGCTCTGGGCGAAGTCCTGGGCCTTGATGATGGTCAGATTGGCGGTGGCAGGGGCGAATTTATCGGGCGTGGTGGGGCCGAACAGCGAGATCAGCGGCACGCCGGACGCCGCCAGCATATGGCCGGTGCCGCTGTCGTTGGCGACGGCGACGGCCATGCGCCGGGCCAGGGCGATGGTCAGGGGCGGCGTGGAACGGGCGTCGAGCGGCAGCAAAGCGCCGGGCACGGCGTTGCGGAACTCGCCTTCCCATTGCTGCTCGGCGGGGCCCAGCAGGACCACGGGCACCCGGCCCGATTTGGCCAGACGCAGGGCCAGGGCGATGTAATTGTCCAGTGGCCAGCATTTATGCTTGCCGCCGGCGCCGGGGGCGATGCCCACATAGGTCAGGCCGGCGGGCAGGCGGCGCTCGGCCTCGGCCTCCAGGATGGGGTCGAGCCTTAGGGGCTGAGTGCAATCGGCGGGCTTTTGGCTGATCAGCTCCAGCATCTCCAGCATCTGGCGGATCATGGCCGGTGGCTTGCTCCAGCCGGGGCTGGGCCGGAGGTCGGAGAGATGCCAGTCCCCCGCCGAGGAGACGAAGACGTCATGGCGGATACGTTTCAGGATCAGAGTGGTCAGAACCCGCCGCTGGGTATCGATGATCAGGTCGAACTTGCGCTGGCCTAAGGGCCTTCGCAGCAGTTCCCACCAGCGGCTGCCGATGTCGGCTTCCTGGATCACTTCGTCGATGAGGCCGCCCACCAGGGGAGCCAGCACACCGGCATAGACGGTCTTACCCTTGCCGGCCAGCCAGGTGATGCGGGCCTGCGGATAGGCGGCGCGCAGGGCGCGGACGAAGGGAAGCTTCATCACGCCGTCGCCGACAAGGTCGAGGCCGACATAAACAAGGATGGAGGAAGGCTGAACGATCATGATTTGGGCAGGGTAGCCGCCTGAGATATGAGGTCAAGGCAATCTTGCTCTGATCTCTGAGGGAGTCTACCCTGCCGTCCTCTTAACGGCTCCCGGTGCCCTCTTGTCCGTCTTTCGTTCCCTGAAATCGACCTATCTGCTGATGCTGCTGCCGCCGCTGTTCTGGGGCGGCAATGCCGTGGCCGGGCGCATGGCCGCCGGGTTGGTGCCGCCGTTGAGTCTGGCCTTTTGGCGCTGGCTGTTCGCCTTTCTGATCCTGCTGCCCTTTGGCTTGCCTCGGGTGTTGGCTCAGAAAGAGACGGTGGCGCGGCACTGGAAGCTCTTGTGCCTGCTGGCGGCCTCCAGCGTCACCGCCTACAACAGCTTTCTCTATGTGGCCCTGACGACCACCACGGCGGTCAATGCCACCTTGGTCAGCGCCGCTATTCCGGTGGCCATTGTCAGTCTGTCGTGGCTGTGGTTCCGCGAAGGGGTGGGGCCACGTCAGGCCGCCGGTATCCTTCTGTCTCTGGCCGGAGTCCTGATGGTCATCGCTCGGGGAGAGTTGCAAACCCTGCTGTCCCTGTCCCTGCATGCCGGAGACCTTTGGGCCTTGGCGGCGGTGGCCAGTTGGTCGCTGTTTTCGGTGGTGCTGCGGCGCTATCCCACGGGGCTGGATTCTTTGGCGCTGCTGACGGTGCAGGTGGGGGCTGGAACGCTGTTCATCCTGCCGCTTTATCTGGTCGAGTTGGCTCTTGGCGGCGGTTTTGCGCTGTCTTGGACGGCGGCGGGACTGATCTCCTATGTGGCGATCTTTCCTTCGCTGGTGGCCTATGGCCTGTGGAATTTGGGCGTGGTCCGGCTGGGGCCGGGAACGGCGGGGCTTTATGTCAATCTGATCCCGGTCTTCACCGCCCTGCTGGCGATTCCCCTGTTGGGTGAAAGCTTCCGCTGGTTCCATGGCGCCGGTATGGTGATGATCTTCGCCGGAATCTGGTTTGCCACCTTGCAACGCAGCAAAGCGAACGCATAGGAGCTTTGCTCGTTTTGCCCAAGCGGATGGCTTGCCAGACGGGGGTGATCCAGATCAATATCCGTTCACAATTACCGGAATACCGTCCAATTAAGAGGAGCGCCCGTGGCCGTTTCCCCGACCCTTGCCGACACTCAATGCGCCTTGGGCCGCGCCGATTCTCTGGCTCTGCGATGGTTGGGCTGGAATGGCGAGCGGGAGGATCTGACCTATGGTCAGCTGGCCGAAGCCGCCAGCCGGGTCGCCTCGGTGCTGCTGGCCTCGGGCCTGCAGCCGGGGGATACGGTCGGCGTCATGCTGGGCCGGCGGGTCGAAACCGTCACTTCGGCCCTGGGTGTCTGGAAGGCCGGCGGCGTCTATTGCCCGCTCTATGCCGACCTAGGACCCGATCCCTTGCTGATCCGCCTGGAGCTGGGGGCTGTGCGGATGGTGGTGGCCGATGCCTCTTTGTACAAAGAACTGATCGCGCCCTTGCTGCCGCTGCTGCCCGACCTTAGCCGAGTGCTGCTGGTTGGCGATGCCATTCCCGACGGCTGCGGTGATTTCCTCGGCGAATGTCAGGCTGTTACCCCTCTGGCTCAGGCGGTCAAGGTTCCTGCCGGTCAAGCGGTGGTGATGCATTTCACCAGCGGCACCACGGCCCCGGTGGCCAGCGGCGGCGCTCCGCCCAAGGCGGTGCTGCATGATAAGTCCGTGCTGACGGCCATGGCTAAGAGCGCTCAGGCCGCCTTTGCCCTGGAACCCGGCGAGATGCTTTGGTGCACCGGCGATCCCGGCTGGGTGACCCACACGGCCTATGGTCTGGTGGCGCCGCTGGCTTTGGGGGCGACCATCCTGCTGGATGAAGTGCCTTCGGCTCCCGCCCGTTGCCTGTCGGTGCTGGAGGACGAGCCGGTGGCCGTCTGGTACACCACGCCGACGGTGATCCGCGGCCTGATCGGCGGCGGCGCCGCTCCCGCCCGTTTCTCCAAGCCCAAGGCCCTGCGTCTGGCCGCCAGCGTCGGCGAGCCTTTGTCGGCCGATGCGGTCGAATGGGGCCGCAAGGTGCTGGGCGCACCCTTCCGCGATACTTGGTGGCAGACCGAAACCGGCGCCATCGTCCTGGCCCATGACCCGGCCTATCTGCCGATTCCCGGCAGCATGGGCAAGGCTCTGCCCGGCCTGCATCTGGCCTTGATCCATCGCCGCGAAGACGGCCTGGAGATTTTGCCCGAAGGCGTGGGCAGCGGCGAGCTGGCCTTGCGCAGCGACGGCCTGGCCCCCTGGCGCAGCCTGGGCGGCGAAGGCGGGGCTTTGCCGGAAGAGCTGGAAGGCTGGCATCTGTCGGGCGACATGGTCCGTCGTGATGTCGAGGGCTATTACTGGTTCCTGGGCCGGGAGGACGAAGTGATCCTGGCCTCGGGCCGCATGATCGGTCCCTTCGAGGTCGAAGCCGTGCTGATGTCCCACCCGGCGGTGGCCGAGGTCGGTGTGGTCGGCGCTCCGGATTGGCGGGCCCATGAACATCTGGTGGCTTTCATCGCCCTCAATCCCGGTTTCGAGGCCGGCGAGTCCCTGCGGGACGAGCTGTCGGCCTATGCTCATGAGCATCTGGGTGATAGCCTGTCGCCTCAGGAGCTGATCTTCGAGGCCGATATGCCCCGCACCCCCAGTGGAAAGATCATCCGCCGCGCCCTGAAGGCCCGGTTGCAACCGTCTCACGCCCTGTCGGATTGACCTGAAGGAGGACCGGGATGCTGCGTGAACTGCTGGCTTCCTGGTTCACCCCGGCGGGCGATCATGCCCGGCGTTTGGGCTATGTGACCGAAGGCGTGGCCATCGAGGCCCGCCATCGCCGCTGGCGCTTGAAGTGGAAACCCCATCTAGAGGCCAGCCGCGCCGCCATCGCCGCCCAGGCCGAGCTTTGTAAGCGGCGTGGGGTGGCGGTGGTCCTAGGCTCGGGCGCACTTCTGGATGTGCCGGTCGATGTCTTGGCTGAGATGTTCATGGCGGTCTATCTGGTGGATATCTTCCATCCATGGTCGGCCCGCCTGAAGACCTTTGCCATGCAAAACGTCCATCTGGTCGATTGCGACCTGTTGGGCATCGAGATCGACAATGACCCCAAAGCAGCCCCGGATCGATTGCGCTCCTGGCGCGGCTGTGTGCCCGAGGCCGATTTCGTGGTGTCGCTGAATCTGCTGACCCAACTGCCCCTGCGTCCCCTGGCGCGGTGGGGCGAGGAGTTGGGCGAGGCCTGGATGACACAGGTCATGAAGGCCCATCTGGCCGACCTGAAGGCCGGGCCGGGCCATGCCTGCCTGATCAGCGAATTCCGTCATCGCTCTTTTGACGCCAAGGGAAACGAGACCGAGCGGGACGAGGTGCTGGCCGGCTTCGATCTGCCGCCGCCGGTCGCCATTTGGGTCTGGCCGCTGGCTCCCTTGGGCGAATTATCGGGGAACGAGGGGTTGGAGATGGATGTGGCGGCCTATCGGATCCGCTGACGCTGCCGCTTTTTGCGAACATCTTCGCGCACCATGGCCGAGATGGCGTTGCGCAGGGCGGCTTTCTTCAGCCGTTCGCTGGGCGGGTTCCAGCGGGTCATGCCGTCGAGAAGAAGAAAGGCGGCGGTCTTGCCCTGACGAGCATCGGCGACGGCCCGCCACATGGCTTCGGTCTGGCGTTGCAAGAGGCTGGCCGTCATTCCCCTATCTCCCGCTTTAGACGCCAGCATTCCCGGTTGGCTCCGCGCACATAAAGCCGCAAGGCTTCCAATTCCCGTTCCAGGGCCAGTAAGTGGCCGGCGGCTCCGGCGATCTGGCGGGCCTTGCGGATGCGCCTGATCTGGCGGCGGACGGCGCTGCCCCACATCAGCCGCAGGCCCTTGGCCCGCTCCAGGCGGTTGGCATGGTGCAGCGAGAAGGTGGCTTCGCTGAGCTGGTCGGGGGGGATGGGGCCGTCGTAGCGCCGCTCAAGGGCGGACCAATGCTCCAGGTCGAAGGTCATCGCCTACACTCCGTTCGTGTTTTGTTCCTTTTTTGGCTTACGCCTGGAGCGGGTGCGGAGTCAAGGCTATTATTTACATTAATCGCAAATTTTGTTGCTACATCTCGGCGATGCCGACCACCCGATGGATCGAGACCACCTCTTCCAACGGCCATTCCAGTTCCTTTTGCGGGTTGAACTGGGTGGCGATCAGCTTGGTCGGAGTGGTGGCCTCGAACAGCTTGATATAGGCCAGGGGCGGGGCATGTTCGTCGGCGGGTTTGATCTGCACCACCACATTATCGCCCCGGCGAACCGGGCGGTTGGGATTGACATGCAGCAGCCAGCCGGCCTCGAAGCGCGGCGACATGGAATCGCCCTGGACATAGACCGCATAGGCATTGCGGGCCCCGGCCAGCGACGGCGGACGTTCCACATAATCCATGCCCTGGCCGTTCATTTCGAAAGAGCCATCAATGCCACCCCGGGCGCAGCCATAAACTGGCAGATTCCTTGGCATAAGACCGCCTGACGGCAGGTCGGCGACGGCGGCTGAGGGGGTGGGCAAGGGCTGTGGCGGCGGCGGCAGGGGCGGCGGATTGATCGCGGCGGCCCGCTGGGCTTCTTGGATCAGGGCGACTTTGCGCGGTGTCAGCCGGGCCACCAGATCCTCGGTGCTCATCTGCAGGATCTCGGCCATCACCGGCAGTTCCGAGACCTGGACGTTGCGCCGTCCGGCGACGATCTCGGAGACTCGGGCCGGGTCGATGCCCAACGACTTGGCCAGACTGCCTTTGGTGATGCGCAGGCTTTTGAGCCGGGCGCTGATCCATTCGTTCGACATGGTTGTTCCCAATTCAATCGCTTCGTCGATTTCGCAAGAATGACAAAATTTGCGTTGACGCGCAATTACGAAAAACGTAGAAACCAAAACCGCAACCCCCTGGAGAGAGCGGAGGCCCTCATGTCTCATCTGTGCAGTCCTGTTTCACCGTCCCGGTCCCGGCCTCAACTGGTGCCCACCGGTCTGGCCCAGCTTCTGGTCTGGGTCTATCGCGATCAGAAGGCCGAGGTTATGTCCGGTCGCGGCCTCTGGGCTCCTGAAGCCGAGGCCGATGCTCCGCCCAACGCCTTGGTGGTGCGGCGCTGGTCCGGCTGCGGCTGCGCCCAGATTGAGGCCATCGGCATCCTGGGCAGCCGCATCGAAGCCACCGGCTGGCAACAGCGCCCGGTGCTGCATCCCGACGCCGAGACCGTGCACGATCAGATGGTGGCCATGAGCAAGGACGATTGGATCGGGGCTTTGCTGCTGCGTCGCTATGCCGCCGACGGTGCTGCTCCCGATTGGGGAGATGGCGAGCAGGAGTTGGGGCCGGTCTTCGACGCCCGCGACAAAATCGTCCAGGATCGTTACGACGAGACGGTCGAGGTGGTGGACGCCATCGGTCGCCAGTTGCTGGTGCCTTTGCGCTATTGCCCGGTAGAGGCCTATCCCTCGGACGATTGGATGGATATGAGCCGGGGCGAATACCGCCAATGGTTCGCTGCCCTGGGGCGATTGCAGGCGCGATTACAGGGCCTGCCGATGTCCCGCTGGCGTCTTGACGGGCTGGGGGCTGAGGCTGAGCCTTGGGCTGAGAAAAAATAAGAACAAAACATGAACTTTTTTGATTGACTCCGCTCTGAAAAAATTTGACACTGCACATGAGCCAAACGAGCGCCCGCTTCCGGTGGGGTGCGGATCGGGAGGGCCTTCGATACGTCCCTCCCGAGTTGCTTCCCTTACAGAACCTTCAGCCGCACCGGCACATTGTTGCGGGTGGCGTTGGAGTAGGGGCAAATCTGGTGAGCCTTGGCCACCAGATCCTCGGCGGCGGCGCGGTCCAGGCCGGGCAGGGAGACTTCCAATTCCGCATCAATGCCGAAGCCGCCTTCCGAGCGAGGGCCGATGCCGACGATGGCGGTGACGCGGGTGTCGGCGGGAACCTTCGGCCCTCCTTGCGAGGCGACGAATTTCATGGCCCCGATGAAGCAGGCGGAATAGCCGGCGGCGAACAGCTGCTCGGGGTTATTGCCGTCACCACCGGCGCCACCCAGTTCCTTCGGGGTCGAAAGGGTGATTTCCAGGCTGCCGTCCTCGATGACGGCGCGGCCGTCGCGGCCGCCGTAAGCTGTGGCGCTGGTGGTGTAGAGGACATTCACGGACATGATGACTTCCTTTCGGTTTGACGGCAGAGGGGGAGTCGCCGTTCGCTCTGGCATCATCAATAGTGCAAAATTAAATTGTGCGCAATGTATTTTTTGACGCACAAGCGAATGATGTGCGATTATCTTGTGTGCAATGAAAAAATGGAGAGAGCCGATGAGTGCCATCGATGAGGAAAAGGGCCTGCTGCTGGGGAACCAGCTCTGCTTCGCCGTCTATTCCACCGCCCATGCCTTCACCCGCCTCTATAAGCCGTTCCTGGATGCGGTCGGGCTGACCTATCCGCAATATCTGGCGATGATGGTGCTGTGGGAAAAGGATGATCTGGCGGTAAAAGAGATCGGGGCTTTGCTGCATCTGGACTCTGGCACTCTGACGCCGCTGCTGAAGCGTCTGGAGGCCGCTGGCATGATCACGCGCCGCCGTTCCGCCATCGACGAGCGCCAGGTCCGCATCGGCCTGACCGACCAGGGTCGAGCCCTGCGCGACAAGGCCAAGTCCATTCCCCCCTCGGTCTTCTCCGCCTGCGGCCGCCCACTGGAGGATCTGGTGGCGCTGAAAAGCCAGCTTCTGTCCCTGCGCGACGGCCTGAATGAAGCCGCCGACAGGGGATAATTGAGAAAAGAACGAAACAAGAACTTTTTCTATTGACTCCGCTCTGAAAAAATTTGA
>Ga0302187_10002057_pt1 | contig 16810 bp, 10 predicted proteins | sample II_Bog_E1_3_FD_202120 | JGI IMG/M metagenome (GOLD analysis project Ga0302187, IMG submission 202120) | Peat permafrost microbial communities from Stordalen Mire near Abisko, Sweden - II_Bog_E1_3 | ecosystem: Environmental > Terrestrial > Soil > Wetlands > Peat | place: Sweden: Abisko...
TTACCAGACACCTACTTCGCCGTCAGAGTAATCACCGTCACCGATTCATGCGGCAGCGTTACCTTCAACGGACCTGCTTGCGGCACCACCATCCCAAACGGAACAGGCACCACCCGCTGAGGCTCCACCTCGTCGTTCATCACATACCGTGACGCCGCCGTAATCTGCTGCACGAACGCCTGCCCGCCGACAAACCCCTTCAGGTCGAAGCTCACCGGCTCATCCACACCAATCGACCGGTTCACGCAGTACAGCGTCAGCGTCTTCCCATCCACGCTCCGCGTCGCAGCCACGTCGATGTACGGCACATCGCTCGCCTCGGCATATCCCTGCGTCCCGTTCTTCACGCTGTACGTTCCCGTATCGCTCACCACCGGCAACACCGTCTGCCCCTTGGCGCCGGAGTACATTCCGAACGCGTAGTACGCCGGCGTTCCAAACACCTGCTCCTTGCGCTTCCATATCCCCGCAAACTCCATCAGGCCAGTCATGTCGACCAGCTTGATCTCGTGGTTGTGCCGGAAGTATGTGTTGAACGTCGCCGCAATCATCACCGCGCCACCTTCATTGCGCGAACTCGGGCTCTCGTTCGTAAAGTTCCGCTCGCCCTGCCCCTTGCTATTGAACAACCACTCCGTCACCGCAAAGTGCGTGTCCTTGTAGCCCGGCTTCGCATCTAGCTGCGCCTGCATGCGGTCAAAGTGTTCGCCCACACTGAAGGGCACGGCATACGCCGCCTGCGCCATGAAGTCCGGCGTGTACGGTGCCAGCTTCACATGGTTCGTCCCCGTGATGAAGTGCATCGTGATCAGGTCCTGCGTCTTCGCAGGATTTGCAATCAGCGCCGCGTTCCACTTCTCAAAGCCATCCGGCGTCCCGCCCGTCGACATCAACGTCGCATCGCCAATCACCGGCCGAAGCGCCTTGCTGAACTCCAGCGTCCGCGGCCCAATCTCATCCACCGTCGGGTATCCCACCTGCCAGTGCCCATAGAGCTCATTGCCCATCTCCACAATCATCGGCCCCTGGTACTTCGCACGGACATACTTCATCCACTCCGCAGCTTCCTCCGGCGTGCCGCTGCCCTCGTTCACATTGAACTGCGGCTCCGCATGGACCAGCTGGCAGAACTGCAGAAACTCATCCGTGCCAAAGTTGTTGTACTCCGGTATCCCCCACGCGATGTTCTCCATCGTCACCCGCTTGTCTAGCGGTCCGATGCCATCCTTCCAGTGGTAGTAGCTCGAAAAGTTGCCCCCCAGCCGCAGCTCCTTCATGTGCATCGCCGCCGCCATGTGCACCACATCCGGATCGAGCGTGCCCAGCGCATCCGCAGGCATCAGCGAGATTTGATCCACATCGATCCGCCCTGTGCCTTCCACCGACACCGCAAACCGCACCGGCTCCAGCCGACGTACCTGCCCCGGCTTCAGCTCAATCGTCGCCGTGTACTTCGTCCAGTCGCCCGCATTCGCATCCACGCTGGCCTCTGCGATCACATCGTTCGACTGCACCGCCCGCAGCGACAACGTCAGCTTCGCTGGCCCGCTCACATGCTTCGCATACACCGAAACGTTGTACTTCAGCGCCCGCGGCACCGGTAGGTAGATCTTCTCCGCAATCCCCGTCAATTGCCCCGGCACGCCCATGATCTCCAGCGATTGCCAGCTGTTCGCCGCCTCCCCAACATGCAGCTCATAACGATTCCCCGCCGCCGCATTCAGCGGTGCCCATGGAATCGGGATACCCGTCTGGTTGCTGGATTCAATCAGCTCCGGCTGGTCGCGGTAGATCTGCTCCACCATCGCGTGGTTCCACAGCCCCGCCTCCAGGCTGCCATTCACCAGCACCTCGGCCACCACTCCGTTGTCGATCGAGTAGTCGATCGGCTCAATAAAAGTCCCGAAGATGCGCTCCGGAACGTTGCCCAGATTGCCGCCAGCATCAACGTGCACGGTCACCACAGGAGGCATCGGTTTGCCCTCAGTCACTTGGGACAAAGCGGGCGCGGAAGCCGCTAGCAACACGGCGCCAAGAGCAACGGGAAGCGAGGAAAGTACGAGGTCTGATCGCATATGTAATCGTTTACGCAACCACGCTAGGCGGCAACTACGTCCCTGTCAAGAGAACTTCATCCATAGCGTCCCGCATCCTGGCGCTCTCTTCAAGTCGGCCCGCCACTTTGTGTATGATAGCCATCAACATGCGCGCCTTCTTCTCCCCCTTCGGCATCGCTGGCCTCCCGCTCAACGCGGGGGCTGCCTGTTGTTGCCCGCGTGCTTGTTGTTCCTGCGCTTCGTAGCCCTCTCGCATCCTTCCGCGGCACCAGGCTCACTGCCCAAAGCTGGCCGACCGGTCCAGCGGCGTTCCACCTCCGCCCGCCACCGTCGGCACCCCCAGCAGCGCGTCCGGCAATTTGCGCCTTGACAGGGCTTTACGCCGCGAAATATGCTTCGGCCGATTTTGAAAACCATTACATTCTGCACCGGTAGCGCTCCGCCTCAACTTCCAGAGCGTTTCTGAGTGCACTACACCTCGACCCGTCGAGGATTTCTGGAGGCAACTCATGAAGGTCCATTTACGTTATTGGGTGCTGGCCGCTTCCCTCGCACTCGCCAGCGCACCACTCGGCCGCGCACAAAGCGGAAGCTCTGTGGAAGGTACAGTCACAGACTCAACGGGTGCGGTCATTCCAAACGCAAACATCACTCTCACCAACACATCCAACGGCACCGTCTTCAAGGCATCGACCGATCCCCAGGGTGCATACTCCTTCCCTGCTCTTTCTCCCGGCCTCTATTCGCTCGAAGTCACCAAGGACTCCTTCGGCTCATACAAGGTAGCGAGCTTCAACCTCGTCGTCGGCCAGAAAGCCACCGAGAACGCCAAGCTTGGCGTCTCTGCCTCCGACCAGGTCGTCGTCGAAGCCAGCGGCCTCAGCAACCTCATCGACCCCAGCTCCAATGACATGGGCACCGTCATCGGACCGCAGAGCGTCGAGAACCTGCCGCTGAACAATCGCAACTTCCTACAGCTCGCCTTGCTCTCAGGAGCGGCCTTCAACAACTCCGGCGCTGCGAATAACTCCATCGCGCAGACCGGCCACCCCGGCCTCTCCATCAACGTCGCCGGCAACGAGCCCGACTACACCATGTATCTGCTCAACGGCCTCGAAACAGTTGGTTCCCGCGCCGCAAATAACTCGCTGAATATCTCCACCGAAGCCATCGACCAGTTCGAGGTCCACTACGGCTTCTTCATGCCGGACCTCGGCCCCAACCCCGCCGTCGTTGACACCGTCACCAAGAGTGGTGGCAACAAGTACCACGGCGAACTCTACGAATACAACCGCAACAACTACCTGCAGGCGCGCAATTTCTTCGCAATCAATCCGGTGACCCATCTGCCCACACTACCGGGCCCCTATAACCAGAATCAGTTTGGCTTCTCCGTCGGCGGTCCCATCCTGCATGACAAGCTCTTCTTCTTCGCCAATTACGAAGGCTACAGACAGATCCAGTCCTCCGTTGTGAACGCCACGACACCGACCGCCGCGATGTTTGGAGGCGACTTCTCCGCGCTGTCCACGCCGATCTACGATCCGGCGACGCTCGATCCCATCACCCTCAAACGGTCCCAGTTTTCCGGCAACAAGATCGATCCAAGCCGCATCTCGACCTCCATCAAGACGCTCCTCACCTACTACTCCCCAGGAGCCGCGACTACCCCCACAGGTGGCCTCGTCTATGGCACACCAAAGACCACGCTGAACTCCGATCAGTTCACCGGTCGCATCGATTACAACCTCGGCCCGAAGCATCAGGTCTTCGCGCAAGGCACATGGCTCAACTCGCCCTACACCAATCCCGGTCTCTTCCCGGGACAAGGCGCATACTATCCCCTCGATACCGAGTACGTAGCCCTCGGCTGGAACTGGACCCTGAATTCGCGCATGGTCAATGAGTTCCGCGGCGGCGTTGTGCGTGACGCCGTCTACGATGAAGGCGCCACTGTTCCCGGCATCCAGCAGAAGCTCAACATCACCGGCACAGCCGATCCCGACGGAATCCCCGGCATCAACATCTCGGGTTATAGCGGGTTCGGAGCCTCCACCGGCCTGCTCGGTGATATCGACAACATCTATCAGGTCCACGACAGCTTCAACTGGCTGCGCGGCAATCACCAGATCAAGTTCGGCGGCATCGTTCTCTACAACCGCAACGTGCAGTCCAGCGCCAATGCCAACGCGCGTGGTGTCTTCACCTTCAACGACACCTACACAGCCCAGATGGACGGGACAACCGCTTACGCCCTGGTGAAGAATACCGGTAGTGCCTTCGCCGACTTCCTTCTCGGTGATCTCAGCAGCGGACAATCCATTGGCATGCCCAAGACTCACTTCCGCTGGACCACGGTCTCTCCCTACGTTCAAGACACGTGGAAGCTGACACCTACGTTGACCGCCAACATCGCACTCGCCTGGTTCGGCAGCACCACACCCAACCCTGTTGGTTCCGATAAGAACCTCATCCACAGCTTCGACTTCACCAAGGGCATTGAGACCTTCGCCGCTCTCGGCCAGACCAGTCCTCAGGTCTACAAGATCACGCTTACCAACTGGGCTCCTCGCGTCGGCATCGCATGGTCTCCAACAGCACTCAAAAATACCGTGATCCGCGCAGGCTGGGGGCTGTACTACACAACCCAGATGGACGTAAACGCGCAATACTCCGTCGTGAGTCAATACATCACAGCCAACAATTCAGTAACGAACTTCCAGCCTCAGCCCACGTATGTGCTGGGCGTCAATGCTATGCCGGCCTTCACCGTTGGACAAGTGACGGCGGCGCAAGCCGCTAACGTCTCTGGAGCCATCCAGTACCTCGGCGCCGACAACCGCACACCGTACATCTCGCAGTGGAACCTCGACGTCCAGCACAACTTCGGCCCCAAGATCCTTGTCGACATCGCCTATATCGGCAACGAGTCGCACCATCTCGCGCTCAACTTCGATCCCATAGATTGCTCATCGTCAGGATCTTATGCGTGCATCCTGGCGAACAACCCTTACAACGGCAAGTACACCTATATTCAGGAAGCATCGAGCATCGGTTATGGTAACTACAACTCGCTGCTGGTCAAGTTCCAGCGCCAGTTCGCCGATGGCTTCAGCCTCATCACCAACTTCAACTACTCCAAGGCACTCGCAGCAGCCCAGCAGGGCTCCAACGGCACGCTCAACCAGAACCGCAGCTGCATCCGTTGCGACTACGGCCTCACCACCTCGGACGTCCCACTCTCACTCGTCATCAGCGCCGTCGCCGAAGCTCCCTTCGGCAAGGGGAAGCATTTCCTGCACAACGTCAGCCCAGCCGTGAACGCGTTCGTCGGCGGATGGAGCCTTGATGCCATCGCGACGATGCAGCGCGGTACTCCATTCACCGTGACGGCTCCCAACCATACACCCTGGTCGCCCGCCAATGTCCACGCGGACGAGACCTGCAACGGCCACGCCAAGCTCGCCAACAAGGACATCCGCTCCAACGGAAACTTCTGGATGGCGCCAAGCCCCGGTACGGCAGGAAACTGCTACTCCGACCCGGCTGGCGATCACACCGCCAACCCCACCCCGGGCGCCATAGCCTGGTTCGGCAACGCTGGCTTCGACGATGTCATCGGACCAGGCCTCAATAACTGGGACATCGGAGCCCACAAAGCATTCGCTCTGTTTCGCGACGCTAAGTTCACCCTCCGCGGCGAGTTCTTCAATGTCTTCAATCACTCGCAGTTCGGCAACCCGGCATCAGGAGTCGCCTCGGGCCTCACCTTCGGCCAGATCACCGCCACCTCGCACGACAACCGCATCGTACAGATCGGTGGAACCCTCAACTTCTAACCCAATGCAAAAAGGCCCGCGCCGGTCAAACGGCGCGGGCCTTCTTCATCTCGCTAACAACTAAAAACCAACAACGGAAAACGGAAAACGCCTCAAACGTCGCTCCGCCACCCTCCCTCTAGCTCGGCTTCGTAAACAACTGCATATCCCCATTCACCTTCGGCAGATCGTCATATCTCGCGATCCGAAACTCCGCCCAATACCCCACCCATCGCGGATCCTTCTGCAGCTCAGCACCCATCGCTTGGATCATCTCCTTGCGCACGGCTGCATGCTGAGGTTCATCGATCAGGTTTACCGCATCCTCGCTGTCCAGGTCATAGAGCTCATCGCACGGCGAGCTGCAATTGTACGCATACAAGTAATGCCGTCCATCGCTCGTGCGATGCTCCAACCCGCACGCGAAGTTCACACCCACATGCCATCCCCCGAAGAACAACAGCCGGTTCGCGCGCTCGATCTTGCCACCCTCAATCACCGGTAGCAGCGACACACCATCCATCATCGCTTCAGGCCGGACCCCCGCAACATCCAGCAGCGTTCGGGACAAATCTAGCAGCGACACCGTGTCCTGCACCACGCGGCCCTTCGTCGCACCCGGCACCTTGAAGATCATCGGCACACGCAATACATCGGGGTAGAGATACACGCCCTTGTCCACCATCGCGCGCCGCCCATTCATCTCGCCATGATCGCTGATGAACGCCACCACACTCTCGTCATACAACCCCAGCTTCTTCACCTCGCTGAGGAAGTACCCGATCACACGATCGACCAGCTCCATCTGCAACGCATACGCCACGCGATAATCCACCAGCGCCTTCGCGTCGTAGATGCCCCAGTAGCGCCGATACACGTTGAGAATCTCCGGCTCACCGACCTCGCGCTTGAAGTCGTTCTTCACCGCGCGCTCATACGATGTCGGCAGCTTCACCACCGCACGAAGCTCCTTCTCGCGCTCCTCAAATCCTGCAGGGATCGAGAATGGCTGATGCGGATCGAAGATATCCAACTGCAGATATAACGAGTGCCTCGCAGCGGTCCCGTTCTCCACAGAGTTCTTCAGCGTATCCACAGCTCGCTTCGCAAGGTAATAGCTGTAGTGCGCTTCGAACGGAAACGGCTTGCCATCCTGCTGCACAATCCAACCACCAGCAGAGTTCCCCGGCGACACACGATCCTGCTGCTTGAACACAATCTCCCGCGAATACTTCTGCGGCTTCACACCCAGCGATCGCTGATACGCAAGATACCCATCATCATCGAACACCGGCGGAGACCACCGATCCCACGGATTGTCGTTCTCCCCAAACGCATCGAGGAACTTATCCGAACCTACATGCGCCTTGCCCACCTGGCGCGTCTCATATCCGCTGGCCTTCAGGTACTCCGGGAAGATCGTGTCATCGCGCCGCAGCTGCGTCTCCAGCCCCTCCGGCGCACGCTCGCCATTGCCCTGGATGTAGCTGTAACGTCCTGTGAGATACGACGCTCGCGAAGGCGAACACAGCGGCACCGTGCAAAACGCATTCGCAAAGAACGTGCCATCGTCCATCAACGAACGAATCGCCGGAAGGTGCACGTTGCGAGAGAACGTCCGCTCCGGATGATAAAGATCCGGGCTCACCATATCCGCGCAGATCAGAAAGATGTTGGGCGCGCGTCCTTCACGTGTGCGCTCAAACGGCGCTGTGCCGCGGCGCGTGTCGACAAACTCCTGGTGTCCCTGCACTGGAGGTTTCGGCGTGCCAGCCGAAGCGGCACTGGCAGCGCTTCCACTCAGTGTGGCCCCGGCTGCGAGTTCGAGGAATTTGCGGCGATCCATGGTCTCTCCGGGGATCACCATACGCGAGGATAGCGATTAATGTAAAGGTTTACAGGAATTCTTCCCTGGCCTTTCTTCAGCGCTTCGCCTTCGCTTTATTCGCACCCACAGGACCCGTCGAAGCTCGCACCACCAGGTGCGGCAAAATTACCGACGCATGCGCTTGCGGCATGTCTTCCCGCGCCGCCTGCAACGCATAAAACGCTCGACTCGCAATCTCCTGCCGCGACAGGTGAAGACTCGTCAGCGCGGGCTGCACCGCCTCGCACAGAAACAGGTCGTCGAAGCCGATCAATGACAGCGCGTCCGGGATGCGAACCCCAAGCTGGCTCGCACCTTGCAACACGCCCACCGCCATCATGTCGTTGGAACAGATCAGCGCCGTCGGCGGCTTGGGCATCGCGAAGATCTGCTGCGCCACAAAGCGTCCGCCCGCAATCCTGTGATCGCCTTCGAAGATCCAAGGCTCCTCCCTGTCCATCCCACACGCTCGCATCGCCGCAAGAAACGCCTTGCGACGACGAGCCGCGGAGCTCAACGTCGGTGGTCCGGACAGGAACGCAATCCGCGAATGCCCCAGCATCCGCAGGTGCTCCACCGCGTCGCGAAACCCCTTCACGTAATCCACCGTGATGTTCGGATAGTTCCCAATCACCTTCGGCTGGTTCAGGAAGACCACTGGCGTATTGCCAGCCTTCAGCCGGTCGATACCCTCCTGCCCAAGCTCCGAGGTCAGGATCGCAATGCCATCCACGCCCCGCTCCAGCAGCCGCCGTACGCCGCTCGAGAAGCGCTCTTCGTTGTACCCCGTGTTCACAAACGTCACATCGATCCCATGCTGTCCCGCCAGAGACTCGAAGTGCTCGATCAGGTCCGGGAAAAAGGGATTGCGCACATCCGAGATCAGCAGGCCCATCAGATTGCTGCGCCCCGAGCGCAAACTCCGAGCCGAATTGTTCGGAACATACTTCAGCTCCGCGATCGCAGCACGAACGCGCTCCGCGGTGACAGGCCGGACCTTCGGTGACGCGTTCAGGACCCGGGACACCGTGGCCGTCGAAACGCCCGCTTTTCGCGCAACAGCAAGAATATCCATGCTTCTTCCCGGAGAGTATATCCTTCGCACGACGCTGCAAGGAGGCGCCGAGCGTGCTGAGTTCCAGGATTGACATCGCCGGGCGCACTGTGACACCTTGCGAGCGACGGGACAATGTAAACCTTTTCATCAACGAACGGATTCCCTCTCATCTTATGACCCTCCTCGCTCGCTCCGCCGCCAGGCTCGCACTCGCCACCCTGATTCTCCCCGCTGCCCTCTTCGCGCAGGACCACCCAGCGCACCGGCCGCCTGCCGTCCCGCTCTTCGCCAATGATCCCTTCTTCAGCGTCTGGTCCATGAGCGACAAGCTCACCGACACGGTCACCAGGCACTGGACCGAAGCTCCCCAGCCCATGACCGGCCTCGCCCGTATCGACGGCCATGTCTATCGCTGGATGGGCCCCGCTGGCCGCCGCCGCTCCCCATCCTCCGACGACGCCATGCAGCAGGTTTCGCTCGAGGTCACCCCGCTGCACTCGCGCTATCGCTTCGCCGCCGCAGGCATTGAGCTCCGCGTCAGCTTCTTCACCCCGCTCTTCCCCTCCGACCTCGACGTCCTCTCCCGCCCCGTCTCCTATCTCACCTGGCAGGCCGTCTCCACCGACGGGCACAAGCACGATGTGCAGTTGCTTCTTGATGTCGATCCCGTCATGGCCGTCAACGACGCTTCCGAGCAGGTCACCTGGTCCCGCAGCCACACCCACGGCCTCACCGTGCTCTCCGTCGGCTCCCGCGACCAGAACTACCTCAATCGCTCCGGTGATCGCGTCCGCGCCGACTGGGGCTACTTCCACCTCGCCGTCCCCGATGGCGGACCCGATGGCGAGATGGCAAAGACCGAACTCTCCTCCGACGCTCTCCGTCAGTTCGTGACCAACGGCCATCTCGATGACGCCGACGAACTCGCAATGCCAAAGCCCGCAGGCAGCTCTGCCGGTGGTGCCGCACACCTTGCCGTCGAGATTCCCCTCGGCAGCGTCGGCACACAACCCGTCACGCGCCACGTCATCGCCGCCTATACCGAGACCTACGCCATCGAGTACCTCGGCCGCCGTCTCCGCGAGTACTGGCAGCGCAACGGCATGACTGAGTCCGACATGCTCGGCCTCGCCGAAACCCAGCTGCCCTCCCTCGAAGCCAAGGCCGACGCCTTCGACCGCGAAGAGATCGCCGCGATGCGCAAGCTTGGCGGCGACGACTACGCCTACCTCACCTCGCTCGTCTTCCGCCAGACCATCGCCGCCCACAAGCTCGTCGCAGACGTCGACGGCACGCCCATGTTCTTCTCCAAGGAGAACGACTCCAACGGTTGCATCGACACCGTCGACGTCACCTATCCCTCATCCCCGTTCTTCCTGCTCTTTAGCCCCACGCTCCTCGAAGCCCAGCTCGAACCCTTGATGCGCTACGCAGCCATGGATCGCTGGAAGTTCCCCTTCGCTCCCCACGACCTAGGCACCTACCCGCTAGCCAACGGCCAGGTCTACGGCGGCGGCGAGCGCAATGAAGACGACCAGATGCCCGTCGAGGAGTCCGGCAACCTCCTCATCATGATCGACGCCTTAGGCCGTGCGCAGGGTAATTACAGCTTCGCGAAGAAGTACATGCCCCAGCTCACTCGCTGGGCCGACTTCCTCGCCGCCAAGGGCCTCGATCCCGACAACCAGCTCTCCACCGACGACTTCGCCGGCCATCTCGCCCACAACACCAACCTCTCCATCAAGGCCATCGAAGCCCTCGGCGCCTTCGTGCAGATCGCCAAAGCCGTAGGCGATCCCGCACTCGCCGCGAAGTACCAGCGCATCGTCGAACCCATGCCAGCCCAGTGGCAGAAGATGGCCGACGACGGCGACCACTTCCGCCTCGCCTTCGACCAGCCCAACACCTGGAGCCAGAAGTACAACCTCGTCTGGGATGACCTGCTCGACCTCCATCTCTTCCCCGCCTCAGTCGCGAAGAAGGACTGGGCCTTCTACTCCACCAAAATGCAGCCCTACGGCCTTCCCCTCGACGAGCGCAAAAACTTCACCAAGCTCGACTGGGAGGTCTGGACCGCAACCCTCGGTAACGAAGTGCAGTCCGCCGACCTCATCCACCGCCTCATCGTCTGGGCCGACGCCAGCACCTCCCGCGTCCCCACCACCGACTGGTACAACACCGACGACGGCAAGCAACGAGGCTTCCAGGCCCGCAGCGTCGTAGGCGGAGTCTTCATCAAAGCCCTCGCCGACCCCGCCATCGTCAAGGAATTCCGCGCAAAGTAGCTTCCCACAGAATCCACGGGTGCCAGACGTTGAGTGGCGATGTAGGCACCCACCATCCCCCGCCAACACCGTCATTCTGAGCAAAGCGAAGAACCCCTGTATTTCGTCCGCACCAGCACAACACGGGGTGCGCCATCCGTGACAGCCTCACCGTCACGGATGTGAAACTCATCCGAAGCTACAGCCGCTCCTGCAGACCGAAGTCCACCGCGACCGTGTTCCCGCCGCTGAGGACCACCCCCACTCGCTCCCCGGGGTTCACCCGATGCTTCCCAGCGAGCACGGCACTGAACGCCGCGATCCCACCCGGCTCAGCCACCATCCGAAGCGTCTCCCACAACGCGCGTTGCGCCGCACGTATCTCGTCGTCCGTTACGAGAATGACGTTCCTGACGTAGCGCCGCACGATCGGATAAACCTTCTCGCCAATGCGACGAGGTGCCAGCGAATCAGCCGCAATCCCACCTCCCTCCGCATCAACCGGCGCCCCGGCTGCCAACGCTCTCGTCAGCGTCGGCGACCGCTCAGGTTCCACGCCGACCACTGCAACCGAGTCCTGAAACCATGCAGCCACACCACTGATGAGCCCGCCTCCGCCCACCGAGGCGATCACCGAATCCAGTTGCGGTGCCTGCTGCTGGAACTCCAATCCAAGCGTTCCTTGTCCCAGGATCGTCTCGCGTTGATCGAACGCATGGACCGACAACGCGCCAGAACTCCGCACATAGTCGTCAGCGGCCTCAAGGGCATCGGCATAACTGTCACCACCAATCACGAGGTCCGCCCCAAAGTCGCGAATCCGTTGAATCTTGGCCTGCGAAGAGATGCGCGGAACGAAGATGCGCGCAGAAATCCCGAGCTGCTTCGCCGCATAGGCAACGGCAGCCCCATGGTTGCCGCCGGAGGCAGCTGCCACACCCGCACGAGGTATCTCCCGCGCAAGGAGGTTCGTAAAAGCGCCCCGCGTCTTGAACGACCCCGCGTACTGAAGCAGTTCAAGCTTCAGTGTCAGCCGAATGTCGCCCAGGCCAAAGTCCTGCCCTCGCAGTTCGATCACAGGCGTGAAACGAATATAAGGACGAATCAGACGCTCAACCGCCCGGATGTCGTCCGGCTGGATCTCTGGTTCAACAGTGGTGTTCGCATGAGGCAATGTCAAAACCTGTTGCTCCTCGCTCCCTTAGCAGGGCGCGGCATTTCTGGACCGCTACAAAGCTGGAAGCTTCATCATAGAAAATCTCTGAGCCGCGGCGCTCACTCATGAACCCGGTCCAGTCCTGCGAAGTCGGCTTCTGCAACGCAGCCGACACCCACCTTCCGAGCAAGAAGAAAGGCCAGCAAACGCCGGCCCTCCATCCCACTGTTCTGCTATTCGCTGTTCTACCGTTCTGCTGTTACTTAGTTGTTCCAAACGTAAAGATCGTCGTCGACCGCATCACCTGGCCCGGCTTCAGCTCCGTCGAAGGAAACGCCGGATGATTCGGCGAGTCTGGAAAGTGCTGCGTCTCCAGGCAGAAGCCCGCGTGCTTCTCGTACGGCTTCCCACCAATCCCAATCGCGCTCCCCGTGAGGAAGTTGCCCGAGTAGAACTGCACACCCGGCTCCGTCGTCGTCACCGTCAGCGTCCGTCCGCTCTTCGGGTCTTCCACCTTGGCCGCGACATGCAGCGTGCTTCCGCCGTTCAGCACAAAGTTGTGGTCGTAGCCACCTGCAATTTTCAGTTGCTCATCGTTCGCTTCAATGCGTGCGCCGATCGCAGTCGGCTTCAGAAAGTCGAACGGTGTGCCCTTCACCGAAGGCAGCTTGCCCGTTGGGATCAGGCCCGCATCCACCGGCGTATACCGGTCCGCGTTGATCATGATCTTCTCGCCGAGAATATCGCCCGAGCTCTCGCCTGCCAGATTGAAGTAGCTGTGGTTCGTCAGGTTCAGCACCGTGTCCTTGTCCGTCGTCGCCGAGTACTCAATGTGCAGGCTGCGTCCCTCCAGCGTGTACTTCACATGCGCCGTCAGCGTTCCCGGAAACCCCATCTCCCCATCCACGCTCACATAGGTCAGCTCAACCCCGTTCACCAGCGGCTTGGTGCTCCACACCTTGCGATCAAAGCCCACCGTGCCGCCATGCAGGGCATTGCCGTTGTTGTTCGCCGGGATCTGGTACGACTTCCCGTCCAGCGTAAACACACCCTTCGCGATGCGGTTGCCATAGCGCCCCACCACCGCACCCAGGTACGCGCTCTTCTCCGCCATATAGCCCGCGAGGTCCTTGTAACCCAACACCACGTCAGCCTTCTTGCCTGCCCGGTCCGGAGCTTCAACGCTCACCACGTGCGCGCCAAAGCTCGTAATCGTCACCGTCAGTTCGTCGTCGCTGAGCGTGTACAGCTCCACCGGCTTGCCATCCGGAGTCTTACCCCAGTCCTTCGCAGTCACCGCAGCATGTCCACCGCCTGCCGTCAACATCGCCAATGTAGCCAGAGTCCCAATTTTGGTCGCAATCTTAGTCATCGTGTCCCTTCATCCTCCGTCACTTCGAAAAGAGCCCGGCGCTGCGCCGCAGCTTCCTTGCTTTCGGTTACGCCCGTTGAGAAATCGTTTCCCGAGCGGGATGATAAACGCTGGAGCTATGCTCTGGCACCACCCTCCTCCGCTGTACTTCCCGCCCCGCCTTCGGTAGGTTGATACCACGATGTCAGCTACCAGCACCAAGGCCGCCGCGAAGCGCAACGCCGCCAGCACCAGCACCACGCCCGAGGCCCCCAACGACGGCCGCACCATCTACTCCACGCCCGCCCTTGAAAAGGGTCTCGACGTCCTCGAGCTCCTCGCCCGTCAGCGCGAAGGCCTCACCAAGAGTGAGATCGCCCGCCGCCTCGACCGCACCATCTCCCAGATCTTCCGTATGCTCGTCACGCTCGAGCACCGCGGCTATATCGCCATGGTGGATGGCGAGCGCTACGCCCTCACCCTGCAGCTCTTTCGCCTCGTGCAGGAGCATCCCCCCACCGAGCGCCTCCTCGCCGACGCCCTCCCCGTCATCGAGCGCCTCGCCCACGACACCCAGCAGTCCTGCCACCTCGGCGTCGTCGAGGACGCTCGCGTCGTCATCCTCGCGCAGGTCAAGGCCCCCACACCCGTCGGCTTTTACGTCAAGCCCGGCACCATCATCGACATCATGGAGGCCGCCTCCGGCTACGTCATCCTGGCGCACATGGAGGAAGCCGCCCTCGCACGCACCCTCGCCGAATGGTCTCGCCAGACCGGCAACAAGCCTCCGCGCGATCTCGCCCAGCACCTCACAAAGATCCGCCGCGCTGGGTTCGAGAAGCGAGACAGCTACCAGGTCAAGGGTGTGGTCAACATCAGTTTCCCGCTCCTCGATAGCCGCGGCTCCGCCCTTGGCGCACTCACCGTGCCCTACATCCAGCAAAAGAACGCCGCCACACCGCTCTCAAAGGTGATCGACCTCGCCCGCAATGCAGCCGACGAGATCACCCGCGCCATAGGAGGTCATGCATGAGGCCGGGAATCAACGCCGCATGATCCTCTACGCTGCCACCTCCAACCCCGGCAAGCTGCGCGAGTTCGCTACCTCCGCCTCGTCCGCAGGAATCGATGTCCTCGCCCTCCCCGGCCTCAAAGGCATCCCGGAGCCCGTCGAGGACGCGCCCACCTTCATGGGCAACGCCGAGCTCAAGGCCGTCGCCTACTCCCTCGCCGCCCCCGGCCTCTTCGTCTTCACCGACGACTCCGGCCTGGAAGTAGACGCCCTCCATGGCGAACCCGGCGTCCGCTCTGCCCGCTACGCCGACGACGCCGGCTTCACTGGAATCTGGGATCTGGCAAACTCGCATCCGATCCCATCCCCACGATCAAGTTCGGGGGCCCCCGCCGAATCCCACGGAGAGCACACTCCGGGTGCCCCACATCTCGCTTCTGAGATGTGGGTTTCCACCGCTGCACCCGACTCCAAAGACGACCGCAACAACGCCCTCCTCCTTCAGCGCCTACACGCCCTCCCTGCCGACACCCCCCGCTCCGCAAGGTTCGTCTGCGCCCTCGCCCTCGCCCGCGACGGCCACCTCCTCCTCCGCGCCCACGGCACGGTCGAAGGCCAAATCCTGGACACCCCCCGCGGCGCCAACGGCTTCGGCTACGATCCCCTCTTCCTCATCCCCTCACTAGGCCTCACCACCGCCGAACTCCCCGCCGACCAGAAGTGGTCCCTCAGCCACCGCGGCCAGGCCTTCCGCTCGCTGCTGGCGGAGATCGCCGCCTCCGGCATCTAGACGGGATCAAGTCCGGGTGCCCCATATCTCGATTCTGAGATGTGGGTTCGCAGGATGCGAAAGCTCACCCGCACCGTGCTAATCTCACCCAAAGCCCTGCCTCACCTGAACTCCACCTGACCTCCTGCCCTCACTCGGCAGAGCTGCCTTCGCTTACCCGCGAAGCTCCAGTCAGCACCACCGCACCCACGGCCCAGCGCCGCCCGGAGATTCCCCTTGAAGCGTCTGCTCGCTCTGCTCGTCGTCGCCGTCCTCGTTGTCGCCTCCATCATGGTCGTCCGCACCGTGCAGCTCAAGCCCGAGCAGGTCTCCGTGCCGCCCGCCACACTCATCACCGTCGACTCCGGCGCCGTCGACCGCTTCGCCTCCGCCGTCCGCATCCAGACCATCTCCAACTTCGGTCAGCCCATCGACCAGGCTGCGATCGCGCGGCTCCGCGACCTCCTCGCCACCAGCTTCCCGCACGTCCACGCCACCATGGCCCGCGAGGTCCTGCCCTCCGGCTCGCTCCTCTTCACCTGGAAGGGCAAAGACCCCTCCGCCGAGCCCGTCATCCTCATGGGCCACATGGACGTCGTCCCCGTCGAGCAGTCCACCCTCGACCACTGGAAGCACCAGCCCTTCTCCGGCGACGTCGCCGAGGGCTCCATCTGGGGCCGCGGCACCCTCGACGACAAGGCCGCCGTCCTCTCCACCCTCGAAGCCGCCGAAACCCTCATCGCCCAGGGCTTCACCCCCGCCCGCACCATCCTCCTCGCCTTCGGCGACGACGAAGAGAACGGCGGCTCGCAGGGTGCCGCTCCCCTCGTCAAAGAGTTAGCCGCCCGTGGCGTCCACGCCCACTTCGTCGTCGACGAAGGCGGTGCCGTCGTCACAGGAATGCTCGCCGGCCTCGACCGCCCCCTCGCGGTCATCGGCGTCTCCGAGAAGGGCTACCTCTCCCTCAAGCTCTCCACCACCGGCACCGGCGGCCACTCCTCCGAGCCCCCCGCCCACACCGCCATCGGCGAACTCGCCCTCGGCATCACCCGCCTCGAAGCCCATCCCTTCCCCGGCGCTCTGCCCGAGCCTTCGGTAAAGCAGTTCGCCGCCCTGGCACCCTACCTGCCCTTCAGCAAGAAGCTCATACTCGCCAATCTCTGGCTCACAAAGCCCCTCGTCGTCGGGGCCGGACTCAAAGATCCCAAGATGGCCGGCGGCTACCACACCACCACCGCAGTCGACATGATCACCGGCGGCACCAAGGACAACGTCCTGCCCACCACAGCCTCAGCCGTCGTCAACTTCCGCATCCTGCCCGGCGAAACCACCGACTCCGTCATCGCCGCCGTCCGCGAAAAGCTAGCCGACCCCGACATTCGCGTCGAGATCACCGCCGCAGGCTCCGCCCGCAACCCCAGCCCCGTCTCCCCGACCAACTCCGAAGGCTTCCAGGACC
>Ga0302187_10002071_pt1 | contig 16742 bp, 7 predicted proteins | sample II_Bog_E1_3_FD_202120 | JGI IMG/M metagenome (GOLD analysis project Ga0302187, IMG submission 202120) | Peat permafrost microbial communities from Stordalen Mire near Abisko, Sweden - II_Bog_E1_3 | ecosystem: Environmental > Terrestrial > Soil > Wetlands > Peat | place: Sweden: Abisko, Stordalen...
TACTGGACGCCGATATCAATGGTGCGAGGGTTCCCATGGCGACCGGCGTTGGTCACAGCCTCTCGCACGATCATCAGCACTTCATGAGCCGCAGATGCCGGCAAGGGAGGGAAGTTTGGTGGGTGAGTCATTGCCACCGGGATGCTCAACGATTCCATAGCCTGTGCGGATATCTGCCTGAGCATGTTGAGGAAGTAATCTGCGTCCATCTCCGACTGGCGCAGATTCCAGACTGCCTCCCGCGCATCTGCAATCGTAACGCGCAGTTGCTCACGGGCAAGGTCCAGATACTTACTCCCGTTCTTAGGGCTGCTCGCATTCGCCTCCAGCAATAGCGCGACCCCGTTACAGCCCTGAATGAGGGTGTCGTGCATCTCACGCGCCAGCCTCGTTCTCTCTTCCAAAACGAGATGGAAGCGCCCTTTGACCCACTGCAGATGAAGCATGTAAAGCAGGAGGGATACGGCAGCCAGAGCAGCTAGCAGAAGAATGTAGAACCAGACGCTGCGATACCAGACGGTGGGTATCCTGAAGGCCGCGCGCGCGGTCTTCCAGGTCTGGGGATTGGCGCGGCTGTAAGCCCTCAGTTCGAAGGTGTATCGACCGGCGGGGAGGCCTCGGTACTCGACCTGATGATTCGCCGTCGATACGGTCCACTTCTCGTCGGCACCTTCCAGTCGATACGCAAGCAGGATGTCCTGATCCGGTCCCAGATAGACAGTTCCCAGATTGAAGGTGAGGACTTTTGAGTCGGAAGGGATAACGATTTCTGTCGAAGCGGCTTTCTGAACATAGGCATTGTCGACAAGGATGGATGCGATCACGGGAGCAGGTCCATCCGCAGTATTGTTATGCGAAGGGAGCGGCTGCTGCACGAAGACTGGTCCTCGGTTGGAGGCGAACCAAACCGTCCCTCGCCCGTCGACTACCGTGTTTGGGAATCGTGACCCGCCGAATCTCATGTCTTTGCCTTCCTTTGGCAAAGAATAGGAACGAGCAAATACCAGGTCGGAGGAATGAGATGCTTCTAGCGGTTGATCGAACGGCATCGAGGAAATGGCCTCTGGACTGACGATCCAGAGGTTCCCGGTATGGTCCGCGACTAAACCGCAGATGAAGTTACTGAGCAAACCCTCCGAGGTCGTGAGGTGGCGAAGGTCCAATCCTCGATAGGCATAGATGCCGTGGTTGCGTGTCCCCAGCCATAGGGTGTGATTTGAGTCTTCAGTGATTGCGTAGATCTCTTCGCCACCCAATGCCTTTGTGGCGCGATTCTGAATAAAATTCCCCTCGCAGGAAACTGCGAGGCCATTATCTGTTCCTATCCACATGCAGTTCTGATGGTCCCGGAACAGCACCCTGACATTGCGATTCGGAAGGCCATTCAATAAGCCGAACTCTTCAACGCCGCTGCGCCTGATTCTGCTCACGCCAGAACCTGTAGCTACCCAGACGTCACCGTCCTGACCTTCAACAATCCCGCGAGGGAAATTGCTGGCAATTTTTAGGCCCGAATACGTGGAATATTGTGTCAAATGTCCCTCGCCATCCTGCCGGAAGACTCCATTGCCTGCGGTACCGATCCATGCAGAATGATCGCTGGCAAAGAGAATGTTGAAAAGTACCGGGTGTCCGGGTAGCGGGAAGCTAACTGGCTGTGGCCATCCGGCGCCTAGACTATAAACTTGGTTGTTCACCAGAAAGACAGTCCCTGCTGGAGAAAGGCTAAGCGTCTCGCTGTCAACCGCTGCCGCGGCGGATGGAATGAGGTGAAGATTCGTGGCTTCGATCCTGCTGAGCCCTGCCTCGGTTCCAACCCACAGGCGTCCACTTGAGTCGGGCCTCATGGACATGATCGAATGGCTGGAATCGTCCGTCCCGAGGAAGATCTGGGTCGCATCGTCACCCTGGATGCGCCAAAGGCCATTCGAGACCGTTCCAGCCCAAAGCGTACCGTCGGAAGATTGGCAGAGTCGCTCGACGTCGACATTCGGAAAGCGAAGCCGCTTGAATTTGCCTCCCGATGCCTCGTATACGCCACCCAGGGTTCCTACCAGGATGCGGCCGTCCTGAGCCACGAGCAGACTCCGGATCGAATAAGGCAATGGCACCGAGTGGACGGGAGCATGGTCCGCTTCGTCGAGGTATGTAAGTTGATCGCCGCCGACGATCATTCTGTGCTGGGAGTCTTCCGCGATAGCGTAGACCTCGTGGCGGTCTCCGGGGGATGGAAAATTGATTCTTTCGAAGCGCCCCCCCGACTTTCGAAAGAGCCCGTCGTCGGTTCCAACCCAGAGCCGCCCGCTCGTATCCTCATAGATAGAGCGAATATAGGGATCAGTAAGGCCACTGCGTTGATCAAAAAGCTCGACCTTATTTGACGTAATGCGAAGGAGCCCCGAGCCCTGCGTTCCCGCCCATAGCGCCTGGTCCTTATCTCGGAGGAGAACCGTCAGGTTACTCGCCGGAAACTTGCCGATCTCGGGATTTTGGAGCGGGTTACAGAAAGTTCCATCGAACAGACATAGTCCTCCTGCAGTGCCGACGAAGAGGCCGCCAGAAGGGGCAAGAGCCAGAGCCTGCACCGTCATCTCCGGGAGACCGTTCCGGCTGCCCCAGGTGGTGATGCTGTACGACTCCGTCTGGCCACGCGCCGCCAGCGTAAACGCAAACAGCGTGGCGAGCAACGCTGCGCAAAGGAGTCGAGGCGAATAGAGCATCCTCCTCCTCCAACTGAACTTCTTGGCAAACTTTGTGGCTAGTGGAACAGTCTCAGCTTGATAGGCATCGGGAGATGGTGGGCTGGCGTGTCGTATCTGGTTAGAGATGCTCCAACCCCCGCTTGAGTGCTGTCACCACAGCCTGGGTGCGGTCAGAAACATGAAGTCGCGACAGAATGAGAGTTACATGCGCCTTCACACTGACCTCCTTGATGTTCAACTCCTCTCCGATCTCCCGATTGCTCTTTCCCGCCACGATCAGGGAGAGAACCTGCCTCTCACGAGGTGTCAGGCGATCGGCCCCTCGATCTCTGAGGGCGCTGGATACAGGTTGAGGAAGAAACGATTCGTCCTGTCGAACCCGGCGCAAAGCGCGAAAAATTGTCTCGTGTGAAACCCCCTTCACCAGGTAGCCTTGCGCTCCCGCCTGAAGAGCCTGATGGATATCTTCATCGCCTTCATAGGTCGTGATGACGAGGATCCTGGCCTTCGGATCGATCTGCTTGATGCCACGGATAGCATCAACACCGTAGCCGTCAGGCAGCTTCAGATCCATCAGGGTAATGTCCGGGCGCAACTTCTGGAATTGAGCGATCGCTTCGCGGACAGTGCCAGCTTCTCCGCAAACCTGGTACGAAGGTTGAGTCTGGAGAATCGCACCCAGACCGGTACGAGTGATGGGGTGATCGTCAACGATCAAAACGCTTGTCATGGTCATTCCGCGAGTCTCTCTGCAGTCACCGTAGCCGCGTTTGGCAGCGGTCGCAGTTCGTCGGCACCGCGAAGCTATTCTGCTGCTTGACGCTCGTCTTCGGCAAGTGCAAAAGTTCGGACCCTATACTTTGGTTGGTTGCCAGCGCTTAGACGTGATCACTAAGATCGTCTCGAAATTCAGAAGACCAATATCGGCGTACTGAAGTTGCCTGTCACAGAGACCGCTTAGGGCTTGAGATTCTGATTGGCTGCGGACAAGATCGCGACCACGACTCCGTTCGCGGCCGAGCGCCAGGAGACAATCGGAATCGCCTATGACCCTTCGTTTCCTGCGCTCCACCTTGGAGCCTTCGACAGCCGCATCGCTCTGTATCTCGGGACGCGGAAGAGGGGTTCTCGTCGTTCGACGGATGCTTCTTTTCGCGATGCTGTCGATGGCATTCTGCGCAAGCTCACGCGCCCTTCCAAGGCGAGGCATGGTCGAATTTCAAGTGTCGCAGGGCTCGCTCTGCGTCGTTGGACGGGGCCCGGTCTCTCCCATCTATGTCGATAAAAGTGATTTTCCTGGCGTGGCACGGGCGGCAAACGACCTGGCCCAGGACATCGGCCGCGTCACGGGTAAGCCGGCAACGGTCGCGACCGCGATGGATCCCGCGATGCCCGCGCCAATCCTGATCGGAACGCTTGGGAAGAGCGCCATCATCGACGCCCTTGCTGCAAGCTCGAAACTCAATGTCTCTGCCATCCGTGGGAAGTGGGAGTCATACGTTCTTCAGATAGTCAGCGATCCGTTGCCCGGGATCAAACAGGCGCTTGTCATTGCGGGGAGCGACAAGCGTGGAACCATCTACGGCATCTATGACCTGTCCGAGAATATCGGGGTTTCGCCGTGGTACTGGTGGGCCGACGTTCCGGTTGAACATCACGATACGATCTGCGTGAATCCGCGCCCAGTCGTGCAGGGCCCTCCGGCGGTGAAGTATCGCGGTATCTTCATCAACGATGAAGCGCCTGCGATGAGCGGCTGGACGAAGCAGAAGTTCGGCGGTTTCAACAGCAAGATGTACACGCACGTCTTTGAGCTCCTGTTGCGCTTGCGTGCGAACTACCTTTGGCCGGCCATGTGGGGCGCAGCGTTCAATGAAGACGATCCACAAAATCCGGCACTGGCAGATGAGTACGGCATCGTCATGGGCACAAGCCATCAGGAGCCGATGGATCGCGCCCAGGGCGAATTCGATCATCGTTTCAAGCCGGACCAGTGGGATTATGTCCATCATCCGGACGTGATGGAGAAGTTCTGGCAGGAAGGCGTCCGGCGCAACAAAGGGTATGAGAATATCTACACCCTTGGAATGCGCGGCCGAAACGACTCGAGCATGCTCCCCGGAGCCTCGGAGGCGGAGAACGCAGGAGTTCTCGACAAGATCATCTCCCGGCAACGGCAGATGCTGGTGGATCAAGTCAACCCGGACATACAAAAGGTTCCTCAGCTCCTGGCAATCTACAAGGAAGTTGAGGGCTTTTATGCCCACGGCATGCAAGTCCCGGACGACGTGACGCTGTTATGGACCGATGACAACTTCGGCGACCTGCGACGCCTGCCCACGACGGAGGAGCGTAACCGGCCCGGCGGCGCGGGGATCTACTACCACTTCGACTACGTAGGTGGACCGCGCTCTTACAAATGGCTGAATACCAATCCCCTGCCGAAGATTCAGGAGCAGATGAATCTTGCCTACCAATACGGCGCGGATCGTATCTGGATCGTAAACGTTGGCGATCTGAAGCCGATGGAACTCCCGATTGAGTTCTTCCTCACGATGGCGTGGGATCCGACGGCAATGGCGAAAACGAAGGTTGCGGATTTCACCACGCAATGGGCTACACGAGAGTTCGGCGCTGCAAACGCCGTCGCCATTGCCGATGTGGTCAGCAAATATGCCAAGTACAACGGCTGGCGAAAGCCCGAATTACTATCGCCATCGACGTACAGCCTGATCAACTACGAGGAAGCTGACCGAGTCGAAAGCGCCTGGAACAGCCTTACCAGGGAGGCCGAGAGTATCAATAACAGACTGCTTCCGAGTCAGCGGCCTGCATACTTTGAGCTCGCGCTGTACCCAATCGAAGCGTGCGCCAACCTCAACGAACTCTATATCGCAGCAGCACGCAACGCACTCTACGCCGCACAGGGCAGGCAGAGCGCCAACGCACAGGCGCAGCGCGTACGAGCGCTGTTTGCTCGGGACAAGGCTCTTTCCGACCAATATAACCAGCTCCTCGACGGCAAGTGGAATCACATGATGGATCAAACCCACATTGGATACACGAGTTGGAATGACCCCAGAACCAACGTCATGCCAGAGGTGAAGGAAGTCGTATCGACGGCGGGAGCACACCTCGGTGTGGCGGTCGAGGGTTCCGAGAACTCATGGCCTGGCAAGTCGACTTCAGCATCACTTCCGCCTATCGACTCGCTTGGTGATCAGCGCCGCTGGATCGACGTATTCAGCCGCAGCTCCGAGACCGAAAGCTTCACGGCGAAGGCCAGGGAGACCTGGATCAAGCTCGATCAGGTCGCTGAAGATACAAGCAGCGATCGCCGGCTTCGGATAAGTATCGATTGGAAGGCGGTTCCCGCCGGCGTACAAACAGGCACCATCGTGATCACGGGCCAGCATGGAGAAAGCGTCTCTGTCGCGGTGACGGCTGTCCATGTTCCAACCGCTTCCCAGGCGGCTCAGGGAGCGTTCGGCAATCTGACCGAGGCGTTCACGATTCCCGCGAGTGCGGCCGCAAAGAACGTGGGCATGAACGGCACGCAGTGGCAGCCGTTGCCCGATTATGGACGAACCGACGCGGCGATGGAGGTCTTCCCGGTAACCTCCATCGCAATGACCCCACCGAACTCACCCCATCTCGATTACCCGATCTATCTCGCTCGCGCGGGTGAGATAGCGGTCCGCACTGTCCTCGGTCCGACACAGAAGCTTCTACCCGAACGCGGGCTCCGTCTGGGCGTCTCGATCGACGACAGCACCGTGCAAGTGATCGACGCGGGGGAGGCATCTGCGAGCGTGACCAGCGGCAAATGGGGCAAGCTCGTATCCGACAACGTCCAGACGCTGACGTTTCGGGAAAGCGTAAGTCGACCCGGGATGCACACTCTTCGGGTGTGGATGATCGATCCAGATGTCGTCCTTGAGTACATTGTCGTCGGGGATCCGAAGCCGAGCTACTTTGGCCCCCCAGCCGCCGTGCCGGTGGGGGCGCCGATCCTTCCCGTGGATCGGCGCTGAACTAGATCCCGAAAAAAGAATGCCATTACTTTGCGGAGATATCCAACACCTGGATCGAATATGCAGGCATCTGGTGCGTAAAGCTCGCTGCCGCACCGATAGTCGAGGTAACCGGCATGATCCGCTTCGGATCGGTGATCGTGTTTGTTGAGGCAGGCCCGGCGCCAGACAGCGAGATGAGGTTCGCGGTGTCGTTCACGGTCCCCATGCCCTCGATACGAACTGCAACCTGTTGCGGCGTAGAAGTGGCATTCACTAGCTTCAGGAAAACCTTGCTGCCGTTCCGGGTAACCGAGTAGAAGAACCGGGACGATCCGCCCGTGCTCGCTGAAGCAGGAACTTCGTTACCAAGGTATCGCCCAAACATCGTCTGGGCGTAGTAACTCGGCGAACCATAGCTCGACATCGCATCATATCCAATAAGATCCGATTGCCACTGCATGCCGCCAGGGTTCACATTCACAAACAGGGGTGCATAGGCGGCCATGACGACCAGATCGCTATTGCGCTCCATGCCGGTCATCCACGCCGCATCTCCCAGCGCCGCCCCCATGTTCGTCGTTGGGCTTCCCTCACGCGTGGCCCATTCGCCCACAAAGATCTTGGGTCCGTTGCGGTCCACCTTGTCGTAGTGTTTTACGTCTTCGAAGAACTCGTCCGCACGTTTGTAGTAGTGGTCGTCCAGAACGTCCGGTTTCATTCCCTTCAGCGGCATGGTGGCAATCAACTGCAGGTTTGAATATCTCGCCTTGATGGCTTTGGAAAACTGCGCATAGCGGCCTTCATAGCTTCCGGACTTATCGAAGAAATCCTCGTTACCGATCTCCACATACTTCACTGGAAATGGTGCTGGATGACCCAGCGCGACGCGGACCTGCCCCCACTTTGTCGACGGCGCGCCGGTCGCGAACTCGATCTCCTCGATCGCCTCCTCCACAAAGGGTTGGAGCGCGGACCCGGCGTCGACATGCTTCCCATTGAGCGAATACCCCGCGTAGACCGCCAGCACGGGATCAATCTTCAGATCCTCGGTCCACTCGAGAAATTCAAGCAGCCCCATGCCGTCGGAGGAATGGTAGCTCCATGTCCCCGGATGTGTCGGCCGGTCCACAAGAAGCCCCAGGGTCTTCTTCCATGGGAATCGCTCGGCAATATCACCACCTTCAAGGTAGTTACCACCCGGCATGCGAAGGAACGCGGGATGCATCGCGGCCATCATCTCCATCAGGTCGGGACGGTTGCCGTTCGGGCGATTTTGGTAAGTCGGTGGGAAGAGAGAAACAACGTCTAGCCACAGCCTGCCCGCGTGTCCAGCCGTCAGAGACAAATGCGCCTGGGACGTCGGCTCGATCGCTCCGGTGCTGAGAGCAAACCTGTATTGTCCCCACTTCTCTGAGACTGCGGTTACAGTCGTCGTTGCGAGCGTCCTGCCGGTGCGGTCGTCGACCAGCGAAACTGTCATCGGACCAAGATCAGCCGCATCCGTCTTCGCATAGAACGATCCCTTGTACTCTGTCTTTGGGCGGATGGCCATTCCCCAATAGCCCTCGTTGCGAACCCCAGCAGGGTTCGCACTGTCGGCCTTCTTGATGTCGATGAGCAAGCTATGGTGCTGCGCCTCCGAGGGCCCATCCTTCGAGTCCACTCGCATTGTGGCTTCAGCATTCCCCAGGTGCTCGATGTCCCAGTGCGCGATGCCACTCCAGTCATGGTCCTCGAAGGTCCGGTTTCGCACCATCTCCGCGTACAGTCCGCCGTCATAGGAGTAATTGATCTCCTCAGTCATCAGGCCGTAAAGCGTGGGGCTCACGGCGTGCAGTGGCTTATCCGCTTGGATGGTAATGGTGGCCAACGGATTCTGTGCTCCGCAGGTCGAAGCTGCGAAAGCGATGGATGCAACGCCGGCGAAAATCCTGCCAATGACGCTAAGAACACTTGATGTCACGATCATCTCCGTGCGAAATTCTTCTGAATCGACACGCTTGCCCAAATAGAGCGTGAGCACAGGCAGAGGAACGACTGACGCCGCTTTTCTCAAGGCGAATCGCTCTGCCTGAGTTGATGAGTACAACACAGGCCGGGAGACAGCTTGTCCTGTCTCACACAATATCCACGCGGCTTCGTGCTGGGCACTGAACGTCGACCATGCTAGTGATCGGCCGGTCCGATTGGCAACCGACCAAAGTCGATGGTCCATGGCGCCGTTTTCCTATATACGAAAGCAGGACGATTCGGCGATTCTTGGTAGCGGCTTATCCATTCCAAAGTCAAACAGTGGAACCACGAAATGTGAGAAGGATCATGCAGATTTTTATCCGCGGTAACTTCAAGTCTCGCTCCCAAAAGCCTCTGGTTCTGATCCTCACGGGGCTGAGCGTGTGTATCGGCCACGCGCAATCTACGCCGACTGTAACTTCAACTCCGGCTGACGAGCAGGCAACAACGCAGACTGGCCAGCCCGGATATACGCTGAAAGTCAATTCGCAACTCGTCACGCTGGATGTGGTGGTAAACGATAAGGACGGCCAGCCCGTGCTGGGTCTGACCCGCAATGACTTCACCATCCTGGAAGATAAAGTGGAGCGACCCATCGTGTCGTTCGAGGCCGTAGAGCCCAAACCCGTGAAGGGGCTTGTTCCCGTTCAGATTCATTCGACTGCGGAACTCGACAGGTTGGAACCTGAAGCGCCGGTGAGCCTCGTTGTGCTCGATGAACTGACGACAAGGTTTGAAGATCAGTATTTTGCCCGCTATTCCCTCGAAAAGTATCTAAGTAAACAGGGAGAAGTGCTCGATCAGCCGTTGATGTTGATCGCGAGAAATTATCACGGTGCCCAGGTGCTGCTGGATTACACCACCTCCAAGAAGGAGGTGCTTAGCGCATTGAACCGTCATCTTGCAGCGAATGACTTTCGTGCCACCGATCCAACGGCACCAGAGGAGAAGATCATCGCCGAGTTTACGTCTCTCATCGAGATAGCCAAAGCGACCGAGGGGCACACGGGACACAAGAGTCTTATCTGGATCGGTCGAGGCTTTCCCAGTATGCAGCGCGATGGCATTCTCGCTGATAAAAACGAACGGTTGGATGCGGCGATTGCGCAATGCACCAACTTGTTGCGCGACGCACGCGTGACGCTCTACACCATCGATCCCGCCGGTGTCTCCGCACCCGAGCAGACTCTCAATGCAGCAGGCGATCTGGTCATGGAGGATCCCTTCGGGACCCAGGTTGGCTTTCTCCAAATGGCTACAGCCACCGGAGGCCAGTCACTCCATGGGCGCAACGATATCGACCGCGTGATCGAAGCAACCGTCAAGGATGGTCAGATCTTTTACAGTCTCTCGTACCGGCCTGGGTCCGAGCTTACGAACGACAATCCCAAGGCATTCCGCAAGATCCAGGTGGTAGTCAAACGCGCAGGAATGCTGGCGACCACCAGGGAGGGGTATTACCCCGCACCACAAGACGCACCAGTGCTAAGTCAGGAAGCTGGCAAGCTGTCTCCGAACGATCGATTCAATCTAGCTGCAGCCAGTCAGGGGCTCATGGTCTTTGATGGCATTCCCTTGACGATCACCCGGGATACCGCATCACCAGATAGTTTCCACCTCGCCTTCCCTGCGGCAGCGGTTGGTCTATCTGACAACGGTAGTAAGACGAGTAGCCAGGTCAGCCTGATCGCCCTTAGCTATGACAGCAACGGTAAGCTACTGAACAGAACAGGGAAAATTGTCACACTGCAACTGGCGCCCCTTCGGGCTGGAGAGGCCGAATCGCGCAAGCTGGAACTCTCGACATCACTCGACACGCATGCACCTGCCGCGCGATTGCGCTTCATCGTCCTGGGAAATGCCAACGGAAGAATCGGTGCCGATAACTTTTTCCTCGTCGATCGCAGCAAGCTCAAGGATCCGGCAACAGGCCTCAAACCTTCCGCACACTCGAGAGAATAGCCGTTGATGTGGTTCCGACGGAAACCTAAGAGAGAACCGTGACAGCGGCCGTGAGGGGTACCGCACTGTCCGCGCCGAAGAGCCTGCCTTCGCAGCAGGTGGCGAGCGTTGTTGGGCGGCTGGGATCAAGTTGATGGGCAAGCTTGAAGCGAGCGACACGGAACGGAAGGGCTCGCTCGCGATCGACGGTGCTTCGCTCAAGGTGTTCCAGGGGCTGGCCGGCCACAAGGACATCAAGACGACCGCTCGCTACGCCCACCTATCGCCCTGCAATCGCCGCATCGTCATGGAGCACCTGGCCGCGCCCGACGGCCCCAAGGTCGTCGATTTCTCAAGTGCCACCAGAACTGCCAATGGCCAAAAACGAAAGGGGCCAGTCGGCCCCTAAGTCATTGAATCTGAATGGAGCCGACGAACGGACTTGAACCGTTGACCTGCTGATTACGAAACGACCAGGTCTTGCGTATGTTGTTGTGAAGTATGGGGTGTTGCGGGTAGTTCGGAGGGGTTTCGAGACGTTTCTGGAGCCCTATGTACAGCAGTTGTACAGCAGCTTTGAGGACCCCATTGCTATTGGCATTCTCGACGGAGCCGAGCCCATGTTACCGGCGTGAAAGGGGTCCCGGACGCCGTAACTAATTGACACCATTGGGCACGGTTGGCTTAGATCGTTCGTTTTGGAGCCCTGAGAAGCAGTTATTGAACCCTCATTGAACCCGCGTTCTGCCCAGCTGCAAACGTGGGTTCATGAGTTTCATAATCGTGACGGGACACGCCAAGCTGCGGTGGGCTCCGGGGGGCGGAACGTTTGGCGCGAACCAAGCGACTCCGGACGGGAGCACGCAACCCATAGAGGCGGCCAGACCTAGGATCACCGCCGCGGGCCCTCTTGTCGTCTCTCCATTCCATCTCAAACACAAGGCCGACCGCCAACAGCAAGAGCACCGAAGTGAAATGGCAAGAGCCTTCACGCCACCTTGCTCGGAAGTACCTGCGGTGGGCCTTGGATCATCCGCCACGCGGTCGGCCAGAATTCCCGGCGATCCCCGGGGACCAAGCCGCGAACTCTGGCGCATCAAAAACTCGGCCATGCGGATGCGTGCTCCCCGATGAGTTCGGCGGTGCGGTAGCACAATCCACGCTATACGAGAGACACAGCTGGGGACATTGCTCGTTGCCGATCGACTTACTATTAGAGCCCGCGGCGCTTATCGCACCAGCTCGGCTTGAACTCGGCTCGGACTGCGCGAATCCGTGGCCGAAAAGTATGCCAGCACGCAGAGCGCAACCCCGATCGACGGCCCCAGCCCCAGGCAGGCCGAAGACGACGGGAGACAGCCGCTGCGCGCGGACATCAAGGTCGAAGGCGCAACCGGCATCCGCAACGTGCGCACCGACATCTCGAACTTCCAGGTCATCCACGACTATCCCCGCTATCTCGGCGGACATGACCTAGGCCCGGTCCCCGAAGAAGACATCCTCGGCCGAATGATCACCTGCCTCACTCACATCTACGAGATCCAGGCCGCGAGCCGACAGACCAAGCTGGACGCTCTGGAGCTGAGGGTGGAGGGCACGCGAACCACCCGGCTGGGCAACATCGACCACCCACCCGCCTACAGGGACATAGCCTATGGCGTCTATATCTCCTCGCCCGAGACGAAGGAGAAGATCCAGGAGCTGCAGCGCGGCGTCGAATCCACCTGCCCGATTTACAACATGGTCAAGGACGGTCAACCCATCAAAGGCACTATCGTCCGCGGAGCTTACTCAGAAGAGAAGGAAAAGGCCGTGAGCCTGGCGAAGTAACAGTTCGCCCAGGAGATAGTGGCCCGCTTCGCTTTCGGAGGCGGGCCAGTTTCTAGGCTTGAGCAGCTTCCATGTGGATCGGACTATCTGCAGACGATGGGAAAGTTGGCCAATTCTGCCACGTCTCCCGAAGCTCGCGACCATCTATTCAATGAGATGACGTGGCCGTGCAGCGTATCGCGCGGCCACTCTGATCTCAGTGCTGGAATGGCGCCTTCAGTTCTTCCTGCGTGTAGTAACGCCCGTTGACCAGGACTCCTTTGACCCTGACGGCGTCATTGATGTTCTCCAACGGATTGCCATCGAGGATATCCAGGTCCGCGAGCTTCCCCGGTTCGATGGAGCCCAGATCCTTGCCATACCCAAAGGCCCTCGCCGGCAGGATGGTCGCGGTCTGCAACGCCTCCCATGGCTTCAGCCCGTAGCGAACCTCCGCCCGAAGGCTTAGGTGGATGGGGATCTGTGCACCGGGCGCTGCCGAGTCGATGCCCAGCAGCACTTTGTCACCCTTGTGATAAAGCGCTGCTACGGTCTCGTCCTCGCGTCGCAGCACCTCGGACTCTCCCGTGGGATTCGTCTTGACGGTGCGATCCCGTGCGGCGATGAGGGCCTTCTGCGACCACGGTGCATTGAGAGCCTTGAGTCGCGCATCGTCGGCGATCACAGGGTCATTCGCATACAGAGCGGTTCCGGCAAAGGCGGTGGAGATGTCCCACTCGCCGGTCGCAGGAAAAAGCGTACGGATGTCTTCGTAGGTGATGCCCGTCGAGGAACGAGTGTACGCATATCCCCAGCGTGACGTGGCGCTGACGTGGGTCATGCCGTCCACACCGTACTGAAGCCCCGGCAGCCCATAGTGCGAGGCGATCCAGACTCCGGCCTTCTCATGCGCCAGCTTTGCAAGCTCCTCCTGCCATGCATGTGGGAAGCGGACATAGGTCTTGTAGTTGTCCGCGTCGAGGGATTGCTCGCGATCGAACTCACGCTGGATCTGGGCCTCGCTGCGAACGGAACGATCGGTCGGATAGAAGATACGCTCGCCGTCCAACAACTCTCCTGTAGCAAAGTACCTTGGCCCTACGCGCTTATTGGCAGCAAACGACTCGCGTACTTCCTCCTGCAGGTAGCCCTCATCTCCCTGCGACTGCAATTCAGTGAAGCCGTACGCGAGCCAAAGCCTCCCGCCCGCGTCGCCCGCTTGCTGAATGCCGCCGTATTCATGGTTATGTGACTCCCATAGGCCAGGGATGATCGTCTGCTGGGAAGCATCGATGAAGCGGTCGCCCACAGGGAGATTTGCTGGGTCCTGCGTATGCGGCGTAATGCTCAAGATCCGATTGCCCTGGATCGTAAGGTCCACATTGGTCTTCACGTCAGGCCCCAGGCCATCCCACAGCTGGCCTGCGTGGATGATCGTGCGGCCCTTCGGCAGGCTACGCGTCCATGTCAGATCCACTGGAACATCGCTCGGCGTTCCACCGCCATCAGCGGCAATCAGTCGCAGCTTGCCGTTCGAGAGATAGAGGATGTGCTTCGAGTCCCCACTCCAGCTCGGCGAATCCGCTGTCTCATGCGTGATCTGCTTCGCCGGGCCATTGGGAACGCCGGCGTCATCGACCGGCCTTGCATAAAGATAGCCATCCAGGACGAAGACCAGTTGCCTGCCATCCGGGGAGTACCGCGGACCGTTATAACCGCGCGAAGTAATCGTCTCAAACGGCGCTGGCTCACTCGTGGTTGGCTTACCCGTCGCCACATCAATCGTAACGATGCGGCTGGTTCCTTCGCGGAAGCGCATGTTATACGCCGTCAGCGCGCTGATCGCGATGGACTTGCCATTCGGTAGCCAGCTTGGCTCGGACGGCCCAAAGACTTCGTGGAAGAGTTCGCGCACATCGCCCGAAGCCACATCCGCGATGTAGGTTGCGCCTTCCTCGTCATGGAAAGCCACTTCCCTGCCGTCCTGCGCCCAGGCCGGTGCGAGCTCTGCATGTCCACTGGCGTGCGTCAGCCTCCGCGACTGGCGCGTCGCCAGGTCCAGAACGTAGATGGCTTCCCAGCCCCCCTGATCGGAGGCATACATCACCTTCGTTCCATCCGGAGAGAACGATGGATCCTGCTTGTAGAAGCTATCGCTGGTGAGTGCCTCCGGCTTCTGCCCTATCTTCAACAGCCAGAGTTGATTCAATGCAGCAAAGACAACCTGACTCCCGTCCGGAGACAACGCAGGATGCAGGATGCCCTTCACCTGCGTCGGCTTGACCGAATCGAAGTCGTAGATGCGATGCCGGTACCCCGGCCGGTTGATCGCGAAGGTTGCGGCGAATGCGACGCTCTTCGTCTCATTGCTCGCGAGGTCCGTTACGAGGATCTTGCCATCACCGGTATAGAGAACCTTCCCGCCAGGAAGAAACGCCGGATAGAACGGGAACACATCCTCCGTCGATCCCACACGCTTGCCATCGAGATACAGTTCACTGGTGTTACCGCGGAGTACGGTATATGCGAGCCGGCCATCAGGCGAGTAAGCGGGCGAATCTAGGTGCACCCCTCCCAGAGGTGAATCCGTCGCGCCACCCTCCTCTCTCGGAAGACTGAAGACTGTGCGGATATTCCCCTGCTCGTCGACTGCCTTGATATCAAGCGCCGAGACGCTGGCTCCATGGAAGCGCGTCACACCGACACCGCTCGCAAAGGCGATGGTCTTGCCATCGGGCGACCATGTGGGTTCGAACTCCTCGTCCGAATCCGAAGTACGCTGGGTCAGCTTACCCGTCGCGATATCGACGGTCCAGATATCGTAGTTGCCCTTGAATCCGCGATCCGAAGCGAAGGCCACCTGTGTGCCGTCGGGTGAGATGCGGGGTTCACGGTCATCACCGTGGCCAGAGGTAAGCTGCCGAAGGCCGCCGCCATCCGGCTTGATCACCCAGATGTGAAACGTGCCGCCCTTGTAGGCTTGAAAGGCAACGAGGTCGCCCTTCGGCGACCAGTCCGGTCGCGCAGGTTCCAGCAACGGGTCCGTGAGCCGCTTCGCGGTGCCCCCGCCTACCGGTATCGACCACAACGTTGACTGCAGGTCGAAGATAATCGTCTTGTGATCGGGAGAGATCGTTGCTGCGAGGTTCGTGCCCTCGTGCACCGTCACCGAAGTGACGATGCTCTTGCTCGGGGTCTTCGCAAACTCCGTAGCATGTGCGAAAGAGGAAGAGACTGCGGCAACGATTGCGAGCGCGGAGGCTGCGATAATCCGGTGCCTGTTGCGATGGTCTTGCATGATTTCCTGCTCCTGTATGAATCGAATGTGACGATCGCCGAAGCCAGTCCGGCCTGCAGCAATGCGCCGCATCGCAGCACTGGAAAGCAGCCAATGCTGCGATACGGAAGTGGCTCTAGAAATCCAGCCGGGCCGCGAACTGAAGTTGCCTTGCATAGAAGCCAAGCACGCCCGAAGTGGATGCCGGCTGACCATACGTGGACGATGTAATCACCGTGTTGTACGAGCCAAAGTTCGAGTGATTAAGCAGGTTGAAGGCCTCCACCGTTGTCGTCACGACGTAGCGATCATGAATCCGTAGGGACTTGGCGAGATTCGCATCCACACGCTCGATAGGCAGACCGCGGAAGGAGTTGCGGTCCACAGTCGTCAGACCGGTAGCAGCATCGAAGTGGTCATGCGCTGCGCTGTTGTAGACCTTTGCAACATAGCTCGCCGCAACTGCCGAAGCGCCGCCACTGGCCGCCGCACCCGCGCTGAGATGCGAGCAGAGGCTTCCAGGAAGAACAGAGTACGGCGTATAGCCGGACGGCTCAAGGCAGAAGCTGCGATTGGCGCTGGAACTGAGGACAAGCGCTGTCGGCGCCGTCCCGCCAACAGTGGGAGCGTAAGCGAGACCCGAACCGAAGTGATAGAGAAGCCCGCCGCGAATACCCCACTTCCACTGGTAATCGACTTCAGCTGCCATGGTGTGGCGCTGATCATCCACCGAGTTCGCCCACTCATTCGCGTAGTTATACGGGTTGGAGGCATAGCTAAAGGGCCCACCCGAGTTGTCCTTCTCCAGACCATAGGTATAGGAGAGCAGACCGCTCAGACCGAAGCGTGTTCTTGCACGCACACTGGCGAGGATGTTCTTCAGCTGCGAGCTGACATAGTCGGGCGTATAGAACGTGGCGATCGTGCTGTAGTGCGAGTTCGGTTGTACGCGCGAGGTGACGCAACCGTTTGGGCATCCCTTCG
>Ga0302187_10002077_pt1 | contig 16725 bp, 19 predicted proteins | sample II_Bog_E1_3_FD_202120 | JGI IMG/M metagenome (GOLD analysis project Ga0302187, IMG submission 202120) | Peat permafrost microbial communities from Stordalen Mire near Abisko, Sweden - II_Bog_E1_3 | ecosystem: Environmental > Terrestrial > Soil > Wetlands > Peat | place: Sweden: Abisko...
GTTAGAAAAACGAAGATTGTGCAGTAAAACAAGACACTGTGCTCGGGAAAGCAATGGCAGGGGTTTATCAAGGGGCTTTGGTGAGGCTGCGATAAGAAGCCGTGGTGTTATCTGCGGGTTGAATGAGAGCTACGATAGGGGAGAGATGCCTTATGAAAATTGAGGGCGGGTATAGATCGGCTCTTGTAGCAGGTATGGCCATATTTTTGCTGTCTGGATAGTTGTTCTTCTGGAGAGGGATGACTTGGTATTATGCGGCAACAGATTCGGTCTTCGTGCTGATTCCTGTTGGCTTGCGAAAGTTTCGCAGAGAGCAAATCAAAACTCAGGCATCCTTAGAGTTTGCTTTCGAAGGATGGGGGCTTGTTTTCGCTATTGCCTTGACGGGGTGCGCCTTTGCACTTCTTGTACTTATGTCCATCGTTTGGAATCGAGTCTTCAAGGGCGCTTATCTTCCCTGGCCCCGTTTTATCTGGGTCTCAAACAATATTTTTCAGACGTCCATGGCACTCATTTGGGGGTTTGTGACGACTGTGAAGCGAAAGCATTGAGCCGGCCTTCAATCGTGTGTAGGCTTCCCATCCATTTCGCGATAAAACCTGCGAAATGGATGGGGGGTACAGTGCTTCTATTTGAGGGCTGGATCAATAGTTGTTCGAGGGTGCGGCAGTGCGGGCGGCACGGTTCTGGGCGCGCCAGCGCAGGGCCAGCCAAGCCACGTAGCCCAGCTGGATGATCCAGGTGATGGCGTAGGCGGCCACGGTGTACTGGTGATCGATGAGAGCGACGGGGTCCATTTTTCTCCTCGTTTCGGATGAGAGTGGTGGGGAATTAAGCGTCGAGCGCGGCCTGGGCCTCGGCTTCGGCAATCTTCTGCTGGCGGCGTTCAACCGCGAACCGCAGTACGAGGATGAGCACGCCCCAGGCTAGCCAGGCCAGCAGGTTCCAGCCGAAGGCGTGCAGCATGAGCGGGTCTTTGATGCCAGAGTCTGGTCCGCCGCCAAAGACCGGGGCAGGGTGCTGGGTGCGCCACCAGCGGTTCGACATGTAGACGATGGGCACGTCGAGCGCGCCGAAGATGCCGAGCACGGCGGCCAGCGTCTGCACCTGCGGACCGGCGGCAAAGCGGCGCAGCAGAAGGTAGCTGACGTAGATGAGCCACAACACCAGGGTGGTGGTCAGGCGTGCGTCCCACGTCCACCAGATGCCCCAGGCACGGCGACCCCACAGGGGGCCGGTGATGAGCACGATGGTGCAGAAGACGATGCCGACTTCAGCCCCGGCCAGCGCCCAGGCGTCAGAGATCTGCGCCCAGTCTGGCCGCGTGCGGCGGTAGGTCAAAAAGCCGATGGAGCCAGCCAATGAGATGGCGAAGAACAAAAACGCCACCATGGCCGAGGGCACATGGTAGTAAAAGATGCGTTGAATCTCGTGCATCGTGCTCTCGTCGGGGGCGACGTAGATGGCCTGGTAGTAGCCCCAGAACATGAGCAGCACAGTAACGGCGGCGTAGAGGCCGAGAAGGGTCTTTTTCATTGGGGAAATCCTGAGGTAACTTATTTAGTGTACGACGCCCCCTGCGGTGGGGTCACTCGCTTTGCATCCTGAGCGCGGTCTTCAACCGAAAATATAAAGCGCTGTCCCAGTGCTATTGGCGTTGCGCTCCACCGGGGCGTCTGTGGGAATTGCATACAGCGGAGCCTTTTGCTGCATTCGAGCTAAAGAAAAGGATTCTCGATGCAGAGCGAACCGATGCGGCGGCCATGTTGGAGATCCTCCGTCAACAGACGGGTACACCCTGCCTGAAGCGCACTGGCTACGATGATCGAGTCGAACCATGAGAGGCCCGCTGAGGCTTTTACGTTCAGAGCTTCTGCAAACAGCGCCTGCGAGGAGTGGATGCGCAGCATTGGTCGGAGGACTGTGCCCAGGTATTGCACCGCGTCGGCTGCGCTCATGGGCTGGGCAAAACGCCGGAGTGCGACGTTGAAGAACTCCTGCACCACCTGGTAGCTGATGAAGCCGTTCTGCGACTGCAAAGCGGAGCGGATGAGGCTTGCGGCCATGGCTGCCTTTGCCGGCGCGTTCAGGTCGAACGTGTAGACGAAGATGTTTGTATCGAGAAAGACTCTATCGCTCATTCATCTCGTCACGTGTGAATTGTCGGCCTGCGCTGACGTAGGTGAGCCGCTGCATGAGGCTGTCGAAACCCTGAGCATCGCCCGAGCCGGCTGAATACTCGGCAAGCCACTGGCGAAAGGCGACGTTGAGCGTGCCACCCTGCCCGAGGGCAACTAGACGTGCTCGCTCGATAAGGTTTTCGTCGGCAGTAAAAGTGATATTTCGCACGAAAATAGTGTACACGAAAGTCGTGTGATTGAGACGAAAATCTCCTTAAAAAGAAAGAAGGCTTGAGAAAAAGTGTCTATTCCGCCTGAAACACCACGTCGAACAGCAGCAAACTCACCGTGGTGAAGATGATGTCGTAGCCGATGAGCAGCTTGATCCAGAGGGTGGGGTCGCTTTCGCCGGTGAGGATGGCGGTGGTGGCCAGCACCATGGCCAGCAGGGCGGGCATGAAGATGGGGAACAGGATCAGCGGCAGCAGCAGTTCGCGGTTGCGGCTGCGGATGGAGAGCGCGGCAAAGAAGGTTCCGTTGGCTACCAGCGCCCAGGTGCCCAACGGCAGCACCAGCGCCAGTTGCCACGGGTTGCCGAGCACATGCAGGTTGTAGAAGACCAGAAAGACAGGGGCCAGCACGATCTGAACAATCGACACGAAGAGAAAGTTGGCCAGCACCTTGGCCAGGAACAGCTCCGCGCCGGGCGTGGGGGCCATCCGCTGCGCGTCCAGCACCTGGTGGCGGATTTCGCGGGCCCAGGCTTGGTTGAGCGCTGAAACCGAGGCGAACATGGTGGCTACGGAAAGCACTCCTCCGGCGATCTCTCTGGAAAAGCTCCCGCGCGGATCGAAGGCCAGTGAAAACAGCACCACCACCAGCAGCGCGAAGAAGAGCATGGAATTGATTGCTTCGCGTGAGCGCCATTCGATGCGAAGGTCCTTGGCAAGGTGCGTCCACAGAGCGGATGTCATCGGCGGCCTCCGTTGTTCTTCTCTCCCACCCTGTGCGGATGTCCAAAAGCGCGATCCGCCGAGGATGGGGCGCCCAGGTTTGGGGCGATGTCTTTGGTCAGGTCGGCGGTCTGGGCTTCAATCTCAAGCAACTTCATAGCGCGCAGGTAGTCGTCGGGCGCAAGGATCAGCTGTGCGCCGCGCGCTCCGGCTGAGACGCTGATCTGGTCGAAGAGGATGACGGTTTCGTCAACGAAGACGGGGTAAGGCTTTTTGGCTCCGAAGACGGTGCAACCGCCGCGGATGTAGCCGGTGAGCGACTGGAGGTCTTTGAGCGGCGCCATCTCTGCCGCGCGCAGTCCGGCCGCGCGGGCCAGCTTTTTGAAGTCGAGTTCGGAGTCGCCGGGGATGACGGCGAAGACAAACTCGCCCGGTCCGCCGGTTGTCAGCAGCGTCTTGAAGACCTGCTCCGGCGGCATACCCACCTTGTTGGCTACGGCAAGGGCGGAGAGGTCGTTGGGGTCCACCTCGTACTCTTTGAGCGCGAAGGGAATGCCGAGCGATTCCAGGATGCGTGCGCCGTTGGTCTTCATCGCGACGGGGACCCCGGTTCAAACGATGCCACGCGGCCGGCCTTCAGCGTCAGCACCCAGTCGGCGATGGGGGCGGCCAGCTCACGCTGGTGGGTGGTGAGTACGATGGTGCGGCTGGAGTGGCGGAAGGTGGCCAGCAGATCCACCATCTGGCAGGCGCTCTCCACATCCATGTTGCTGAAGGGTTCGTCGAGCAGCAGCAGCTCAGGGACGGGCAGCAGCACGCGGGCCAGCGAGGTGCGCTGCCTCATGCCCTGCGAATACTGGCCGAGAGTGCGGCTGAGGGTGGGATCGAGACCCACCTGGCGCAGCACGTCTTCCGGCGAAATGCACGGACGGGCGGGATAAAGGTTGGAAAAGTACTGCAGATTCTCGACCGCCGTAAGCTCGTCGTAGAGCATGGGTGCATGGCTCATGTACCCGATGCGTTCGCGCGCATCCTGCGGGGCCGTGCCGCCAAAGACAGTAATGGTCCCATGTGTGGGGCGGAGCAGACCGGCCAGCACGCGTAGCAGCGTTGATTTGCCAGCGCCGTTTTCGCCCAGCAGCACGTAGCAGCGACCGGGCTCGAGATCCACCGAAACCTGGCGCAGAGCCGCGAAGCTTCCGAAGAGCTTTGAGATTTTGTCGAGCCGGGCAATCTGATTGGGGCGCTCAGGGCTGGTGGTGCTGGCAGTCATGTCTTGCTCCGGCGACTCTACATGGGGATACTCAATCCCACCCAAGGCGCAAAAACAAAGACGCGCCGTGGATGGGGCACCCAGGGATGGTGCTTAACAGACATTCATTTTGAGGCGGTCTGGTTGGCCGGCGGGGTAGCGTTCTGCTTGCCGGGCTGGCCGCCACCGGGCTGCGTGGAATCGTATTTGGAGGCGCACTTGGCCTGCAGAACCGAGGCGTGGAGCACGCCATCGCGGCCCAGGGTGCCCTCGGCCAGCGCCTGCGCGTCGTCCTTGAAGGTGTCTGGCGGCGGCTCTGAGCCCTTGTACTCAACCTTGAGCAGGCGGCCAGAGGGTGCCTTGACAGAGTGGCTCTCAAACTCATTCAGTACAAAGGTGACGTGAGGGCCGGTGTGCTCAATGGAGCCGGGCTGTACAAAGCCCTCCACACGGAGCTGACTGTGATACGCCTTGTCGCCCATGCCGCCGAGTTCGGCAATGGTGACGTAATAGCTCTTTGACGAGTTGTAGCCGGAGAGGGCGAGCCAGGCGATGGTGCCCAGGATAACGGCAACAGCAAGGCCGATGCGGAGGTTGTTGGCGGGGATTTTCATACGCTGCCTTAACGATACGAGCCCCGGATGCCGGGGTCAACCGGACATTCGGGGCTCTGGGTGGACAAAAGAGTGCGGATAACGGTTCAAAGGTCGTTTTCGTTATGTCCGTGGGAGTGCTGGATCGCGGCTGCAATGGCCGGCGTAACAATCATAGCCACAAAAGCCAGACCAATCAGGAAGTCGATCATGAATACCTCCAAGCAAGTGCATTAGCAATTGACGATCAATCCCCGTGTGGGCGGCGACTTCACAGAGCCTAGCGCTTGCGAATGCAAAGCTGAATAGCGCGGAGGTGGTGTCCACATGGCCCGTTGGTAATGACCTGGCGCTTACCATCTCAGTATCCGCGCAAACTATGTCGGATGCTGAGCTGGACCGTTCAGAACCGCTTTAGCCGCAGTTGGTGGCGGCCGTCGAAGAAATCTGTAGGGAGTCTGCCGCCGTTTCGTCGTCCTCGTCCAGATTCGCTTGAGGCAACGAGGCGACAATGGCAGGCGAAGCAACCATAGAAACGAAGACCAGGGCGATGAGAAAGTCATGCATAATGAACTCCTTCCGGCAGCCAGTGTAAGGATGGGTGCGATCAGGCCAAGAAACGATTGTTGCGCGAGGTAACGTAACTTATTCTACTTTAGTAATCACCTACGCATTACCATTATAGACGCGTCAGTGATGGGGAGCATATTAAAATCGGCAAAATGCTGGCGCGAAAATATGCATAAACAGAGGGATAATGCGTACAACGAAGGTTGTATTGGCAAAAAGATCGAAATTGAAACAGTAAAAAACGGTTACTTTGGTACTTTTTCCTAAGAGGAAATAGCAAAGTAACTATTAAACCTCACAAAATTCTGGCCCATGCCGGTAATCGTATGTTTACACGAAAGATTGTGAAAACCCCAGCGAGGATACTAAATATGCCGATCGTCCGAGTTGGAGTCACGCTTCTGGAATACGGTCAACAGTGCTGGTCCGATGACCATCACTACAAAGGCGAAACCTAGGAAAAAGTCGAACATTATGTCCCCTCTTGGAGAATCGCCCTTCATTTCAACTAGTAGAAAAATAGAAAATATCTACTGGGCGATGATAGGCGAAAAGAGAGTTTTTAGCAGTAGTACCTTGGTAACAACCGCCCAGGTTTGTAGTGGTTCATGAATATTACTGCGGGGTCAACGGGTCCGGCTGCGGGACCCGTTATTGCCGGGTTGATCATATCAAGTTGTTCTTATGGGACGATCTAAAACGATGCTGCGGGCGTTGTCGGGTCAGTGCGCCAGTTCCAGAATGCGTGCTGCTGCGTCCAGAGCCTCTGCCAGCAGCGCCAGTTGGCTGGCGGCCAGGGGACGATTGCGCGCGTCCAGAGCCTCGTTGACGCCGGGCAGCACCACGGCGGAGTAGCCGGTGAGCTCACCAGGGGCAAAGACCAGATGCCGATACCAGGGCCGGTCCGGCAGGCCGGTGGGCGAAAGCAGAGCCGATTCGGCGGCGCGCAGGGCCTGGTTCAGGTGTACGGGGTCGGCAGGCGGAGCGATCTGGACTGGGCGCAGAGCGCGGGCAGCGGTAAGCAGGTGGGCGCTGGCCAAAACGGCGGGGCCAAAGTCGAGAGAAGTGTCGCCGGTGTCTGCCGCCCTGCGCCGGGCTGTTTCCAGGGCGGTGGAGATTTCGCGGGCATAAGCGATGTAGTCGTAGGGCAGGGCCTGTGCGCCGTCCATGCGCAGCACCAGCAGGCCGAAGAGCCGTGCCATCTGTTGCAGGTAGCTGAAGTGGGGATCGGCGTTGCGCACGTACCAGTCGTAGGAGTCGAAGGCGGAGTGGTAAACGCCGTACGGGCCGTCGGAGCCGATGTCGGCGGAGGGAACGCCGGCGTGTTCGAAGAAGGGCGTGAAGTCGGAGCCGGAGCCGAGCTCGCCCATGCGCACCTCGTCGGCAGGGTCGGAGCTCTGGCCAGAGCGCTCCAGACGCCACTGCTGGTAGACGGTTCCGCCCTGAGGGCTGGGCACTGAGCGAACCACGCCGCGAATGAACTCCTTGAGCGAGGGGGTGGCGGACGCGGAAAAGTCAGGCCCGGCGACGGCAACATCCATGTTGAAGTAGGCCACTGCGTGCTCAGTGAGCTGGGGATGCTGTTCGACCCACTCAGTGGAACCGATGAGACCCTGCTCCTCGGCGTCCCAACTGCAGAAAAGGAGCGAACGCTGCGGACGCCATCCCTGGTGCAGCAGCGCGCCGATGCCGTGCACGGCCTCCAGCATGGCCGCAGTGCCGGATGAGGGGTCAACCGCGCCGTACACCCAGGCGTCGCGATGGTTGCCGGCGACGATCCACTCGTTGGGGAAGCGGGAGCCTTTGACGCGGCCAATTACATCCCAGATGGTGCGGCGCTGGTAGTCCTGGCGAGAGACGATGTGGATGCGCACGCCTCCGCCCAGTCGGTAGTGGAAGGGGAATGCGCCCTGCCAGGGCTGCGGCGCTGCGACGCCTTTCAGCGCTTCAAGAATGGGCCGCGCGTCGCGGGCGCTCAAAGGGAGGCTCACGATGGCAGGCTGCGCTCCGTTGGGGCCGGTGAAGTTGCGGATGCGGGCTGAGTCGGGCAGTTGGGGCGTGGAGGCAACGCCGGGCGTCTCCGGATCGCCGGGATAGCGGAACAGGTATTGCACCGAGCCGCGCTGCACGGCGGTATCTGGACGCCAGGGGCCTTGCGGCCAGGTTTCTCCGCGGGCGGAGCCGTCGTCGGCGGGGTCGGAGTAGATGAGAACGCCAGCCGCGCCACGCTGTTCGGCAAGAAAGACTTTTACGCCACGAAAGTTGGAGCCGTAGCGGCAGACGACAATTTTGCCGCGCACTGCGATGTGCAGGGATTCGATGTGCTGAAAGTCTTCGAGTCGGCAGTAGTTGGCGTAGAGGGCCTCGCCGGAGACGTCGCCGGATGCGGACGAGCCATTGAAGGGCATCACCACGCGGGGATCGGCAGGGGTGGTGTCGCCATCGAGTCGTTCCAGTGTTGGGCCGGTCATCAGCAGGCGGCCGTCGGTATCCCAGGCCTCCACGCGCTCGGCCAGCGGGCGGTTGAGCAGCACGCGGTAGGGAACAATCTCGGTGTCGAGGCCGGCGGCGCGAAACTTCTGCGCGACGTACTCTGCGGTTTTGCGATCCTCGGGCGTAGCCGCCATGTGGGGCTCGGCGGTGAGGGTGCGCAGGTGCTGGCCAGCGAGTTTGGCGTCGGGCACGGCCAGGAAGCGCTCTTCAAGGCTGGCTTCAGATGCAAAGTCGGCGTAGCCCAGCGAGGTGGCCGGTGCGGGCGGAAGGGTGGGGGACTGTGCAGAGAGGAGCCGCGACGCCAGAGCGAGAGATGCGATGAGAAGGTGCCGGGTGCGCAGCGCAGTCAAAATGAACAGCCTCCGTGGACGCGGAAAACAAAGTGTGGGGTCGTGGAAAGAATAGACCGGCGGCGCGGGCCGGTCCAAGCCCTGGCATGGAGCGGGTAGAGAGGCGCAGCAAACTAGACAACAGGCTGGGCGCAGTGTGCGCAGCGGCGCGCTTCAACGGGGATCTGGCTGAGGCACTCTGGGCAGGGCCTGGTGGTGGGTTCGGCAGCGGCCTCGGGCTTCTTGATCCTGGCCAGCATCGCATTGAGCGGCAGCACCACGCCAAAGTAAACCACGGCGGCCACAATCAGGAACGAAAAGGCGGCGTTGAAGAAGTTGCCAATGTAGATGGGTGTGCCGTGGAGTTTGAGCACGACGGCGCTGAAGTCGGGCTTGCCGGCAATGGCGGAGATGAGCTGGCCGAGGACGTCTTTGACCAGAGAGGTGACGATGGCGTTGAAGGCCGCGCCGATGATGACGGCTACCGCGAGATCGACAACATTGCCACGCAGGATGAAGTCGCGAAATCCTTTGAGCATTTCTTCTCCTTGAGTCTACGCAGAGGGCCGATGAAGGTCGCACGGCGCGGATTGAGCCTTCATGCTACACGGCGGCGGAGAAGCGAGGAAAGCGAGACCTGCGGTGCAGGGGAATTTCCGGCCTGCGTAAGCAATCGCGGCCGGTGCTGCGTCTCAACGGGTGAGGGAGAATCTGGGGCTCCCCAAAATGGTTGGCGCCAGCGCCACCGAAATACCAAAGAGCCTGTCTAATAACTTGTGGACGATGAAGGGGACGGGCTTCAGGCCGTCCGTCGTAGGATCAAAAAGCTATCCGGCTTTAGCCGCCGAGGGAGTGCAAATGGCTGAAATCGATTCCCTCAGGGGCTATTGATTCGGCAATTAAATACTGTCAGGGTGCCCCATCCATTTCCGCGTTTTTTGCGGAAATGGGTGGGAATGCGATGTCACTGTTTTCTTGCCGGATCAATAAAGCCCGTACTCTTCGACCAAAGCTGAGTTTTTAGACAGCTTCAAAGGAGCCTGGATGATGAGGAGTCTTCGTTCTCCCCACAGGAGAGTTGCGCTTGTTTTCTGGATGCTGGCAATTGCCACCATCCCCATCTGGTTCAGCGTGTCGCAGCCTGCATGGGATGCCAGCGTGTATGCGCGCGCCATGCGCTGGGTGGCGGCCGGGCAGGACCCTTACGCCGAGGGCGTTGCGCAGGAAGAAGCCTACTATCGTAATGGCCCGCAGACCGGCGTGGGCGTGCCGTTTGCGTATGTCTACTCTCCGTTGACGCTGCCGCTGCTCAAACTGGCCAGCTCCATTCCCGCGTGGTTGTTGAAGAGCGAGTACTGGCTTGTGTACGCGCTGTGTGCGCTGGCGCAGGTGGTTGTGACCAGCCGCGCGGCAGAGAATGGCGAACGCCGATGGATGGAGCTGCTGGCTCCGGCCGCGCTGTTCTTTCCAGGGTTGCTTGTCAGCGATGTGATCCAGAGCGGCAACATTGCGTACATCCTCTACGGTGCGGCGCTGGCCACGGCTTACCTGGGCTGGCGCAGGCAGCTTTGGCTGCCGTTCTATGTAGTGGTGGTGGCCGCTTCGTGCTTTAAGGCGCCGTATCTGAGCCTACTGGCGATTCCGGTGTTCTCGTCGCGACGCCAGTATGCGGCGGCAAGCGCGGCGGCAGCGGCTGGCGTCGGGTTGTTTGCGGTGCAGCCGTGGCTGTGGCCTGTCGCCTTCCACAACTACCTGCGCGCGGTGGAGATGCAGTTTGTGTGGAACCGCGACTTTGGTGCAAGCCCCGCCGGGCAGTTTGGCGCGCTGCTTGACCAGTTGCACGGCCCGTTCGAGATGGCCAGTTGGGTGTTCTACGCCTGCTACGCCGTGCCCGTTGTGGGCCTGCTGATGGTGCTGGGCCGCCGTTACCAGCGTGGCCAGCTGAGCCTGGGCGAGTGGATGCCGGTGGTGCTGGTGGGTGTGATTTTGCTGAACCCGCGCAACATCGAGTACGACCTGGTTCCGCTCACCGTGCCCATGATGCTGGTCGGCATGAGGCTGCTGGCGCGTTTCAAGCAGCGCAGCCTGATGCTGGCCCTGGGGCTGGAACACTTCATCGGCGTCAACGTGGCTGTGGTGGTGTTTCTGGTCGGCTGGTGGCGCTCGATTGATTGCTTGCTGGTGGTAGCGTGTTTTGCGGGCGGCTGCTGGGACCTGGTAAAGAGAAGCGAGCCAGTGGCATTGCCGTCCGTTGTACCAATCGGCGAACGGGGCTACGGCCTGCATGAGGTGGCTAGCTGAGGATTGTGCGAAGGGCGGCTCTGGTTGAGAGCCGCCCTTTTGTTGATTGCGTCGCATTACGCGCTACCAGCCCTTATTTGCGGCCGAACAGGTAGTGCCATAGCCGCCAGGCCGCGTTGTGGATCAGCGCCATCTGCTGGGCCTTCAGCGCCTTGTAGGAGCGCTCGATGTAGCCGTCGAACTCTGGCGGCCAGCCGATCGTGGAGCGGCGTTCGGAGTAGTCGCCCTCGGCCCAGCGCGCCATCACTGCCTTGTAGCCCACCACGTGGGTCACGAAGTCCAGCAGGCAGCGCGGCATCTCTTCCTCAACCACAAGGTAGGCCTTTTCGATAATGATCTTTTCGCGCACGTCGTTCAGCGGCATGAAGATGGTGTTCATCCAAAGCACCCACTCCTTGAGCTCGGTGTCGAGGATGGGGAAGCTCTGGCTCTTGCCCTGCCTTTCCAGCAGGGATCGATAGGCGATCGTGCCGGCCTGACCCGCCACGTAGAGCGGGCCGTAGAACTCGTTCAGCCGCATGTTCACCAGCTTCAACATGTCAGCGCGGCGGGCCATCATGCGCGAGGACAGGAAGGTGACCAGATAACTGGCAAATGCCAGAACAATGGTAAGCACTGCCGCGCCTTGAAGGCTGTTGGGCAAAAGGAACGAAGTTGGATCCATGGCGTCACCCGAAGTTGATTCTGCGCAGAAGTATACGCGCGCCTGTGGGGCGATGGCGGTGACGGATTGGTTGCTGGGGAGCGGCTGCCGGGCGAAAAACTGCTAGTTCACGTCGTCGGCGATGTAGACGTTGACGGGCGGGTCGGAGGTGAGTTGGGTGTCAACGATGAGCACCGTGCGCACTTCTCCGCCGATGAGCGACATCGAGGCCGAGGTGTACTTGGGCGTGGTCAAACCTGTGGGCACAATCACCATGGTCACGGTCTGCGAGGTAAAGCTGACGTAGCCGGCCGTGGAGCCGACTGCCAGATCCGAGACCAGGGCAATGGTGCTGGCCAGCGTGGATGCGGTCGGAATCATGTACACGTCAACGGCGCCGACTTTGGGGGCCTGATTGAGAAAGCGGAAGGCCGAGTGACCGCTGGCTGCCGCAACCTGCTGATCTTCGAGAATAGTGACGGTGTAGCTGTTGGTGGCCGCGCCGTTGTCAGTGAGGAAGACGGAGTGGTGATGGCCTGCCAGCAGCGTGCCGTTGGTAGTGACCAGCGAAGCGCCGCCCGTGGCTTCGGTGATGGAGATGAGCGCGGCGTTGTTGGCCGGCACCGTGCCGTAGAGGCTAATGCTGCCCTCGCCAATGTTGTACGCCAGGCCAACGCCTTCCACCACCACGTCAATGGCGGGCGCAATGTATGAGGCGTCAATGACGCGCACCAGGCTGGGCTGGGTATAGGTGGCCACGTTGACGCAGGCCGAGAGCGTAAAGGCCAACCCCAGCGAAACCACCGCCGCAGCCATCAGCCCGGCCAGAGACCGTTGCCGGGGTTGCCGCAACCACCGCGTACATGCCGACTTGAGCGTGCGCATCTTCAACAGGAGCATAAACCTTCTCACCATAGTATAGGTAACGGAACAAAAGAGTTTAAGACTTTTTAAGTCAACGAGGCGAAGAAGGACTCAATGCCGCAACAGGCTGCCTCATTACCCCGCGCCTAGATAGACGAAACGCAGCAGGAATAAGAGAGCCAGCAGGCACAGAAACCAGTCTTTGCGTTCCAGCTTACCAGCCGCGCCGTGCAGCACGGCCCAGGCAATCACGCCAAAGCCCAGCCCGTTGGCAATGGACATGGTGAACGGGATCAGCACCAGGGTCAGGAAGGCGGGCAGCGCCACCAGCGGCTCCCGCCAGCGGATTTCCGCAATTCCGCCCAGCATCAGCGAGCCCACCAGGATCAGCGCCGGAGCCGTGGCGGCGGCCGGAACCATGCCCGCAAACGGCGCAGCGCCAATAGCGCAGAAGAACAGCAGCCCGGTGACGATGGCCGTTACGCCCGTCCGTCCCCCAGCAGCCACGCCCGCGGTTGACTCCACGTAGCTGGTCACGGTGGAGGTGCCGGTGAGCGAACCGAACAGCGTGGCCGTGGCGTCGGCAAACAGAATGCGGTTGAGCCGCGGAATGGTGTGGTCGGTCGCGATGAGCCCGGCGCGCTTGGTAACCGCCATCAGCGTGCCCAGGTTGTCGAACAGGTCCACGAAGAAGAAGACGAAGACAATCTCCAGCAGCCCCTTGTTCAACGCGCCGCGAATGTCGAGCTGGAAAGCGGTCAGGCGCAGGGCCTGGAAGCCGCCGCTGGCAACGGCCGGGTGCACAAGGCCAAAGGGCGCCGCCAGCAGCGTCACCGTCAACATGCCGATCAGGATGGCGGCGCGAAACTTGCGCACTTCAAGGGTAACCATCAGCGCCAGGCCGATCAGCGCCAGCGCCGTGGTGGGGTTGCGGATGCTGCCCAGGCTTACCAGCGTCTGCGCGTCGCCCACCACCAGCCCGGAGTTGCGAAAGCCGATCAGCGCAATGAACAGCCCGATGCCGCCCGCCACGGCCGCGTACAGCTCGTGCGGAATGGCGCGCAGAATCATCTGCCGGATGCCGACGGCGGTGATGGCCAAAAAGATCAGCCCCGACAGAAAGACCGCGCCCAGCGCCGTTTGCCAGGGAATGTGCATCCGCAGGCAGACCGCGTAGGCAAAGTAGGCATTCAGTCCCATGCCGGGGGCCAGCGCAATCGGATAGCGGGCCACAATGCCCATCAGCACCGAAGCAAAGGCCGCCGACAGGCAGGTGGCCGCCGTAACCGCTGCCAGGGGCATTCCGGCTGCCGCCAGAATGGCTGGATTCACCAGCACAATGTAGGCCATGGTCAGGAAGGTGGTTGCGCCCGCAAGAATCTCAGTGCGCCAGTTGGTCTGGTGGCGGGCGAATTCAAAGTAGGATTCGAGCTGTTTGCGCATGGGTGGACACAGGTAGAAGAGCACAGCCAGGCGCGGCAATGCAAAAAGCGCAGAGCGCCAGGGCAAACGCATCTTAGCGCATTAATGCAAAGGCATGAGCGCACGCAAGTACTTCCGCTCCGATCTATTGATTCGGCAATTAAATACTGTCAGGGTGCCCCATCCATTTCCGCGTTTTTTGCGGAAATGGGTGGGAATGCGATGTCACTGTTTTCTTGCCGGATCAATAGTGGTATCCGCCGGAAATAACATCCCCTATCTTCGGACGTTTATGAGTTGGTTAACCAAGCAAGTGTTCCCTCGGGGGCTAAAGCCCGGTTGATTTTACAGTTTTTACGTACGGGCTAAAGCCCGTACCCTTCAAATTGGTTAAATGACCATCTCTGTGGCGGACACCACTAGCTGCCCTTTGTGAAAGGACGCATCGAACGCTCTGCTGCGCGAACGGGAAAGAAGATACCGTCCTCTGCGGAAAGGGGTGGAAGGAAGACTACTCGCCCGCAGCTTTCTCCGCCGCAAAGGCCACCAAGCCCATGCAGACCTTTTCGCGCAGATGGCCAGACACAAAGGCGTCGTGGCCTTCCTCGATATCCAGACGGCAGCCGGTCAATTCGCAACACAGGGTGGTTCCGTACAGCGCCTTGAACTCTTCGATCGGTTGCAGGGTGCCCCATCCATTTCCGCGTTTTTTGCGGAAATGGGTGGGAATGCGATGTCACTGTTTTCTTGCCGGATCAATAGAACCTGCCCATTGGTATACAGTGAGACAACTGGATACGCATTGTATATAGATGTGCTATGACCGACCCACCTTGGACCTTCTTTGATTATGGTGCTCGTCGTCGTGGTGATGCCTGCTGCGGCAACGCCGAAGGGATTGCCCGCGATGGTTTGGCTGCTGGCGACCGAATAAAAGTTGAAAGCATTTGGCGTATAGCTCCCGTCGTAGTTCTCGTTATAGGTCACAAATGCATATGCATTTTGTGGCATGGAACTGGGAAGAGGAAATGTAGCCCACTGCCCGTTGGGATCAACTGAGGAGGCAGTAATGGTGGAAAACAAGCCGGGAATGCCGTTGGCCCCGCTATACGCGTACATGATTGGCATCCCATACGCACTGCTGAAGGGGCCCACCATTGGAAGTGTAACGGAGGACGGAATGCTTCCAGCAATCGCAAGTCGATTTTCAGACCTGGGAAGGCAACAATGCCTCAGTCGCCAGGGATCACTACCCTTAAGCCGCCCGGCGACCCTCTTTCCCCCTTCGACATCGTTAAGTTCGAACCCCGCCAAGACCTCAGCAGCCAGCGAGCAAACCCATCTGCATAAAATATCCCTCCCGCGGCGCACAATGGAACCAGATCGGCCCTCACTCCATCGCAGCAAAAACGGGCACTCTTTCGCCCAAACTGCCCGATCCCAAAAAACATCCCCCACCCCCCCTACCCCCCCCGGGGGTATTCAGAAAGATTGGCGGGTCGGATCAATAGGGCTGGCGGGCGGCTGTGTGGGCTCCATGGGCATGGCGCGGCGCATGAACTGGTCAAAGAGCGGCACGGTGAAGGCGGTCTCGCCCCAGACGGGGCTGTAGATCATGCCCTTGCGGATGAGCGAGTCGCGGACCGGGGCCACGGACTGGATTTTGACGCCGAGCCGGGCGGCGATCTCGCCGGAGCGGTGCGGCGCAGGGCCCATCTCGGCCAGGGCGCGGAGGTAGTCCTTTTCGCGCGGGGTGAGGCGGTCAAAGCGGACGCGGAAGAAGCTCAGATCGAGGCGGCGGATGGCGTAACGGGTGGCGCGCTCCACGTCTTCGACGGAGATGATGGGGCCTTCGGCGATGTTCCAGGTGTCGTAGCCCCACTGCTGCAGGAAGTAAGGGTAGCCCTGGGTGAGGCGGAAGATCTCGTTGAGCGCAGCCGAGGAGAATGACACGCCGGCGTTGCGGACCGGAATCTGCAAGGCCTCGGTCGCATCTGAGAGCATCAGCGGGCCAATCTCCGGATAGTCGAAGAGCCGCTCGGAGTAAGACTTTGACCGTCCGGCAAGCCCGCGCACCGGCGGCAAACCAGCCCCCACCAGGGTGAGCGGCAGCCGGCGCTGGGCCACCCGGTGCAGCGCCATGATGAGCGCGCCAAACTCCTTCTCGGGCAGAAACTGGATCTCGTCCACGCACAGGGCGATGGCGCGCTGGCGTTCGGCCGCAGCCTCGCCCACGGCCTGCAGCAGCTCGGAGAGGTCGGCCTCGAAGTCGCCCGAGTCGGCCGTACCGCGCTCGGGGTCAATGGCCAGTTCCAGCTCCAGGTCGCCGAGGCTGGCCTTGGCCTTGATGCCCACCGCGCCCAGAAAACTGCGCAGAACACGGAGGGCGCGGCGGGTCTTGTCGCTGACGCTGTCGCGCAGGCTCAGGCGATAAAGAATCTGGCGCAGGGAGGGCACCAGCAGCTCGGCCAGCGATTTGCCCTCGTGGGCCTCAATAAAAGCCGCCTCGTAACCGGCCTCCTGCGCAGCAATATGGATGCGGTTCAGAACCACCGTCTTACCGGCGCCGCGCAGCCCGACCAGGATCATGCTCTTGGCGTGGAGGCCGATGCGGAGCCGGTCAAGGGCGATGGCAGCGTAGTCCAGGATGGGGCCGCGACCAGCCAGCTCCGGAGGAGGAGCGCCAGCGCCGGGGGAGAACGGATTGATGCGAGGGTCCATGGGATTCGGGCGGATTCCTGAGCTTATTCAGATTTTATGGAAGTATAGCGCGAATAGAACATAAATAGGGAAGATCACTATTGATCCGGCAAGAAAACAGTGACATCGCATTCCCACCCATTTCCGCAAAAAACGCGGAAATGGATGGGGCACCCTGACAGTATTTAATTGCCGAATCAATAAACTTTACCGCAACTGCCAGGGAGGGGATACGTACGGAGGCGCGAGACCTGGATCTGTAGAAATATTTGGCATATATACAGTTTATATGGTATATATCAGTAACTTTTATATCTTGTATTAAATCAATAACATGACAATAGTTTAGAGCCGCTCTCCCTCCTTTCTGGGGCAGATTTGGAAATATTGCAGAAGACTTCGCTGGTCGAGCTGAATGAAGCTGCCGCCTGTGAGCTTTGGGCAGGTTAAGGGGGTGTGGAGGGTTTATAGGGAAGTTTGTGATT
>Ga0302187_10002079_pt1 | contig 16719 bp, 15 predicted proteins | sample II_Bog_E1_3_FD_202120 | JGI IMG/M metagenome (GOLD analysis project Ga0302187, IMG submission 202120) | Peat permafrost microbial communities from Stordalen Mire near Abisko, Sweden - II_Bog_E1_3 | ecosystem: Environmental > Terrestrial > Soil > Wetlands > Peat | place: Sweden: Abisko...
CGCTTCTGCTCGTCGATCTTGGCGATGGAGTGCATGACGGTGGTGTGGTGCTTGCCACCGAACTGGCGACCGATCTCGGGAAGCGAGGCTTCCGTCATCTGCTTGGCGAGGTACATCGCGATCTGGCGAGGCACCACGATCTGGCGGGAGTTGTTCTTCTGCTTGAGCTCCGCGACGCGCATGCCGAACTGCTCGGCGACCGCGCGCTGGATCGCTTCGATGGTGATCTTGCGGACCTGGGTGTCGATGAACTGCTTGAGGCACATCTGAGCCGTGGGCAGCGTGATCTCGACGCCGTGCATGGAGCACCAGGCGATGAGGCGGGTGAGAGCGCCTTCAAGCTCACGGACGTTGGTGCGCACGTTGCCGGCAATGAACAGCGCGACATCGGTGGGCAGGGTAGTCTGCTCGGCCTCAGCCTTGCGTTGCAGGATGGCCACCTTGGTCTCGAGGTCGGGCGGCTGGACGTCGACGACGAGGCCCCACTCAAAGCGGGAGCGGAGACGCTCTTCGAAGTCGTTCAGCTCCTTGGGAGGACGATCCGAGGCGATGACGATCTGCTTGTTGCACTCGTGCAGCGCGTTGAAGGTATGGAAGAACTCCTCCTGGGTGCGCTCCTTGCCGGCGAGGAACTGGATGTCGTCGATGAGCAGGATGTCTACCGTGCGGAACTTGTCGCGGAAGGTGGACATCTTTTCGTAGCGGACCATGTTGATCATCTCGTTGGTGAACTTCTCACCGGAGATGTAGGAGATGGCGTACTGGGGGTAGCGCAGCTTCGCCTGGTGGCCGATGGCGTGCATCAGGTGGGTCTTGCCGAGGCCGACGCCGCCGTAGACGAACAACGGATTGTAAGCCTTGGCCGGGCGCTCTGCGACGGCCTGCGCGGCGGCGTAGGCGAACTGGTTGCCGGGTCCGGTGACGAAGTTGTCGAACTGGTAGCGCGGGTTGAGCAGCGCGGCAGAGTTCCAGTCAAAGCGTGACTGCTCGGGGCCGATGCCTGCGCCGTTGTTCACGCGGCTGTTGCGCGGGGCGCTGAGGGAATGGCTGGGCTGGGGTCCGAACCCGCCGTCCTCGCGGGTGCGATTGGCGTTGGGGTCGGGTGCAGGCACTTCAAACTGGACGCGATCAAGCTCGAGGCCGAGGTTGTCGATGGCCTCCATGATGAGATCGGCGTAGCGATCGCCGACGTGCTGGAACTCGGCCGAAGGGACGCGGATGTAGAGGACACGCTCTGCGACATGCGAGAAGCGGGTGGGCTTGAGCCAGGTTTCAAAACTCTGGCGATTGATCTTCTTCTCGAGCGCGGCCAGGATGCGAACCCACTGATTGAGGACGGCGGCCGGAATGGGGACGAATGACATTCGTTCGAACTTCCTTTTTATCTCTACTGATGCTGTGCTGACGGGCAGCGTTCGATCGACACTGGGCGAAATAGGAACAGAACTGTCCCTGCGCAGCAGGCTACGCCGCTGCGCCGCAACAACCGTCGCTGGGATTGGTTCTGAAATCCCTCGTAGCGCGCTGGCATGGAGGGAGAGGGGAACAAGCTCTGAAGGCCCTGTGCAACTCGAGCGTGATCGGTCTAGCGATCACGGAACGGACTCGATAGTAGCACGCTGAAGGGGAGACCATGGCAAGACAAAAGTCACGTAGCCGCGAGAATTCCGGGCAGTTGCACCAAAGGTAGTGAAGAAGTTCTCCACGTCACCGCGGAGGAATGCTGTCCTGTTTGTTTCATAGGCTTTGACCATTTGGTGTGACTGCAAACACGCGTGTATTCGTTGCCTGTTTTCCTCAACTGGGCTATACTTTGAGAGTTGCCGCGGGGCCATATTGGCGTACTCCGGCGGCCCGGTGCTTGAGTGCACCACTCATCTTTTCGATCCGCTATCAGCTTCCAGACTGCTGCCTTCCTTAGAAGGGAGCGTTTCACGGCGAGATGCTGGCGGACGTCGCACGCAAGAGGATCTCGACAATGCCGAAGCGCACCTTCCAGCCCAACCGCCGTCGCCGCAGCAAGGTTCACGGATTTCTGAGCCGCATGGCCACCAAGAACGGAGCGAAGGTTCTTAGCCGTCGCCGCGCCAAGGGCCGTCACAAGATCGCCGTCTCGGCCGGTTTCCGCGACTAGTTCGCGGGTTTAGTTCTCTGCTTCACCAACGCGCGCTCATGGACTGCGGTCCTGAGCGCCGTTTTGTGTTGGCGTTCGGACAAGATGCGAGAGACGAGATGCGAGATGCGAACCATCCAGCAAGCGAACATGTTCGGCAGCGACCGCAAGGTCTGCCGGTGATCGGATCTCGCAGCGCTGCATCTCGGATTTCCCGTATGGATCATCGCCTTCGCCAACATGCCGACTACCAGCGCGTCTACAAGACGTCGCGGAAGCAGTTTGGCAAGCAGATTGGGTACTTCCATGTGCTGCGGGGCGTGGCTGTGCCTGGGCGCGAGGTTGATCCGGGACCGCGTGTCGGGCTGACAGTGCCGAAGGCGCTGGGCAAGGCCGTGGACCGAAACCGCATCAAGCGCAGGTTGCGCGAATGCGTGCGCGAAGCTCTGCCGCTGCTGACCGCAGACGTCGACGTGGTGCTTCATCCGCGACGCAGCGTGCTGACGACGGAGTTCGCGGGCCTGGAGCGTGAGGTTGCGACGATCTTCCGGTCGGTGCAGGCGGCTTGTGAGAGGGCGGCAAAGCAAGCGGTGCCGGTTCGAGAAGCCGATCCCCTGCAGGGATGAAAGAAAGAGCTGCAAGAGCAACACCAAAGCGCATTCTTGCCTGATCAGGGTGACAACTCTTTGAAGACGGAACAAAGTCCCGAAGCCTCTGCAAACGCCCCGCAAGCCGGGGGACTGCGTGTAAGCTCCGCCCGGATCCTCTTTTCTATCTATAAGAAGCTGTTTTCGCCTGCGCTCCACGCGTTTGGCTTCTCCCAGTGCAAATACCTTCCGACGTGCAGCGAATATGGCTATGCCGCGGTGGTGAAGCATGGGTGGCTACGCGGTGGGTGGATGGCGGTTCGGCGCGTGGCCCGTTGTCATCCATGGGCCGCGGGCGGGTTTGACCCCGTACCGTAATGCGCAGGGGCGGTGCGGCTCTCATACAATGGAAAGAAGTGCGCCTGCGCTGATCCGCGCGGCTGAAGCGAGACAGGAACCCCTTTGCCCGAGTACACGAATCCAAACCAGACCGGTGGTGGCCAGGACAGCCGCCTGTTCACGGTCATGATCCTCGTCATGTTCGCCGCCATTTTCGGCTACCAGTGGTGGCAGCTAAAGCACGCCCCACCGCCAGAGCCGCAGCATGCGGCGCAAAGCGTCCCCACACAAAGCAGTGGAACCGCAGCGATGAGCCAGGCGCCGACCGGACCTTCGACGGTCGCCGAGGTAAAGGCTGCGGGCGAGAGCACGACGGTCGTCGAGAACGAGCTGTACAAGATCACGTTCTCCAACCGCGGCGCGCAGGTGACCTCGTGGGTGCTGAAGCAGCAGAAGGACGCGGAAGGCCATCCGCTGGACCTGGTGCATGACGAGGCAGCCAAGATCTACGGCTATCCCATGTCGCTGTACACCTACGATGCCGGGCTGACGCAGACGATCTCGCAGGGGCTGTATGTCCCTTCTGCGACGGGCAGCGTTCAAGCTCCGGCGACGCTGAGCTTCGAGTATGCGGCGGGCAACGTCACGGTGAAGAAGACCTTCAGCTTCGGCGCGGACTATGTGATCCATGCGGACACGCTGGTGACCCGCGGTGGCGCTCCCGTGCGCGCTCTGCTCTCGTGGCCGATGGGCCTGGGCGACATGGAAGGCACAAGCTCCTTCGCCAGTGCGCAGATCGATACGGCGTTCGGTCGCAACGACGATCATGTGGCCTTCAAAAAGGTGACCGGCGGAGCCACGATCAACGGGCCCTTCGACTATGCGGGCACCAGCGATCAGTACTTCGCTGCGATCTTTATGCCGGACCAGCCGGCGGACGCTACGATCGTGACGTTCCACGAGATGGTTGATGCAGCCAAGTTCACCAAGGGCTCGCGGCTTCGGCAGTTCGTGACCAACGATAAGCCGGCTCCGCTGCCGATGCTGGGCGCCGCGGTGGGCGATCTCTCGGGCCACAACCAGGAGCGGATCTTCGTCGGACCGAAGGCGATGACCGTACTGGACAGCGTGAAGACTGCAAGCGGAACGTCGCTGAAATCGGTGCTGGACTTCGGCTTCTTCGGACCGATCGGCAAGTACCTGTTCGTGGCGTTGCACTTCGTGCAGGAGCATGTGGTTTCGAACTGGGGATGGGCGATCATCCTGTTCACTCTGTTCCTCAACCTGGTGCTGCTGCCACTGCGCATCCAAAGCATGCGTTCGGCGCTGAAGATGCAGCGCATTCAGCCGGAGCTGGACAAGATCAAGGCGAAGTACAAGAACCCGGGGCCGACCGATCCCAAGGCCGCGGAGATGAACGCCGAGGTCATGGACTACCAGAAGAGCCAGGGCGTGAGCATGTTCGGGGGCTGCGTCCCTTCACTGATCCAGCTGCCTCTGCTGTTCGCGTTCTTCACGATGATGACGCGTGTGGTGGAGTTGCGGCAGGCGCACTGGTTCTGGTTGCATGATCTTTCTGCCGCTGACCCGTATCACATCCTTCCGATTCTCATGGTGCTGACGTCGTTCCTGGTGCAGTTCTATACGCCTTCTCCGGGTGTGGATCCGCAGCAGCAGCGGATGATGGCGTTCATGATGCCGGCGTTCTCGGGCTGGATGACGTGGAACTACGCTTCGGGCCTGGCGCTGTACTGGAATACAGGCAACCTGGTGATGATCCTGATGCAGGTGGGAATGAACTATACGTCCCTCGGCAAGGAGATGAAGAAGCTGGCAGCGGAACGCGCTGCACGCAAGTCCACCGGTCCAAAGGTCATCCAGGGGAAGCGCTAAGTCACCCTGCAGGTTGACTGTAGAGATTCCCCCAACCATCAGCCTACTGATATATGACGCGAGGTATGGCGTTTGTATCAGAGGCTAGATGAGAACGTTCTCTGGGGCGTCGAACGCGAGGTTTGACGCTCCAGAAGCAGCACTCATAGAGTAGAGACCGCACCGGCCCTCGGTTCTCAACAAACGCTAGTCCAGCATAGACAGGGCTGCCCCGCTACGGCGGACTGAACGGGAGTTAGAACCCATGGAAGATCTCGCACAGGCGGCAGAGCAGGTCGCCTCGTTTATGCGAACACTGACTACGGTAGGTGGCCTGCGGTTGAAGTACCGCATCACCGCCGGCGCCGGCGCGGCCGATCCGGATGAGATTGAGCGACGCGACATCTACGTGGAATGCAAGGGCGCTGACGCCGAGCTGCTGCTGGAGAACGATGGCGAGCTGCTGCGGTCCCTCGAACACATCGCAGCGAAGATCCTACGGCTGGAGCCGGAAGATCACGACCGCGTGTCCTTTGACACCAATGGCTATAAAGCTTCGCGGGCACAGAACCTGCGCGCCGCAGCGGACCGGGCGATCGACTATGTCGACGATAACGACAAGCCGTTCCGCTTCCCGGCGATGAACAGCCGCGAGCGTCGCATCCTGCACCTGTTCCTGAAGGAGAGCGGGCTGCAGACAGCCAGCGCAGGAGAAGGCGCGGAGCGTGCCGTGGTGCTTTATCCCGAGGGGTACAAGATCCCGGTGGAGCGTCCAAGCTTTGGTGATCGACGCGGAGGCGGCGGTGGCTTTGGCGGAGGCCGCGGAGGCAATCGTCCCGGGGGCCGTGGTGGCTCCAGGAGCGGCGGCGGGGGCCGCGGACGGCACTAGGTCTCAAGAACGATCAAACAGCGGCACAGGGCTCATCTCTCGAACAGAGGTGGGCCTTTGATTTTTAAAGCGTTTCTCAAAAGAGCAGGAACCGGGATCGGGTTGCCAGATACGGGTAACGAGTGAAGGGAAACGGAAGCGAAGGCCACGGATTCTGGCCGGGTTTTCCTGAGCGGTGTGTGAAGGCTGTCGAAAACCAAGGGCCGAGTTCGCATGCGCCCACAGCGGAAATGAACGCGATCCGCACACAAGAGTGGAGCAGCGTTAGGGCAGCGATCGACCCCGGTTGTGCAAGAAATGGAAAAGATGGGGCATGGGGCAGGGGATGTACCCGGCAAACCGAGACGTTCGAGTTCCTCACAGGGAGTTTTCTAAACCGGGGGCAAGCGAAAACCATTGTGTTTACTGGGCGTGGACGCCTTATCCACTCTTGCACGGCGAACGACTATTACTACTCTTTCCTACTCTCTTTCTGGTTAGGTTTTAGAAGTACCTCTTCGCACAGGCATCGTTCTCGGATCAGCACCAGCCCGCCACCCTCGGAGACCCGTGCACCGTGCCGACAGACATCGCCGGATCAAGAACCAGCTGGCCGCAACACCGCAGTCACAGCCCCTGACAGGCCCGTCTCTTTGAAACGGACGCGATCCGTACATCGCAACAAGCCTGCGGGAGCGGCCATTCATGCGGTATGGGGCATGATCATCAGAGGAATGCCCTGAAATTCACAGGGCGAACCCTCTCGCGTTACTCCTTTTCTTTGCCTAGAATCAACACAACTCCGGCCTGCGTGCATCGGCAATTCTGCTGAGTGCGAGAGGTGTGCCGGAGGGGTTTGCAGTCGCAGACGAGAGGGGAGCCGCCGTGTCCGCTACCATTGCACCGCCCGAAGATGGGAGAATCGATTCCGTGTCCAGCTCACTCATTCCCGATGCAGCGCCCACCGGCAATCTTGAGATCAGCGTGTCGCGCGCAGAGTTGCTGCGCGAGCTCACCGCCGCGCAGTCCGTGGTGGAACGCAAGACCACGATTCCGATCCTTTCGAACTTTCTGTTTGAGGCCGACGGCGAGACGCTGAAGATCACAGCGACCGACCTCGACCAGTCGCTGCGCACGAGCTGCCCGGCCAAGGTGAAGAAGGCTGGCGCGTGCACGATTCCCGCGCGCAAGCTGTACGACTACATCAAGCTGCTGCCCGAGGGTGAGATCAGCATCAAGCTGATGGACAACCACTGGGTGCAGATCCGTGCGGGCCGCTCGAACACCAAGATGGTGGGCATGGCGCGCGCAAACTTCCCGCAGGTGCCGGAGATTCCGGGTGGCGGCCTGTTCAAAATTTCGGCTCCGGCGCTGCGCAACATGATTTCGAAGACGATCTTCGCGATCTCGAGCGAGGAGTCGCGCTATACGCTGAACGGTGCTCTGCTGGTGCTGAAGGCGGAGTCGATGGCGATGGTGGCGACCGATGGCCATCGCCTGGCGCACATCGAGAAGCACGGCGAGACGCTGGAAGGCGTGAGCGGCGAGAAGCGCACGCTGATCCCGCGCAAGGCGCTCGCGGAGCTGCAGAGCCTGCTCTCGAACACCGATGCGGAGTTCATCGACTTTGCCGATGACGAGCAGACACTGTTCTTCAAGGTGGGTGGACGAGTGCTGACCAGCCGCAAGCTTACCGGGCAGTTTCCGAACTACGAGGCTGTGCTGCCGCGCGACAACACCAAGTTCGTCATCGTGCGCAGCGAGGACCTGATGGGCTGCATCCAGCGCGTGGCACAGTTTGCGGATGAGCGCTCGGGCGCCATCAAGATGCGGCTGGAGCAGAACGAGCTGAAGCTGAGCGCGCAGTCTACGGACTCAGGTGAGTCTGAGGACATCATCGAGACGCCCTATAACTATGATCCTCTGGTGGTGGGCTTCAACTCCAGCTACCTGGTGGACTTCCTGAAGGCGACCGGTGTGACAGGCGAGGTGCGACTTGAGTTCAAGGATGCGCAGTCGGCCGGGCAGATGCGGCCTGAAGATGGCAACGAGGATGTGAAGTACCGCTACATCCTGATGCCCATGCGCATCTGACCACTGCGTGGGGCAGCACGCGCTTCGCGCAAATGCAAAAAAATCAAGAACAACCAAGAAAGGCCCTCTCCGTTGAGAGGGCTTTTCTTTTGCGGGCATGTGCAGCGTAGAACATTTTCCCTGCAGGTAGAGTCTCGGAGATTCAAGAGGGACGCAGATTCCCTTCGGGAATGACAAACAAAATGGCTATACCTGAGAGGAAAAGACGCTAGTTATCCGAAGCCCTTTCCACATGGTCTATGACCATGTAGGTGACGGGGCCCTTCTGCGGGGTGAGCTTGAGGCCCAGTTGCTCGCGCACGGCGGTGAAGAGGTTCGGGCGCTCGAGGACAGCGGGCGGCAGTGAGTCCTTGTCGAATCCGGGCGGTAGTTCGGGCAGGAACGAAATCTTGAAGTCGTAGTTCCCCTTGAGTCCGGTCATGTTGATGACCGGACGTTCGTCGTTCTGCAGGAACTGGCCGAGCTGCCAGCAAAGATAGTTCATGGGGACGCGGATGCCGGTGAAGCCGTCGATGGTGTTGTTGACGGGGATCTGGAAGTCCTCGGGGGTTGTGTTCGGCTTCATCTTGAGCCCGGAGCTGTCGATGGTGAGGGCATAGATGTTGCCCTCCTTCTTTTCGACGTGAAACTTCAGGCCGAAGCGTTCGGCGAGCAGGTTCTGGAACATCGTGTGGAGGTCATCGATGTTGTAGGACTTGTCGGTCCTGGCGTCGATGTCAAAGCGCTCATCGGTGACCCAATCGGGAGCGCCGGTAATCTGGCGCGCGGGGATCTTGTACATCAGGCTGATCATGATCTTCACGTTCACGCAGCGTGCGAGGTAGCCGTTGCCACCGGGCGTGGCCTTGATGGAGCAGGCGCGCCGCGGGTCCGAAGGGCTGACGGGGTGAATCGCGATGACGTCGAAGGTGAGATGAGACGAGCCTGGAGGAGCGATGGCGAGCTCCTGGGCGGGAAGGGTCACCGCGGCGAGTGCGCACAGAACGAGTGGAAGCGCGACAAAACGGACAAGGTTTCTCATACGGGAACTCGTTGAGATGTGGATCATGTAGAGGTTGGACGGACGAATCTCTGGTCAGAAAAAATTTCGGCTGCCGCTCTGACGGCGGCAGCTAAGCCTTGGATCCTGTTGGAACTAAAAGCAAGAGTTCTTCCTGCGGCGTCCCGACTACAATCTTCCAATCTCGCGGGCGATGGTGGCCCACGCGTGCGTCTGCGCGATGGGCACGCGGGTGAAGATGACGACTGCAATGATGGCCAGGCCGATGGCTGTGGTGCGGTGCACCTTTCGTAGCGAGATCAGGTCGTAGAGGACGATCAGCAGGACAAAGCTGACCTCGACCACGCCCATGAGCGGCGGGTGCTGCTGCAGGGCGGCGACGGGCCAGCGGCCCAGGGCGGCGTCCATCAGGACGATGGTTGCGAGCAGGATGAGGCGCTTGTGGGCGGCCGGTTCTCGGCGGGTTCGCCAGGACCACACCATGAAGAACGCGAACATGCTGATCCCGGTAAGGGGGATGATCAGGAACTGGTCGGCGGTGAGGCCGAGAGGCGCCTCGCCGCGGCGGTGCATGTCCAGCGAGGCCAGCGGGCCGAGGATGCACATCAGGATGGCGAGGCAAAAGCCGTAGACACCCAGCGCGCGGTGGATGCGGACGTTGCCGGTGGTGATGAGCGCGGTTTGTACGAGCAGCAGGAGGATCCACAGTGAGAAGACCGCACCGTGGAAATGAATGAGCTTGTTGGGCAGCGGTGCGGTGACCATGCCGGCGAGGAAGTAGGTCCGGGCGAAGCCGAAGAGCACCGTGGCCAGCATCAGGAGGCTCATGAAGGCGAAGAAGATTCGCTCCATGGTGCGGCTGGGCTTGCGAGGAGGGCGGGCAGCGGGCACGGCAGAGACGACGGAGGCGCTCATGGGGGTTCCTGAGACAAAACGGGATTGGGGCGATCCGATGCGTGCAGCAACAACGGGGCGAGCAAGGAGGCAGTTTCTGCAGGGGAACGCAGCCAGTATGCCTCAGAACATGGCGTGTGGCGAGGTTTTTTGGGGTGCCCAGGCCAATGGAGGACGGGTCGTAGGTGAGTTGCGTTTCTTGGGTCACGGGCTGCGAGTTCTCGTGCGGCCTACACTGGAGGTATGGCGGAGCCTCAAAGCTTGAACCCACGCATTCTGGCGATCGATCCGGGAAAGCGGCGCATTGGGATTGCGATTACCAGCGAAGCGGGCCTGGGCGCAATGCCATTGTTCACGCTGACGCGGACGAATGATCGCGCAGATCTGAAGGCGATTCTGCGGTTTGTGCGGCAGCACCAGATCGAGCAGCTGGTGGTGGGCTATCCGCTCAACATGGATGGTTCGGTGGGTCCGCAGGCGGAGAAGGCGGAGCGGTTCGCGGAGTCGTTGCGAGAGGCGCTACAGGATGCGGAACCGGCGATCCCGGTGCACCTGCTCGACGAGCGGCTGACGACGCACGAAGCGCATGAGCGCCTGAATGAGTTTGAGCGCCGCGTGGGCGGACGGAACGCGCGGGTGACGCGGGATGAGTTCATCGACCAGGTGGCTGCTGCTGTGCTTCTGGAGAGCTTCCTGTCGCGGGGCCAGGTGGTGTTGTTGCCGGACAGCAGCGCTTCGCGTTAGCGCGCTCCGCGCCGTTAGCGGCTCCGCCGACAGCGCTCCGCGTTGGACACCGAGTGGGGGTCGAATGTCCGTATAATGGGGGTTCGATAGAACAGCTCACGCTTGGCCTACACTGCGCGCGAGCGGACCGGTGACCCGTACCCAATGCCAGAAAATATCAAGAAGGCGCTTGAGGAACAGATCAAGCAACTCGAGTACGAACTGACGACGGAGCTTCCGGCCGAGATCAAGCGAGCCGTGGCTCTGGGCGATCTGAGCGAGAACGCGGAGTATCACTCGGCGAAGCAGCGCCAGGAGTTTGTGAACGCGCGCCTGGGTCAGTTGAAGAAGCGCATGGGCGAGCTGGCCATGGTGAACATGGACAACATCCCGCGGAACAAGGTGGGCTTTGGGTCGACCGTGGTGGTGTACGAAGAGGCCAAGGACACGACGACAACCTACAAGCTGGTGACGAGCGAAGAGGCCGACGTGGTGAAGGGGCTGATCTCGACGACGTCGCCGATTGGACGCGGACTGCTGGGCAAGGAAGTGGGCGACGAGGCCACGGTGGTGACGCCGACCGGCAAGCGGCTAATGGAGATCAAGAAGCTCTGGACGATCCACGATGGGACGCCTGCGGTTTAGCGCTGGCGCGTTGGCCGGCTTTGCCGGTTAGCGAGCTTCGCTCGGTAGTGGTCCTTCGGACCGTTAGCGTGGAGATCAAGAACGCGGGGGCCTTCGGGCTCCCGTTTTGCATTCTTCAGACCGTCTCGGTGTCGAGTTCCATGGCGAGGCGGTGGCCGCTGGCGGCTGCTCCGGCGTCGCGGGCTAGGAAAAGGCTGTTGATCACGGGACCGAGGGAGAAGACGGCGGCTACGAGGATGGCGGCGTGGAAGTCGCGCAGGGCGGGCATGGCGATGGGGTCGCCGTGGGCACGGGCTACGAGGCGGACGCTGATAGCGCCGAGGGGTACGCCGAGGCCGGTGCTGAGCTGCTGGATGGTGCTGAGGAAGCTGTTGGCGCGGTTCATCTGCGCGGGCGGGATCTCGGAGTAGGCCAGCGTGTTGATGCAGGTGAACTGCAGCGAGCGGCAGATTCCATGCAGGAACAACATCACGAGCAGCAGCGGCACGGGCGTCTGTGGCGTGAGTAATGCAATGCTGGCGAGCGTCCCGGCGGCGAACAGGCCGTTCACGATCATGGTGCTGCGGAAGCCCCACCGGTTGAGCACCTTGACGACGAAGAACTTCATGCTGAGATCGCCGGCGAAGAGGGCGAGCAGGTATCCGCCAGAGCGGAAGGCGCTCAAGCCGAAGGCGAGCTGGAACATCAGGGGCAGCAGGAAGGGAAGCACGGAGACCGCAGCGCGGTAGGCGGCGGCACCGTAGATGCCCTGCGCGAAGCTGGGGCGCTGCATGGAGACGAGGTCGATCAGCGAGACCTCGGGACGGCGCTTCGCGATGAGAACCGCGGCGAGTCCGCAGAGCAAGCTAAGCGCGAGGATGGCGTACGAGAACAGCGCTCCGTCGTTGCTCGCGCCCAGGGACTCCATGGCGTAGACCAGGCCGGTGGAGGCGGCACCGCCGAGGACAAAGGTGTACCAGTCGAAGGGGCGGACCTCATGCTCGCGGGTGTTTTCGATCCAACGGAGGGCGAGGATGAGGGCGACGATCCCAAGCGGGACATTGAGGTAGAAGATCCAGCGCCAGTTGGTGAAGGTGGTGATGAAGCCGCCGACGGGAGGGCCGAGGACGAGCGCGATGAGGCCTGGCCACTGCATGAAGGTCATGGTCTCGGTGAGCTTTTCCTTGGGCGTGACGCGCAGGACGACGAGGCGGCCGACGGGGACCATCATGGCGCCGCCGATGCCCTGGAGGACGCGCATCATCACGAAGGTGGGGAGCGAGTTGGAGAGGCCGCAGAGCAGCGAGGCGAGGGTAAAGATCGCGATGGCTGAAGCGAAGGTGGTGCGGGGCCCGAGGCGGTCCGAGAACCAGCCGCTGATAGGGATGAAGATCGCGAGCGTGAGCAGGTAGGCCGTGATGCCGATGTTCATGTGGACGGCGGTCACGTGGAAGGTGCGGGACATCTGGGGCAGGGCCGTGGCGATGACGGTGCCGTCGAGCAGCTCCATGAAGAAGGTACCGGCGACGAGGAAGGTCAGCCGGGTCTGGAGGTTCTTCGACATACTTCTATTTTAAGCGCTGCTTTTGCGTTGCAGAGGGAACTTCAGGCCAAGGCAGGCCGTAACCTCGGGCATGCGCCTTATTCCGTCGATTCTGCTGCTGGTTGCCTTCGTGTTGCTCCGCGAAACTGTGGGTGCGCAAACGCCTGTCGCGAAGCCAATGGACGTGAGGCCGGTGGCGCTGGAGACGGCGCTGACTGGGCGATGGGTAGGGGTGCTTGAGTATCGGGACTACTCGGAGCCGGCGGGCTCGACGAAGCGGGTGCAGCTGCCGACGTGGCTGGAGATCCAGCCTGCCCCGGAGGGGATGCGGCTTGTATACACCTACGACGACGGGATCTATCCGAACGGAACGGCCAAGATCCTCGAGGAGAGGGATGTGGTGGTCTTCGATACGGCGTCGAAGATCTATCGCGCGATGGAGAACGGCAAGCCGTGGGAGAGTTACGCGGTGGCAGGGCTCGATGCGCTGAAGGATGGCCGCGGTGAGCTGGTGCTGACTGGGCCTGGCACTGAGAACAACAAGCCCGCGGAGATGCGGACGACCTGGACTATCCGCCGGAACCTGCTGACGATTCTGGAAGAGACGCGTCCTGCGGGGACTCAGGAGGGCTTCGCGTTTCGACATAGGTACGTGTTTACGCGGGCCGAGATTCCAAAGGCCGCGGCGGCGCGCTAAACACGCGCTACACTAATCAGGTCACATGACCTGGACCAGCGCATTCGGCAAGGGCAGCGGCTGGCTGCTGCAGAAGATCGTCAACGGGCTAGCCCTGTCGAGGATCTCGCCGAACACACTCACCTTCGTCGGGCTCATCATCAACGTGGTTGCCGCGTTCTTCTTCGGCTACGCGCGTGAGGACAACTATGTCCGGATGTTCTTCTACGCTGGGCTGGTGATCATCGGCGCCGGGCTGTTCGACATGGTGGATGGCCGGGTGGCGCGGCAGACGAACCAGGTGTCGGTCTTCGGTGCATTCTTCGATTCGGTGCTGGACCGGTACTCGGATGTGGCGCTGTTCTTTGGTCTGCTGGTGTTCTATGCGCGCGGGAATCGTTACTTCTACGTGTTCCTGGTAGCGTTCGTGATGACGGCGAGCCTGATGGTGAGCTACACGCGGGCGAGGGCCGAAGCGTTGATCGGGAGCTGCAAAGTGGGCTTCATGGAGCGGCCGGAGCGCATTGTGCTGATCATCCTGGGAGCCCTGGGCGCTGGTTGGGGCGTGATGGCGCCGGCGCTGTGGGTGCTGGCTGCGCTCTCGACGCTGACGGTGATCCACCGCATGCGGTACACCTATACCGAGACAGAGCGGCGCAAGGCCGAGCTGGCAGCGCTTTAGCGCGCAACGCGGAAGACGGCACGATGGCGACAAACCGGCAAAAGATCGAGATCCTGGCATTGGCGGTGATTGTGCTGCTTTCGGTTCCGACTTTGCTGCGTAAGAGCGGGCTGACGCCTCAGGTGCGTCTGGGGATTGGCGTTGGCATCGCGGTGTTCATCCTCCTGGCCTTGCGGATGCTGAAGTAGAACGTTCGTGAGCTCATGAGTGAGAGACCTGGTTCTGGTAGAGACTCCATCGGGGTTGGCTTTGTGCTGCGTTGCGCGGGGAGCCGGAAGACGTTCGTCTCAAACAATGCGGCCGGAGCTCTGGCGGACCAGCACGGCAATCGGTATACGGGAACGTTCGATGGACGGCAGGTTGTGTTTCGTGGCGCTGATGGATTGGAATGCAACGGAGCGTGGATCCTCGGAAGTGTTGAGGTCACGGGCATCGTTGGCGGAGAAGGACTAGGCGAAGGCTTCCGGTTTACCTTTCTCGATCATGGGAAGGGGAACCAGCGGCTCAATGCGCGGTTCTCGTTTGCCGGTTCGAGCGAAGATGCGATCGCGACGATGCTGAGGGCGGGCTATCGGGTGTCGCGGTGGGATAACCGGTTCAACCGGCAGCACCAGGCACCTGCTGGAGGCTCGCTGGTGCATCTGCGAAGCCGGGGGCATTGGCTGGCGGGAGCGGACTCGGGGCATGCGATTCTGACGGTGTTTCCTGGGGACGAGCATTCCGTCTCGGGTGAGGTGCATGTCGGCGAGCACAATCCGACGACGGGGATGGGTGTTGGATTCCTCCTGCATCAGGCGGAGACTCGCTCTTGGTGGGCGCGCGGGTAAGACGGGGGCACGAAGTCAGCCTGCCCTGTGGAGATGCTGTGCAGATCCGGGGCCGCTGAAGCATCATAGAGAGCATGGCTGCGGCGGACGATGGGACGGGTAAGGGACTGTTTCCGGGCTCCGAGATGGAGGAGGCGGGACGACGTCCGCTGACGCCGGAACAGGCAGACAAGCTGCCGCATATCCATCGGCTGCTGCTGGGCTACTACGGCCAGCCGAAGCCGCGTGAGCCTCGCGATCCTCTGACGCAGCTCATCTACTCGATGATGGCCTCGCGGACGAAGACTGAGGCCTCGGAGGCTGCTCTGCGCGACCTGCAGAGGGCGTTTCAAGCGGGTCCGGGAAACTGGGAGCCGGTGCGTGATGCGTCGGTGCGGGACATCGAGCGAGCGATTGCGCTGGTGACCTTTCCGGAGCAGAAGGCGGAGCGAATCAAGCTGCTGCTGAACCAGGTCAGCGCGCGTGTGGGCGAGCTGACGCTGGAGTTTCTGCACAAGTACCGCACGGACAAGATCCGCAGCTGGCTGGAGCAGTTTGAGGGTGTGGGCCCGCAGGTGTCGGCGGCGGTGGTGAACTTCTCCACGCTGCGGCGCAGGGCGCTGGTGATCGATGCGAACCATCTGCGTGTGATTCAACGGCTGTGCGTAGTGCCGAGGGCGGATGCGGCGACGACGGAAGAGCGGCTGATGCGGCTGGTTCCGGAGACCTGGGACGCAGAGATGCTCGATGAAGACCACATGCTGGTGAAGCTGCATGCACAGACGCTGTGCGTGTTCAGTGAACCGAGGTGCGAAGGTTGTCCGCTGCTGAAGATCTGTCCCACGGGGCAAAGGAACGTAGCGGAGTTGAAGTTGACGGCGCCGCCTTCGGCGGGTTCGCCACGCTAGCGCGTGGTTAGCGGCTTCGCCGTTCGTCCTCGAATAGGCTCAATCTCGCTACACTGTTGCAGTGAACATCGACGAGCTGAACGAGCGGTTTGGGATTCCTGGGGCTTTGGCGTTTGAGACGACCGAGGCTGGTCTGGTGCTGGCGAAGGTGACGACTCCTGCGTGTACTGCGGAGTTGTTCACGCACGGCGCGCACCTGACGCTGTGGCAGCCTGTGGGCACCGAGCCGGTGTTGTTCCTCAGCCCGGAGTCAAAGTTCGAAAAAGGTGCGGCGATTCGTGGTGGCATCCCGGTGATCTTCCCGTGGTTTGGCGCTCGCACGGGGACACCAGAGTCGCCGCGGACGGATGGGCCTTCGCATGGGTTTGCGCGCATCACGGAGTGGGATGTGAGTTTTGCCGCGGTCGTCGGCGAAGACCTGCATCTGGCACTGACGCTGGTGCCGGACGAGAACTCTCGGGCGTTGGGCTACGACCGCTTTCGGGTGGCGTTGCAGTTCACGCTGGGGCGCTCGCTGACGGTGAAGTTGACCGTGGCCAATGAGGACGACGTGCCTCTGCGCTTTGAAGAGGCGCTACACACGTACCTGCATGTGGGCGATGCGACGCAGATTGCCGTTCGCGGGCTACAGGGCACGGAGTTTCTGGACAAGCCTGATGGGTTCAAGCGAAAGGTTCAGAGCGAGGAGCCGTTGCGCTTCGAGCGCGAGACGGATCGCGTGTACCTGAACACGGAGGCGACGGTGTCTGTCGATGACCCCGTGCTCAAGCGGACGCTGGTGGTGGAGAAGGTGGGCTCCCATACGACGGTGGTGTGGAATCCGTGGTCGGAGCTGAGCCATAAGCTGGCCGACATGAGCGATGAAGGCTGGCGTGAGATGGTGTGTGTGGAGACGGCGAACGCGTCCGAGGGTGCGCTGGTGCTGGAGCCGCGGTCGTTGCACACGATGGAAGCAAAGATCAAGGTACAGGGATTAGGGATTATGGATTA
>Ga0302187_10002082_pt1 | contig 16712 bp, 9 predicted proteins | sample II_Bog_E1_3_FD_202120 | JGI IMG/M metagenome (GOLD analysis project Ga0302187, IMG submission 202120) | Peat permafrost microbial communities from Stordalen Mire near Abisko, Sweden - II_Bog_E1_3 | ecosystem: Environmental > Terrestrial > Soil > Wetlands > Peat | place: Sweden: Abisko, Stordalen...
GGCGCCGGGTCGCCGTCGGTGATCGATGCGCCGAACGGCACGAGCGTGATGCGCGCCTGCGGCATGGTCTGACGCAGGCCATCCACCACCGAGATCGGTTTGGCCGACAACGCCGACGAATAGTTCCCGCGCAGCACCCGCGTGGCATCGCCCAACGGCCCGATCACGGCGATCCGCGCATTGGCCCGCAGCGGCAGCGTTCCGTCGTTTTTCAACAGGACCAGACTTTCCACCGCCGCGCGCAGTGCCTCGGCCTGGTTTTGCGGCGTGCCGATCGCGCCGACCGGAACCGGCGCGTCATGGCGTTCGGCAAGACCGGGCAGATCGCCATTGCGATAGCGCGCGGAAAACAGCCGGACCAGCGCCTGGTCAAGATCGGTCGTGGTCAGCAGTCCGCGTTGCAACGCCTCGGCATACCGCGCGCCCAGTCCGGTTGCGCCGCTGATCGTCTGGGTGTTGCATTCGTTGTCCACCCCGGCCTTCATCGCCACGGCCACGGCCGAAGCGGCATCGGGCGCATATTTGTGGTGATCGGCAATATCGACCACCGCATCGCAATCCGACACGACATAGCCGGTAAAGCCCCAGGCACCGCGCAAATGGTCCTTCAGCAGCAAGTCGCTGCCGCAGGCAGGTTGCCCGTCCAGCCGGTTGTAGGCACACATCACCGAGCCCGCCTTGCCCTCGACAATCGCGGCACGGAACGCAGGCAGATAGGTGTCTTCGATATCATGCGGCGTGGCGAACACGTTGGCGACATGGCGGGTCGATTCAGGACCGGAATGCACCGCAAAATGCTTGGGCGTGGAAATGACCAGCGGCAGGTCGGGATCGGGCCCCTGCATGCCGGTGACGAAGGCCACCCCCAGCCGTGCGGTCAGAAAGGGATCTTCGCCATAGGTTTCCTGCCCGCGCCCCCAGCGCGGATCGCGAAAGATGTTGATGTTGGGCGACCAGGTGTCGAGCCCCGTGCCGATCGTGCCGAGATGGCCGGTCTGGCGTCCGAGGGTGTGCAGCGCGCGGTTTTCGACACTGACGGTGCCGGCAACGGCGTGAACAAGATCGGTATCAAAGCTGGCAGCCAGCCCGATCGGTTCGGGGAAATTGGTGGTCGGCACAGCACCGATCGCGCCATGGAGCGATTCTGTCCACCAGTTGTAGGCGGGAATGCCCAGCCGGGGGATCGCCGGGGCCACGTTGACCAGTTGGGCGATCTTCTCCTCGGTGGTCAGCTTTGCGACAAGTGCCGTGGCCATACTGTCGGCGCGTTCGCGCACCGCACTTTGCGCCAGCGCGGCATTGGCAGGCATGGCCAGTGCCAGGGCAAGACCGGAAACCAGGGCGCGCGAACGCAAGCCGGAAAGCACCGGCCGAGACAGGGGCATACAGTTTCTCCATTCCAGGTTTGATGCGCGCTAAACCGGCTGCATCCCGTATTCGACAATCTTGCGGATCAGGTCGCGATGGCGCGGCAGGCGTTGGCGCAGCTTTTCGGTCTGCGCCCGGTTTTCGCGGAAGGCGCGCTCTGCCACTTGCGCGTCGCCGGCCAGCAGGGCGGGTTCGACCTCGGTCTTGTAGCCCATGCCATAGAGCACGTATTGATAGCTGGCCGCAGGGAACACTTCTTCCAGCCGGTCGAATTCCTCGTAGAGCCAGGGCGACTGGTAACGCCACAGATAGAGCAATTCCTGCAGCCGGTCCGGGATCGTTTCGGCCCGGCGGTTGTCGCGCCAGAATGCCGTGTCTTCGCGCTGTGACACGGCATAGTGCAGCTTCAGGAAATCGATGATCCGGCCCCAGCGATAGCGGGTGGTGTCGTTGAACCGCCGCGCGACGATCTGCATCACCTCACGCGTCTGCGGCATCTGTTCGGCGATCAGCTTTGCCGACATTTCGATCAGCACGATCGCGGAGGCTTCCAGCGGTTCGAGAAAGCCCGCCGCCAGACCGACCCCCACGACATTGTGCGACCAGAAGGTTTCCCGATGTCCGGAACGGATCGGGATCTTGCGGACCGACAGATCGCGCGCGGCCGGACCGATATAGGCGCGCAATTCGCGTTCCGCGTGCTCTTCGCTGGTGTATCGGCTGGAATAGACGTGGCCGACGCCGCGCCGTGTCGGCAGGCCGATGTCCCAGATCCAGCCTGCGGTCTGCGCGGTGGAAATGGTGTGGCTTGCGATCTGGCTGGTGTCGTCTGCATAAGGCACCTGCACGGCCAGTGCGGTGTCGCAAAACAGCACATCGGAACAATCGCGAAAGGCGACGCCAAGCGTCTGCCCCAGCAAGAGCGAGCGGAAACCGCTGCAATCGACGAACAGATCGCCCTCGATCCGGCCCGCCCGATCGGTGTCGAGGCTGGTTACATCGCCATTGTCTGCCTGGTTGACCCGCGTGACATTGGCCAGGATGTGCGCCACGCCCAATTTCTGCGTGCAGTGGCGCTGCATGAAATCGGCGAACTTGCCTGCATCCAGGTGATAGGCGTAGTTGGCCGCGCCCTCGTATTCGGGCGTGGTGATCGCCTTTGGCGCCAAGCCTTCTTCGCAGATCACGCCCTGCGCGCAGACGGCGTCGCAAAAGCTTGCGCCGGCATCATCCGCCAGCCAGTGCGGCGCCAGGTTCACCTGGCTGAACGCCTGCGGCAGCATCAGCGGATGGTAATAGAAATCGTCGTCCCGGCCGGTGGCCCAGCGGGCAAATTTGGCGCCCTGTTTGAAGGCGACATCGCATTCGCGAAAGAAATCGGTTTCCGACACCTGCATGCGCTGCAAGGTCGATCGCAAGGTTGGCCAGGTGCCCTCGCCCACGCCGATGATCGGCGTATCGGGCGATTCCACCAGGGTTATCCGAAAGCCTTCGGCCATCCTGTTGCGGTGGCGCGCCGCAATGATCCCCGCCGCCAGCCAGCCTGCCGTTCCGCCACCCAAAATGACGACATGCCTTATCCTGTGCGACATCGGACACCTCAGTTAGCGGGCGGAAATGCGGGGATACCCTCGTGAAAGGATATCCCCGGCGGTACTGGATTGAAACCTAGAAGTGGTAGCGTACCCCGAAGGTGAAGCGCCGACCATATGCATAGGCATCGAGCAACTGGTTGCTGAAGCGACCATGCGTGCTGTAGACCGAATTGTTGAGATTGGTGATCCCGCCAAACACGGTGGCCTGGCGCGTGACGTCATAGCTCGACGAAAGGTCGACCTGGATCTGACTGTTCACGAACGTCGGTTCGGCACCGAACTGACCGGTGTTCTGGTTCTGGCCGAATTGCAGCAGATAGCTGTCGCGCCAGTTGACGGCGACACGGGCCTGGAAGCCGTGCTTGTCATAGAACGCCACCAGGTTTGCCGAATTGGCCAGCCCCGTGACGGCAAAGCCGCTGGTGCTGATATCCTGCGGGTTATACGGCTTGTTCGTACCCACGAACGTGCCGTTCAGCGTGAAGCCGAAACCGCTGTGGCCAATCACTTCCTGCAGCGCGATTTCGACCCCGTGAACCGTGGCATCGGGCCCGTTCACTTCCTGCGAAACGGCGAACTGCGCCGGCTGTCCGGTGGTGGGATCGATCACCCCGTTGATCGTCTGGCGCTGCACGCCGTTGACGATGAAGTTGCTGACATGCTTGAGGAACCCGTCGATCGACAAGTACGAGTTCGGTGCGAAGTACCATTCTGCCGCAAGGTCGTAGTTGTCGGACAGATAGGGTTGCAGGTTGGGGTTGCCACCGGTCGCGGTCAACGCCCCGACACGCTGGCCCGAACCGACGCTCAGCACCGGGTTCAAAGCCGTAAGGGCCGGGCGCGTCAGCGTGCGCGAAGCATCGAACCGCAGATGCAATTGCCCGGTCACATCCAGCTTCATGTCGAGGCTGGGCAACAGGTAGTTGTAGCTGTGGCTGGCGATGATCGTCTGGGTGGCACCGTTGTTGGCATATTGCGTGGTCAACAACGTCGGGTCGGCCGAGCTGGTTTCCAGCGCGACCGGGCTCTGCCCCAGCGCGACCGTATTCAGATCGGTGTTTTCAAACCGCAGGCCCGACGAGAAGTGGAACGGCATCGAGGCGATTTCGTTTTCGAAGCTGCCGCGAACATAGGCCGCCCAGGTCTTTTCAGTGATCAGCGCAACGCTTGACGGGCTAAGCGCCAGGTCGAGCGTGCCGGTATAGGCCGTACCGCAACACCCGTAGTTATAGCCCGGGATGTTGGTGGTCTGCGGATTGCCCAAACCTTGCAGATAGTTGTACACTGCAATCGGGTTATAGGACAGGATGCCCGGCGCAAGCGTGCCGCTGTATCCGGGAATGAAGTTTGCCGTGCTGATAGTGTTGCCGTAAATGCTCGACGGCAACAGCACGCCCGTGGATCGACCCGACGGCGAGCCATATCCCGCATAGGCCTGCCAGAAGTTGTTGGTGAACGTGTCGCGTTCCTGCAGGTGGAAAGTATCTTCCTTGTAGCTGGCGCCGAACTGCAGCTTCATGCCGTCCTGTTCCCAGCTACCCTTGAAGCGGAACTGGCGCACGCGGTCGGTGTTCTGCTGCGCCTGACGCACCATCACGTGCGAACCGATCAGCGACGTATCGAGGAACTGCGATTCATTGCCGTTCGGCCCGATATCGTGGAGCGTGGGCAGCGAGCTGCTGCTTGGGCCATTGACGGCCAGACCGGTGTTCGCACCCAGAGTGCCACCATAGCCGATGTCCGAGCTGTTGTTGCCGATTTCGCCATTGGGGTTCAGCCAGCTCTTCGAGGTGGCCGCATCGAAATCGAACTTCAGATGATCGGTGGCTTCATATTTCAGGTTCACACCCAACTGGTTCACGTCGATCAGTGAATGCGCGATCCCGGCATTCATATCCATCGGCGTACCGGGCTGGTTGAAATCGATCGCTGTACCGTTGGCGTCCTGCTTCACATTGGTAAGCTGGCTCATGTTGAACCATGCCGCATAGCCATATGTATCGGTTTCGACGATCTGGCTGCTGAAATTGTCATCGACAGTCAACAGGATCTTGTCGCTCGGCCGCCATTGATAGGCCAGCCGGGCATCGATGCGTTCATCGCGGGTGCGCGCCTGTTCAGCACCGGCCTGCTGCGGAAACCAGCCGAGCACGGTTTCGGCGTTTGACGCCGCCACGCCTGCACCGGCGGTGGCCGGGCTGCAGTTTGTTGCGGTGCTGCCGGCCAACTGGCACGGCGCGTAATAGCCGCCTTCCCAACCGTTGACGTAGACATGGTTGGTGGTGGTTTCATGCCGGGAATAGGCAACGTCGGCCAGGATGCCCATCGTGCCGTTGGCAAACGTATCGCTGACCAGCAAGGCTGCGCTGGGCTCTGCCTTGCCCGAACGATCCTGCAGCGTACCCGACAGGCTGGTCGCCATGTGGAAACCCGGGTGATCGAACGGCTTGGGGAACGCGATGTCAATCGTGGCGCCGATCGCGCTCGACGACACCGACACGTCGGGAGTCTTGTAGACGCTGATCTGCCCGACGAAATCGGACCCCACGGTCGAAAAATCTACCGCGCGGTTGCCGGTGGCGGTCGAGATATGGCGCCCATCATACAGCGTTTCGTTGAAATCGCCGCTGAAACCGCGCACGGTCACGCCGGTCGCTTCACCGCGCACACCCGAAAGCTGCACCGTGACACCCGGCAGACGCTGCAGCGATGCCGCCACGTTGGGGTCCGGGAACTTGCCGATGTCTTCGGCGGAAATGGCATCGAGAACGCCAAGCGCGTTCTTCTTGAGATCAAGATTGCGCTGCAACGAACCGCGCAACCCGGTGACGACGATCGCGGCTTCCTTGTCGGCTTGCGGATCGCTTGCCACAGTTGCCGGAGCCGCCGTCGAAGCAGCCGCCTGACCCGCCCCCGCATCCGCGGCGAACGCCGGTGCATGCAGGACAAGTGAAAACGCACCCGTCGCGCAGGAAACCAGGAGCCGCTTAGTATATCTGCCTGTCATACCCCATCCCAACATTGACTTTTTACTGACGAACCCCCTTCGCCCGGGCAATGACGCCACATTCCGTCCATACTGACGAACCATGCCCAAGCATGTTCGCCAGCCCATCGGATGCCCGCGTGTCGTGTCGATCTGAATCGCCTCAATGCGCAGCATTTGCGCAACATCTCTCCACGACAACACCTGTATCGGCGTCTTGTGAGTGGTTCGCTAACCCACTTCGGTAGCGCTATCAAGAGAATATTGTAGGAGTATATGGCTGACCGTCAAAATCTGTTGCACAGATCACACGGTCGCTATGATTACGCAGGGCGGCGCAGCCAACCGCCCCCACGGGTCGACCGCGCATTGGCCAATCACAACAGGAATGACAGGACGAGGCATGTCGGAAAAAACACTGGAATTGCTCAACGACACTCACCACCGCGATCTGCGGATGCATGGCGTGGCGGTGGGGCACCCGCATTGCGTGCAACTGGTGATCGGCGAATTCGCGCGCGCCGCAGCGTGTTGTCCGTTGTTTTTCGTGAAAGATCCCGAAACCGGCCGCTTCAACGTGGTCGCGCTGTTCGGCTTTGAATCCGGGGAACTATTGGTCGAGGGTGCGGATCGCGGCAACGCGCCGTTCGTGCCGCTCGAACTTGTCAGACAAGGGTTCTACACCCACGGCGAACACATCGCGATCGATCGTGATCATCCGCGCTTTGCCGCCGATGGCAGGATCAGGCTGTTTGATGATTTGGGCAACCCGACCGACGAGACTCAACTGATTCAGCGCTCGATCGGCCTGCTCGTCCAGGGCCGACCGGCAACCGATTCGTTCATCGAGGCAATGGTGCGCCTGCGTCTTGTCGAGCAGTTCAACATCTCGCTGAGCTTCGATGACGGCAAAACGCTGACACTCGACGGTCTCTATACGATCAGTCTCGATTCGCTGCACGCGCTACCCGATGCGGATATCATCAGACTTTTTCGCAACGGCTATCTGGATGCCGCAATGACCATCCAGAGCTCGCGGCAACAAATCGCGCTGCTGGCCCATCGGCGCAACGAACGGCTGGTCGACGCGTGAACCGCAAGGCGCCCTTGCGGACCACGCCGGAAGAGATCAGGCACGACGCCATTGCCGACCCGGCCGCCTTTCGTGCGGCGGTGGCCGCACGGGGAGAGCCCGCAATCCTGCGCGGGCTGGTGTCGCAATGGCCGGTCTGTGCGGCAGCGCGCGAATCGAATGCGGCCTTGCGCGACTATCTTGTGCGTTTTGCCACCGACCAGCCCGCCCATCTGTTCCAGAGTGAGCCATCGGTCGGTGGGCGTTATTCCTATGGCGACGGCCCCGATGGCTTCAACTTCACCCGCACCGCAATGCCGTTCGGCCCGGCGCTGGACCGCATTGCCGCCTGCGCGTCCGATGCAACGCTCGGTTCGGCCTATCTCGGTTCGCTGATCGCGTCGATCTACCTGCCGGGCTTTGCAAAGGACAATCCCCTGGCGCTGATCGATCCGTCGGTCACACCACGCCTGTGGATCGGCACCGCCTCGGTCGCGCAGTGCCATTACGATGCGGTCGACAATCTGGCCTGCGTCATCGCCGGGCATCGCCGGTTCACCCTCTATCCGCCCGACGCGATCGGCGATCTCTATGTCGGGCCGATCGACCACACCATGGCCGGACAACCGGTCAGCCTGGCCAGCGCAGACCCCGATCCCGACAGGCACTATCCCCGGTTTGTCCGCGCGCGCGAACGCGCGCTGGTGGCCGAACTCGGGCCTGGCGACGCGCTTTATCTGCCAAAGCTGTGGTGGCATCAGGTCGAGGCGGGCGACCCGTTCAATGCGATGATCAACTTCTGGTGGGATGCCTTTGCAGCCGGCCCGGATGCTCCGATGCTGTCGATGCTGATGGCGATGATCGCCATCGCGGAACGGCCGGCGTTTGAACGCGAGGCGTTTCGTGCCTTTTTCGACCACTATGTGTTTCGGCCCGAAGGCCACCCGCTGGCGCACTTGCCCGAAGAACGGCGCGGCATCCTGAGACAGATCGACAGCGTCGCCTATGGGCGGATTCGTGCCACCATCATGCGCGAGCTGCGCGGAAGCTGACGATTTTTGCCGGGCAGCCGATTGCCCCGGCAGACCGCTTCGCTTATGCATCTACACTGAGTTATTATTGATCGAGTCTGCAATTTTGACAGATTCTGGCCATCCCCCGCTGCCGTCACCATTCATATCTATGTTTAACATGATAAATTTTTGAATCCTGAGATTGCTTTGCGGCAAAACGAAATTCAATAAGACTGATTTTTAAAATCATCGGGAGATCATGTGATGCGCGCCCATTGCCTAGCGCCAAGCCTTGTGCTGTTGCTGTCCCAGTTTCTGCTGACCCCCGCCACCGTCCATGCGCAAGTCACGACGGCGGTTCCGGAACCGGTTGCCAATGCCGCGCCGACCAGAATCGAACATATCCATGTTCATTCCCCGGCATTGGAAGGGGCGCTGGAAGGTGATTCGCCCGACCGCGAGGTGATCGTCGTGCTGCCCCCCAGCTATGACCGGTCAAAGGCCACCCGCTATCCGGTGGTCTATGCGCTGCACGGCTATTCGATCGGCGCGACGCAATGGACAGGCGAAATTCACGTACCCCAGGTGATCGAGAGCGCGTTTGCCAAAGGCGCGCGTCCGATGATCTTTGTGTTTCCCGACAGCAAGACCGTTCACAACGGATCAATGTATTCAAGCTCTGTCACCACGGGCGATTACGAAACCTTCATATCGCGCGATCTGGTGGCCTATATCGACGCCCATTACCGCACGCTGCCCGATCGGCGCAGTCGCGGGCTGGTGGGCCATTCGATGGGCGGATACGGGGCCAGCCGCATCGGCATGAAACATGCCGACGTGTTCGGTGCCTTGTACCTGATGAGCCCGTGCTGCCTTTCGGCGCGCGGCACCATGGGGCTCAATCCCGACGCGATGGCCGCTTATGCCAAGATGACCTCGCCCGCCGATTCGGCCAAACTCGACTGGGCGCAACGTGGAACCCTGGCCGCAGCCGCGGCATGGTCGCCCGATCCGGCAAACCCGCCGCTCTATCTCGATCTGCCGATCCGCAATGGCGAAGTGCAGCACGACGTGCTCAACAAGTGGGCGGCCAACGCTCCGCTGTCGTTCGTCGATCAGTATATCGGCAATCTGCGCCGCTATGCCGCCATATCGATCGACGTCGGCGACCAGGACATGCTCAAGATCGATGCGGGCAAGCTGCACGACGTGCTCGATCGCTATCAGGTGGCCAATCACTTCGAAATCTATTCGGGCACCCACACCAGCCGCGTGGCCTTCCGGTTCCAGGATGAGGTCGTGCCCTTTTTCAGCCGTAACCTGGCATTTGCGGTGACCAAATGACACGGCGCTCCGCGATTGCCGGGATCATCGCCGTCGCCTTGGCCGGCGTGACGGGCGCGGTGCACGCGCAGACCGATGCGCTGACCCCGACCGGACGATGGAGCGTCGATGCGCGCGGCAGCGCGCCTGTGCCACCGATGGGCTGGAACAGTTGGAACGCCTTCAACAGCGATATCGACGAGGAAAAGCTGATGGCATCGGCCAATGCGCTGGTGCGCACCGGGCTGGCCGCCAAGGGCTATCGTTATGTCGATATCGACGACGGCTGGTGGCTGAAACGGCGGATGCCCGATGGACGACTGATCATCCGCACCGACAGTTTCCCGTCGGCGATCACCGCCGATGGTGCAACCAGCTTTCGCCCGCTGACCGATCGCCTGCATGCGATGGGGTTCAAGGCCGGGATCTATTCCGACATCGGTCGCAACTCGTGCGGCCAGGCCTATACCTCGAACTTTGCCCATCAGCCGGTCGGCACCCGCGATGAACGTGAAGTCGGGCTCTATGGCCATGTCCGTCAGGACATCGGCCTGTTCATGGGGGAGTGGGGCTTTGACCTGATCAAGGTCGACGGATGCGGGATCCGCGCGATGAGCCCTGACAATCCGCTGGTGAAATCGGGCGCATACCGTGTGCTCGGCCCGCTGGTCGATTACGATACCCTGCCGCGCACCGATATCGCCGCCGTGCGGGGGCTTTACGAATCGGTTGCCACAGCGCTTGGCGAAACCCGGCCGAGGCACGACTATGTCCTGTCGATCTGCCTGTGGGGCGCCGCCGATGTGCGAAGCTGGTCGCGCTTTGTCGGCCAGATGTCGCGCACCAGCGAGGATCTGTCCCCCACCTGGGAGCGCATGCTGCACAATTTCGATTCGGCGGTGCGCCGCGGACTCTATGCCCACCCCGGATCGTGGAACGACCCCGACATGCTCTATGTCGGCACCGGCCCGTTCGCGGCGGACCACCCGGTCGAGGCGCGGTCGCACATGGCCCTGTGGGCCATGCTGGATGCGCCGTTGATGATCGGGTTCGACATGCGCAAGGCCACCCCTGCGCTTGTCGATATCCTGGGCAACCCGGCAATCATCGCGCTGGATCAGGACCCGGCGGGCAATCAGGCGGTGCTGGCCTATGACGACGACACCGTGCAGATCCTGGTCAAGACACTGGCCGACGGGGACAAGGCGGTGGCGGTGTTCAACCGCACGGCGGCGCCTGCCGATGCGGTACTGACCGCCGAACAGATCAAGCTGCGTGCCGATGCCGACATCACCCTGACCGATCTGTGGACCGGCGAAGTCAGTCATTTCACAGGCGAAGACGCGCTGCATCTGGCCCCGCACCAGACCATGATCTTTCGCGTCAAGGGCGCGCGCGAACACGCCGCGGGCCTATACTTGTCCGAACAGCCGGGACGCGTGAATCCCGCGATTGACGGCGTGGTGGAACCTGAGGCCGACCCCTTGATCCATCGCGGCACTTTGACCTGGCGCAGCACGCGGGGCGACGGCGAGCACCCGCACTATGGCGGCTGGGGCGGCGCGCGCGCCGACGCCACGCCCTATGGCCAAACGCTGAAAGTGGGCGGGGTGGTGTTTCACAGCGGCATCGGCGTGCTCGCCAATTCACGGCTGGAAGTGCGCAACGCGGGGTTTCGCCAATTTTCCGCGCGCGTCGGCATCGATGATTCCGCGCGCGACCGGCACGCGCCGGTGCAGTTCCTGGTCTATGGCGATGGCCGCCTGCTGGCGCAGACCAGCCCGCTGCCATTTGGTGGGGCGCCCACGACGATTGCTGCCGATATTGCCGGTGTGAGGATCATCGAACTGGTGGCGCGCGGAGAGGCTGGTACGCGGTTTCCCGATCCGGTGACCTGGGGCGCGGCGGTGCTCGATCGCTAAACCCGAACGAAGCGGCGGCCATCATCGAGGGAGGGCGATGGCCGCCGCCGAGCACGCCACCGGCGCGCTCTATGCCAAAAAGACGCAATAGCTACATTTCGACCTGAACCACTGCGACCGAATGTGGCGGCAGGTCCAGCACCAGGCCATGCGGGCCTGCCTTTGCGCTGATCGCGTGCGGGGCAACTGCCGACTGTTCGGTGAACGTGTTGACGGTATCGACCCGGGCCGCGGTCAGCACTTCACCGCTGGCCGCCCTGGCCTGCCCCAGATGCACGCTCGTGCCCTGTTCGGGATCGATATTCACAAGTGACAGCCACAAGTGCCCGGCCTGGTCGCGTGCCGCAATCGCGTCGATCCGGGGCAGCGTCAGTTTGCCATGGACAATCTGGCCGCGATCGAACGCCACCGGCACGACCGTCGCGCCCTGAAACGGCACATACATGCGATAGACGTGGTATGTGGGGGTCAGCACCATGCGCGGGCCATCGGTCAGGATCATCGCCTGCAGGACATTGATCATCTGCGCAATGTTGGCGACTTTCACCCGGTCGGCATGGCGCACAAAGATATTAAGGTTGACCGCAGCCAGAATGGCATCGCGCAGCGAATTCTGCTGGGCGAGAAAGCCGGGGTTGGACCCTGGCGTAGGCGCGAGCCAGGCGCCCCATTCATCGACCGCCAGAAACACCTTCCTTGCGGGATCGTATTTGTCCATCACCGCGCTCTGGCGCGTGATCAGATTGTCCATATTCAGCGTTTCGCCGATCACATCGTCGTATTGGTCGATGCCGAAACCGGTGGCGGCAAGATGCGGCGGCCATCCGCCAACGGTATAGTTGTGCAGCGAGACACCGTCGATGTCCCAGCTATAGACCTTGTCCGACCAGGCCCTCATGACCGCCTCGGTATAGTCGCTCTTGCCCGAATCCCAGCCGACGGCGATGCGCTTCATGGCGCCCTGGTCATGCTGGGCCGGGTTGAAATTGTGCGCATAGTGCGCAAAACGCTTCATTTCCTCGACATAGTGGTCGGCCGACATGGCGCCGCCGCAGCCCCAGTTTTCGTTACCCAGCCCCAGCAGGGCCACACGATAGGGCGCGGGATGGCCGTTGGCGGCGCGTTCGCGCGCCAGCGTGGTGTCGGCACTGGCAGTCATGTATTCCATCCACGCCGCAGCCTCTTCCGGGCTGCCCGAACCGACATTGACCGAAACATAGGCGTCGGCGCCGATCTGATTGATGAAATCCATGAATTCCTCGGTGCCGAAAGCATTGCTTTCCGGCACCCCGCCCCAGTTGGAATTGACCCGCACGCGGCGTTTGTCGGCCGGTCCGATACCGTCGCGCCAATGGTATTCGTCGGCATAGCAACCGCCGGGCCAGCGTACGTTGGGCACCTTGAGCGCGCGCAGTGCAGTGACCACGTCCGAACGTATCCCGCGCACATTGGCGATCGGCGAATCCTTGCCGACCCAGATACCGCCATAGATGCCCGCGCCCAGATGTTCGGCAAACTGGCCGAATATGTTGCGATCGATGGCGGGGCCCGACACATCGGTGGCGATCGTCACGTCGACCGTGGGCGTTTGGGCATGCGCCGGCGGCGCCGGGCACAAGAGCAGGGCACAGGCGCCTGACAGCGCGCTGGCGACCCGTGATTTCAGCTTGACGGTCATGCTAGTCTCCCGGACTTCGGGTGCAGAGGCAGGGTGGGAACGACAGCGCCGGTCAATGACCGCCGCCGCTCCACCCATCCATGTCTTCCAGTTCCTTGCCCACCGTTTCGGGCATGAACGCCCGCACGAGGAAAAAGCTGACAAAAGCGCTGAGTGTGTAGAGCGCATAAGTCGGGGTCAGGCCCAGAGTGCTGGCCATGCCGGGAAAGCTTTGCACCACGGCATAGTTGGCGATCCATTGCGCCAGACCGCAGACGGCCAGCGCCGAACCGCGCAACTGGTTGGGAAACATTTCGCCCAGCATGACCCACATCACCGGGCCCCAACTGATGTTGAAGAACACCACATAGATATTGGCCGCAATCACTGCGACCAGCCCATAGCCTTGGGCGAGCGACAGCGCGCCATGGGCATCGAGCGTGCCTTTTGAAAAAGCCCAGGTCATCGTGCCCAGCGCCAGCGTCATGCCCACCGAACCGACCAGCAGCAGCGGCTTGCGCCCCACTTTGTCGATCACCCCCATGGCGAGGAAACAGGCCGCCACCGACACCAGGCCCGAGATGACATTGCGCTCCAGTGCGGCCTTTTCGGACACGCCGGCCAGTTGCCACAGCGTCTCTCCGTAATAGAAAATTACATTGATGCCGACAAATTGCTGAAACAGGGCCAGCACCAGTCCCGCCCAGACAACCGGGCGCAGCACGGTGCCCGGCGCCAGCACATCGGCCAGACGCGGGTGATGATCCTTTGCAAACGAGGCTCGGATGTCGTCCACCTTGCGATCGGCCTCGACTGTGCCGAACAGGCGGGTCAGCACCGCGCGCGCTTCAACCACGCGGTTGCTGCTGATCAGATAGCGCGGGCTTTCGGGAATGAATTGCAGCGCCACCAGAAAGACCACCGCAGGCACCGATTGCGCCAGATACATCCAGCGCCACGCGGGATGCCCCGCTACGATGCCCAGCGAACTTCCCGCCGCCTGCGCCAGAAAATAATTGACCACAAATGCCAGCGTTAGGCCGGAGATGATCATCACTTGCTGCACACTGGTCAGACGGCCGCGAATGTTGGCCGGTGCCACCTCTGAAATATACGCTGGCGACAACACGCTGGCCGCGCCCACCGCCATGCCGCCGCAGAACCGCGCGACGACAAAGACAGCGTGAATGTCGGTCGTGCCCTGCACCAGCGCGCCAACCAGAAACAGCAGCGCGGCGGCGATCAGAATGCGCTTGCGGCCAAACCGGTCGGCCAGTCGCCCCGCCAGAAACGCACCCAGCGCACAGCCCATCAGCAACGAGCCGACCGTGAACCCCAGCCACGCATCATCCAGCGCAAAGGCATCCTTAAGGCCTGCCTGCGTGCCGTTGACGGCGCCGCTGTCATACCCGAACAACAGTCCGCCAATTGTCGCCACCCCGACGATCGCGCTGATCAATGCCAGATTGGTACGCGCCGGTTCCATGTGAGCCGGTGGTGCAGCAGCCATATATCACTCTCCCCAGACCGATCGAAAACTCGCCGGCCGAATTATGGTAGCGCTATCTTTATCGTCTGCGCGATCGAGCGCAAGTGCTATTCAACCCATTGTGCATTTTGCCGGAAATGTCATGCCCCCTTGCAAAGAACCGGATGCAGGCAATAGACCGGCAAGGAAGAACGGAAACAATCGGCATGGCGGATAAAAAAACCAATGGGCGGCAACTGGGTCGGCCGACAGTCAGTGACGTGGCCCGGCTGGCCAATTGTTCGCTGATGACCGTCAGCCGGGTTGTCAATGGCGGGACCGGGGTGCGGGCCGAAACGCGCGAGGCGGTCGAAGCGGCCATCAAGGCGCTCAACTATGCCCCCAACCGGGCCGCACGCAGCCTGGCCAGCGCGGGCGAAACACGCGTCGCGCTGCTCTATACCAACCCATCTGCGGCCTATTTGAGCGAATTGCTGATCGGGTGCATGGACGAAGCCAGCCAGATCGATGCGCATATCATGGTCGAACGCTGCGCCACCCCGGAAGAGCAGGCGCGCGTGATCCAGCGGCTGGTCTCGATCGGGATCGAGGGCTTTCTGCTGCCCCCGCCGCTGTGCGACGAGGACCACTTGCTCGATCTGCTCCGCCGCCAGCGCATTCCCTCGGTGCTGATCGGCCCCGGTCGGGCCGAAGCCCATCACCATGCCGTGATGATCGACGATTATCAGGCCGCGCATGACATGACCCGCCACATCATCGCGCTGGGCCACAAACGGATCGGATTCGTGATCGGCAATCCGGTGCAGTCGGCCAGCGGGTTGCGCCTTGCCGGATTTCGCGATGCGATGAGCGAAGCGGGGTTGCCGGTGGTCGATGCGCTGGTGCGTCAGGGCCTGTTCACGTATCGATCGGGCATGGACGCAGCGCTCGAAATGCTCACGCTGCCCGAACGGCCCACCGCGATCTTTGCCTCGAACGACGACATGGCGGCCGGGTGCATTGCCGCCGCGCAGCGCAGCCGGCTCGACGTGCCGGGCGATCTGACCGTGTGCGGGTTCGACGATACCGCCAATGCATCGACGATCTGGCCCGAACTGACCACAATCCGGCAACCGATAAGCGACATGGCGCGACGCGGTCTGTCGATGCTGAATGCCGGCATTGTCGAGGCGCGGTCCGGGCAGCCAGTGCGGCCACAGCATGTCACGCTCGACTATGCGCTGATAGAGCGGTCATCGGACGGTCCGCCGCCCCGCACACGGGGCAGCAAGACCACCTGAAGCGCATCATCGCCGCAAGGGGAACAGCGTCAATTGCCAACGACATCGAGCGCAAAGCCAGGCACGGGCAGCGATCGACCGTCGAACAGGTTGACCACCGGGCTGTCGGCCCAGGCATAGCGCACGCGGGTGACCGGGCGGCCATCGCCCGGCACTATCAGCGTGTCACCCTCGATCGCGGCACGGGCATAGCGGCAATCGGTATCGCCTGGCCCGCACAGTTCGATACCCAGCGGATCGGGGCCGCTCCAGGCAAGCAGACCGCCGTCGATCCCGGTGAAACGCACCCGGATCGAGGCCCCTTCGCGCACGGCCGACGCCGGCATCGGCATGGCGATGCCGCGCGCGGCCATCGCCAGCCGCAGACCCAGCGCCTGTTTGTTGGCGGGGTGGATGTCGGAGCGTTCACCGATATCGATCGCCGACACCAGCGAGACATGGGGCTCTTGCGCCGCAACCAGCCGTTGTTCGTTGCGCAAGGCGGCCCAACTCGACGGCCCCGGCGCCAGCCCGACCGGCCCGTAATTGGCCAATTGCACGATCTCCACCGACAGATCCTGGCCGAACAGGCCGCGCCATCCGCCGATCAGCGCCTTGAGCCGCCCGGCATAGCCCGGCGTATCGACATCGCTTTCGCCCTGATACCAGGCGACACCCTTGAGCGACAGCGAGCCCAGTGGCGCGATCATGTGGTTGTGCATCACCCCGATGCCGCCATTGGCATCCCAGGCCGGGCGCGGCGGATAAGTCTGCGCCGGTGAAATGCTGAAACGCCAGCCGTCTGCCAGTGGCAGCGTCTCGCCGGTTCCGATCCGCAGGGCAAGCTTGTCGGGCGTGCTGACAAACCCGCCATTGGCATAGCTGTTGGTCACCGCAACCATGATTTCGTTGACGCCTTCGTGCAGATAGGCGGGCGGCAGGCGGTATTCCCGTTCGGTATCCCAGCCAAAGGTGTTGCCCACCGGCTTGCCGTTGACCCAGGTCATATCCAGATCATCGAGCACACC
>Ga0302187_10002084_pt1 | contig 16703 bp, 14 predicted proteins | sample II_Bog_E1_3_FD_202120 | JGI IMG/M metagenome (GOLD analysis project Ga0302187, IMG submission 202120) | Peat permafrost microbial communities from Stordalen Mire near Abisko, Sweden - II_Bog_E1_3 | ecosystem: Environmental > Terrestrial > Soil > Wetlands > Peat | place: Sweden: Abisko...
CCGCCCCAGACACAGCGACGCTGGGGCATTTGCGACGGGTCGGAATGCAGCACCGCCAGATTTTCCTGATAGGAGAAAGCGCCCAGCAGTCGCCTTTGAGCCTCGGTGGGTTTCAGCAGAAGGCTCAAGGCCTGATCGGCATGACATCCCAGCACCACCTCGTCGAAGGTCTCGGCCCCGTGGTCGCGGCTGACGATCTGGATCCCCTCGGCCATGCGGCGGACGCCTAGGGCCGGGCTGTTCAGGCGGACCTCGGCCTTGGTGTCGTCCAGCAGGCGCCTGACGTAAACCCGGCTGCCGCCTCGGACCGTGCGCCATTGCGGGCGGTCTTTCAGCTGCAGCAGTCCATGATTGCGGCAAAAGCGGATGAAGCTGGCGGCGGGAAATTCCAGCATGATGCTGCTGGGGGCCGACCAGATGGCCGCCGCCATGGGTAGCAGATGATCCTCGATGAAGGCTTGGCCATAGTTGTTCCGCTGCAGATAGTCGCCCAGGCTGATGGTAAGGTCGCCGCTTTCGATGAAGGCCGGGGCTTCGCGGTAGAACCTTAAGACATCCGTCACCATACCCAGAAAGCGGGGCGAGAGCAGATTGGAGGGCTGGCCGAACAAAGCCCTCAAGCCTCCACCGCCGCGATATTCCAGAGCTCCATGATCCAGCGAGACGGCAAAGGACATGTCGGTATCGACCGAGGGCACCTTAAGATACTCGAACAGTCGGACCAGATTGGGATAATTGCGGTCGTTGAAGACGATGAAGCCGGTGTCCACCGCCTGACCTTCGTCGGTCACCACGGTATTGGCATGGCCTCCGGCATGGGAATTTTGCTCGAAGATCACCACTTCGTGTTGGCGCGACAGCATCCAGGCGGCGCCTAAGGCGGCGGCACCGCTGCCGATGACGGCGATACGTCTGGGTCGATACATGGTCAGGACTCTCCGCTTACGATCAAAGGGCTAGGGGCTCAAGCAGGGCCAGGCAAAGACAGACGGTCAGGCTCAGCGGAGTGCGCAGCCGCCCGTACCAGTCGGGCAGTAATCCGGCGGAGACGGCGCGGCGGTCGATGGCCCAGGCCAGGACGAACCCCAGCACCATCAGCGGCAGGCCAAGTCCGCGTGGAAGCAGCAGCCCCAGCCATCCGATCAGCGAGGGCACCACGCCCCAGACCAGCCACAGGCTTTCCAATGGATCGGCCAGAGGCTCCGACAGGACGCGCCCCCAATGGATCGCGCCGAGAAAGCTTAGGATGACGGCGGCGTAAATAGCGGCCTCGTCCTGAGCCAGGGCCTTCAATCCCTCCGGCCCGACCCAAGCCACGGCCACCCCGATGATGAAGGGCAATAGGCCCAGAACCGATAGCAGACGGGCCGAGGCGCGGCTGTCGCGCAGGCTGAAAATGGTTTTCCACATGAGCTTTCTCCTGCCTTCTTCTGTCTTACGCAGGGCGGCGGGATTTGGATCACTTTGTGGCGGCTCAACACTTCGGCGGAGAGGAAGTATCTTAGGTTTTAAGCCCTGCCGGAAATAACAGGCTGTTAACTTATTTGGGGAATATTTGTGGGGCGTTATAAAAAATAGGAATAAACCTATGAAAAAGATTATGTCTGGCCAGATATGGCAGGGAACTCTTGATGGTCAAGAGTGTAAATTTATAGTGAATCGCTTGCTGGATGACGGTCAGAAGATGGAAGTCATGCTTCTGAAGACGCGATCAGTAGAAATTTTCCCGACGGCTTATTTCAAATTTACCGGACAATGGCAAGTTGTCGGTCAGGCTGCTTAGCACTATCAATAGGCAGGCTTTGACGATTTGAACGAAGTAGCTCATCCTTTCTCCTATTGCAGCAAGCCGTCGGATCAAATCTAGTGCCCACCCCCATGAAGACGGACCCGGCTCAAATCCCCTTGAGCGCAGAGATCAAACCGATCAGACGATATTCCCCCATTCGCTTTCTGGTGTTGGCGGTCGTCACCATTAACCTTATGGTGATGGGGATGGTGGCCTTGATTCTGCGCCAGAGCTACATCCAGGCCGAGGTTCAGGGCCGGGTCATGGTCGAGAATTTTTCCGGCGTGCTGGAATCCGGCCTGGAAGGCTTTTTGCGCGGCATCGATTTGACCTTGCAAACCGTCAAGGACGAGGCCGAGCGACAGATCGCCGGGGGCGGCATTGATCGCAAGAGCTTCGAGGACTTCCTGGCCAAGCATGATGCTCGCATGCCGGAAACCTTGGGTCTGCGGGTCTCTGACGCGGCTGGCATCGTTCAATATGCCGTCACAGACGTCACCAACCGGCAGATCAACACCGCCGACCGTGATTATTTTCAAGATCTGCGGGACGATCCCACCTTGGGGTTATTTATCGCGAAGCCCGTGAAGGGACGGGTGTCGGGCAAATATGTGGTCAATTTCTCGCGGCGCATCAACCGTCCCGATGGCAGCTTCGCCGGAGAGGTACATGTGGCCGTCGAACTGGCCCGTTTCTCCGAGATGCTGTCCGAGATCAAGCTGGGCCCCAATGGCGTGGTCAGCCTGTGGGATCGCAGCCCCAACACCATCGCCCGTTATCCGCAACTCGGCGGACCGGACGGCATTATCGAAAAGGCCCCGCCGCCGTCGCCTCAGTTGCGCGACATCATCGCCAAGGATGAAGCGGCGACCTATTACCAGGCTAAGTCGGGAACCGACGGCTTCCTGCGCCATTATTTCCTGCATAAGGTTGGGGCCTATCCTCTCTATGCCATCGTCGGCATGGCCGAGGATGACATGCTGGCCCCCTGGTGGCAGGACGTCTGGCGCATGACCTGGATGGTCGGGATGTTCTCCCTGCTGACCTGGGTTAGCTTGTGGCTGCTCTACCGAAGCTGGAGCCAGCGGGAAGCCATGGCCCGCCACGAGCTGTCCCTGCGTCTGGCCCATACCGAAGAGCTGAAGCAGGCCAATGCCGAGTTGGAGCGCTTGGCACAGGAAGCCTCCCAGGCCAAGGATCGGGCCGAGGCGGCCAATCAGGCCAAGTCGGAATTCCTGGCCACCATGAGCCATGAAATCCGCACGCCCATGAACGGCATCATCGGCATGACCGGCTTGCTGATGGATACGGTGATGGACCTGCGGCAGCGTCATTTCGCCGACACCATCCGCAGTTCGGCGGATTCTTTGCTGACCATCATCAACGATATTCTCGATTTCTCGAAGATGGAGGCTGGAAAGCTTCAGATGGACAGCATTGCTTTTGATCTGCCGGCAACCGTCAAAGGCGCCGTGGCCATCCTTGCCCCTCGGGCGGAAGCCAAGGGCATTGAATTGCATCCCGATCTGGCGCCCGAGGCCTGCGGCTGGTTCATCGGCGATCCTGGGCGCTTGCGCCAGGTGCTGATGAATCTGGTGGGAAATGCCGTCAAATTCACCGAAGACGGCTCGGTGCGGATCGTGGTGACGGCCAAGGAAGAGGGGGCTCTGACAAGGCTGCATTTCTGCGTCACCGATACCGGCATTGGCATCCCCCAAGAGGCTTACGACAAGATGTTCGGGGTCTTTTCCCAGGCGGATGCCTCGACCACCCGGCAATTCGGCGGCACGGGATTGGGGCTGGCGATCTGTAAAAGGCTGGTCGAGCAGATGCAAGGCAGCATTGGGTTTGACAGCGCCGAAGGCCGGGGCAGCAAATTCTGGTTCGAAGTTCCCATGAACCGAACCGAAGCCGCCCCCGAGATAAAGTCCGCTGCGGCTGAAAACAAGGCGCAGGCAACACCCTTGCGAATTCTGGTGGTGGACGATAACGACATCAACCGTCAGGTGGCCGAAGGATTATTGACCAAGCTGGGGCATTTCCCCGAGATGGCCGAGAACGGCGAACAGGCCTTGGAGATGGTCAAGGTCAGCGATTACGACATGGTGTTGATGGACATGCAGATGCCGGTCATGGACGGCATGCAGGCCACGGCCATCATTCGTTCATGGTCATCGGCCAAAGCCTCGATCCCCATCATCGCCATGACCGCCAACGCCATGGAAGACGATTATAAAGCCTGCCTGAATGTTGGAATGAACGACTTCCTGACCAAGCCCATCAACCGCACACGGCTGGCCGAGATGGTGGCGAAATGGGCGGGGCGCTAGGTCTGTAGTTATTAAAAAGAAGCCGCATCCCCTGAAAGGAATGCGGCTCAAGGTGCAGGAGGGACAGAGGGTTTAGTACGTATAGAACATCTTCTGGATGGCCTTGCTGTCGTTGGTCTTGGTCAAGGCCAACATCAGCAGGATACGGGCCTTCTGGGGGTTCAGGGTGTCGCTGACCACGAAGTCCAGTTGATCGTCGTTGGCCTCGCCGTTGCGGGCGACAATGCCCTGGCCGACGCGGGAGCTGCGGACGATCAGCACGCCCTTTTGGCGGGCTTCGATCAGGCCGGGCTTGACGGTGTCGGAGATGCTGCCGTCACCCACGCCCGCATGGATGATGCCCTTGGCCCCGGCGGCGACGAAGGCGTCTAGGGCGATGCGGTTATAGTTGGCATAGCCATAGACGATATCCACCTGCGGCAGGCTGTCCAGGTTGGAGACGTCGAACTCACTCTCGGTGGTGTGCTTGCGCAGGGGCAGGCGGTAGAAGTGGGCGGCATTGTCCTGCATATAGCCCAGCATGCCCAGTTCCGGAGTCTTGAAGGTGTCGGCGGTCGAGGTGTTGGTCTTGGTCACTTCACGGCCGGCGTTGATCTGGTCGTTGAAGGCGACCAGCACGCCCTTGCCGATGGCTTCCTTGCTGCCGGCCAGGGTCACGGCGTTGTAAAGGTTGATCGGGCCGTCGGCGCTGATGGCGGTCGAGGGGCGCATGGCGCCGACGATCACTACCGGCTTGTCGGAATGAACCGTCAGGTCAAGGAAATAGGCGGTCTCTTCGATGGTGTCGGTGCCATGGGTGATGACGATGCCGTCCACGTCAGGCTGGGCCAGCAGCTGATTGACGCGCTTGGCCAGCTTCAGCCAGTACTCGTTGTTCATGTTCTCGGAAGCGATCTGGAAGACCTGCTCGCCCTTGACATTGGCGACCTTCTTCAACTCGGGCACAGCCTCGATCAGGCGGTCGACGCCCACCTTGGCGGCGGTGTAACCAACGGTGGTGGTGCTGGTGGCGCCGGTGCCGGCGATGGTGCCGCCGGTGGCCAGGATCATCACATTGGGAAGCTTGTCATCGGCATGGCTGGGCTGGGCGGCCAGCAGACAGGCCGAAAAGACGAAACCAATCATGGCCGTTCCGAGGATGCGGCTGCGCTTAGCGAACATGGCAATTCCTTTCCTATGAAGCCCGGTGGGCTCTTGTAAAGCCCTTATGGCAAGAGACATGCCAGCTCTGCGGCGGCGGAATAGATGCGCCAATTCATTGAAATAAAATGATTTTCAAAGTTGCCGAAAAAGCGCCCATCCGAGTTTCCGGATCAGGCCTGGCTGGTGCATTCGGAATTCCGAAGCCTCCGCCTCTGGCAATCATTCGGAAATCCGAACGCCCTTTCCCGGCCTGATCCGGATTTCCGAACGGCTGCCGTCACGAATGGAAAAAAGCCGTTTTAGATCAACGTCCTGCCCAGTCATTCAGGCCTCGCGCATCTGGCATGTCCTGTGCTGAGAGAAGCTGGGGCCCATACCGGGTTGAATGGCCCAGGAGACGTTAAGATGAAGAACAGACAAACCATCCTTATCTTTGGCGCGCTGCTGCTGGGCATTGCCGTCGGTTACGCCTGCAACACCATGCTGGATAGCGCCGCTTCGACCGAGGTGGCGGGCTATTTCGCCATCCTGACCGACATCTTCCTGCGCATGATCAAGATGATCATCGCCCCGCTGATTTTCGCCACCCTGGTGGCCGGGCTGGCCGGCATGGGCGATGCCGCCACCGTGGGCCGCATCGGCGGCAAGGCGCTGGGCTGGTTCCTTTTCGCCTCGACCATCTCGTTGTTCCTGGGCCTGCTGTTTGCCAATGTGCTGCAGCCGGGTGCAGCCATGTCCATGCCTCTACCTGACGCCGGGGCGGCGACCGGCCTGAAGGCCTCGTCCCTGAACTTGAAGGACTTCATCACCCACGTCTTTCCGAAGAACATCGTCGAGGCGATGGCCGGCAACGAGATCCTGCAGATTCTGATCTTCGCCCTGTTCTTCGGCATTGCCCTGAGCCACACCCGCAACAAGGGCGCGGCCGTCCTGGCCGAGAGCATCGAAGGCGTGGTCCCGGTGATGCTGAAGGTCACCGATTATGTCATGCGCTTCGCCCCCATCGGCGTCTTCGGCGCCGTGGCCAATGCCATCACCACCAAGGGCCTGGGCGTTCTGCTGGTCTATGGCCGCTTCGCCGGCAGCTTTTATCTGACCTTGTTCGTGCTCTGGGGCGTGCTGATCGGCGCTGGCTATCTGGTGCTGGGCCGCGAGGTCTTCCGTCTGGTGAAGTTCGTCCGCTCGCCCATGCTGCTGGGCTTCGCCACTGCCACCAGCGAGGCAGCCTATCCCCGCCTGATGAAGCGTCTGGAGCAGTTCGGCGTCAACGAGCGGGTCGTGGGCTTCATTCTGCCGCTGGGTTATTCCTTCAACCTTGACGGCTCGATGATTTACACCACCTTCGCCGCCCTGTTCGTCTCTCAGGCCTATAACATTCCGCTGGCTCTGAACCAGCAGATCCTGATGCTGTTGGTCCTGATGATCTCGAGCAAAGGCATCGCCGGTGTGCCCCGCGCCTCGCTGGTGGTGGTGGCGGCGGTGCTGCCCATGTTCAATCTGCCCGAGGCTGGCATTCTGCTGATCCTGGGCATCGACCACTTTCTTGACATGGGCCGCACGGCCACCAACGTGCTGGGCAATGCCATCGCCACCGCCGTGGTCGCCAAGTGGGAAAACGCCATGGTCCCGGTGAGTGTCGAAGGGGCCGATATGGGCGAGGAAGAAGAGCTGGTGGTCGCCCCCGCCCAGACTTAAACTACACGACCGGCGGGCTTCATGCCCGCCGGTTTCGTATATGATACAAGAGATTAGAAGATACATTGGGGAAAGTGATGGATTGGGGCTGGCTGAACGGTTTTTCTGATTGGTCGGTTCTTACCAATCTTCTGATCATGGCCGTGGCGGCTTTTGCCGCCGGTGTGGTCGATGCCGTGGTTGGTGGCGGCGGTCTGATCCAGATTCCCATGCTGCTGACCCAGTTCCCCGGCACTGCCATCCCCACTCTGTTCGGCACCAACAAGGTCTCCAGCATCGCTGGCACCTCGGCGGCCATGGTTCACTATGGCCGTTCGGTATCGATCCCCTGGGCCGTGGTGCTGCCGGCCACGGCGGCGGCTTTGGTCGGGGCTTGGGGCGGAGCGGCTCTGGTCTCCTGGCTGCCGCGGACCTGGATGCAACCGCTGGTGCTGGTTATGATGATCGGCGCCGCCGTCTATACCTTCATGAAGAAGGATTTCGGCCATGCCGAAACCCGCGAGCTGCGATCCAGTGATCGTTGGCGTGGCCTGCTGCTGGGTCTTGCCATCGGCCTTTATGACGGCTTCTTCGGGCCGGGCACCGGTAGTTTCTTGCTGTTCGCCTTCGTGCGGCTGTTCGGCATGGATTTTTTGCGGGCCACCGCGAGCGCCAAGGTCATCAATGTCGCCACCAACGTCGCCGCCATCGCTTTTTTCACCAGCCATGGCCCCATTCTGTGGGGCATTGGACTGACCATGGCCGTCTGCAATCTGGCCGGTGGCCAGACGGGGGCCGTGCTGGCCGTCCGTCATGGCTCGGGCTTTATCCGCAAGGCCTTTCTGGCGGTAGTGGCTGTGCTCATCGCCAAGCTGGCCTGGGGGATGATAGGCTTGTGATCCCCGATCTAGCGATGGCTCCATGATGTCCTTGCTCCGCCGCACCCGCCGCTATGGATTGCATCTGGCCGGACTTCTGGTCCTGGCGGCGCTGGCCGGGCTTTGGAGCTATCAAGCTCGTATGGAGGGCGGCCTGCATGACCTGCGGGCCTTGGGGCGGCACCGGCTGGATTTGGCGGCCTCTAGCCTAGAGCGCGAGATCGACAAATACGCCTATTTCCCGGCCACCCTGGGGCTGGAGACCAACGTCCTTCACCTTCTGCACCGCCAGAGCGAAGGGGTGGCGCTCGAGGTCAATGGCTATCTGGAACAGTTGAACCGCCGCGCCGGCACCCTGGCGGTCTATATCCTCGACGCCGGCGGTCATGTGGTGGCGACCAGCAATTGGAACACCCCCGAAAGCTTCATGGGCGAGGATTTGTCCTACCGGCCCTATTTCTATGAGGCGGTGGTTCATGGCTCGGGTCGTTTCTTCGGCATCGGCACCACCTTGGGAATTCCCGGCTACTACCTGTCCTCGGCCATCGTCGATGGTGAGCATGTGGTGGGGGTGGCGGTAGTGAAGGTCAGCCTGGAGCAATTGGAACGCTCGTGGATTTCCCTGGAAGTGCCGGTGCTGGTGACCGACGAGAACGGCGTGGCGATTCTGTCTTCGGTCCATGACTGGAAGTTCGCCACCCTGCAGCCCCTGGACGCCAAGACCCGTGAGGATTTCGACCGCTCGCAGCATTATAACCGCCGTCACCTGGAGCCTTTGCCCATCGGCGAGATCACCGTGCTGGACGCCAGTGCCAGTCTGATGACTTTGCCCCGTCCCTCGGCCCCCGGCCTGCGCGAGCAGTTCCTGGCCCAATCGGCCCCCATGCCGGGAACGCCCTGGACCTTGACGGTGATGTCCCAGCTGGGGCAATTGCGCTTGCGGGCCACCACCGAAGCAGCCCTGGCGGCCATTGGGGCTGCTTTTCTGTGCATCCTGGGGCTGCTGGTGCAGCAGCGCATCGCCCAAAGCCGCGAACGCCTGCGGGCCCGCGAGGCTTTGCAGCGCGCCCATGACGAGCTGGAGCTGAAGGTCGAGGAACGTACTGCCGACCTTTCCGCCGCCAATCTGCGCTTGCGTTCGGCCCAGGACGAGCTGGTGCAGGCGGGCAAACTGGCGGTGATCGGCCAGCTGTCGACGGGCATTGCCCACGAGTTGAACCAGCCGCTGGCGGCCTTGCGCACCCTGTCGGCCAATGCCGCTAAATTCATGGAGCGCGGAGACCTCGACACCGCATCGGGCAATCTTCAGCGCATCGGTGCCCTGGTGGACAGCATGGGCAAGATCACCAGCCAGCTGAAGAATTTTGCCCGTAAGTCTTCTGGCCCGGTGGCGGCGATGCCGGTCCGCCCCTCTATCGATAACGCCCTGTTCCTGCTGGAGGCGCATTTGCGCAAGGCCGGGTTGGAGGTGCGCCAGGATTGGCCGGATGCGGAGGTCATGGCCCTGTGCGAGCCCAACCGGCTGGAGCAGGTGCTGGTCAATCTGATCGGCAATGCCGCCGACGCCATGGCGGGGCGCCCCGAGTCCCTGCTGGAAATTGCCGTGCGACAGGCCGACGGGCAGGTCAGGATCTGTATCCGCGACCATGGCCCCGGCATCAGTGACGAAGCCGCCCGGCATCTGTTCGAGCCCTTTTTCACCACCAAGGACCCGGGGGCCGGCTTAGGCCTGGGCCTGCCGATTTCCGCTGGCATCATCCGTGATTTCGGCGGAACCTTGGAAGGGGCCAACCACCCGGAGGGCGGGGCAATCTTCACCATCGTCCTCCCCACCGCCGAAAGCGAGAGCGCCCCATGACGGACAGCCTCAAGGTTCTTATCGTCGAGGATGATCCCGACGTCCTGCTGGGCTGCATTCAGGCCCTGCAGCTGGAAGGCATTCCTGCCGAAGGTGTCGGCTCGGCCGAGGCCGCCCGCAAGCATCTGACCCCGGCCTTTCCCGGGGTGGTGGTCAGCGATATTCGCCTGCCCAAGGCCGACGGCATGAGCCTTTTGCGGGATGTCCAAGGGATCGACCCCGATCTTCCGGTGGTGCTGATCACCGGTCATGGCGATGTGTCCCTGGCGGTGCAGGCCATGAAGGACGGCGCTCACGATTTCATCGAGAAGCCCTTCCCGCCGGATTATCTGGTCGCCGTGGTGCGCCGCGCCCTTGAGAAGCGCCGCCTGACCCTGGAGGTGCGGGAATTGCGCGACCGCTTGGGCGGACGCCAGGCCATCGAAGCCCGCATCATCGGTCTGTCCCAGCCCATCGAGGAGGTGCGGCGCATGGTGGTCGATCTGGGCTCCAGCGCCGCTGACGTGCTGATCTTCGGCGAGACCGGCACCGGCAAGGAACTGGTGGCCCGCTGCCTGCACGAGGCCAGCCCGCGCCGCAAGGGCAACTTGGTCGCCATCAACTGCGGCGGCTTGCCGGAAACCCTGTTCGAGAGCGAGATCTTCGGCCACGAGGCCGGAGCCTTTACCGGAGCCGGCAAGCGTCGGGTCGGCAAGATCGAATATGCCAACGGCGGCACCCTGTTCCTCGACGAGATCGAGGCCATGCCGTTGGCCATGCAGATCAAGCTGTTGCGGGTGCTGCAGGAACGCAGTATCGAACGGCTGGGCTCCAATACTGGGGTAGCGGTGGATTGCCGGGTGGTGGCGGCGACCAAGGTGGACCTTTTGGCCCTTGCCGCCGATGGCCGCTTCCGCGCCGATCTTTATTACCGCCTCAGCGTGGTGACGCTGCCGCTGCCGCCCTTGCGGGATCGCCGTGAGGACATCCCCTTATTGTTCGAACATTTCGCCCTGCAGGCCGCAGTGCGCCACGAGAGGACTTTGCCCAATCCCGATGCCGAACGCATGCGCCGCATGATGGCCTATGACTGGCCGGGAAATGTACGCGAGCTGCGTAACGTGGCCGACCGCTGCGTTCTTGGCATCGAGCGCGGTTTCCCGCCCTTTGCCGCCCCGCCCAATGTTGGGCCGCTGCCCTTGGCCCAGGCGGTCGAGGCCTTCGAGCGGTCGCTGATCGCCGACAGCTTGCGCCGCAATGACGCCAGCCTGTCCCGCGCCGCCGAGGATTTGCGCATCCCCAAGACGACCTTGCACGACAAGCTGAAGAAATACGGCCTGAACGGGACTTAAGTGTTATTCCCCGTGCGCTTCGGCCACTACCTTGCTCAAGGCGTCGATCGCCTTGCTCATCTCGGCTTCCAGGGACTGGGTGATGGCGTTGATGGTCTCGGACACATGCTTGACCTCCGAGGCGACGACGGCGAAGCCCTTGCCGGCCTCACCGGCCCGCGCCGCTTCGATCAGGGCGTTGAGGGCAAGAATGCGGGTGGTGCCCGTCACCTTCTTGATTTCTTCAAGCTTGCGGGCCAGAACGACCGAAAGTTCGGCGGTAAGCTCGGTGATGTTCTGTTGGTCTGACATTTATGAAACCTCGTGATGGGGGCGAAGACGCTCTTTCGTCCTCAGATCAAAAACAGATTGTCGAGAGCGGCAAACAGATCGTCGCCGAAACTGGGGCCCTTGTTCAAAATCGGCACCTTGCGAGGCAGCAGTTTCAGCCGTTCGTCATCGGGGTCAAGGCTGGTGATGACCGCCATGGGAATATTGCGCGTCGAAGGCATCGAGGCCAAGCCGATCGCCAGATCGATGCCGTCCAATCCGGGCATCACCGCTGAAACGATCACCAAATCCGGCTTGATCTGGGTGACCATGGCGAAGGCGAGGATGGTGTCCGATACGGTCGAGACGCGATAGCCGCATTGCTGCAATTCTCGCTCGACGAAATGGGTTTGGGCGCCGGGGGTCATGACCAGCATCACCTCGACGTTGCGAACCTGGATGTCGCCCAGCTCAAAGCCCAGTTTGCGCGGCAAACGGCGCACCAATTCCGAGGCGTCGCCATCGGGGGCGCTGCCTTCGGCGGTCTGGGGCCCATTGATCAGCCCCGTCATCAGATCCAGGAAATTCTGTAAGTCTTCCCAGGCCCGGGGCGGAAGCGGCAAAGGGGCCGCCGCCAGATAATCGTTCATGCGGTGGGCCAGAGTGGACAAAGAGCTGAAGCCGAAATTCGCCGCCTGGCCACGCAAAACCAAGGCGGTCCGGCGAAAAGCGGTGACGATCTCGCCATGAGACTTATGGCCGTTGCGGCCAGCATCAAGGGCGACATCCAGCGATTGCAGAGTTTCTATGGTTTCATCGACGAACTCGCGGCGCAGTTCTTCAACCACCTCTCCGGGCTGGGTGCTCTCGGTTTCCTCGTATGCCGACATTGTCATGCGATCCTTGCTCTTGTCCCCGCCGCCGTTATCACTCTACCTCTCCGCAGGAGGCGAGACCAAACAAACCGACATGACCCATCCGATGTTTGGTGATTTAGTGCGCGAGCAATCAAGTTTTGCAGCGCAAGGCCTCGACCAGCAGGGTGAAGGCGGCCGAAGATTGGCGGCTGCTGGGATAATAGAGGTGGTAGCCCGGAAAGGGTGGGCACCAATCTTCCAGCACTCGGATCAGGCGGCCTTCGATGGCCGCGGCCTCCACCATGTCCTCGGGGAGATAGGCCAGGCCGAAGCCCTGCAGGCAGGCGTCGAGGATCTGCGAGCCGAGGTTGAAGGTCAGTTGGCCTTCCACATGGACGTTCAACTCCTTGCCGTCTTTCTCGAACTCCCAGGTCAGGGTGCCGCCGTGGGTGGGCAGGCGCAGATTGATGCAATTGTGGGTCAGCAGATCCTGCGGCGTCTTCGGCAGCGGACGGTTCGCCAGATAGGCGGGGGCACCGACGATGGCCATGCGCAGATCGGGGCCGATGCGCACGGCGATCATATCCTTCGACACCATCTCGCCATGGCGCACTCCGGCGTCGTAGCGCTGGGCGACGATGTCGGTCAGGCCGTAGTCCATGGTGATCTCGACCTTGATGTCGGGATAATCGGGCAGAAACTTGGCCAGCTTGGGCCAAAGGATGCTTTGGGCTGCATGTTCCGCCGTGGTCAGGCGGATGGTGCCGGCGGGTTTTTCCCGCAACTCGGCCAAGGAGGCCAGGGCTTCGTCGATTTCCTCGAACTTCGGCCCGATGGATTGCATCAGCCGTTCTCCGGCCTGGGTCGGCGAGACGCTGCGGGTCGAGCGGTTCAAAAGCCGGATGCCAAGGCGGCTTTCCAATCCCCGGATGGTGTGGCTTAGGGCTGACTGAGAGACGCCCATCTGGGCAGCGGCCTTAGTGAAGCTGCGTTGGCGGGCGACGGCCAGAAAGGCCAGAAGGTCGTTGATGCTCTCTCGGGCCATTTATGAATCCAGATCATAAGTCCATGCGACTCTTACCATCTAATCGCGGGAAATCCCATCTGCTAGAGTTTCTTCAACAAACGACGCAAAGGACCAGCGGCATGGACATCAAGCGCGTGGGCTCTCAGCCCTCGGCCAAGGGGCCGGATGATTATTTCACCGGCACGGTGCGCATCGATCAACGCTTCGAAGGCACAGCACCGGCCCGCATCGGCGGCGCCTTTGTCACCTTCGAGCCGGGGGCCCGCACCGCTTGGCATAAACATCCCCTGGGCCAGACCCTGATTGTTACCGCCGGCTGTGGCTGGGCTCAGGGCGAGGGTGGTCCGGTTATGGAAATCCGCCCCGGCGACGTCATCTGGTTCGCGCCCGGCGAGCGCCACTGGCACGGGGCTACCGCCAGCACCGCCATGACCCATATCGCCATCGCTGAGTCCCTGGAGGGTAAGGTGGTGGATTGGATGGACAAGGTCAGCGACGACCAATATCAGGCTTCTTGAGCGGAGGATGATGATGCAGAAACGTAAACTCGGCAGCAGCGGCCTGGAAGTTTCGGCCATGGGCCTGGGCTGCATGGGTATGAGCTTTTCCTATGGCCCGCCCAAGGATAAGACCGAGATGGTGGCTTTGATCCATGCTGCCGTCGATCGCGGCGTCACCTTCTTCGACACCGCTGAAGTCTATGGCCCCTTCACCAACGAGGCGTTGGTGGGCGAGGCATTGGAGCCCTATAAGGGCAAGGTGGTGATCGCCACCAAGTTCGGTTTCAGGCTGGACCCCACCGGCAAGGAAAAATGGGCCGGTCTGGACAGTCGGCCCGAGCATATCCGCGAGGTCGTTGAGGCTTCGCTGAAGCGCTTGAGGGTCGAGGCCATCGATCTGCTTTATCAGCATCGCGTCGATCCAGATGTGCCCATCGAGGATGTGGCCGGGGCGGTGAAGGAACTGATCCGGGAGGGCAAGGTCAAGCATTTCGGCCTGTCGGAAGCCGGGGCCGCGACCATCCGCCGCGCCCATGCGGTGCAGCCGGTGACCGCCCTGCAAAGCGAATATTCCGTGTGGTTCCGCCGTCACGAGGCCGAGATTCTGCCGATCGTCGAGGAATTGGGGATCGGCTATGTCGCCTATAGTCCCTTGGGCAGGGGCTTCCTGACCGGCAAGATCGACGAGACCACCCACTTCGCCAAAGACGACTTTCGCAGCAATTTGCCCCGTTTCGCTCCCGAAGCCTTGAAAGCCAATCTGGCCCTGGTGGAACAGCTGAAGGATATGGCCGCCGCCAAACAGGCTACGCCGGCCCAGGTCGCCCTGGCTTGGCTGCTGGCCCAGAAGCCCTGGATCGTGCCGATTCCCGGCACCACCAAACTGTCCCGCCTAGAGGAAAACTTAGGGGCGGCAGCCTTGGTTCTTACGCCGCAAGACCTGCTGGATATCACCCAGGCCGCGTCCCATATCCCGGTGCAAGGCGAGCGTTACCCCGAAGCCCTTGAAGCCATGACCGGCCTTTGACCCTTCAGAAGGACAAGAGCATGCACAGCAAAGCCTATGGCGCCCACGCCAGCGACAAGCCCCTGGAGCCCATGGAGATCGAGCGCCGTGCGCCCGGTCACCATGACGTTCAGATCGAGATCGCCTTTTGCGGCGTCTGTCACTCCGACTTGCATACGGTTCGCTCGGAATGGCCCGGCACCAATTACCCTTGCGTTCCCGGCCACGAGATCGTCGGTCATGTCAGCGCCGTCGGGGCCCATGTCTCCAAGTTTAAGGTGGGTGATATTGTCGGCGTCGGCTGTCTGGTGGACAGTTGCCAGCATTGCGAGCCTTGTGAAGAGGGGCTGGAACAGTTCTGCGACCATGGTTTCACCGGCACCTACAACTTCCCGACCGCGGATGCGCCCGGCTATACCCTTGGCGGCTATTCCCAGCGCATTGTCGTCAGCGACAGGTTCGTCCTGAAGATCAACCATCCCAAGGAGCAACTGGCCGCCGTGGCCCCCTTGCTTTGCGCCGGCATTACCACCTATTCGCCTCTGCGCCACTGGGGCGCTGGGCCGGGCAAGAAGGTGGGCATCGTCGGCATCGGCGGGCTGGGCCATATGGGCATCAAGTTGTCCCACGCCATGGGGGCCCATACGGTGGCCTTCACCACGTCCGAGTCCAAGCGTCAGGACGCCATCAGGCTGGGGGCCGACGAGGTGGTGGTCTCGAAGAACAAAGACGAGATGGCTAAACATCTCAATAGCTTCGACTTCATCCTCGACACCGTGGCAGCCAGCCATAACCTGGATGCCTTCGTCACTCTGCTGAAGCGGGACGGCACCTTATGTCTGGTCGGCGTGCCCGACCATGCCCATCCCGCGCCGGAAGTGATTAATCTGATCTTTGGCCGCCGTTCCGTCGCCGGCTCGCTGATCGGCGGCATCAAGGAAACTCAGGAGATGCTGGATTTCTGCGCCGAGAAGGGCATCGTCTCGGACATCGAAATGATCCCGGCCCAGAAGATCGACGAGGCCTATAATCGCATGCAGAAAAGCGATGTGAAGTACCGCTTCGTCATGGATATCGCTTCGCTCTAGAGCCGTCTTGGCTCTAGAGTTTGCATCAAGCTGCCCGTGCCGGGCCGCTCAAGCGCCGCGCGGGCTTGGAGCGTTTTCCGATCTGATAAAGTCAGTTTGGAAAACGCTTTGATCTAATCCATATCCCTGAACCGGTGGGGTTCATCCTGAGCGATGTCGCGCAGGAAGTCCCAGCCGGCCCGGACGCGGCGCAGGCGGAACAGATCCGCCGGCACCGCGATCCAAAGGGCCAGGGACAGCTTGACCTTATCGGGCAGAACCTTCACCAGCTGGGGCCGGTTTTCGGCGGCGTAAAGGGTCAGCATCCCCAGGCCCAGGCCGTCGCGGATGGCGTCGCTTTGGGCCAGGATGCTGGTGCTGGTGAAACGGCGTTTGGGGTTCGGCGTCAGTTGCTCCAGATAGCGCAAATCTTCGCTCATCAGCTGATCTTGGACGTAATCGACGAAGATATGGCTGGTCAGATCACTGACCTCCGTGATCGGCGGATGGCGGGCCAGATAATCGACCGAGCCATAAAGGTGATAGTCCAAGGGCGTCAGCTTCGAGACCACATAGCGCCCGACCTTGGGTCGGTCCAGGGTCACCAGGATGTCGATTTCCCGCGCTGCCAGACTGGGGAAATGCGGCAGAGGCAATAGCTCCACCTTCAGGGCCGGGTTCTCGGTGCAGAATTTCGCCAGCCTGGGCATGACGGCGCAAATGCCGAAGCCCTCAGGCGTGCCGATGCGCACCGATCCGGTCACCCCGCCGCTTTGCCCGCCCCATTCGGACATGGCCATCAGCATGGCGGCTTCCATGGCCTCGGCATGGGGGACCAGGCCTTCGCCTTCCTTGGTCAACAGATATCCGTCGCGGCGGCGGTTGAACAGCGAACAGGAAAGCTCTTCTTCCAGCCGGGCGATGCGGCGGGCGACGGTCGTATGTTCGACCCCAAGCTTGCGCGCCGTGGCCGAAAGCTTGCCGCATCGGGCCA
>Ga0302187_10002090_pt1 | contig 16673 bp, 12 predicted proteins | sample II_Bog_E1_3_FD_202120 | JGI IMG/M metagenome (GOLD analysis project Ga0302187, IMG submission 202120) | Peat permafrost microbial communities from Stordalen Mire near Abisko, Sweden - II_Bog_E1_3 | ecosystem: Environmental > Terrestrial > Soil > Wetlands > Peat | place: Sweden: Abisko...
CACAGAACCGCCTTCACGAACTCCTCCCTTGGCATTGGAAAGCTGCTCAGCAGCAGGCCGCCGAGGAAATCGCCGCCTGAACCCGACCCACCGCGACAATCTCGCGGCGGCTATCGGATGCGTACCCTTGTGCAAACGCGCGCTGGAGGAAGGGCGCCCTTCCACCGATGATGTCGCGGCTTGCTGGGGTGATTCCCAAGCCGCCAAAGCGCTTGGCATTCGCACTTATCTGTCGACGCCTTTGTGCCTGGAGGATGGCACGCTGTTCGGTACTCTTTGTGGGGCCAGCACTGAAAAGCGGCCGGTCACCGACGAGGGGCGTCAGGTCCTGACCCTGTTCGGTTCGCTGATCCAGCAGCATGTCCAGCGTGAGCATTTGCTCGAACGGTTGCAAGACGTGAACCGGCAGCTTGAATCCTATTCATTTACCGACCCTCTGACCGGACTGCCAAACCGCCGCTTCGTCTTGCAGGAACTGCCGCGCCTGTTTGCCATGGCACAAAGGATGGAACGCGACGTGCTGCTGGTGTTCATCGACCTCGATGGTTTCAAGCAGATCAACGACAGCTACGGCCATGAAGCAGGCGATCGTTTTTTGATCGAGGTCGGCAAACGGCTGTCGACAGGAATGCGTGTCAGCGACTTGCTGGGGCGCATCGGCGGCGATGAATTCGTGCTGGTCGGCCTGGCCGCTTCGTCCGATCAGGATGCGGCGGCAACGGTTCTGGCCATGCGTCGGCGGTTGGCGCCGCTGATCGAGGGGCGTTTCGATCTCGGCCAACGTGTTCTGGACTATCGAGGCGCCAGCTTTGGCATCATCAGTGTCGACCCGCATCATTGCACGCCCGAGCAGGCATTGCAGCAGGCAGATGCTGCAATGTACCAGGACAAGAAGTCACGGCGTTCACTGTATGGCGATGCCGATTGAGGTCGCTGAGCTGAGCCACCCTGGATCGCGCGCCTGGCGCGGCCTTTACCCGGATGCCATAAAGGCCGTATCAGGCGCGATGACGTCAAGCATCGCATCTACCCAAACCATCGACGGCGCCACGCTTGCGCGTGCCGACATGTTGGCCATCATGTCCGCATCGGGCGCCGACGGTGCCCGGCTCGTCGATTGCGATCTGGACGAAGCCGACCTGTCTGATCTCGACCTTGCCCAATGGCGGTTCGAGCGGTGCAGCCTGCGCCGCACCGACATGACCAAGGCCAATCTGGAGCGCACGCAATGGCAGTCCTGCCGCGCGCCCTTCGCCAGCTTTTTCGCCGCAGATCTGACCGAGGCTACGCTGAAGTCCTGTGACTTCAACAATGCCAATCTGCGCCATGCACGCCTGACCAGCGCGCACCTGACCGGCTGCAAGTTGACCGGGGCCGACCTGACCGACGCAGGGATCCTCGACCTGCATTGCGAGGAAGTCCTGCTGGCCGGCGCCAAACTCGCCGGGCTCGGTTTTCGCAAGACACACCTGCGGCGGATCGACTTCGCTCAGGCCGATCTGCGCAAAGCCGATTTCCGCGATGCCATTTTCGAGGGCTGCAGCCTGCGCGATGCGCTGCTGGCCGGCGCGCGCTTTGATAAGGCGGATCTGCGGGGTGCGGATCTGGGGGGATTGCGCCTCGTCGATGCCGGCCTGTTCCGTGGCGCGACCATCTCGCGCGCGCAAGCCGCACAATTGCTGGCCGAGCTTGGCCTGAAGCTCGGCTAGCGCCATGCCGCCGGCCTATCGCCTGAACGCCACTGCCGCGCAGATTGCCGCCGCCCTGCGCGCGGATCCCGCCGGCGACGTCTGGCAAGGCGGCGAGGTCGCGCCGGGCGGCTATGCCCCCGTCATCATCCGGGACAAGGCCATGGGCCGCCACATCGTGCCACGCCTATGGGGCGTCCCGCCGCCGCCGCGTGCCGAGCAGCCGGTGCAATTCGTCCGCAACCTGGAAAGCCCCTTCTGGATCGGCACATTGCGGCACACCCGGTTCAGATGCCTCGTCCCCATGACGCATTTTCGCAAAGGGCGCGACTGGCTCACCAACCCGGCACAACCCTTGATCGCCTGCGCAGGAATCTGGCGCGATTCCGAAATACCCAGCTTTGCCATTCTGACCGCCGGATCCGCTGGCGCCTTGCCGGTGATCTTGCAACCCGAAGATTTCGACATCTGGCTTTGCGCCGATATCAAGATCGCTCGCCGGCTGGTTGAAGGCCCGGCAGACGCGGCGTGACTCCTCGGGCCGCCAAAGCGGACGCCCGCCTCCACATGCTTAGCCTCCCGAAATGGTTCCTTTTCGGCAAGCAGTCAGACCTCTCGCGGCGGCTGCATCCAGCGCGCCGAGATCTCGATCTCGTCGAACAGATGGTGACCAAGCGTGAACAGCGCCGCGCCGCCACACGTGCTCCCCACCGCCAGCGCGGCGAGTCCGACGACCAGTTCGGCATGGTCCGGAACGGCAACCGCCAAGGCCAGCATGATGCGCGCGATAATGCTGGCAACGACCAGTGAAAAGAACCCAGACAAGCGCAGGGCAATATCCGTCCACGACATGTTATCGATGAATGGCATGGTCATCTCCATGGTTATGGCGTTGATGGTGGGGCCGATCGTGCTCGCGAATTGGCCATCTGGCAGACGCTTGGACAAAAACTCCAAGTCCCTATTTTGACGAAAGCAGATCGCGGATGTCATCTGAACCGGATCCGATAACCAAGGCCTTTGACGGTCTCGATCCGGATCCGATCGCCTGCGGCGTACAACTTGCGGCGCAGCCGATGCACCCAGACCTCCACGACATTTGAACCGACCGGCGACCGGCCACCTAAGGCCTCATCCTCGATCTGCGCGCGCGTCACCACGCGGTCCGGGTGGCGGAGGAGCAACGCCATCAGATCGCCTTCGCGCACGGTCAGATCGATCGCCCGATCATCGATCCGCAGGCACCGGGCCACGGCATCGAAGGCCAGCGCAGCCTGTGCCCGCCGCGCGCTTCGCCGCAACAGTGCGCGCAGATGGGCTGCGATCTCGTCGTGCGCGGCGGATTGCGCGAGGTAGTCGTCGGCCCCGGCATCGAGGCCGAAAATCCGCGTCATCACGCTGGCGCCGGGGTCGCAGACGATCACAGGCAACGCGCTCCCGCCCAGACGCAGGCCTTGCACCAGATCGAGTCCGTCGCCGTCGGGTAAGTCCCGCGCAACGATGACTCCATCGACGTCGCCGGCGGCAAGCCGGGCGCGGGCCTGCACCAGTCCCCCCGCAAGATCGCACGCGAAACCTGCCTCGGACAGGCAGAGGGACAGCGCGGCGGCCGCCTCTGGATCGGCAAGAGCAAGCAGAATGCGCATGCGTGTGCTCGGTCATCCACAAGGGAACAGTATGGAAAACGGGCCCGCCCCGTTGCGGCGGCGGCGGGCCAGTTGCAGGATCGGGCAGGGCTCCTGAACCGATCCCCTCGCCACGCCCGCAAGCGGGGCGAATCAGTGACGAACCGCGCCCGTCAGATCTTCAGGCTGAGATCGAGACCTGCGGTGAGCGGCTGGTTGGTGACGATCCGGTTGAACGCGGCGCTCGGAAGCGCTTCCTGGAACAGGCTCTCCAGTTGGGCGCGCTTGTTGAGCACATTGTCGACAAAGGCCTCAACCTTCCACCCCCGCGCCGAACTCACCCCCAGGCGGATGTTGGTCAGGTCATACGACGGCAGCCGGATATATTCGCCGTTGGTGGTATAGCCCGGTTCGAACGCCAGCGAATACCTCGGCCCGACGAACGTGTTGTCAGCCAGCGCATGGAACGTCAGGTCCGCCGAGATCGGATGATCATAGCTGAGCACCGCGTGCGCGTTCCACGGCGCGACATCCGACAGCCGGTCGGCCGGCGGGATCTGCCAGTGGGGTCCCGAGTTGACCCGCGCATGCGTGTAACTTCCCGAGAGTGCCAGGGCGAAACCCGCGCCGAGATCGGCATGACTCTCGACCTCACCACCCCAGATATGCGCGGCAACGCCGTTGATGTTGAGTTGCCAGTCACCCGGCAGCGCTTCAAGCTGGATGTTCTGCCAGTCCTCGTAATATGTTGCCCAGTTAAACGTCACCCGGCGATTGAGCAGACGCAGCTTGCTACCGGCCTCGAAGCTCCACACCGAGTCCTGCTGGTATTGGCTGGGCCATTGGCCACTGGTGTAGTTGTAGGGCGCGAAGACCGCGCTCCAGTAAGGACCGGTCGTGGGATAACGCGCATCGCCACCACCGGGGCGCGATCCACGCGCAACGGTCACATAGGCGAGGACATCGCGATCGGGCTGCCACGACAGATTGAAGCGCGGGTTGAAATCGTTCTTCGACTGATCGATCTGACCGGATTCGGATGGCGTTGCGGCCCCCAGCCCCGATCCCCAACCGCTGATCGTCGATGAAAAGCGGTAGTCGTAGTGGTAATAGCGCAGGCCGAGTTCAAGCTTGAGCTGCGGCGTCAACGCATAAGTGCCGTTGGCATAGGCCGCGTATTGCTTGAGCTTGGTCGGCGAATAAACTTTGAACCAGGTCGTCGTCGTCGCCGGGGCGAACGTGCCGAGGTCCATGTAGGCCTGCGGGTTGAGGGTGGTGCCGTTGAAATTCCACGTCGATCCGAAATCGGCGAAGAACAACCCGGCGATCCAGTTCAACCGGTGCTCGCCGTTCGACGAGATGCGCAGTTCCTGGCTGAACTGATGCGAGGGATCGTTCTCGTTGCCATAGACCTCGCCAGACCCCGATGCCCCATAGTAACCGGGATTGGCCAACCCATAGTTCGAGGCGTAAGTCGCGCCGGTATCCGGGTTGTTGAAGTCTTCGCTGGCGTCCTCGATCTGGATCGAGCGGCGGTTCCACCACGCACTCGTTGCGGCCAGCGTGACCGTGCCCACATCCCATTTGATCGCGTTGCTGAAGATGGCGATCCGGTCGGTGGCGGGCTCGGCGATATCGAATGGCTGATAGTGCGCATCGGTGCCGGGCACGCTGTCATAGGCGCTGATGCCGTCCTGCTTGTTGCGCTGGTACATCACCATGGGAGTGATGCTCAGCCGGTCCGTCGGTTGCCAGAGCAGCGTCGCGCGAAAGCCATAGAGGTGGTCGGAATTTGCATCGGGATAGCGCTTGATCACCGGCGCACCGGCGACATTGCCGCGCACCGCACCGTCGGTGCTGACCAGCGGATAGTCGCCGGCGACGATGCGGTCGATCCAGCCGCTGGTGTCGCTCTGCGTGCCGACCAACCGCAGCGCGAGGCGATCGCTGACCAGAGGCACATTCAGCATGAGGTTCTCCGCATGGTTGAACCCGCCGCCATCGGTGCCCGAGAGCGTCGCCTCGCCGCTGAGCCCAAACCGGTGCGTATCCGGCGTGTTCGAGATCAACCGCACCGTGCCGCCCATCGAACCCGCGCCATAAAGCGTCCCCTGGGGCCCGCGCAGCACCTCGACGCGATTGAGATCGTAGAGCGACGGGTCGATCACCACTTTGCCGTTCTGCGCGCCCGAGGGCGCGGTCAGCGGGATGTCATCGAGGTAGAACCCGACGGTCGGCGAGTTGCCACCGCTCGAGGTCATGCCGCGCAATTCGAGTTCGGTCTGGCCGGGCCCCTCGCTTTTCATCGAAATGCCGGGGGTCGACTGGACCAGACCGGTCAGGTTGGTCACGCCGCGCGACTGGATTTCGGCCTCGCCGACAGCGGTGATCGAGATCGGAGTCGATTGCACCGAGGAGGCCCGGCGCGTGGCGGTCACGACGATGTCGCCGGGCACGTTCGCGGGTGGGGGCGTGGCCGTCCCGTCGGCGGTCGGACTGGCCGCGCTATCGGGCGCAGGCGCGATGGGTTGGGCCAGCGAAAGACTGGCCAACAGGCTGATTGCGGTAATGCTCATGGATGTCCCTCATGCTCCGCGGAACCGGCATGTCCTTGCTGCAGATGCGAAGTGCCGGTCGGGGCGGTGAGCGGGTTACCGCCGGAGGGCGTAATGGGGCTATGTAGAAATCGGACCGTTGGCATAATGTCTTGATAAATTACATGGGATTACAACGGCTCAGATCCCGCTGCGGCGTCGGATGGATTGTTTGATGATCGCATGGGCAACGCCGCTCTGCACGACGCCGGTCCACAGGACGTGGCACTGCAATCGAGGTTTCCCGCTCGCCCAAGCACATTGCTGATGAACCTGTCGGCTCAATCTGGCCTTTGTGCAAACATCTGGTCAGCGATCATATGGTTGGCTGGGCGGGGTTCCGGTTCGGCCGCAATGGCGACCAATCGCGGCGTTATGCTGACGCGTCATAAGCGGGCGCCCGTTTATGCGTAGAGCCTGACATTTTGTACACATGCCCCGGCATGGGTCCGCATGGCCGCCTTGCTACCGCAGCCTTGCGCATTCTGGACACGATGGTGCATCTGGGGTTACAAGGCATCGCCGACTGCATAGCCGGGACCCCCCGAGCCAACGACCTGACCGATGCCATGCGTTCGCCTCACCCCCGGCCGATACGTTTCCGGCACGGGCTGGTCTCAACCCACCACGTGTGGCGCTTCGCCCGGCAACGGATCGTCATCACCGGGACGGCGCGGCGTCACCAACCGCGCCAGGCGGGGGCGAATGCGCTGCTCGAAGGCATCGATGATCTCGTAGAACACCGGCACCAACGTCAGCGACAGCAACGTCGACGTCAGCATCCCGCCGCTGACCGCGATCGCCATCGGCTGGCGTGATTCCGAACCCTCGCCGATGCCCAGCGCGGTCGGCAACATGCCGGCGATCATCGCCATCGAGGTCATCACGATCGGCCGCGTCCGCGCGGTGCAGGCATTGACCAACGCATCGCGCATCGATTGCCCGGCGCGCTGGTCCTCGATGGCGAATTCCACCAGCAGGATCGAGTTCTTGGCGCATAGCCCCATCAGCATCAGCAACCCGATCAACGCCGACATATCGAGCGCAAAGCCAAAGATCTTCAACGCTCCGAACGCCCCCAGCAAGCTGAGCGGCAGCGCCGCCATGATCACCGCCGGCTTGAAGAAATCGCGGAACAGCAGGATCAGCACGGTGATCGTCAGCCCGATACCGGCAATCAAGGCAATGATGAAACCAGCGAACAGATCGCCCAACGCCTGCGCATCGCCCTGATTGGCCTGGTGAACGCCGGCGGGCAAGTGCTGCATGATCGGCAACTTGCGGACATCGCCCAGCGCCGTGCCGATCGTCGCGCCCACCGCCAGATCGGCCTCCACCGAGATCTGCCGCTCGCGGTTATAGCGGATGATCTGGCCCGGCCCGGCCTGCATGCGGATGTCGGCCACACTGGACAGCGGTGTGGTCTGCCCGCTCATCGTCGGTACGCGCAGGCTGGCGATATCATCGAGGCTGACCCGCGCCGCTTCGGGCAGACGCACCCGGATCGGCACGCGCTGCTCGCCCGACGAGTACTTGGCAACCCCGGCGTCGATCTCGCCGATCGTCGCCACGCGCAGCACATCGGCCAGCGTGTGACTGTCGACATTCAGGCGCGCCGCCTCCGCCGGGCGCGGGGTGACGATCAGTTCGGGACTGGGCGCGGGCGGCGCCGGCCGTGGATCGGAAATCGAGGGTACACCGCGCATCTCGCGCAACAGTTCCATCTGCGCGCGTTCCAGCGCCGCGCCATCCTGCCCGGCCAGCACCACGGCCACCGCCGCCTGCCCGAAATTGCCCTGGTTGTAGAACCGCGCTTCCGGGACGGCGTGCAATTGCGGGCCGATCGCCGCCTGGATCTGGGTGGACAGGCGCGCGTGGCCATGTTTGAGCACCACGGTCAGCGTGCCGCTGCGCAAGTCATCACCGCCGCCGAACGTCCCGCTGGTCGAGCCGACTTGCGCCAGGACATGCGCCACATCGGGATCCCGCGCGACGATCTGCTGCGCACGGGTGACGGCGTCGCTCATATCCTCGCGGGTGGCGCCGGGGGCGCCCTGCACCGCGATGTAGATGAAATCGCGGTTGGGCTCGGCCTGGAACCCGATCGGCAGCATCGCCCCCACGCCCAGCGCCGCGATCAGCAGCGCGATACCGATCGCCACCCCCGCCCGGCGGTGCGACAAAGCCCATTCGAGCACCTGAAGCTGCCGCCGGGGCATGCCGTGGCTGGGGCTGACAAAGCTGCGCTCGGTGTGCGGCTTCAGGAAATTGGCGGCCATCAGCGGCGTCAGCAACCGCGCGACGATCAGCGAGCAGATCACCGCCACCGCCACCGTCAGCCCGAATTCCTTGAAGAACTGCCCGGCAATCCCCGGCATCAGCGAGACCGGCGCGAACACCGCGATGATCGTGGCCGTGGTGGCGATCACCGCCAGGCCGATCGCATCCGCCCCCACCAGCGCCGCGCGATAGGGCGATTCCCCGCGTTCGATGCGCTTCTCGATGTTCTCGATCTCGACGATGGCGTCATCGACCAGGATGCCGATCACGAGCGTCAGCGCCAGCAGGGTGATACCGTTGAGACTGAACCCCATCGCCGCCATAAAGATGAACGTCGGGATCAGCGACAAAGGCATCGCCGCCGCCGCGATCGCCGTTGCCCGCCAATCGCGCAGGAACAGGAACACCACGAAGATCGCAAGGATGATCCCCTCGATCAGCACGTGCTCGGTGGCGGCAAAGCTGCGCCGGGTCTGGTCGGCGGTCGACATGATGCGGGTGAAGGTGACGCCGGGATGGTCGCGCTGCATCTGCGCCAGCGCCGCCACCACGCGGTCGTCCACGGCCACGTCGCTGGCGGCCGTGGTCTTGGAGACCTGAACCGCCATCACCGGCCGCCCGTCGAGCCGGGCGAACCCACGCACTTCGCTCTGCCCATCGCCCACCTCGGCGATGTCGGAGAGGCGGACATAGCGGCCCTGCACCGGGATCGTCAGGTTGCGGATGGCGTCGACGTCCGCCGCCGATCCGATCACGCGGATGGTCTGCTCCACCGCGCCGATGGTGGCCCGGCCGCCGGGCTGGTCGTCATTGAACGCGGCGATGGCGGTGTTGACCTGCGCCGCCGTCACATCGAGCGCGGCCATCCGCTGAGGATCGAGAATGACATTGATCTCACGCGTCGCCCCGCCGATGCGGCTGACTTGCGCGACACCGCTTTGCGCCTGCAAGGCGCGCGACACGTCGTTGTCGATGAACCATGCCAGTTGGCTGGCGGACATTGCCGGCGCGTTCACGGCATAGGTCATCACCGGCGCGCTATCCAGATCGACGCGCTGGACAGTGGGCGGATCGATGCCGGCGGGCAGCAGCACGCGCGTGCGCTCGACCGTGGTGCGCACATCGTCGGTGGCGCGCTGCATGTCGCTGCCGAGTTCGAACTCGACCGTGGTGGTCGATGCGCCCAGCGTCACCGTGGAGGTGATCGACTTGATCCCGGACACCCCGGTCAGCGCGTTCTCGACCGGGCGGGTGATCTGGTTTTCCACCTCGCTGGGCGCCGCGCCGTTCTGCGTGACGGTCACGACGACGATCGGGAACGCCACGTTGGGGAACTGCTTGATCGGCATCCGCGTGTAGGCGACGATCCCCGCCAGCGTCAGCACGATGAACAGCAACGACACCGGGATGGGGTTGCGGATCGACCAGGCGGAGACGCGGATGCTCATTGGGTGTCTCCGGCGATCCGCACCGTGTCGCCATCGAGGACAAACGCCGCGCCCTTGACCGCCACGCGGGTGCCGACCGGCGGCCCCTGCAGGATCTCCACCAGCCCGCCGCCACGCTGCCCGGTGCGCACGCGGATACGATGGACACGGTTATCCCCGCCCACCACAGTCACCGAAGCGCCATCGGCATCGAACTGCACCGCGCCCTCGGGCACGGCCACGACCGTCGCCTTGCGCAGGAACCGCGCCTGGGCAAAGCCGCCCTGCCGCAAGTCGGCGCTGACCGGCAGGGCAATGCGCACGGTGACGAGGCCGGTCTGGTTATCCACCCGCTCGCCGATCAGGCGCACGGTGCCGGCATGGCTGGTGCCCGATGCCAGCGTCACCGTGGCCGGATCGCCGATGCGCACGTGCGCGACATCGGCCTCGGACAGTTCTGCATAAAGCTCGATCAGACCGTCGCGGGCGATGCGGAACAACGTGGTGCCGGTGGCCGAGGTGTCACCGGGCCGGGCATCGCGCTCCAGCACAGTGCCGGCGGTCGGCGCGCGTATCACCATGTGCGCCTCACGCACCAGCAGGTCGTTCAACTGCGCGCGCGTCACCGCGACGGTCGCCTGGGCAGAGCGATCGGCCAGCCCGCGGTTCTCGATCGCCTCGTCCGAGAGCACCCCCTGCCCTTTCAGGCCCACCGTGCGCGCCTGTTCCCGATGCGCCTGATCGGCGGCGATCTGCTGTTGCAGCAGCGCTGCGCGCGATTGCTCGATCTGCGAGCGCAGCAGGCTGTCGTCGAGCACGGCCAGCACCTGCCCCTTGCCGACGTGCGCGCCCTCCTCGACAGCGACCCGCGCGACGCGATAGCCCGAGAGATCCGCCGCCACGCCGACTTCCTCACGCGCGACGAAACGCCCCGATGCGGTCAGCCCGCCGGAGATCTCATGCGGCGCAATCCGGGTCACGGTCACGGCCTGCGCTGGCAAATCGTGCTTTTCCGGGGCCTTTGCCCCGCAGGCGGCCAGCAACAAGGCCGCGCCGAGCAACGGCATGGCATGGGCAACGAAACGCATCAGTGTTGTCCTGAACCGGTGGGCGGGGCAATGTTGTCGGCGGATGTCGGCTGCCAACCCCCGCCAAAGGCGCGGATCGCGCCAATCGTATCGGTCAGCAATGCCGCGCGCGCGCCGTTCAGCGCCGAGCGGTCCTGCAACCACGAGCGCTCGACCTGCAACAGGGTGGTGAGATCGGTCAGCCCGACCGCATAACCGCGCCGCGCCGCATCGAAGGCGATCCGGGCGCTGGTCGTCGCGCGATCGAGCTGCCCCACGCGCGCCTGATCGGTGGCGACGTTGGTCAAGGCATTCTCGGCCTCGCCATAGGCGTTCTGCACGGTCTGCTCGTACGTGATCACCGCCTCCTGCCCTTGCGCCTGGCTGATCCGCAGGTTGGCGATCAGTGCCGTGCGATCGAGCACCGGCAGCGCCAGCCCCGCCGCCACCGACCACAGCCCGGTCCCGCCCGCGGCGATCAGCGCCGCCGGGCTGCTCTGGGTGGCCGAGAGCCCGACGTTCGACTGGATCGTGAAGCGCGGAAACAGCGCCAGCCGGTCGATCCGCACTTTCAACGCCGCCGATTGCAGCGCCACTTGCGAGGCCAGCACATCGGGCCGCCGCATCAGCAAAACCCCGGGCGTCTCTGCCGGGACCGAAGGCGGCGGATCGAGCACCGGCGCGATCGCCAGCGTGTCGGTGGAAGCAATCGCATCGCCGGTCAGGATCAGCAACCGGCGCTTGGCAACGGTCAGGTTGGCGGCCAGTTGCGCCACTTGCGCCTCGGCGGCGGCTTCATCGGCGGCCAGTTGCGCGGCATCCTGCGTGGAGGTCAGCCCATGCGCCTCACCCGCCGCGCCCGATCGTGCGAGATCCTGCGCGATCCGCAAGCTGTCTTGCGCATCGAGCAACTGCGTCGCCAGAAACCGCGCCTGGACCAAGTCGGTGGCGACATCGGCGACCAGCGCCAGCCGCGTGCCAGAAAAATCCAGCGTCGCCGAAGCATCCGTCAGGTCAGCCTGCCGCCGGATCTTGGCCAACCGGCCAAATAGATCGATCTCCCACGACGGCGCAAACCCGATCTGCGCGCTGCCATAGCCGGGCTGGGTCAGCCCGGCGCCCCAGGCGCGGCGGGTACCCTGTTCGGTGGCGCTCCCCGAGATGTCACCACTGGGAAAGGTGCCGGCGCGGGTCTGGGCGCGCACCGCACGGGCCTCGGCAATCCGCGCATAGGCCAACCGCGCGGTGGTGCTGCGCGACAACGCGGCGGCGACGAGCGCATCGAGTTGCGCATCGTGAAAAGCGCTCCACCATTGGTCCAGCGACAGCGACGAGGCGGCCGCGCCCGGTGCCTCGAACGCCGCCGGCAAAGCGGTATCGGGGCGATCCAACCGCGCTTCCGGCGCACAGGCGCTCACAACCGACGCCAGCCACAGCGCCAGCACACACCGAGAGGGAAAGGCGGACATGCTGGCCAATGGCGCGGTCTCGATGGCTGGATGGCGAAGGCCCAACGGCTAGCACTGCGACATTAAATATACAACAATGTTTCTTATATTGCCGGTCAACGTGTGGCATGGTGCCGCTCTTGCAGGAGCCCGCCCATGATCGATGACAACGGCGCCCGCCCCGGTCAACGCCGCAAGGGGCGCCCCAATCTGGCCGAGACCGCCGACATCGAACGCGCGATCCGCGCGGCCGCGCTCGATGTGCTGATCGAACATGGCGAGGCGGCAACGCTGAATGCCGTGGCCCAGGCGGCAGGGATTTCGCGCAAATCGCTCTATGCGCGGTATCACAACAAGGCGGATTTGTTCATCGACGTGATCTGCGGGCTGATGGACGAAGCCGATACCATCACGTTTGCGGCCTCCGGACGCTTCGAGCAGGACCTCTACGCGTTTATCCGGCGCATGATCGACATCATCTCCGACGGGCCATCGGTGACAATCCAACGCCTGCTCGAAATCGATCCGGCTTATATCCGCGCACTGCGGCCGCAAATGCGGACTTCCGCAAACCGACTGTTCGAGCAACCTCTGGCAAACCTTCTGCGCGATGCCGCCAATCGCGGCGAGATCGTGTCGGGCGATGCCGACATCACCGCGCGGACGATCGTCAAGCTTGTCTTCGCCGAGACCCACAGCTTCGGCACCGAGCGCGACGCGCCCCGCTCCGACCGTTGGCAAGAGCATTACGCGGCGTTCCTGAGCGACTTCATCTGCAAGGGGCTGTTGCCGCGGCCACCGGCTTGACCGGTCGGTCAGTCGTGTCCCGTGGGCGCGATCACCCCCGACAGACGCAGTACTTCTCGCGCAATGTCATTCCGCCACGAAGCCGATCGCGGCATGGCTATTGTCGCAAAACGGCTTATTGGCGGAATACCCACAGCGGCACAAGCGCGCGGAGGTCAGGCGATCCACCGTACGCCCCGTGCCCGCGCAGATTTCGACCGGCCCCCGGATGTGCAGCGGGCCATTGGCTTCGGGGCGGATATCGAGTTTGCCGCCGCGCACCTCCAGAGGCTCGGAGGGGCGGGTGTTGGGCTCGCCGGTGGCGACGAACGGCAGGTCATGGTGGCTGCTGTCGCAAAACGGCTTCCGCTTCGATGCGCCGCAGCGGCATAGCGTTGCCCGCATCCCGATCGCGGCACCGTTCAGATGCAGGTCTCCGCGCAGGCCCAAAGGCCCGTTTTCGCGCAGTTGGACAAGATTCACGGGTGGCTCCTGCTCGTTTTCGCCACCATCCTTGCGGGTATAGCCGATCGCGCCCGAAGGACACATGTGGGCGATGGTCACCAGTTCCTCCACGGGCGCGGCATCGGGATCGAGCCATGGGCCGGCGACATTCGCCTTGAACACCCCCGGCAGGCCCAGCACGCAATGGCGCGCGTGAATGCAGCGGCTGCCATTGAAATGCAGGGTCAGTTGGCGGCCCTCCGCATGCTCCACGCCGTCTCCGTCGCGCAAGTCGACCGGCGGCGTCGCGGGTGCAGCGATGAACGCGGGCGCGGCCGTGATCGCCGGCGGGCCCGCTGTGGCCAGGCCCTCCTCCATATCCCTGGCGATCTGCCGGATTTTGACGGCTGTGCCGGACAGCGTCGGTACAGCCGTCCCCAACGTCGCGCTGGCGGTGGCAATTTCCTCCATCCGCTCGATCAGGATGCGATCGGTGGCAGGCCCCACCGGCAACGCCGCCGCCGCGCGCAACGTCGCAAAGCTCATGCCGGCGGTGCAGCCAAGGTCGGCGCCCTGGGCCGGCACGGTGGTCAACAGGCTGGCGATCGGGGTGATGGCGTACATCAGGTCGGTCGATGCCTCGGCCAGCACGCGCTGCGCATCGGGACCCCGCGTTTCGGCGAAGACCTGCCTCAGCAGCCGCAGCATGTGGTTATAGGCGGCATTGACCACATCCAGCATCTCGGCGGCGGGCGATGCCGAGATCCAGGTCCGCTGGGCATCGGCGACGCGCTGGCGCATCAATGGGTTGTGCGCCGCCGGCCGAGCGGGCCGGAAATTCGGATTGGCCGCCGACAACTGGCTGTACTCGGCACGGATCGCCAGGAACCGCGCGAAATGCGATGTTTCGCTCGATTGCGGCGCGCCCTCGCCCTGGATCACGATGGCATCGATCGCGGCCAGCGCGGTCTTCAGGCACCGGACGGCGAAAATCCCGGGCAGGCGCGAGATCTCCGGCCGGATCTGGAGCGCGGGATCGCCGGCGAACAACTTGTCCTCGCCCATCTCGGCCGCCAATCGGGTGAGCCCGTCGCCGATCGCCGCATAGAGCTGGCCGACAGTCTCGTAATCCTGCGCATTGGGCATGATGCGCCCGGGCTGTTGATGCCGCTCGTACTGAGCCGGAGGATCGAAACCGGCGCCATCGGGCTCACTATCGCCTTCGGGTCGTTCGAGGAAGATGAAGTGCTGGAGCGTCTCGGCACTGAATGGCGCCAGTTTCACGACAATGCCGGCGGGGTGATAGCCGGGCGGGATCGGAAAGTTCGGCCGACCCAGATGCGGCGTGCCACCGATCGCCGCCATGATATTGGCGGCCATGGTCAGGTGCGCCATTTCCTCGACCGAAACGGCGATGATCTCGCGTCGCCAGCGGCGGGTGGCGGCCAGTTCGGCGGCGCTCAAACCCTCGTCCTCGTGTTGCTTGAGGCTGAAGGCCGCATAGAGATAGCAGCACATGAGATTGTGTTCGATCTCCGCCGCTTCGGCGAGCAGGTCCAACATCTCCTCGCGGCTGCGGATCGGCGTGAACTGAGGGGGGATACTCATACGAAATCCTTGCTCTGGACCACGACCCAAGGGGCAGCGGTGTTGTCGCGCCGTGGATCAATCCGCGTGGTGCGCGAGGAGATGTTCGGCAATCTCGAGAAGGCAGTCGGGATTGGGCGGTTTGACGATGAATGCGGCCATGCCCAGTTCGCGCGCGCGGTCACGCACGGCATCGGTGGGAAAGGCGGTCATCAGCACCACCGGGGCCGTCACCCCGCGCGCCAGCAGCGCCGACTTGAGCGACAGCCCATCCATCCCCGGCATGTGCAGATCGGTGATCAGCAGGTCCATCGTCGCCAGATCGGGCCAGTCCAGCAACGCCTCGGCCGTGGCGAATGGCACGATGGCCAGCCCGGCCGAGCGGAAAAAGCTGCCCAGGCTGGCCAGCACTTCGGCATCATCGTCGACCACACTGATGACGCCTGAACCTGGCACGCGGGCTATCTCCGTCCGTGGCCGAGCGCCACGCTGCGCCCTCAATGCACGCGTCTGCGCGCCGGGCGAATCATATGAAGGTATGGGTCACACACAAGATCCCGCCGGCGCACGGTTACGCCGGCGGGCCGGGCTTCAGAGCGATCCGCGCGCACGCGTGATCTCGTAGAGGAACCACCCGCGCTGCTCGCTCTCGTCGATCCAGACTTCCAGCAGGCTGGTGGTGGCGACATCGTTATGCGCGGAGCACAGTTCGTGCACCCGGCGCATCTCGGCGACCAGTTGCACCGTGTCGCTCTGCAGTTCGGCGAGCATGTCCTGCGGTTCGACGTAGTCGGCATTGTTGTCGAGCAGGCGCTGGCGCCGCGCCACGTCCGAGACCGAGCGGATCGTCATGCCACCCACCTTGCGGGTGCGCTCGGCGATGGGATCGGTCATGGCCAGCAACTGGTTCGCCTGTCCATCAAGCAACAGATGATAGTCCTGGAAGTGCGGCCCGCTGATGTGCCAGTGAAAGTTCTTGGTCTTGAAGTAGAGCGCAAAGACGTCGGCCAACAAGGCGCCCAAACCGGCGCTGATGTCGCGCGAGGCGTCCTGGCCGAGGTCTGTGGGGGTGCGCAAATAGCGCGACTGGTTGGGATGGGTTATGGCGGTCATGACTGATCCTGATGAGAGCGGGTGAACATGCGAACCCGGAACGCGGCGCCTTGATACGAAGGCCGGCCTGGCCGCAGCAATCACACCTAGGTTTGGGTGCGGTGCCTGAGAAGTTGGGTCGCCACCTGTCTGTCACGGTTTTGCCTGATGGATTTCGGCGATGTAGCCGCCGGGGAATGCGACCATGGCGGCGCGGCCGCGCTCCACCGGGAAGGGGGGGACCAGCACTTTGGTGCCGCTCGCCGCCGCGCGGGTCAGCGCCGCGTCGAGATCGGCGACGGCATAACCGGTGGTCTCGCGGCCATAGGGGTAGGGCAGGTGGCCATCGGTCACCAGCACCAGATGGCGGCCGAATTTCGAGACGAGGTGGATGCGACGATAGGTCCGGCCGGGCAACCCGATCTCGGCCCCCGGCGCGGCGGCGTTATCGTCCACCACCCGCGCGTGGGCCCAGCGGGTGAACGCCGCGAGGAACGGCCCCACCCCGTCGGGCGAGACATAGATCCGGTTCTCCGGCAGATCGGCGAAGGCCGCGTAATGCGGCGGCGTGACGTGCCAATAGAGCTGCATGTTGACCCCGCCCGGCCAGCGGATCACCGCATCGCGCCCGATCG
>Ga0302187_10002093_pt1 | contig 16663 bp, 15 predicted proteins | sample II_Bog_E1_3_FD_202120 | JGI IMG/M metagenome (GOLD analysis project Ga0302187, IMG submission 202120) | Peat permafrost microbial communities from Stordalen Mire near Abisko, Sweden - II_Bog_E1_3 | ecosystem: Environmental > Terrestrial > Soil > Wetlands > Peat | place: Sweden: Abisko...
CCACGCCGCGAAAGTCCAGCGGGGCGCCGATGGACAAGCCCCGGACCGACTGGCGGAAATGCAGGATGAAGGTTTCGGAAACTCCATCGGGGGCCTTCATGGCCTGCTGATGATCCGCCGCCAGTGAAAAGCTGCTGCCAACGGCGGCTTGGGTGGCGGCATCGGGGCTGGGGGCCGACTCGAAGGCGATGCCGCCCAACAAAACAGTGGCCAGCGACTGGGTTTGCAGCTTCAGGCCCGAGCTATCCATCCGCAGATCGACGCCGCTGGCATGCCAGAAGCGGCTGTCGGTGGTGACGAAATGGTCATAGGGGGCTTTGACGAAGATGCCCAAGGCGATGTGGCGGCCATCGGGCTCCAGGGCGAAGCTTTCCACATGGCCGACCTCGATGCGACGGAAATAGACGGGAGAGCCCACGTCCAGCGAGCCGATGTCCTCGGCCAACAGCCGGAAGCGCCGGCCAGGAACGTCCGAGGCCACCACCGGAGGAGCCTCAAGGCCGGTGAAGCGGTCGCTGCTTTCGGCGGAACGACCGCCATCGACGCCGATGAAGGGGCCGGACAGCAATGTGCCCAAGCCGGAAATGCCGGTGCCGGCAAAACGCGGGCGCACCACCCAGAACTGGCTGTCGACCACGGCGAAGGGGGCTGCCTCCTTGACCAGATCGATAGAGACATCGACCCTTGATCGATCCTTGCTCAGGCGCACGGCCTTGACGTCGCCGATGTCGACATTCTTGAATTTGACTTTGGTCTTGCCGGGCTCGATGCCTTCGGCCGAGGCGAAGCTGACGGTGATCGTCGGGCCTCTTTGCCACAGGGTCTGCACCACCAGGGACAGGCCGATCACGGCGGCCAGCAGCGGGATCGCCCAAATCATCGACGGACGCCAAGGGTGCGGCGGCTCCACCAAAGGGGCAGGTACTGTGTCGAGGCTTTCGTTCGGCGGGGTGTCAGTCACAATTATCCTCGACGCTATCCCAAATCAGGCGCGGGTCAAAACTTCTGGCGGCCAGAATGGTCAGAACCACCACGGACCCGAACGCGGCAGCGCCCGGACCGGCCTCGATGACGGCTACGCCCTGAAAGTGAACCAGTCCCACCATCAAAGCCACCACGAAAACATCAAGCATGGACCAGCGGCCAATAACTTCGACGATGCGGAACAGGACGGTGCGTTGGTGACGGTGATTGGGCGAGCCATGATGTACCGTCCAGGCCAGGGTGCTTAAAACCCCCAGCTTCAGCAGCGGCACCATGATGCTGACCACGAAAATCAGCGCCGCCAGTGCCTGTGACCCTGAGGTCCAGAAATAGATGATGCCGCTGAGGATAGTGTCTTTTTTCGACGAAAACAGCGTCGATGTCTCCATCACCGGCAGTAGATTGGCTGGGATATAGAGAATGGCGGCGGCGATCAGATAGGCGTAAACCCGCGACAGGCTGTTGGCCTTGCGCTGCTCCATTTTTCCATGGCAATGGGGACAGCGGGCGGTTCCTGCCGGTTCAATATGGCGGCAATGGGGGCAGGCGACCAGTCCGGCTTGTCTGGTGGTCAGCATGGCGAATCATCCCACAGGGTACGGGGATCGAAGGACAGGATCACCGCCAGCAGCACGGTCAGGACGGCAAAGGCCCAAAGTGCTACGCCCGGCAGCACATGGGCCATATGGGACAATTTGACCAAGGCTACCAGCAGACCCAGCATGAAGACCTCGATCATGCTCCAGGGCCGTAAAGCCAGCACGAAACGCCAGAGCCGCGCCGGCCGTCCGCGCCGCACCAGCAGCAGCAGGGCCAGCATGGACAGCAGATCCACCAGGGGAAAGAGCAAGGTGGTGGCGAAGACCAGGGTGGCCACCAGCATGCGCCCATTATTCCACAGGGCCAGGATGCTGCCGAACAGGGTGGCGCTGTTGCTTTGCCCCTGAACCTGCAGGCCAATGATGGGGAAGCCGTTGGCGATCAGAAAAGTGATCAGGGCGGCGATCACCAGCGGCAGCATTTGCTTGGGGCTCAAGCCCGGGTGACGATAAAGCACGGCCCCACAGCGATTGCAGAGGGCTTTTTCTCCCGCGACAAGCCGCTTGCGACGATGCAAGGCGTCGCAGTCCGGGCAGGCGATCAGGTCTTTGAGAGGAGGAGGGGCCATGCCCTAGTATATTTTCATCCCCTCCCTCTGTGTGATTAAATTATGGCTGCCCCCAACCTCCTCCGGCAGCGGCATAAATCGCCACCAGATCGCTGCGCAGGCTGGCGTCCGAGGAAGCCTGGGCCGCTTCCGCCTCCAGCAGGTTGCGCTGAGACACCAGCAGGTCGAGCAGGCCGGTGTAGCCGCTGGCATATTGCTGTTGAGCCAAATCCACGGCCCGGCGGTTTTGCGCAACGCCGGTGGTCAAAGAGACATTGCGCCCCGCTTCATGGCCATAGCCGGACAGGGCGTTCTCCATGTTCTCCAATGCTTCCAAGACCGTCTGCTGATAAGCCAGGAAGGCTTGCTTCTGCTGGGCGTCGGCGGCGTCGATCTGGGATTCGATACGGCCGAAGTTCAACACCGGCTGCACCAGCCCGACGCCGATCCCCCAAGGAGTGGAGGAAAAGGGCGTAGCACTTTGGGCTCCGAATAGGGCGGTCAGAGAGATATCGGGAAACAGCTCGGCGCTGGCGGCATCCTTGGCCGACAGGCTGGCGGCATAGCGGCGCTCGGCGGCCCGCACATCCGGGCGGCTGGCCAGAACCTTGGCCGGAGCTGCCACCAGAACCTGGGGATCAAGGGGCTTCAGTTCTCCGCCCTGCTCCAGCAAGGCGTCACGGCTGCCGGGCGGATGGCCCAGCAGGACGTTGAGCCGGTTCAGGGACACATCCCGGGCGGTCTGCCAGGTGGGCAGCAAGGCCTCGGTAGCCGAGACCTGTGCTCCCGCCCGTTGGACATCGAAGTCGCTGGCCATGGCCCCTTGCTGCTGGACCTTGATCAGATCGAGGGTCCGCTTCTGGGTTTCCAGATTCTGACGGGTCAGCTCGATCTGGCGCTGGGCGTTGCGCAGGTCGAAATAGCTGCGGGCGATATCCGCCAGCAGACCGACGCGCACGCCCTGGCTGGTGGCCTCCTCGGACTGCAGCAGGGCTTTGGTCTCGGCGGTGCGGGCCTGATTGCGGCCAAAGAGATCAAGCTCCCAACTGGCCTGCAGATCGGCCTGGGAGATGTTCACTGGCTTGTTGTTGGTGGCATAGCCCTGGTTGCCGCGCTGGCTGCTGGCCGTCACGCTGATGTCGGGCAACAGGCTGGCCTGAGTGACGCCATGCTGAGCGCGGGCCTCTTCCACACGGGCCTTGGCAATTTGCAAGGTCTTGTTGTTGTCCATGGCCTCGGTGATCAGGGCGTCAAGAGTCGGGTCACGGAAATGATGCCACCATGCCTGCTCGACCTCTAGGGCCGGAGCAGAAGCCAAGGGGGCGTTCAGATCGGCAGACTTCGTCTCGGACCCGGTCAGACGGCTCCACAGGGACGGGGTTTCAATCCCCGACTCCTGGTGATCCACCGGGCTGGTGCAGCCCGACAGCAAGACGGCGGCCAGCAGCATCGCCAGGTGGGATTTCGTCAGATCAGACATGGTGATGCACCTTTTCGGTCTTGGTGATGCGCTTTTCCAGCGTGCGCATGAGGACGTAGAACACCGGGGTCAGGAACAATCCGAAGAAGGTCACCCCCAGCATTCCGAAGAAGACGGCGACGCCCATGGCGTGACGCATTTCAGCGCCCGGGCCCGAGGACAGCACCAGCGGCACCACGCCCATGATGAAGGCGAAGGAGGTCATCAGGATTGGCCGCAACCGCAGATGCGCCGCCTCGATGGCCGCTGGAACCGTGGCCATGCCGTCGATTTCCAGCTCGCGGGCGAATTCGACGATCAGAATGGCGTTCTTGCAGGCCAAACCGATCAGCACGAACAGGCCGATCTGGGTGAACATATTGTTGTCGCCCCCCGTCAGCCAGACGCCGGTGATGGCCGACAGCAGGCACATGGGCACGATCAGGATGATGGCGGCGGGCAGGAACAGGCTTTCGTACTGAGCCGCCAGCACCAGGAAGACCAGCAGCACGCAGACCGGGAAGACCAGCATGGCCGTATTGCCGGTCAGGATCTGTTGATAGGTCAACTCGGTCCATTCGAAGCCCATGCCCTTGGGCAGGGTCTCGGTCAGGATGCGGGTCATGGCCATCTGGGCCTGTCCGGTGGAGAAGCCGGGTGCCGGACCGCCGTTGATATCGGCGGAACGGAAGGCGTTGTAGCGCATGGCGTTATCGGGGCCGGTGGTTTCCGAGACTTGCAGAACCGAGCCAAGGGGGACCATCCGACCTTCGTAATTGCGGGTTTGCAGCTTCAAAATATCGTCGGGCTTCGAGCGGAACTGGCGGTCGGCCTGGGCGATGACCTGATAGGTGCGTCCGAATCTGTTGAAGTCGTTGATGTAATAAGACCCCAGATAGATCTGCATGGTGTCGAAGACGTCTTGGACATCGACGCCAAGCTGGGCGGCCTTGGTCCGATCCAGATCGGCATAAAGCTGGGGCGTGCTGATCTTATAGCTGGAGAAGACGCGGGACAGTTCCGGGGCCTTCATGGCCTTGGCCTGGATCGCCTTGACGGTGGCGTCGAGGGCTTCATAACCTTGGTCGGTACGGTCCTCCACCTGCAGCTTGAAGCCGCCGATGGTGCCCAAGCCTTGAACCGGCGGCGGCGGGAAGATGGCGATGAAGGCATCTTGAACCGCCGCATATTTCTGTTGCAGCCGCTGGGAAATGGCGAAGCCGGACAGATCGGCGGATTTCCGTTCCTCGAAGGGCTTCAGGGTGACGAAGACGATGCCGGCCGAGGGGCTGTTGATGAAGCCGTTGATGGACAGGCCAGGGAAGGCCACGGCGCTTTCGACGCCCGGTTCCTTCAGGGCGATGTCCGACATGGCGCGGATCACCGCCTCGGTTCGGTCCAGGGTGGCGCCGTCGGGCAGTTGGGCGAAGCTGACCAGATACTGCTTATCCTGGGTCGGCACGAAGCCCGGCGGCACCTGTTGGAAACCCACATAGGTCGCTCCCAGCAGCAGAGCGTAGACTACCAGGGCCAGGGACTTGCGGCCCAAAATGCCGGTAACGCCGCGGCCATAGCCTTGCGAACTGCTGTGGAAGGCCCGGTTGAAGCCCTTGAAGAAGCGGCCCAGAACCCGCTCCATACCTCTCGTTAGCCAATCTTTCGGCTGGTCATGGCCGCGCAGCAGGATGGCCGACAGGGCCGGGGACAGGGTCAGGGAGTTGAAAGCCGAAATGACCGTGGAAAAGGCGATGGTCAGGGCGAACTGGCGATAGAACTGCCCGGTCAGGCCGCTGATGAAGGCGATGGGCACGAAAACGGCGCACAAGACCAGGGCGATGGCGATGATCGGCCCGGTTACCTCGCGCATGGCTTTAAGGGTGGCATCGCGGGGCGAAAGGCCGTTCTCGATATTGCGCTCGACGTTTTCCACCACGACGATGGCGTCATCGACGACGATGCCGATGGCCAGGACCAGTCCGAACAGCGACAGGGCATTGATGGAAAAGCCGAAAATATACATGGCGCCGAAGGTGCCGATGATCGAGATCGGGACCGCCAGCAAAGGAATGATCGAGGCCCGCCAGGTTTGCAGGAACAGGATCACCACGATGACCACCAGGGCCACCGCCTCCAGCAGAGTATGGACCACCGCCTCGATGGAGCCGCGCACGAAGACGGTGGGATCATAGACGATGCTGTAATCCAGGCCTTCGGGGAAATTCTTCTTCAGCTCGGCCATGGTGGCGCGGACCTGATTGGAGATTTCGATGGCGTTGGAGCCGGGGGCCTGGAACACCGGAATGGCCACCGCCGGCTTGTTGTCGAGCAGGGATCGCAGGCCATATTGGGCGGCATCCACCTCGATGCGGGCCACATCTTTCAGGCGGGTCACCACGCCGCCGTCGCGCTTGATGACGATCTCGGAGAATTGATCGGAGTCGGTCAGGCGGCCTTGGGCGTTGATGGGCAATTGCAACTCGACGCTGTCGCCATAGGGCGGTCCGCCGATGACGCCGGCCGAGACCTGAACGTTCTGGCGGCGAATGGAGGCGACCACCTCGTCAGCGGTCATGCCGCGCTCGGCCACCTTTTGCGGATCGAGCCAGATGCGCATGGCGTAATCGCCCGAACCGAACATATCGACACTGCCGATGCCCGGAATCTTCGCCAGCTGATCCTTGACGTTCAGCAGGGCGTAATTGCGCAGGTACAGCATGTCATAGCGTTCGTTGGGCGAGGTCAGATGCACCACCATGGTTAGATCCGGCGAGCTTTTGACCGTGGTCACGCCCAACTGGCGGGTAACCTCGGGCAGGCGCGGCAGGGCCTGATTGACCCGGTTCTGCACCAGCTGAGTGGCCAGATCGGCATCGGTCCCCAACTTGAAGGTGACGGTCAGGGTTAAGGTGCCGTCGCTGGCGGCCTGGGAGAACATGTAGAGCATGCTCTCGACGCCGTTGATCTGTTCCTCCAAGGGCGTGGCCACGGTTTGGGCTATCACCTTGGGGTTGGCGCCGGGGAACTGGGCCTTGACGATCACCGACGGCGGCACGACCTCGGGATATTCCGAGATCGGCAGCAGGAACATGGAAATCAGCCCCACCAGCAGAATGACGGTCGAGATCACGCCGGCGAAAATCGGGCGATCGATAAAGAATTTGGACAGATTCATGGCGTGGTCTTCCGCAATTCGCGTAAAAACGGGGGGTTAGTTGGCCGCTAAATTAGGCTTAGGCGTATTCAGCGCGGCTTCCTTGACAGAGACGGTGACGTTGGGCCGCAGATGCTGCAGGCCATCGACGATCACCCGATCCCCGGCGTTGAGGCCGTTCAGGACGATCCGTTGGTCATCGACCTGGGCACCCAAAGCAACCTCGCGGTAGGCCACCTTGCCGTCGTCGCCGACCACATAGACGAAGCGTTTGCTCTGGTCGTTGCCGATGGCCCGGTCCTGGACCAGCAGGGCGGAAACGGCGGTGCCGCTGGCGACCTTGACCGAGACGAACATCCCCGGCATCAAAGCCCCGTCCTTGTTGTCAAAGCGGGCCCGCGCCCGGATGGTGCCCGACGCGGTGTCGATACGGTTGTCGAAGCTTTCGATGGTGCCGGAATAGGGATGAGCCTCGTCGCCCTGGACCGAGACCTGAACCGGAATGTGACGCTCCTCGTCGCGGCTGGCGGCCTTGACGCGGATGCTCTTCATATAGGTCTGCTCGTCCACTTCGAAGTCGGCATAGATGCCGTTATCGGAGACGATCGAGGTCAGCAAAGGCGCTCCATTACCGGCCTGGACCAGATTGCCCAGGGTGATTTCGGCCCGGCTGATCCGCCCCGAAATCGGGGCCTTCACATAGGCGTGATCCAGATTGATCTTGGCCTGCTTCAGCTCGGCCTCGGCCACCAGGATCGATGCCGCCGCCACTTTGTCGGCATTGACCCGCTCGTCGTAAAGCCGCTGGGCGATGGCCTGGTTTTTCACCAGATTGGCCGCCCGCTCCAGCTCGGTCTGGGCGAAGGTGGCATTGGTTCTGGCCGACGCCAGATTAGCCTCGGCCCGGGCCGCCGCCGCTTCATAGGGTGCTGGGTCGATGACGAACAAGACATCGCCAGCCTTGACGGTCTGACCATCGGTGATGCGCACCGCAGTGATGCGGCCGCTGACCTCGGGGCGGATTTCAGCAAAATCCACCGCCCGCATGCGGCCCGAGAAGGCGGACCAGACCTGCACATTGCGCGGGCTCATGGTCTGCACCATCACCGGAACCGCAGGGGCCGGAGCCGCCGCCGCCGGGGTTTCGGCCTGTGCCTGGGTGCCGCCGTGCAGGGTCACGCCAGCACCGACGATGGCCAAAAGAGCGACCGATCCAAGAAGAACGGCGCGCTTTCGGATGATCTGATGAAACTTGCTCATAGCACTCTCCTCGGAAAGATTTCGGCTAAAGATTTTGGCTTCTGGGAGGGGCATGCCCCGCCACATATAGTTGACCAGTCGGTCTATTCAAGGGGCTAAAAAAAACGCCTCCCGGCGGTCTCAGAAAGCAATGCTCCCTGCTTGTCCAATATGTACTCAGTATCTTGATGCTTCAGGCGACTTTCGCCGATGACCCTTCGATCCCCAGCAGCAACAGCAATCCTGGTTTCAGGTCGCGTTTCAGCGCGGATAGGTCGTTCTGGATGCGGGCGACCATCATTTGACCCAAGGCATAGGTGTAAACTTCCTGGGCCTTGATCTTGACGTCGGTCGTGTTCGGCAACAGCCCTTCGGCGACCATATCGCGCAGGGCATTTTCGTAATAACGCTCGTGCCGATGGGCGATGTCCTCGAACTTGGTGCGGATGCCGGCCTCCTGGCTAGCCATCTCCGAGCCCAAGGAGGCGCAGGGACAGCCGCAAACTTGGCCGTATTTCTGAGCCGCCTCGATCTGCTTGGTCAGAATGAAATCCGCCATGCGCTCGAAACGTTGCACGGGCGGCGTATCAGCCGAGAAGATGCCGTCATAAAGCGGCTTCATCTCGGCAAAGGATTCTTCCATGGCGGCGATCGCCAGATCCACCTTGGAGGGGAAGAAGTGGTAAAAGCTACCCTTCTTGACGCCAGCGGCCTTGCAGATATCATCGACGCTGACCGACCCGTAGCTGTGGGTCCAGATCAGTTCAAGAGCTGTATCGATCAAATTCTGCTTGGTATTGAGCGGTGGCCGTCCCATGAGGGACCTCCTTGAGTGATCATTTCAAGAAGCTTACAGGGTATTTGACTGATTAGTCAAGTGGCGGGCGAGCCAGCGCTTGAACTCCCGGTCGGCTTTGATGGCCAATTCCCGGCGAAGGGCGTCGCCATGCTCCAGGGGGCCCTCGCTATGGATCATATGCCAGGGGCCGCGGCCACGGGTGAATTTCGCCCCGGTGCCGGCGTTATGCTTGGTCAGACGGGCCGAGATGTCCTTGGCGATGCCGGTATAGGTGATCCCCTGGGCGTTCAGCAGGACATAGACGAACCATTCCATCAGAGCCGGCGCAAGGCCTGATCCAGGTCGGCGAAAAGGTCGCTGCCGGCCTCTAGCCCCACCGAGAGCCGCAAAAGATTGTCGGGGACCGGAGAGGTTGGGCCTTCGATGCTGGCCCGGTGCTCGATCAGACTTTCCACTCCGCCCAGCGAGGTAGCGCGTTTCCAAAGCTTGACATTGGCCGCCACGGCAATGGCGGCGTCTCGCCCACCTTTGACGCGCACCGACAGCATGCCGCCGAAGCCGCCGCTCATCTGCCGCTTGGCCAAATCATGGCTGGGGAAGGAGGGCAGGCCGGGATAAAGAACCGCCTCCACCTGGGGATGGGCTTCCAACTGCTGGGCCAAGGCCAGGGCGCTGGCCGACTGCCAGAGCACGCGGGGAAACAGGGTGCGCAGGCCCCGCTGCAGCAGCCAGGCCTCGAAGGGACCGATGACGCCGCCGTTCAGGGACAGGACCGACTTGATGCGGGCCCAGAAGTCATCCTCGACGGCGGTGGTCAGGGTGCCGGCGACCACGTCGGAATGGCCGTTCAGATATTTGGTGGCCGAATGCATGACGATGTCGGCCCCCAGGCTTAAGGGGCGGGTCAGGACCGGGGTGGCGATGGTGGAATCCACTGCCAGCCGGGCTCCGGCCTTATGGGCCAGCTCGGCGATGGCGGCAATGTCGCTGACCGACCAAAGGGGATTGGCCGGACTTTCCAGCCAGACCAGCTTGGTCTCGCCAGCCTTCAGGGCAGCCTTTACGGCAGTCAGATCGCTGGTGTCCACCAGTTCGATGCGCAGGCCCCAGCGGGTCGCGAAATTGAGCAGCCAGCTGCGTAGGGCCCAATACATCACCTTGGGCACCACCACATGGTTGCCGGGCTCCAGGGCCTGGAAAACGGCGGTGGCGGCGGCCATGCCAGAGGCGAACAGCAACGTCTTGGCCCCGCCCTCCAGCGCCGTCAGAGTATCGGCGGCGGCGTCATAGGTGGGATTGTCGGTGCGGGAATAACAACGCCCCTTGGAGTAGCCAAGATCAGCATCCCGCTCGAAGGTGGTCGAGGGATAGATCAGCGGAATGATGGCTCCGGTGGTTGCGTCGATATGCCCCAAGGCTTGGGCGGCCAGGGTTTCAGGCTGTGTCATTTAGATCCCGCTCTTGCCGATTTGGCGCTTGTTCAACTTGCGGGCCAGGGTGTCGCCCAGGCTTTGGAAGCCCTGAACCAGAACGATCAGAACCACCACCACCACCAGCATAACCTCGGGCTGGAAGCGCTGATAGCCGTATCGGATGCCAAGGTCTCCCAACCCGCCGCCGCCGACGGCTCCGGCCATGGCGGAATAGCTGATCAGGCTGACCACGGTGATGGTCACCCCGGCGATGATGCCGGGCCAGGCTTCGGGCACCAGCACCTTCAAGATGATCTGGCGCGGCGAAGCCCCCATGGCCTGAGCCGCCTCGACCAATCCGGGGTCGACTTCCCGCAGAGAAGATTCCGCCAGACGGGCGACGAAGGGAATGGCGGCGATGGTCAAAGGCACGATGGCCGCTGCTGTGCCGATGGAGGTGCCGACGATCAGCCGGGTAAAGGGAATGATTGCCACCAGCAGGATGATGAAGGGCGTCGAACGGGCGGCATTGACAATGATGCCCACCACCCGGTTGAGGCGGGGTTGTTCCAGAATATGGCCGCGCCCGCTCACCACCAGCAGCACGCCCAGGGGAATGCCCAGAAGCGCCGAAAGAACCGAGGAGATGCCGACCATGATCAGCGTCTCCCAAAGGGCGTCAAGCAACAGCCCGATCATGATCGGCGACATGGCCGAGAACCTCCACTCGAAGATTGTTGCTGCGGATATGGTCGATGGCGGCTTGGAGATCCGCTCCCTTGCCGATGGCCTCGACCACGATATTGCCGTAGGGCGAGCCCTGGATGTAATCCACATGGGCCAGCAGGATGTTCAGCGTCACGGCAAAGCGCCGGACCACCTCGGAGATCACCGGGCTGTTGGCGTTGGGGCCGGTGAAGACGATGCGCAGCACCGGGTTGCCTTGGGTGGGTCCGGTCTGGCGGATACGCTCCTTCAGGGTTCCCGGCAACTCGCGGTCCACCAGATCGCGGACGAAGCTGCGGGTGATCTCGGCCTTGGGCGCGGTGAAGACGTCGAAGACCGGGCCTTCCTCCACCACCTTGCCGGCGTCAAGAACGGCGACCCGATGGCAGATTTCCTTGATCACCGGCATTTCGTGGGTGATCAGGATGATGGTCAGGCCCAGCTTGCGGTTGATGTCTTGTAAAAGTGCCAGGATGGATTTCGAGGTCTCGGGGTCTAGGGCCGAGGTGGCCTCGTCGCAAAGCAACACCGACGGCTTCGAGGCCAGGGCGCGGGCGATGCCGACCCTTTGCTTCTGACCGCCCGACAGCTGCGAGGGGTAATTGTCGCGCTTGTCCGACAGGCCCACCAGCTCCAGCAAAGGTTCCACGGTCTTGGCGATCTCGGCTCGGGTCTGGCCGGTCAGTTCCAGGGGGAAGGCCACATTGTCAAAGACGGTGCGCGACGATAGCAGATTGAAATGCTGAAAGATCATACCGATGCCGCGCCGGGCCTGGCGAAGCTCGGCCTCATTCAGGGCGGTGATTTCGCGGCCATCGACGAACACTTTGCCCGAGGTTGGGCGCTCCAGCAGGTTGATGCAGCGCACCAGCGTGCTCTTGCCGGCCCCGGACCGGCCGATAATGCCGAAAATTTCGCCCTGGCGGATGTTTAGATTGACGCCGGAAAGGACGTCGCCGCCGCCTGGGAATCGCTTGGTAAGCTCTTGTACGTCAATCATCTGCAGCCTGTGGATAGCCTGGTTGACTAGGATATTAGTCGGGCTGGATAAATTTATCAATTTTAATATGTTGATAAGTTGATAATAACATATTTTTATGTGCATATTGTTGACATAGAAAACTTACTTGATAGATAAATGTCTCAGGCGGGTTTGGCCGTGACAGCTGGGCCCCGAGATATTTTTGGAGGCAGGGACTATGAAAAGCTTCATCAAGCTTGCAGCGGTGGGCATGTTGTTGGCCCAGGGGGCATTTGGCGCCGCCCAGGCGGAGACCATCAAGATCGGCGTCGAGAACGGTCCCCATGCCGAAATCGCCGAATTGGTCAAAAAGCAGGTGGCCAAGGATGGCATCGATCTGCAGATTTTTGAGCTTTCCGACTACACCCGCCCCAATCCGGCGGTGAACGACGGCGATCTGGACGCCAACGCCTTCCAGCATCGGCCTTATCTGGAGCAGCAGATCAAGGATCGCGGCTATAAGCTGACCCCGGTGGCGAATATCGTGGTCTTCCCCATCGGGGTCTATTCCGCGAAGCTCAAGAGCCTGGATGCTCTTCCCGACGGCGCCAAGATCGCCATTCCTAACGATCCCTCCAACGGCGGGCGTTCGCTGCTGCTGCTGCAGAGCAAGGGCCTGATCAAGCTGAAGGACGGCGTCGGCATCACGCCCAGCGTGGCGGATATTGTCGGCAACCCGAAGAAGATCAAGATCGTCGAAGTGGATGCCGCCCAGGTTCCCCATTATCTGCCTGACGTCGATGCGGCGGTGATCAACACCAACTATGCCATCCAGGCCAAGCTGGACCCGGCCAAGGACGCCATCGCCCGCGAGGCCGCCGACAGCCCCTATGTGAACCTGTTGGTGGTGCGTACCGCCGATGTGGGCAAGCCCTGGGTCAAGACCCTGGTGACGGCCTATAACTCGGCCGAGGTGAAGGACTATGTCCTGAAGAAATATCCCGGGATCGTCGTTCCTGGTTTCTAAGGCGATCATCTGACGGAAAAGGCCTGCAACGGAAACGCTGCGGGCCTTTTTTCATGCCGATCGGGCATCCAGCAGAGCCTGGGCAATTTCGGCGAAGCCGTATCCGCCGGGGGATGGGGTGATCCAGGTCGGGCCATGGCTCATCTGCGGCAGAAAGTCGGTGACGGTGGCGACCCCGACGCTGTTGGGCAATGCCTTGAACATGGGTTCGTCGTTGATGGAATCGCCGGAATAGATCAGCCTCTGGCCTTCGACATCGATGTCCAGGCCGAAGCGTTCGGCCAGCAGGCGGCGGGACATCTCCAGCTTGGTATAAGCCCCGAACCAGGCCAGAACCCAAAGATTATTGACCGTGGTGGAGCAGCCGAAGTCTTTCAGCAGGCGCAGCAGGTCGCCCCTATCCGCCGGAGCGTTGAAGGCAAGGCTGGTCAGTCGGAAGGGTTGATCGGCGGCGATGCTCAGATGGGGGAGAGCGGTCAGAGTGGCTTGGCGGACCTCCTCCAACCGGCGGCGGCTCTCGGCCAGATTTTCGGGGCCGTGCCAGGGGACGATATCGGGAACCTGTCCGCCTTTGGGAATGTGGAAATAGAGGCCGCCGTTTTCAGCGATCACAGCCTCCACCGGCCACATGCGCACCATCTGATCGCACCATCCGGCGGGGGCGGCGGTGACGGGGATGACTTTGATCCCGGCCTTTTGCAGGCGGCTCATGGCGCTGAATGTTTCGGGCGGCAGGCGGCCCCGATGGGTCAGGGTGTCGTCCACATCGGTCAGGACATAATCAATAGCGCGCAGCCGTTCCGCCGAGGCTTCGTTCAGGGGTGCAGGTTTTTTAGAGGCTAGCATGTGAAATATTTCATTGAAATTAAAGCCTTTTGCAAGGCGTTTGTGCAATCCATCATATGAGCCATGCGCAATGACATGGATATTATGTGAATATAAATTGACCTATTCCACCAATTTAATGGATATTGTTCCCCGCTTGTCGATGCCCTGGCCAGTTCCGGCTGGGGCGATAGGGGAGGGACATCGGGTTCCATGTCGCAATCAAAGCTGATTTCCCTGGCCGAGGCGGTGCGCCGCTATAGCTGGGACGGGATGCAATATGCCAGTGGGGCCGCTCTTCCGGTGGGCTCCGACGCCATTATTTTCGGGCGCGAGTTGTTGCGTCAGGGGCGGCGCAATCTGCACGCCATCTTCCATTGCAACAGCCAGCAGCTGAACCTTCTGGCCGGGGCCGGGGCGGTGACCAAGGCCGAATGCGGCTTCTCGGCGCTGGAGGTCTTCGGTTTCGCCAACGGCCTGCGCCGCGCCGTGGAAAGCGGTCAGTTGGCCCTGGAGGATTACTCCAATCTAGCCATGCCGCTGCGTCTGTTGGGCGGGGCTTTGAATTGGCCCTTCGTGCCGGCCACCGTGAACATCGGCTCGGACATCCAGCACCGCTCGGCTTTCTCTCCCGACGAATATCCAGCCAAGTCGAAGATTCCCACCGTCACCGATCCCTTCACCGGGCGACAGATTGGCGCTTTCAGCGTCTTGCAGCCGGATGTGGCCGCCATCCATGTGACCCTGGCCGATGTTTCGGGTAATTCCATCATCCTGGGCACCGAATGGAGCCGGGTCGAGCTGTCGCGGGCCGCCAAGAAGGTGGTGATCATCGCTGACGCCATCGTCGATCAGGCTTGTATCCGCCAGTTCCCCAATTTGGTGCGCATCCCCGACATCATCGTCGAGGCGGTGGTCCATTGGCCTCTGGGCGCTTGGCCGCAAAGCTCTCCCGGCATGTACGACGTGGACGAGGAGCATATGAAATTCATGAACAAGGCCCTCTCCACCGAGCAGGGCACCGCCGACTACATCCGCGATTTCGTCAGCAGCTATAGCGATGTCGATAGCTATCTGGAGGTCATCGGCCGAGACAAGGTGGCGAAGCTGCAAGACAGCACCACCAGCTTCCTGCTCGATCCTTACCGGCAGTGGATCTTGACGCCTGCTCAGGTGGCGGAGGTGACGCCATGAGCGATTTTACCCGCCAGGAAATGATGGCCATCGCTACGGGGCGCGAAATCCGTGACGGCGAGCTGGCTATCTTCGGTGTCGGCCTGTCCATGCTGGCCGGCTATTTCGCCCAGGAAAACCATGCCCCCAACCTGCGGACCATGACCGAGGGCGGCGTCTATGGCGCGACCCCGGTGGGCGGTCTGCCTTGGGGCATTGAGTGCAATCGCATCTCGTCCAACGCCACCAGCTTTTCCTCGGCCCTGGATGCCTTGGGCTTCCTGGTGGCTTCGGGGCGTTGCGATGTCGGGGTCATTGGTGCGGCTCAGGTTGATAAATTCGGCAACGTCAATACCACCGGCATCTGGGACGGCGAGATCGGCCCCAGCTTCCGTCCCCCCAAGACCCGTCTGCCGGGAGCCGGCGGAGCCAACGATATCGCCTGCGGAGCCAAGCGCTTCATCATCATGGTGACCCACGAGCCCAAACGCTTTGCCGAGAAAGTCACCTATATCAGTTCTCCCGGCTATCTTGACGGCGGCGACTCCCGCAAGGACTATGGCTTTGTCGGCGGCGGCCCTTCGGCCATCATCACCACGCTGGGTATCCTGCGGCCCCAGGCCGGGACCAATGAATTCATCCTGGACGGCTGGTTTCCCTTCTCCAGCATCGAGGAGATCAAGGCCAATACCGGCTGGGACCTGAAGGTCTCAGCCAGCGCCAAGGTCATCCCCGAACCCTCCGCCCAGGAACTGGCAAATCTGCGCAAGGTCGATCAGACCGGCGCTCTGAGGAAGCAATAACCATGACCGATACTCCCTTCCTGTTGCGCGCCGATGATCAGGGCGTGGCCACCATCACCCTGAATCGCCCCCAGGCCCGCAATGCTTTGTCGTTGGGCATGCTGAAGGCTCTGCGGGCCGAGCTGAAAGCCCTGGCCGCCGATACCTCCATCAGCGTGGTGATCATCGCCGGAGCCGGTCCGGCCTTCTGCGCCGGTCATGACCTGAAGGAGCTGCATTCCGGCGGCTATGACGAAATCTATGTGGACCTGCTGTTCGCCGAATGCGCCGAGGTCATGCAGGCCATCGTCAATCTGCCAAAGCCGGTGATCGCCCGTGTCCATGGTGTGGCCACCGCCGCCGGGGCTCAATTGGTCGCCAGTGCTGATCTGGCCTTCGCCGCCGAGGATTCCCGCTTCGCCACGCCGGGGGTGAATATCGGCCTGTTCTGCTCCACACCCATGGTGGCCTTGTCGCGCAATGTTTCGAAAAAGCAGGCCATGCAGATGCTGCTGTCGGGTGATCTGATCGACGCCCCCACGGCCTTGCGTTTCGGGCTGGTCAACGAATTGGCTCCCGCCGACAAGCTGGAAGAGGTCACTGCGGCCTATGCCCGCAAGCTGGCGTCGAAGTCGCCTCTGACCCTGGCCATTGGCAAGGAAGCCTTCTACCGCCAGGCAGAGTTGCCGCTGGCCGAAGCCTATGATTATACCCGTGGCGTGATGGCCGAGAATCTTAAGGCCCAAGACGCCCGAGAAGGCATCGGGGCTTTTCTGGAAAAGCGTCCGCCCGTCTGGTGCGGTCGCTGAGGATGGCCGAGCTGTCCTATCCCGACGCCCTCCTGGCTCGCGTTCTGAAATCGGTCAACACCATCGCCATGGTGGGGGCCAGCACCAATTGGAACCGACCCAGCTATTTCGTTATGAAGTATCTGCAGGGCAAGGGCTATCGGGTCATCCCGGTCAACCCCGGAGCCGC
>Ga0302187_10002101_pt1 | contig 16622 bp, 16 predicted proteins | sample II_Bog_E1_3_FD_202120 | JGI IMG/M metagenome (GOLD analysis project Ga0302187, IMG submission 202120) | Peat permafrost microbial communities from Stordalen Mire near Abisko, Sweden - II_Bog_E1_3 | ecosystem: Environmental > Terrestrial > Soil > Wetlands > Peat | place: Sweden: Abisko...
AATCGGCACGCATTCATCTTGACCACCGGGAATTCAATGACAAACGTCTCGTCCGCTCTCTAAACAACCGGTCCGCAAAATCGGGGGAAGATCAGTGGGAATCCAGGCTAGGACGGCATGGTTGTTGTCGCCCAGGCTGATGCGGGCCATGCCCCCGCCAGCCATCTCCAAGGGCAGGGACCACTGATGGAGGCCGATTCCATCGATGTACAGCTCTTTGGGCTTGCGCTTCCTCTGCTTCTTCGGTTGGTCGAGCATGCGGCGATGGGGATGGAGGGTGATCGCAGGAAATGGAGGATTACGAGCGCACGGCGTCGAGGCGAAACAGGACCCAGCGTTAGCCGACGTAATCCTTGATGAACTCGTAATAGCCGCGGATGCCGTAGGCACGATGGGTATCCACCGAGCGCGCCACCTTGTCGAGGCATTTGACATAGGCATCGAGCGTCATCGCCTCGCCGGTGCCGGTGCCGATCCGCTCCATGCCGATGGCGACCATCCGCTCGATGATCGCGGCCTCGGCGGGGGAATCGGGTCGGACGTCCAGGCCTTTGCCATAGCCGAAGCGCTGCTTGATCGCCGCCTTGGCCTTGCCGAGGGACAGCATGACCCTGCCATCGGTCAGACCGGCATCCGACCGGTAGACCGCGACCAGCCCCTGCTCGATATTCTGCAGGACGTCCAGGGAGATGTCATTGGGATCCCAGCTCATTGCCCCTCCTGATCCTGTTCCGAGACATCCGCGATTGAACCTGTGGCCGCCGGCAGCGCAAGCGATCCGGCCAATCGGGCAGGTGCCTGCGGGCGATCAAGGGACCTCCGCCGGCTGAGCGGCAGCGGCCGCCCGGATGCATCCGCCAGGGATCGAGCGGCATCTCCATACGGTCGCGCTGGCGGTGCGCCGCGCGACCATCCCTGGCAGGGCGGCGCCGCTGCGGCGGCTGCGCACCAGGGTCTTCATCCCATCGCAGCATGAATCGGCACTCGACATCGATGAAAGCACGGTGTAAGGGAAGCCTGCTGAGCATCAGGGAATGCCGTGGCACCCACTCCGGTACAGGTTGAGCTGTCGACGCAGCAGGCCGCCGAGATCCTCGGCGTGAGCCGGATATTCCTCGTCAGCGTGCTTCAAGCGGGGGAACTGGAATTTCGCCAGGTGGGCACCCATCGTCGCATTTCCATCCTGGAGGTCATGGCCTACAAACGCCGCATGACGACAGCCCGCAAAGCGGCCCTTGATGAGCTGGCTGATCAAGCTCAGGGACTCAACCTCGGGTACTGAACGAAGCGGGCGCCAGGCCAGGCCGAATGGCGATACCAGCTAAGGAGGGATCATGATTCGTACAGCAGCCGAATATCTTGCCGCAATGAAGCGACTCGATGCAGGGCGTAAGCGCATCGACGGGCAAAGGGCCATTCTCGAGCGGTCTGGCATGAATCCGTCGGAATTCAAACGTGCGATCGACCCCGCGCTATGCTTCCACCTCCGGCTACAGGAGGAGGTCGACAGCCATATCGGGATAAGAACAACCCGGTGAATTCCCAGGTACAACCTTATCGCTTCGACCGATCCGGTCACGATCCGGACCAACCCGAAATAAGTGGTCCGGCGATCCCACGGTGCCGCGGTTGGCTTGGAACCATGGTGGGTCGTGCAGCATCCGGTCCGTCGGCGCTTGCGCCGGACAGCCAGCCGGGAGCATGGGCGGTGCTCCGACGTCACGCGGTGCGGTGCCGATGCTCCACACCGGGAACTGCACATGCCTACTGTTCGGCTCGACGCCAAGGGGTCCACCCTGTCGGACCTCACTGCTTCCAAGGAGTACGGCATTCCCCGCGCGGAGCTGCAGAAAGCGATGCGTGCAGGAAAGTTGAGCTACCAGATCAACTCGATGCATGGCAACCCGTGGTTCCGCCTGATCCGCAGCGAAGTCGAAGCCTTGTTAGCCAAGCGCGTCGGCGCCAAGGGTCTGCGTGAGATGCAGGATCGCACTGCGATCGCCAAGGCCAAGCGGGAGATCCGCCTGCTCGAGAAGCGAATCGCCAGTCTGCAAGAGCAGGTAGCGGACTGGGAAAGGAAAGGCTGAGGATCTCCACCCACGCTGGCTTTTGGCATTTCGGTCCCGTCGAACCTTGAGCGTTGCGGTATGGGATACTGGACTTGACCGATTCATTGCGCTATTCTCTGGCGAGAGAACGAGCGGAAACATGACGACCGACCCCACCCCATCGCCGCATGTGCGTCCCAGTGGCATCGCCTTGGGCGTCGATGATGGCGTGTCGCGAGTTTCCCCGACGGCTTCGGCGTGGCCGATGATTCAGGATCTCAAGCTCCCGCCCGACGTCGTTGAGCGGGTCTGGGGGACTCCGCCTGCGAATCAGGATGTTGGGCGATGGATTCCTACGCCGACGCATCCCGTGTGCTAGGTCATGATCTGGTGCGCACGGCGCTCCAGCGCTCAGCGTACATCCCGTCGCGAGCTTTGGCATCGCCCGAGCGTCCGGCGGTCCTCGCCACCGCAGCCAAGTCCATCCGTGATCATATGGCGGCTTCCCTGATGCACGCTCTTATCGTCCTGGCGGTCCTGCCATCATCAGCGCTCGCTTGGCTGGCCCCAAGGATCGGGCGCTCTACCACGATGGGTGAGACATGAGTATGATCACGAAAACTGCGGACGAGATTCGCGCCCACCGACCCGATCCGGCAATGCTTGCTCGTCTCCGTGCCAAGCGCGATCAGGACATTGCTCCTGGTCCTGATGAGGCATTCAGCGAACCCGTCTTCAGGATCCGAGGGGCGGTACGCCAGAGGATCATCCAGGGTACGTACAAAAAGGGGGATATGGCTGCATTCCGTGCTGCCTTCCTGGACGTGAGCCAATCTCATTTCGCCATCGCTCTGGGCATCAGTGTCGATACCTTGCAGAATTGGGAGCAAGGCCGTCGCCAGCCCGAGGGTCCAGCCAAGGCGCTTCTCCGTCTCCTGGCGCGTCATCCGCGCTTGCTGCTGCACGATCTGATGCCGTCGCAATCTGCCCGTTGACCCTGGCAGAATTGGCCCCATAGACCCATCCCATGTCCGTCACTGCCGATCTGCGGGCTTGCCTGGAGCGCATCGACCGTCCCTTGGAATTCTGCTCCTCGGAGGTGGGACCAACGATCCTTCCAGGGTTGCGTATCGAGGGCCTCGGCATGGTCGCGCTGCCCCTGGATTCGGCTCAGGCCGGAACCCTCGAATTCCTGGGCAGCCCGGCAGGGTATGGGCGGGGTCGCAGTACCGTCATCGATCCCAAGGTCCGGCGCGTGCTGCGCTTTGCCCCCGATCGGGTCCAGTGCGCCAACCCCGCCTGGGAGGAGTGGCTGGCGGATGTGGTGGAGCGCCTGGCCAAACCGTCCTTCTGGTCATCAGCAGGGATCCTGACGGACATGAGCACGATGACTTCTTCGTCTGTTCCGACACGACATGCCACCGGGCGAGATTGTCGGCGCCTATGCCGGGAGATGGTCCATCGAAGACACTTTCCGCGCCACCAAGCAGTCGATCGGCATCCATCACCCCCAGTCATGGCGAGGGCAGGGACCCGAGAGGGCTTCCATGCTGGGATTTGCCCTCTACTCCCTGGTCTGGTGGTGGTTCCTTGGGCTCAGGAGCCGCGAACGGATGGTTGCCAATGAGCCATGGTATCCTGACAAGACGAATCCGTCCTTCATTGACGCTTTGGCAGCTTTACGACGGCATTTCTGGGGCGAACGAATTTCTGCAACCTCTGCTCATGGGGCGATCAGCGACGAAATTATCGAGGCTATGATGGACGCCCTGGCCCGGGCCGCGTAGGGGACTGTGAAAAGTGCGAAAGGCCACCATTTGCGAGTTCGAGGAATTTGTTCCCGCTGCGTTGATAGGCAATCCCGGCCTTGTCGAGCTGACGACGGAGCCATTCGCGACCGTTGAGGGCGATCTGGATCTGATAAGGGAACCACGTCTGTATGCGCAGATTGCAGAATCCGTAGTCCTGGTGGTCGAGATAGAGGTACAGGTGCTTGCAGCGCACCTCCTCCCAGCGCAGCTGCGGGAAGCCCATCTCACGATCGAAGCAGGCGCGGAACGACTGACCCGCCTCGACACACGACCACGCACCGATCACCCCGGTCTCGATGCCCAGCTCGTCCTGCTGCCGATGGGCCAGTTCCTCTTTGCGTGTTCGGGATGACGGGATGGCTATGATGCCGCGTCCGGTCTGCTCCTCGACGTACTGCTCGACCCCTGCAATCAATTGCTGCGACTGATCCTGTGCCCACTCTTTGTAGTCCTTGTTGAGCACCTTCCGCATGCGCAGAAAGTCCATGGCACCTTCAGGATACATGAGTGGTCGGATGAATCCCTTGAGCATAAAGCGGTCCCAGCCGCTGATGCAGGCCACTATGGCGTGCCCGAGCCGAGCGATAAGATTACCCACGCGTTGCCCCTTCTTGGTTGATGTGTTAGCACCAACAATCTTGAAGTGTGGCAACGCATTGTCATTCCCTCAGGTCCAGGGGCTGAGCCCCTGGCTGGGGTGTCGGGGACTGGTCCCCGACTGGGGTGCGGGGCTGGCCCCGCTTGGGTTGTGGGCGAAGCTCACATTGGATTGAACAACGGCGAACCCGTTATCGAATGCAGATCATTTCAGTTTCGTGATGAATTTATATCGAATCGATATCATGAGAAGCTCTCTGAAACGAAACGCAGATCGCGCTATGCATTCTACTGCGGCACAAGGGAACAGCCACGTTCTGCAGCCATTTTCCTAAGGCTGGCTTGCTTCCTGTCTTGGTTCCGCTGCTCAGGATCCTGAATGGACTGTGAGAGATACGCCGCTCCCCTGGTAACCATGGCGTAGATGTAGCGTGCCAGGCGATGAGCCAAGGCAGCGACACATTCTTCTTTCGGTGCCGAGGCGTCGCATGAGCCCTCGAGCAACGTCTCCCAAGGCCGACTTTGAATGACGGAGTGCAGACGCCGCCAGCCGCAATGCCTGATTGGCTCGATTGTGATTCGGCTGTACGTGTGACGATAGCGGCTTCCCGCCGGTGATGCGCTTATTGGGTGCGAGATCCAGCCATGCTGAGAATGCGCTGCTGGTGGGAAAGCGACTGTAATCCGTTCTGATCTCAGTCAGGATGGTCGTGCCGGTGCTTGACCCGATGCCTTCAATGGCGGTCAGATCAACGCCGATCCTTTGATGTCCAACTGTCCGAGCATCGAAATTCATTCCGCTCTTGTCCTGCTTCTTTGCCTCCAGCATGGAGGTGTCGGAACCGGCAATCACGACCGATCGCGAGCGATCATCACGGCGGCTGGATTCGAGGCGGTTCATGCCGCAGTACGCATAGAGTCCGGTGATCTGCATTGGATCGGACGTCACAATCCCTCAGCATTTTCCGTGCGCGATGCACACCGGTGCCGTGAAGCTCATCCACGGCCCTAGCCATTGAATGCCGAGTGCGAAGATCACGGCCCGCTTCTTCTTCGAATGGTACCGGGGTGTGACGAGTCTGGTGGTCGAGCACGACGGCAAGCGGGAGAAGAACATATTCGGCATGAATATCTGGACGACCATGGGATTGAAGGCCATGGGCGCATCAGATCGATGCCTACAAGGCTGTTCTTGACCAGAGCCACAAATAATTCACCAACCTTTTCACGGAGTTCTGTCGAAGTACGCCGAGAGTGAGTGCGGACCCCATTGGCGCATGTATACGAAGGGATAATCGGGATTATCGATGTGGTGGTAACGGAAGGTGAGGCATTCGGGAGCTTGAAAGAGCATGGGCCTTGGGCACGACAATTTTCAACACATTATCAGGTGGCAATTTACGAACGAAATGGATTTGAGCGGTTTTGTATCGTATCCTTTCCCCATGGCCAAGCTGCGCATCATCTCGACGCCGCCCGGACAGGCTCCAGAGTACATCCGACGAGCCTGGCTTGGGCTTGAACTGCCGTTGGCTGTGTCAAAGCCCAAAGCGGTTCACTCCGCCGGAGTGGTGAGCGGACGAGGGTCGTTGGGCGTGTGGCTCGGTCTCCTCACCGGTGCGGTGAAGGAAAACAGCGGCTGGGTGGTGCCCGCCGAAGGTGCGCTGGCGGTGCTCGAAGTCTCACGACCCGACGCTGCCCAGTGGTGGCGGGTCAACCTTCCCCACCTGTTCACCCCAGGGCGTAAACTGGTTTTCGCCACTGCCTGCGGCGAAGCGGTGGCAGAACCCGGCGATCCGCCCGTGCCCGCTAACAGTTCCGATCCGAATCCCACCCCGCTGGTCCTGCTGCTGCTGATCGAGATCGGCTGCGCCCTGGGTATCGCCGCGATCATAGCCGGGTGGACGACGGGCTGGCTGAATATGACCTGGATACGCCTGTGGTTGCTTCTGGTCTTTCTGATGGCGACCTTGGGCAAGGTCCTGCTGCTGATCATCGCGCGTGTGCGCAGGTTGAGTGGGATGAACCGCGAGGATCCACGGAACATGCTCTGAGATCCGGACCGCCCATGTGCCTTTTTCGGACTACGGAAACCTGTCAGGCCACCGTGTTTCGGATCCATGGGCTTCCCTGATCGTCAATAATCGGAGATTCCCCTCACTGACCGCCTTGGCTTGGGCGGCGCTGTCGCCAACAGGCGCGAGCAAAGGAAGGCCGCCCTGCAGGGAAACCGAGCTCGTAGCAGGGAGTCTTTCGGGTCCTGCCTGGTCATCGACCAGGTCTTGAGGTGGCGGCCTTGAGGCTGGAGCACTGACCGTCAGCATTTTGGGTGAAAGTGGAGGTCAGCGCACGGGAATGGGCGGCGCCGGTCGCCCACCCCATTGTCGTGATGCCTGACCGTTAAGCCCGCTTCCCGTCACCATGACCATCGTGGCCCTTCTTGCACCAATTGGAACATTGCGGGATATACGGTGCCATCATCCAAGTCGGGGTCATGGTCATGAGTAGGCACCGCACCTGCGATCACATTGGATGAATACGATGGCTTCATGCGCCGACATGGGTGGAGAATGCGATGCACACGACCATGTTGGATAATGGCAATGACTAGCTTGATAGGCTGCAGCGATACCGACCAGCACGTGATCATGTTCCACGGGAACCGTACACCTCATTCGCCTGGTAGATTATCCACTGTTCTCGCGGCGATAGTCCTCATGGCCCAGGCAGCGATTGCCGAAGCGGCGTCGGAGACGCGGTCGATCCCCAACCCGCTTCATCAGGACTGGCCCTGGGAGCTGGTGTCGATCGATTGCCCGCCGGGGACGGTTGCACCCGGCTGGGTCGCCACGATTGCCGGGATCGACGGGCCCCGGCCGATCCAGATCGAGCGGGTCCAGGTCGATGGGAAGCCGACCGATCGCTGCTGGTTCATCGCCACCGTCGCGGCCAGCAGGGATGCGGCGACCGTGACGGTCGCACCCGGAACAGCGGCGTCGCCCCTGTCGGTCCATCGCGATGGTGGCATGACCGTGGTGGAGACCGGGGTCGCCGAGCTGCGTCTGCGCCTGGAGGGCGTTGCCCCAGGGACGCCCTTGGCCCGAGTACCGCACTGGATGGCAGGCATCCGGGTCGACGGTCAGACGGCGTGGGATGGGCGGGCCTGGTTCGAGGGCACATCGCCGGTTTCCGCGCTTACAGTCGAGCAGGTCGCCAATGGGCCGGTGTTCGCCGAATGGCACCTCTCCTATGCGTTCGCCGATGCCGCGGTGACGGGCGTCGTCGATGCCGTGCCTCTGATGCTCGGCAAGCAGAGCTTCCGCTTCCAGCCCAATAGCGTGCCGAGCGAGCGCATCTCCAAGCGCGAGCGCCACTATGAGGTGGCGATACGTGCGGTCATGGGCGATCCCTGGATCGAGGTGGTCGAGCGCTACCGCCTCCCGCGCGATCCTGCGGGCGGTGGGTTCGGCATCCATCAGTACACCCTGGCGTTCGGCGCGACGACCGCGACGAGCGGGGCGGTTCCCGGATTCGCTCCGGGCGGCATGCCGCTGGACACCGTGCTATGGACGCGCTGGTTCGAATACGATGTCTTCGGCGGCAACAACCAGCAGCTGGCCATGCCGGCGGTGCCCCGCCCGGTCCAGAGGGGAAGGCCCTTCGCGCAATTGCGTGCGCGCTGGTCGCAGAGTCCCGGTGGCGCGCAGGACTGCCTGTTCACCAGCGGTGGCATGAAGGCGGATGCTGGTGCCGACCAGGCCCCGGCCATCGGCGTGATCGCGGCCTACCCCAGCAAGTGGGTGGGGCCCTACGATGCCACCATCGTGGTCCAGGCCCAGGATGGCAATCGGGGCAGCTTCCGCTTCCCCCTCACCGATGGCGGCACCGATCAGGGCACCGGCGAGCCGCTGTGGTATGGCGGCCGCTGCTGGGCGCTGGTGGCGGCGCCGCGCCGGCTGGTCCAGGGTGGGGTGGACGCCCTCATCCGCCGCCATAGCGACTGGACGCTGACGGCGCTGATCAACCGCTATCGGCTCAGCTGGCCGGGCATGGGCGCCGGCACCGCCGGCCCCAACCCGTCGCAGTACCTCGATCGCCGCTACCAGTGCGATGATGTGAATCCCACCAACTACGGCAACCGCCGCCTGGTGAATGATCTCTTCGAGAAGAGCCTGGATCGCCGCCGCGACTATGGACCGCTCGCAGCCGCCACCGCCTATATCTCCACCGATCTGGATGCCTGGCCGGGCTGGCACAACGGCTGGGGGCCGGGCAATCCCAATTTCCATACCGACAAGTACCTGGCGAGCATCTATGCCGCGGTGGGTCTGCGCGAGCATCCGCACGCCCCGGAATGGCTCGCCTTCGGCCGCTCCTGCCTGACCGATGATCTCGCCAAGGTGGTGACCGCCCCGGACGGGGTCGGCTCAGAGTGTCCGGGATATGCCGGCTATTCCCTGGGCCTGCAGGCCAAGGTCGCCCGCACCCTCCTCGATGCCGGACTGGGCAACGCATTCGCGGAGGACCCGCTCGTCGCCAAGTCGCTCACCTGGCATCGCAAGCTCCTGACCCCCTTCGATCGCCGGCTCGGACTCCGCCATGAGGCGCCGATCGGGGACACCCACCGCTGGACCAGCGGGGCGAAATTCGCCGATTTCCTGCCATTCTACCTCACCGCCGATCCGCCGTTCGCGGCGGAGCTTCGTCTCGCGGATGCCCTCATCCATGCCAGCGGTCCGGGCCCGGCAGGGGCCCAGGGGCTTGACTGGTCCAGCCAGGCCTTCGCGGGCTTCGGCGCGGTCCTGCGTGACCGCTTCGGCAGCGATCAGGAGTCCTTCTTGAGCTTCAAGTCCGGACCGGTGAGCGGCCATTACCACAACGATGACCAATCCTTCCACTGGTACCAGCGCGGCACGCCCATCGCCCTGAACTACAACTGCAGTTACCATCCACGCGGCGATCATGCCGCGCTGCATAACACCATCACCCTCGGCAATGCGGGTCAGGTCAGGCATAATGCCCGCGCGGTCGATGTCCCCGCCTTGGAACAGCCTTTCGGTCCTGCGGCGGTGAGCCGCTTCGCCACGAGCACGGTGGCGGATGTGGTGGTTGCCGATCGCCGCATCAACTCCCTCGTGATGTCGCCGGTCGAACCGCATGATGCCGAGTTCAACCGCGAATATCCGGGCAGGCCGGTCGATGCCGATCACCGGCGCCTCCTCCTGCTCAGCAAGCATGGACCCGCCTCCCCTTTCAGCGACTACCTCGTGGTGCGCGATGAGATCCGCACCAGCGAGGCGCAGCAGGTCAACCTCCACCTCCTGGCGCGCGACGCGCGGATCGATGGCGATCGGGTACTCCTCACCGGACAGTGGGACCAGGACATCCTGGTCCAGGTGGTCGAGGCGACCAATGCCGTGATCGAATCGCGCCGCTGGGCTTACGCCGACGAGAACATGGCGCCGCCGATGGAATTCCTGCCCAAGCCCGGCGAATCGCCGGCCGCGTGGGATGCGAGGCTCCCCGTCCAAAGGCCCATGGACGGGTGGAAGCCGACCTACCTCAAGGATGACACCGCCGCTAACCTCAAGCGCTGGGACGACCTCATCGCCGCGACCGACGGGGCGGCACTGATGCCACCGCCGGGCTGGACCTCCACCTGGACCTATGGCGAATGCCAGCGCTGGCTGCGCGTCTCCAGCACGCCGGTGACCATGGTCATCTATCCCTATCCGCGCGGGCAGACCCCTCCGCAGATCTCCCGCGACCATGACGCCATCATCATCACCGCCGGCGGGACGACCGAGCGCGTCATCCTGGGCACGGCGGCTGGCGCAGCACTGGGCGGCACGGTCCTGCTCGGACCCGGACTCGCCAAACCATGATCTCGCCATGCCCTACCTGGTCAGGTGAACCAGCTGATTCACGATCATCGCCACTCCCGCAGGAATGACTACCATGCGCATTGCCATCCTCCTGGCCATGATGGTGGCCATCGCGACGGGCGATGATCTCGATGTCCTGTGCGCCACCGCCAAGCCGCCACCGCTGTTCCAGAATCACGTCCCGGCCTTCACCGTCGCGCAGGAGCGCTTCACCCAGGCCACCGCCCAGGGGGAGGAGCTCAAGCCGTACTGGGTGGTGCGCGATGGCGGGAAGGCGGTCGCGGTCCTCGACGAGGGCAATTGCCAGCTCGATTGGATCGGCCCGCGACCCGAGCAGGCCCTCGATCCGCTCGTGCTGCCGCGCATCTACTCCTGGGCCAGCCTGCTCGGATGCCGCATTTCGACGGTCGCCTGGATCGATGGCCAGGGGGCATCGGGCGATACCCGCACGCATGCGTTCGAGGGCGGCGGAGCGACCATCACGCTCGTGGTCACCGAGACCTGGACAACCAAACGGCATGGCGAGAGCTGCTATCGGTTCACGCTGGGCTTCGACCCGCAGCTGGGCTATGGCTGGGACATCCGTACGCACATCGCCGTCGATGGGCTCGCGCAGCGGGATGGAAAGGCGGCACGCGATGTCGAGCTCCTCAACGTCCAGCCCGGCCACCTCTCCGATCCGTGGCCGGATCGCTGGCGCTTCGACCGCACGGTGATCAGCCTGCCGAGCGGGGACGGCTTCGTCGCATGGTACAACAACCTGGTGGCAGGGGATCGCAGCGACAACTCCGACAGCCTGAATCCGCGTGATGGCGGCCTGACCGCCTTCCTGTCCGATCCTGCAGGCTGGGGCCTGGCGCTGGTGCGAGTGGACCGCGGTGGCGCGGAGAGGGAGACCAATCGCACCTGCAATGTCTGGATGGATCAGCATAACCGCCTGCGCTTTCCCGCCCAGCCTGACGCCGACGGGCGGCACGTCATCGATGCGCGCTGGCGCTGGGTCGGTCTGCCGCCACCGGTGGTCGCGGCGATGGAGAGGAAGATCACGCTCATGCAATTCAATGAGAAGTCGGTCATGCTCCGCCTCGGCATCGACGAGACCTTCGACGACCAGCCGCTGGCACTCGATACGCCCGCCCGCGGCCTGTGGACCTGGGGTCTGGCGGTGGACGGGACCCATGCGCGCAGCGGCAGCAAGGCGCTCCTTATCACCGGCGTGGAGAAGCCGGACGGCAATACCGGACGCTTCATCGCGCCATTCGTCCCGCTCGACAGCACCGCGGCCTACCGCCTCCAGGCGTGGGTCTGGGTCGAGGGGGGCGGCGATGCCCGCTTCTTCATGTGCTCCGGCGAGGCCAAGCTCGAGGAGGGGGCGATGCGCGGCCGCTCAACCAATCGCGTCGGCGCCAAAGAGGAGTGGCAGCTGGTGTCCTGGGACATCAGCAAGCGCAGTAATGTGGATCTGCGCCTCATCCTCATCGGCAAAGGGGCCAAGGCATGGATGGACGACTTCTCCTTCAAGAGGATCCAGTAGCAAGATTTGTCGTCGACATCGCCATTGACGACTGCTCTTCAAGGGCCGAAGCCTGAGAAGGTGCAAATTATACGAGTCGACGGCACCGGCACTGATCTGATAGGCGTCGGAAGCACGGCAGCTGCCCGGTCATGGGAATGCGCAACGCCGAGGTCGTGAAACCATCGGATATCCCAAAATGATCGTATTACCCCCGATCAGCGGCATTGGACAGGAATGTGCGTGACAGGGGAGGCCGATGATTACGGCTGAACACGACGCCGATCGAATACGCACAACTTGCTATAGAATGTCCCTTCGTGACGCGCGGGACTTTGCCAGAGCAACCAGCGAAATTTGCCAAGAGAACCATTCGGACTCGTTACGCTGCTGCCTTGCTTGCCGCCCTCCATGAGGCTGGTGGTATCGACGTGGGCAATGCGGACCCATTTCTCGGCCAGATCATCAAGACCGGCATTGGGCATCGCTTCACCTTCTGCACCCCACAGCGTGAACAATTGCATGGCACGATTGGACTTATGCCAGGAATAGGTAGCGACGCGCGATACCTCGATGGGCTTCTTGAGATCGACCACGATGCGAGATTCTGGCCCATCAAACCAGACATTCCGGGCAATATCGTCATTGCTCGTGGGCAGGCTCAGATCGACCAGCTGAGGAAGCTGGCGACCGACGGCGTTGCCGTTCATGAACGGCGGGCAGAATCCTTCGACCCAGCTGGCGGCGGCCCCATGGGTTTCGCTGCTATCGCACGCTTCGCCGATTACGGGAGGTCCTATAGGCAGATCAGTCCATTCCCCGTCCGTGCGCGACACGGCTACCTGCGCTGCTTGCGATGCTGGCTGACCACTGCTCGCGCGAAGGGGGTTCGAAGTCGATGCAAGAGTACCGCCCTTCACCTGGTCGAACGGTGCAGCGATGATGGGCGTGTGGACGTCCTGTGTCGATGAGGGAAATGGCGGAGAAGGGGATTGCACGGGCGCTGATGATCCATCCTTGCCCAGATCCTTGAGGGCAGGCTCAGAACTAGGTTTGCTGGTAGGTGGAGCGACGGCGGTGGATGTCAGTGCGTAGACAACGACAAGGCAGACCACCAGCAGGGCCCCGCCAATACCAAAGTGGAGATGCGAAGGACTGTAGCCGCTCGTTCGCCGATGGCCTCCTCCTTCCGCATCAGCGGGCGGACCTCTCACCGCGGTTCGGGGTTCCGCCGGGGGATGAAGAGCGGAAGATGCTGGCGTGGTTCCGCCATTCGGCAGGTTGCGTTCGGACGGTCTGCGAATCGCGGGTGGTTGCGTCAACCGGCTAATCAGCCTTCGCGCATCATCGCTACCAGCGCTGCCAAGAAGTGCGGACAGGAGCATGTCGATGCGGATTTGGCGTCCGAATTGCGTCGCTCGGATGCGATCGTGCTCGGTCATTGTCCATAGCTTCTCGCGCGACTCCGCGGAGATGGATCCGGAGAGATATTCCTCGAGGAGCGAGACAAACCTCCCATCGGCATTGGCGAATGAAACCTGATCGCCGTCCCGCCAGTCGATCTTCTCGCGAGCGAGGAAGAACATGCGTGCAACTGATGCCACGGTCGCCCCGTCGCCAAGTTCTGACGCGCACCTCTCCAGCGAGAATCCTTGCGCGTAATGCAGCGTAAGCTGATCCCGTACAGCGGGGTCCAGCTTCTGGAATTTCTCATGGACCTTGTTGCCCTGCGCATTGCTCGGGGTGGGCGACACATTGAATTGCTCGATGGCGCTTGGGATGATGAGGAGCTTGAGGCTGTCATTCCGACGGCGCTCCTGATCCAGTTCGGTCTCGAGGCGGCGGACGAGATGCTTGCTGGCCGTGACGCGCAGCCAGGAGATGGCCGCCATGGAGGCAGGGCATTGGTCGATATTATTTCGGCAGTCAGACCACGTTTCCACGATGACGCTGTCGACCATGGAGGGAGAGGATGCGAAGGATGCGATCAGGACGCGAAGGTCACGCTGCAGGTATGCCACCAAGGCAACGAATGCTTCGGCATCGCCCGATTGCGCATTTTTAATCGCGTTCTTCAGATCCTGCGGGGACATGGAGGTTCATCCATCCAGCTGATGGGGCACTGACTTATACCTCACCATGCGCTTGTGGGCAAGGACCGGTTTCATGTGGTTTTGGCGTTCCCATGCGCATTCCAAGGCCTTTTCACCCTGAGTCATCCGTGGGGATGGGCCACGGTCGTGCGCTGGGCAGCCGGCCATCGCCCGCATCCGAGATGCCAGCAACTGACATTCTGATCGCATCCTGCCGCCTCCCATCATACCCGCGAGGTGCGTCGGTATGCAGCCGGCGGCTGGCCCATGCGACGGACGAACATGCGGGAGAAGTAGAAACGGTCAGGGAAGCCGCAGACCTCGGCGATGCGTTCGATGCTGTCCTCGGAGAAGCTCAATCGCTCTGCGGCGAAGGTGATGCGACGTTCAAGCACGTATTGCGCTGGAGTCTGGCCGATTTGGAGCCGGAAGAGGCGTGCAAAATGGCTCTCCGCAAAGCCGCATTGCTGGGCAAGCAGGTGATTGGTCATGGGCTCGCCAAGGTGCTCGTCGATGAAATGCAGGGCCTGAGCCACCGGATTGTGGCCATGGGCAAAGTGAACCAGGTTCGCCGAACGTTCCGACCCCAAGCCGGACATCAGCCTCGCCAGGCAACCGAACAGGACTGCCTTCACCTCGCAGGCCGCGGCCATATCGCTGGCGCCATTACCGCTTCCCAGAAGCTGACGCAGCGACTCGCAGTTCCGTTCCAGGCGCTCGTCCGCCGGCAGCGTCACTGGCCCTGGGAAGCAGCGGCGCACCACGGCCCCAGGGAGGCCGACCAGATCGAAGTGGGCGTAGAGGTGCTCGATCGACTGCGTATTGCGACAGCTCCAGCGGACCCAGGCGGGGATGAAGTGAATGCGTCTGGCAATGAGCGGATAGACCTCGCCGCCAGCCACCACAGCGCTCGCGCCATGGTGCGAATTGACATAAAATCTCCAGTAGGTGCTGCACACCTCTTCCGCGTCCCAGCGATGATCGATCAAGACATTGGCGGCAATATAGAGGCGGATATGCAGATGGTCGACTTCACGAAGCGGCTTCTCGACATGCTTCATGCCGATAAAATAGCAGAAAAGGATATAAGTACAGCGCCATTTGATATGTCCAGCACCGTCACGTGCGTATAGTACCGGAACATCATGCAATCAGACGCCGTACCCCTTATCCGTCAGATTCCTCCAACGCCTTCTCGCATGCCGCCCACCGCTGGAGCGTGCCGAGGCTGATTCCACGTCCAAGGCCGCATTGCCCAGAGTTCCGCTGGACCCCGTGCTTTGAATACGCCAATTGGCCAGGTGGAGGGCATGGTCAACGGATGCTTGGAGATAGCTGCCAGCTGCTTCCGACATCCGATCACTCGCCTGGAGAACGCTTCGTGAGCTACGCCAAACCCTTGCTGGCCATCTTGTTCGCCCTCGCCAGCTCTGATGCCCTGCTCGGGGACGAACTTCGCGTTTCCGCCATGGACCTCAGTTCGATCACGCAAGGCTGGGGCGATCCTGGCATCAATACCTCTGTCGGGAAAAAGCCGCTGACCATCGCCGGCACCACTTTCCCGTTCGGCGTCGGAACGCATGCTGTATCGACGCTGAACCTGGATCTCAAGGGCGGTGCCAGCCGATTCACCTCTCAGGTGGGAGTGGATGACGAGACCGATGGACAGGGCAGCATCGAATTCAAGCTCATCGGCGACAGCAGGGAATTATGGACCAGCGGCCTGATGAAGGGCAAGGAGAAGGCCAAACCAGTTGATGTGGACCTCACGGGAGTCAGGAAGCTGACTATGCTGGTTACCGATGGAGGCGACGGCGTCATCGCCGACCATGCGGACTGGGCCATGGCGGCAATCAGGTATTCCGGCGCCAAACCCGAACCGCTGGTGATCGACGAACCTGCCGTGATACTGACCCCCAAGGCACCCCCGCAACCACGCATCAACGGCGCCAAGGTCGTCGGCGTGCGCCCTGGCAATCCATTCCTGTTCGCCATCCCGGCCACCGGAACCCGGCCAATGACCTACCATGCCACCGGCCTGCCGACGGGTTTGATCCTGGATAGCGCCACCGGGATCATCACGGGCTCCACTGCGGCCACGGGCAGGCACGACGTCACCGTCACGGTCAGCAACAGCCTCGGCATGGCCAGCCGTACGCTACGCATCATGGTGGGCGATATGCTGGCCCTCACTCCGCCCATGGGATGGAATTCCTGGAACTGCTTTGCCAACACGGTGACCGAGCATCATGTGCTCGATGCCGCCGATGACCTGGTCAAGTCTGGTTTGCGGGATCATGGCTGGACCTACATCAATATCGACGATTGCTGGATGCCCAAGAACAGCGATCCGGATGCGACCATGCATGGTCCTGAACGGGACGCGGCCGGAAAGATCAATTCCAACCCGCGTTTTCCCGACATGAAGCGGATGACCGATCATATCCACGCCCTTGGCCTCAAGGCAGGCATCTATTCTTCACCCGGACCAACGACCTGTGGGGAGTGCGTGGCAAGCTATAAGCACGAGAAGCAGGACGCGGAGCGCTGGGCCGAATGGGGATTCGATTACCTCAAGTACGATTGGTGCAGCTACAGTCAGGTGGAAAAGGGTTCCGGCCGCGATTACTTCAAGAAGCCGTACGCGCTGATGGGCGGCATGCTCAAGGCACAGA
>Ga0302187_10002102_pt1 | contig 16600 bp, 8 predicted proteins | sample II_Bog_E1_3_FD_202120 | JGI IMG/M metagenome (GOLD analysis project Ga0302187, IMG submission 202120) | Peat permafrost microbial communities from Stordalen Mire near Abisko, Sweden - II_Bog_E1_3 | ecosystem: Environmental > Terrestrial > Soil > Wetlands > Peat | place: Sweden: Abisko, Stordalen...
TCCTGCTGCTTGACAATGGGCCATACTGGTTCCCAATGATCTCCATTTCTTACCAGGTGCAAATCGCGTGTGCTTGCTGAGCTGCCAACCACGGTGGCCCAATGCAATGTGAGCTGCATCTCCGCATCATTGGAGGATGCGTGAAGGGATCGCACTTCAAACTTGTCCAAAGTGGTGTAGGTGAGAAGGCTCGGGTAGTATCCGGTCAGGTCATGCACAAACTCCGGCTCAGTAAACTCAGCCTTGTTCGCGAAGCTGGCATACGCCTTATCCCAGGCTTGTGTTCGGATGTCGTTGCCGAGGGTTGCAGCCGCCTCCTCCGGGGTCGAAGACGAGTGCAACATGGTTCCAGCGCCGGCATAAGCAGCTGCAGATGGCACTGGCCACAGTGTTCCAATCACAACCAGCGCCACGGTTATGCCAGCAAGAGTTGCGGCAAGCAGGGGTCCTTTGCTCACGATACCAACCTCTCATGCACGAAGTTCTCACGGGTGGTAATAGGAGCCTCCGCGCGGCGTTCATGCCTTTTCTTCTCTGGAATGAGAACTACCAATATCGCCAGCAGGCTGCTGCCGAATGGGAGGATTCCCCACATGAGGCCTTCCCAGCGAGCGGGAATTTGTGGCGCGTTCACTGGCGCAGCCGGCGGTACGCCATCTTTACTCCATACGGTGATGGTTTTGTCTTCAAGACTATCCACCTGCCGCCAGCCGGCGAAGGACAGTAGCGGATCATAATAGTGATCCCGTACAAAGACCCATTTCAGACCATAATGGTCCGCGTGCATCAATATTGCGCGGAGGGCATCGAGGCCCGACTCGCCAAAGTACTTTGAACTGGTGAGCGCACCCGCTCCAAAGCGAGTGAGTTCCGGGAGCATTCGTCCCGAGTTCCATTCTCCATCGACGCTGCTTGCGTTCGTTAACATTGCCAGGCGCGCATTCTTGTTGCCGAACCCTAGGGTGACGTAGCGATACTGATCGTGTCCATCACGATTGAGCCACGAGGCGACTGTATCGACCTTGAAGTCCTCCGCATCCGCCGGCCGATAGGTCGCCCAACCTACTGCCATTGCACAAGTGAGAGCTGCCAGCGTGGTCAGACCGACAACCGCTGTCATTCGATAGCGATCAACGAGCTCGGCCGCCAAAAGTCCGACGAACGGGAGCGCGAGCAAGGTTGCCCAATAGCTGAAACGCTCCATGGTAAGCACGTCGAATGCACGTCCGAGCAGGAGGCGTCCAACGGGAGTTGTACCGCCAAGTCCGATGAGAAACGCTACCCAGAAGCCAAAAAGCAATGGGCGGAGCCGAACCACCACCGATCCCCGCAGGAAGATGAACGGCAGCGCCAGAATCAATGCTCCATAAGGAACGATGAAGTAACTGAGGCCAAACTGTGGAGTCAGGATGTAATTTGCCCTGGATGGGTGAGGGATGGGAGTTTGCGTGACGGGATAGTGAATCAACGCGATCCAAAATGGAAGAAGCACGACTGCAATCGCGACTCCAACCACCACGGCTATCATGACGGTCCGGCCAGCGAACGTCGGCATCGAGATACGCTCGCCATCCTCGCGGTCAAAGAAGACGAGCGCGAGAACTGGCACCGCGAAGAAGATTGAACCGAATAGAAGTGTGGCATGGTGAGCAGCAGCAGCCGCGGTGAAAAGCACAGTGGCTTTGAGGAATGATCGCCACTTGCCATGGCGGACCCACTCAAACAAAAACGGGAGGGCGTTCAAGTAGATTGGCGCCGCGCAGGTGGTGCCTAGTTGCCCGGCGGAATAAATAAGGAAACTTTCCGAGCCGAGAAAGACGCTTGCCAAGGCGGCAATGGATGCGGCGCGCGGACTGACCCAAAGCAATGAAAATCGATAGACGCCCACCACAAGCAGTAATATGGCGGCAAACTGGACAGCCATGTATGCCATGTCCAAACCGACGACCCTGGAGACCAATGCCACCCACTGTTGTGTCAGGGGCGGATATGTTGTCTGGGAAAAGCCCGCATACCACTTCGCATTCCAAGGATCGAACCACTGGTGGACATAATGCGAAGCGAAGAGGATGTGGAAGTTTGTGTCGAACGACTTCAGCGGCAATTTCATTAGGAGAAGTGGCAGGTGAACTACCACGGCCGCCATCAACAAGAAGCCCATCGGTATTGGTCGCGATGCCGGTGCGGTCGACTCAGTGTTCTGCACGATTACCTCTCAAATGACTCTTAGGGTTCAAGCAGCACACACTGCGCGGCATGCATTCGCCCGCTGGGTGGTCACTGCCCAACAGTAGAACGAGTCTCTCAACATGAAGATTGTCAGTCTGACCAATTTCGAACACTTTGGCCCGGCATCCCTCACATGTGGTTTTCCCGCCTGCTGCCAGTGGGCAGGTCGGGGCTTGCCACAGCGGAAATGGAAGCGCGCGATCACATTCGGCTGCGGGACTCACTTGTCCTGGAGCGGCAAGGGCCGCCTTGATTGTCGCCGGCCCACTGATTTACGACGGAATAACCGATTCCCTTCAGGCACCCTGTTCTTGATCAATAGTGCACAGGATACAAAAGCTCGAAAGCGTACGGTCAAGTTACGCAAGTCTCCATTGCTGCACGGGAAACGCAACACCGAACTCTCAATTCAATTTGGAAGCCGCGAAAGGGACTCATGCAGCCTCCATTTCACACAATCCCGACCGAGCTGCTTTACATGATTCCGCCCTGGTGCACCTTTGATCTCTAGACCTGAATTCCTGAAGACTGCTCCGATATTGATATTGGTCGCGCTGGCCTGCGTCGCCAATGCACAGGTTTACGACGTGGGATCTGACGCTTCAAAGAACTCGAAGACAGCCAACCCAACGCAGACTCCGGACGAATCCCTGGGATGGGGATCGAACATTCAGAATGCACGCCTCGGACGAGCCGCCGAACTGGCATTGCAGCACGGGGATCACGCCTTGGCGCTTGGCTATGCGCGCCGCGCCGCGCAAGCAGCTCCCAATGATCCGCAGTTATGGTTCCTGCTTGGGTATGCGGCACGGCTGAACGCGAGATTCCAGGAGTCAGTGGATGCCTACAGCCGCGGCCTTCGCCTGGCGCCTGCGGCACTCGACGGGCTCTCCGGACTTGGACAAACCTACAGCATGATGGGAAGAACTGAAGACGCTGAGCGCCTCCTCAAGCAGGTGGTTGCGTCCGACTCGAGGCGTAGAGATGACTCGTTGCTGCTGGGCGATCTTTATATGAGGTCCGCGGATTATACCGAAGCCCTCGAATGGCTGGGCCGGGCAGAACGGAGCCAGCCGGGTGCGCGGTCAGAGCTGCTGATGGCGCTCTCTTACCAGCACTTGAATCAACCGGACGAGGCAAGCCGCTATCTCGAGATGGCCAAACGGCGCGACCCGAACAATCCGGACGTTGAGCGATCGATGGCAGGCTATTACCTCGAGGCTGGAAACTATCCTGATGCGATTGCAGCGCTCCAGTCCATTCGCCTGCCGAAGCCGGATGTAATAGCAGAGCTCGCGTATACGTACCAACTGAATGGCAAGCTCAATGATTCAGCGCGGCTCTACGCGCAAGCGGCCAATGCCGTTCCGAAGGATATGGGCTTGCAACTCGCCGCAGCGCAGGCCCAGGTCGCCATTGGATCCATTGAGAAGGCAAATCCATTTCTCAACCGAGCGGCAGAAATCGATCCAAACTACTATCGGTTGCACGCGATTCGCGGAGAAATCGCAGCCTTTCAGGAACGCGAAACCGACGCCGTTCGAGAGTACAGCGCCGCCTTGGCAAGCCTGCCAGCAAGCCCCGCCGAGGGGCCACTCTACGGTATTCAATTGCATATGGACCTGATGAGTGTATACAAAAACCTTGCCGATGAAGTCGATGCAACTCATCAGCTTGAAGAAGCCCAAGCCGAAATCAATGGGCTGGGCGATAAGGCTCCGGGGAGAGCGCAGTTTCTGCGTCTGCGAGCTTTGATCAGAATGAATGCAGGAGACCTCGATAGCGCGTTGGGAGACATGAAGGAAGCGCTTGCAATGAACGCTCATGATCGAGATGACTTGCAACTCGACGGCGATATCCTGATGAAACTCAACCGCACCGAGGATGCGATCGCGGTCTATACGCAAATTCTTGCGATGGATCCTGTCAGCCGGTCTGCACTCATCTCCATCGGATATGCTTCACGAGCAGCGGGACGTGATCCGGAGGCGGAGAAATACTTTCAACGCCTTGCACAAGCGGATCCTTCCTTCTACGTACCCTATCTTGCGCTTGGAGATCTATACGCCGCTCGCCGTGATTTCACAGGGGCGGAAGACTCCTATAGCAAGGCATATGCGCTGGCGCCGCGGAAGGCCCTGATTCTCGCTGGTGGAATGAACGCCGGAATCGAAGCACATAACTACGATCTTGCTGGGACGTGGCTGAGCCGCGTCACAAACGAAATGGAAAAAGAGCCTCAAATCCTTCGAGAAAAGGAGAGGTACCTGAGTTTCAAGGGGCAGTATCAGGAATCTGCCGACGTCGGCCACGAAGCAATCAAAGTGCTGCCTCGAGACAGGGACGTGGTCGTCTACCTTGGTTACGATTTGCTCCACCTGGAAAAGTACGATGAGCTTTTGGATCTGACATCGAAGTATCTCGACATCTTCCCGAAAGAGCCCGACATTCCTTTGCTTGAGGGCTATGTGCACAAGCATCAAGGATTGAGTGAGCAGGCGCGACAGGACTTTACTGAGGCGCTCGCCCGTGATCCCGAGGTTGTTACGGCATATGTGAATCGCGGCTACATGCTGAACGATCTTCATCAGGCCAAGGAGGCAGCGGCAGATTTCGAATCAGCTCTGAAGCGAGAACCGAACAACGGCGAGGCGCACCTTGGGCTCGCCTATGCGAGTCTTGATCTGCGTAAACCAGAGGCAGCCTTGCGTGAGGCCGATTTAGCGAAGCGGGTATTGGGCGATTCAAAGGATCTGCACGTGATTCGCGCAACTGCTTATGGGCGCCAAGGCATGTCAACGAAGGCGGCTGAAGAGTACCGGGCTGCGTTGAAATTTGCACCGGACGATGGAGCGTTACACCTCGGACTGGGGACTATCTTGTTCGCCGAGCGGCAGTACCGAGAGGCGATCGTCGAGTTGGAGATTGCCGAGCGAGATTCCCCTGACAATGCAAACGCAGAAGCGTTGCTTGCCCGCTCCTACGCGGAGCTGCAAGATCGCGGTCAGGCATTGCACTACGTGCAGTTGGCCGAGCAGAGTGCCCTGCATACTTCAGTTTCAGCAACAAGTCCGGAATCGGGGTTGGGCGCAGTATACGTTTCGACAGGAGAGGCATTCAGCACTCTTGGAGATCGCGATGCCGCCATGACGCGCTTCAGTGAAGCGCTCACGCAACCAGGCAGCGATCGAGTAGCTATACGCGTGGCTATCGCTCAGCTTATGGCAGACCGGGGCCATTCGGAGGACTCTGTAAGGCAGCTTGCATTGGCGCAAATGGAAGGCGAAGCAGGAACCACTGAACCGCCTACCGGAAGTCAGCTAATCGCAGCGGCCGATGTGCTGCGTTCAATGCATGAATACGAACTATCGCAGACCTATCTTCAACGCGCCAAGGCAGCAGGCGCACCGGATTCTGAAGTGCGGATCGGCTTCGCCAACAACTACCTTGCGCTTGGAGACACAGCCAGGGCTCAAGCTGAACTCTCAGCGGTTAGGGCAACTTCCAGTGGCGCCATGGATTACCAGTATCTGCTGGCGGAAGCCAATGTTGATCGCCAGGAACACCACAACGCGCAGGCACTGACTTCCTTTGCCCAGGCAGCTAATGCTGAAGGGAACGATCAAGCGCCTGGACAAGATCTTCTGCAGGCAGGAGGAGATGAGGGACTAAGGATTACACCGGTCCTAAGTGTACTTTCCGATTTGGTGGTAGAACCTGTGTTTGAAGATTCCACGGTGTATGTTCTGGATTCCAAACTGGACGCGTCTTTTTCGGTGCCCAGTTCGGATACGGCACTGCTTCCGCCTCCGCGTTCCTCCACTGAGATGCAATCGACTAACGTATTTCATCTGCATCTCGGCCATTTGCCCACAACCAGCGGATTTTTCCAGGTACGCAACGCGCAGGGTCAAATCTCCGTACCCAGCACGAACTCAGTCATCAACCGCAATACAACGGACTACACCTTCAACGTTGGGCTGAATCCTACGCTCAATCTCGGTAATAACGTACTGACATTCAATAGCGGTGTTCAGGGAACGGTCCGCCGGGATTCCGAGTCTCCGGTAGCAATGAATCAGAACCTCCTTCGCGTGTTCACGTATATGTCTACGAGTTCATTCTTCAATGTGGTTTCTGTAAGCGGATATGTCATGCGTGAATCAGGGCCGTTTACCGAGAGCAATCTCCATTCGGTAGCGACTACCGCTGCTGTTGATTTCCGCGTTGGGGCGCCATGGGGGAAAACGGCTCTGTTAACAGGATGGGGAGCCACCGATCAGCAGATCTCGCCGGCGAACTACGAAGCATACTACACCTCCTCCTATATAGGCATTGAACGCAAATTCGGACAACGCCTGGACATCAAAGCTATCGCGGAAGATATTCGAGCGTGGCGAATTGTGGAAGCGAATTTGGGAATCGCTCAGAACCTTCGCCCGGCTGGAACAGTTGATTTTGCTCCAAATCATAGTTGGGACATGCGGCTTTCGAGTGCCTATTCGAGCACCAGGAGCTTTCACGTTTACGACGCAATTCAAAATGGATTCTCTCTGTCGTATGCCAGGCCCTTTCGCCGCAAATTCAACGACGATTCCGGAACGGTCATTCTCACCTATCCAATCCGCTTTTCGGCAGGCATACAGCAGGAGACTTTCTTCAACTTCACAGGTGGTCACAACCAGCAGTTGAGGCCTTATGTCCGCATCAGTCTGTTCTGAACGAGGAATTCGATGAAAATCTGCCTAGTGGCCACGTTTCCTCCCAGCGGACGCCAGCTGAATGAATACGCGTTTCATATCGCGAGCGAGCTCTGTCGCAATCCCGACGTCGAATTGACGGTTCTGGCCGACGAATTGACTGACTATGACTTCGCAACCGACGAGAATGGCGATTCTTTGAATTCTCATCAGCTCTTGGAGTTGCCAGGGTTCAACGTGATTCGCTGTTGGAAGTTTGGCAGTCTGGCGACCCCGATACGACTTTTAAACGCGATTCGCCAGTTGAAGCCCGACGTTGTGTGGTACAACCTCGTCTTTTCAAGCTTTGCAACCCCCGACAACCCGGTTGCCGCATTTGGGGGACTGTGTGCGCCTGCTCTGACGCGCGCTGCTGGATTCTTCACGCATATCACCATGCACAACATCATTGAGCATGTCGATTTTTCGACTGCCGGCGTTCGGCAGAAAAAACTGTTCAGAATAGGCAGTAACCTGGCTACGAAAGCATTGCTGAGTGCGAATTCAGTTTCTGTACTGCTTCCCCATTATCGGAACACTCTCCTTGTCAAATACTCGTCTTACAATGTGCTGCTGGGGACACACGGCACACTGGGGTCAACTCCGATCCCTCCCGATTTTGCCCGGCGCGGCAATCCGGATATGCGCATTCTGGCGATCGGACACTGGGGAACCTATAAGCGTTTGGAAACCCTGATTGAGGCTTTTCCAACCGTCCTCAAGAAAGTGCCAAACGCACGATTGATCATTGCCGGCGCAAATCACCACACCATGGCAGGTTATTGGGAGTCGATTCGCGATGGACAAGCTTCGGGTATGCCAATTGAGTTTCGCGGGTACGTTCCAGAAAAAGCCATTCCTGAGCTCTTTCAGACAGCATCCATCCTGGTTTTGCCCTACGATTCAGCCACCGGATCGAGCGGGCCGGCTCATCAAGCCTGTGAATACGGGGTTCCGATCGTGTGCGCCGATATCGACGATTTTCGAGACATGGCAGCGGCCGAAAACATGGCCCTCTGCTATTACAAGAAGGGCGATTCGCTCGAGTTGGCTGAGCAGCTCATTACCCTCCTGAAATCTACGGCAACGCAACGCCAGATGGCGGAGCAGAACTATGCGGCGGGACTCGAAATGACCATGACTTATGTTGTCAAGAACTACCTGCGCTGGTTCGAAGTCCACAAGTGCAAGAGAGCCATTTGTAACGCGAAGTCTTCTTCTGGATACTGGCGCCTCTGGCTCTCTGCTCTGCGATTCAAGGCAGTAACACCGGATTGGTGCGTACGACCGTCTCTTCCCTCACAACGAAACGATTTCCCGGATAACTTCCCTGATATTGCCTCGGTGGGAGATTGTGGACCCGTCGACAACGGATCGGAAGCGTTCGCATGGGGCCACGCAAACGCTACCAAGCATCGATTCACTGACGACAGGAACCAGGCAAATCAAGTGGAAGACATGAGCATTTGAATTGTGGCCTCGAATTGGCCCATCGGGAAGTCAACGGAGCAAGACAGGAAGGCAGTCAACTTGAAAAACGCACGCATTCGCCCATCCACCCCTTGGACATTTTCTTCGATGGCTCCCGGTCTCCTGCTCCCCTTGCTGCTAATCGGGTGCGTGAAAGGGAGCCAGGTCAGTTCATCTCCAGCACCGACGGTGGCAATCAGCGCCAGCCCCACTTCAGTCGCCGCGGGAAGTTCATCCACTCTGACTGTTACTGCGACCAATGCCACGCAGGTGACGGTCGCCGGAAGCGATGGCACCACGTATACACTGCAACCAAGCGGCGGAACGCAGGCGGTGAAGCCTACCGCGACAACTACTTACACCGCGACCGCGAGCGGGGCGGGCGGAAACGTCTCTGCGCCGGCAACCGTGAATGTAACGTCGGCTTCCTCGGCGACCGTTACCATCGCCGCCAATCCCACTTCGATCACCTCGGGAAGTTCTTCCACCTTGACTGTGACTGCGACTAACGCCACTGCGGTCACTGTGACGGGAAGCGATGGCACTACCTACACTTTACCGGCAATTGGCGGAACTCAGCCAGTCACTCCGACCGCGACCACCACTTATACAGCGGCCGCAACCGGAGCCGGTGGAAACGCTTCCGCCACCGCGACGGTAACGGTGTCATCTGGAGGGACCGGGGGCGTTCAATCCATCGACCATGTCATCTTCATGCTGCAGGAGAACCATACGTTCGACAATTACTTTGGGATGCTGAATCCGTATCGGAAGAACCCGAACGGAAACGGGGTCTGTCCCAACAATGCGTCGGGCGTTCCTCAGTGCTGGAACATCGGCGACGACGGCGTTACTTATAACGTGGATGGCATCGACGAAAAGCTGACCACGATCAGCAACGAGGACGATGAAGGCGCATCGTTCCCGCTGTTCAAGTTCAAGAGCACCTGCATCGACGATGACAGTTCAGATTGGCTGGCGAGCTACGGCAGCGTCAATCGCTACAATTTTCTTTCTACTCGCCCCATCCTGATGGATGGCTTCGTCCACACTGCCGAAGGCTACGACAAGAGCTGTGCCGCCTCAGGCATTTGTTCGGGCGTCTTCACAAAACCGCTGAATGGCCAGCTCGCCATGGGGTATTACGACCAGGACTTTCTCAACTACTACTACTACATGGCATCTCAGTTTGCCGTATCCGATCGCTGGTTCTCGCCGGTGGCGAGCAAGAGCATTGACAATCGAATCGCTACCTTCACCGGTGGTACGACCCAGGGACTGGTAAAGGACCCGGGCGGCGATGATCATCTTCCTCAACTCGATATACCGAACATCTTCGAGGAACTTGACAAGGCAGGTGTATCGTGGAAGGTCTACTACACGGTCAGCCAGGGCTTTTGCCTCAACGAGGATGACTGCCAGGCCAGCGCAAACGCAGCGTATCCCGCGACCGACTTCTCCAACTTGACCTACTCATATCAGTATCTGTACGACAATCCATCGGGCGCTGCCTGCAAGGCGCCCACTGTGGGGTCCAGCGTAGTTGACGACCCGGGGGACACCTTCTGCATAGATCCGAACCACGTTGCCCCGCTATCGCCGCAGTATTTCACCGATCTGACCAACGGCACGCTGCCCAGTTTCGCATTCATTGAGGCCGGATACGGCAACAATGACGAGCATCCAGGATCGGGTCAATCGATTCTGTTGGGGCAGACACAAGTGGCAATGGTCGTAAACGCGTTCATGACCAGTTCTTCGTGGAAGGATTCCGTTTTCTTCTTCAGCTATGACGAAGGTGGAGGACCATACGACCATGTTCCTCCGGTGCCCGGCCACTCCAACGACTTTACGGATGCCTCTTTGGGAACCGTCCCGGATATCGGGCCGATTGCGGTAAATCCCGACGTGAATCCGAAGTACTTCCCGTGTGTGCCAGCCACGCCCGGGACACCCACCTTACATTGCGACCTGGACTCAACTGACCCTGGGGCTAATTCGGGTGATGCCGCCGCTGCCCTGGGATTTGGAGCACAGCTTGGCTTCCGCCTGCCGAATACGATCATCTCGCCTTTCACCAAAAGGCATTATGTTTCGCACACGCCGATGGACCACACCGCGGTTATCCGGTTCGTCGAAGACCGGTTTATCGGCAACCAGAAGTACCTGACTGCCCGCGACGCCGTGCAGCCCAATCTGCTGGAGTTTTTCGACTTCACGAACGTCCCATGGGCCACGCCGCCCACGCCGCCCACACCGTTTCCAATCGGCAATGGCAGTACATGTACCCCCACGAGTTTGGGGCCCTGAGCCCGTGACCCGCACGGTCTCAGGTGTCATGAGGGATTCAAGGATGATGCGCTGGAGATTCCGGGGTTCAGCCTAACGGCCGCGAATGCGGCCGTTAGGCTCGAGTAACCAGCTCGCCGTATCGATTGTCGGACACCCAATAACCTCTTTAACTCATCGGCAATGTCGCCGAACCTGCCGTCTCCGCCAAATTGCCATTATCGCTAAGGCGATTTGAAATCATCGGCCACTACCTCAAATGGCCGCATCATGTCGTTATCTTCATGTTCCAGCATGTGGCAATGAAACACATAGCGGCCGGTATAACCTTCGAATCTAGCTATGATCGTAAGCACTTCTCGTGGGTTGACGGTCGCCGTATCCTTCCATCCGGCCTCGTTTGCCGCTGGCAGGCGTCGTATTCCCACCAGTTCCAGGGGACCGTTTCGAAGCGACACGGGATTAAATCCCTGGCGCTGCAGAATCTGAAATTGCACCAGGTGCAAATGCATCGGATGCGCATCGTCGGTATTGTTGATGAATCTCCATATCTCAATGGATCCCAATTTCACAATCTCCGTGACGGGGTCGTCGTATTTCTTGCCGTTGATTTCTACACACATCCCTCGTCCTTGACGATCGACTCCTTCGGAGAGTACGAAATCTCTTGTAGCGACGGATTTAGCTTCATCCAGTTTAGGAAGCGGGTGAGCTACTTGCATGTCCAGGGATTTCGCATTGCCGGAGAGCGGGAGAGTTACCCGAAACTGCATTAACTCATACAACTGTGCATGGTGCGAATTGACCATCATGCCCCATCCGGGAAATGGAGCAGAAGCATTGTTTGACAAGGTCACGGTCTTACCTTCGAGTCCGGAAAAATCAACAATCACGTCGGCGCGTTCAGCCGGCGCCAGTAACAGCTTTTGCAATGCAACCGGGCCTGGCAAGAAACCACCGTCGGTTCCGATCTGGTGAAATGATACGAGCGACGGTATGTCCGTAGGGGACTTCGACAGATTGAAGAAAAGATTAAAGAACCTTGAGTTCGCGCCGTTTAAAAGCCGCAGGCGATAGCGGCGTGGTTCGACTTGCAGATAAGGGTAGATTGCGCCGTTCACGACTGGAAGGTCGCCGAACAGCTCCGGGGCCCACCAGTGCGGAGGCGGCTTCTGGCCATCATCGAACGTCGGGGAATAGACGAGCTGACCCTGATCATCAAGGGTGCGATCCTGCAGAACAAGTGGGAATTCGTAATCGCCGGAAGGCAGGCCCATGCCGCGCTCCTCGTCGTCGCGGAGGAGATAGAATCCGGACAAACCCGCGTAGACATTCAGGCGGGTAATCCCTACCGCATGATCGTGATACCAGAGCGTGGCAGCTTGCTGACCATTGGGATAAGCATAGAGAGCCGAATGTCCGGGGGTGAACCATTTTTCCGGTAAGCCGTCGCTTTCTGATCGAGTACGTGCGCCGTGAAGATGGGGAACGGTTCGGACTTCCGGGGCCGGGGGCATCGCGCCGTGTATTTGGGGGTCAATTCCGAACATGTGCTGCAAGGGAAGATGGTTTTCCCAATGCACTACGATTGGCCTGCCGCGAAGTGCCTCGATGGTTGGACCGGGATATTGGCCTCCATATCCCCATAGCCTCGTCGACGGAAGCTGCGAATGCATCTGTTGCGTAAATTCCAACATGCGAACGCGATACTGAACCCCGTCGCCGCTCTTGCTCTCCGGCATCAGTCGCTTCGGAACAGGGAGTGGATCAATGTATCGATCGAGCGAGCGGGGCGTGCGGTAAATCGGCTGACCGTTCGGAAAGGATTCCAGTCCTTCGCTATCCATGCCCCTGGCAAGCGCAAATGCCGGCATAGATCTAACCAATAGTTTTAGAAAGGTACGCCTGTCTGTCGAATCCATTCCGCCTCAAACAGTGCCCGGTCAACTGTTCAATCTCCAGCTTTCATGCCGGTTCGCCCACCAATCGAATCACGGGAACCGCACACGTCGAATCCATGGATAAGGTGCCGCTGGCGTCGGAGAGCATCACGTCTCTTCATGATCCAATTCGGTGTAGTTCCTAAATCTAGCGACAACAAAGTGGCGCTTCTGATCAATTCTGCTCACTTTCGCTTTCGCAATGCGTTCAGGATGCATGTCCATAAACTGCCGGGAGACAATGCGGGGCACATCAGGAGATCGTGGAGGCGTCTGATGCTCTCCTCTTGCATTCCATCAATCGACACGAATAGCCGGTAGTTCCCGACACTGGGCACGGGAGGTGAATAATCGGTCAGAGGAGGTCCGTGTCCTCTCAATCGCCAGACTGACGGTGATACAGATAGCGTCAATCGACAAAAGGGCATTGCGCAGCAAGCGCAAAGACATTACTTAGCGAAGGGAATCGTCATGCGGTGTCTGCAGGAGGTGTTGATGTATTGTGTTCCCTGGGCTGAATCCAGATGGGCGCGGGATGACTAAAGTGCGAATCTCCCGCTGACTGCGGCAGGGAACCAATGATCTTCAACAAAGAACCTGCACCGCAACCCTTTTGATAAAAAGCGTCGGCGGCAACGCCGGATGACACCTCGTCGCCGAAAAATGTGCCGCTCATGGCGATCACGCGGATTGAGGGATAGCGGGCCCTGACCATAGAAAGTAATTCGAAGCCGGACATACCTGGCATATTCAGATCGGAAAGAATGATATCGGGGATTTCGTTCTCAATCTCAACCAATGCGGTAGATCCGTCTTCCGCGGAGCGCACGTGATATCCAAGTCCACCAAGCACCTGGGAAATCGACGATCGAATCGCGGGTTCATCATCCACGATCAGAAGCTTTGCGGAACATTCCAGTTTTCCGTCAAGCATCTCCCATCCCCCTTTGATAGATAAACGTCTGCCGCCCAATATTCCATCGAACATTCCGTAAAACTGCTCAATTCAGCACATGCGTTGAGAATTGCCCTGCTTTTGGGAGTGTGGATATGAATTGTATCTTTGGCATGATAATCGAGCAAAAGAGAACACTTAGTCCATGAACAGCATGGGAACATCCAAGTATGCTGGTGAGAATCCGCAATAGACAAGCGATACGTTCGCCACGGAAAGGGGCGCTAATGCTACTTGGAAAATGCAGTGTGCCGCAAGCCCGCTTGTTAGTACTGACCATTGCGTGTGCAACGCTGCCCGTTGCCCTAAGTGCCGCTTCCTGCAAAACTCAATCGCAGATGACTGGCGTGGAGCGGGAGGCCCTTTCAAGTGCCGCGCGCAGCATGGTTGGCGACGTGCAACGTGGGGATGTGCAGACCCTTCAGGCGAAGACCATCCCTGCAGTGGCTGCTGATTTCGGTGGGATTGCCGATTCCGTGAAGAGTCTGAAGCCCCTGGTGCAAGATGCCACAATAACGGTCGAAAGCCTTTATGCGCTGGACGCATCCACCGAGCCTCCAGGAGCGACTCGAACAGATTTCTATTGTGGAACTCCGGTCGTTGTGCTGAATTTTAACGGATTGCCTCAGGGCTCGTATGCGTTAGCCATTCTGCATGCAACCGGTGTTGCACAGCCCCAGCAGGTTGCCCTTATTCTCTCCGAGACGGCCTCGCATCAGTGGCTCCTTGCAGGTTTCTTCAGCAAGCCAATGACAGTGGCAGGTCACGATGGACTGTGGTATTGGGTCTCGGCACGCAAATTTGCCAAGAACGGAATGACTTGGAATGCGTGGTTCTACTATCGCACTGCGGCTTATTCTCTGAATCCGGTTGAATTCATGTCCAGCCCGAACCTCGATAAGCTGCACCATGAAGAGGACGAAGTGCACCCTGAGACTCTACCTGGCGTAAAGCCGTTGATGCTCGATGCGCATGGCACCGCCTTTCAGGTCACAGCGATTGACACCACGACGGCATTGGGCGGGTTCGACCTTGAAGTGCACTACATTCCCGACGCAACGGAGGCAGCCCAACTGCACGATCCTCCCAGTGCGCGGAAGCAGGTGACCGAGGTGATGGCCGCGCTGCTGACACTGCGCCCCGAGTTGCATGATGCTTTCCATGGGATTTGGGTGTTTGCGGATGAAGGTTCTGCATCCCTCTTCTCGTTAGAGTTGCCGATGGACCAGATTATGCCCGTAACAGAACCCAGGCCGGCAGGTTTGAGTGCTAACCAATAGGGAAGGGCCGTGAAGTTATGTGTTGGAACCTGTATTCTCTTACGCTACGAACGTTACTGCGCACCATTCGGCCGATTCATTCAGCGTCATTGGTGCTGCTTTTTAGCGGTGGATTGTCGTTACTGTGTCAGGTTCAGCCCGCCGTGACCACGCCGGCACAACCCGCAATGGCTGGGACTATGCAGGATCCCACCCGCCCTGAGGTTCAGCCGCGTCTAGATGCAGACCGCGACCCGATTCCCTCGCCGGATGCTGAAGAAATCGCGCCATCAATCGCCGGGTCTCCTCTCACCCCGGCTAAACCCGGCGAGATTCAAAAGCTCAAAGAGGGCGTGTATACGATGCATCAGGATGTGGATGAGGTTCTGCTGACCTGCGCTGCGGTGGACGAGAAAGGCCGAATCGTTACGGATTTGAGCCGCGGCGACTTCCATGTCTGGGAAGATGGAGTTCCGCAAACAACCACTTCTTTCGCGCACCAGGACCAGCCGGTTTCCTTAGGCATTCTGGTGGATAACTCGGGCTCCATGCTCGACAAGCGTGCGGCAGTGAATGCAGCCGCGTTAAACCTGTTGAAGGCTTCAAACCCGCTGGATAAGACGTTTATTGTTAACTTTTCCGATAGGGCCTTCCTGGACCAGGGATTCACCTCAGATATTGGGGAGCTCGACCGGGGGCTTTCGCACTTTGATTCCAAGGGCACCACGGCCCTGTATGACGCTGTGGCAGTTTCTGCGGACGAATTAGCCAATCACGGAAAGCTCCCAAAGCAGGTATTGCTGGTGATTACGGATGGAGCGGACAATGCGTCGCGCACCAACCTGGAACAGGCCATTCGCCGCGTTCAGATCCTGGGAGGGCCAGTGGTTTATTCAATCGGTCTACTGTTCGGCGATGATAAAGAGGAATCGGAAAAAGCGAGAACCGCGCTTGAGAAACTGTCCCGTGAGACGGGCGGAATCGCCTACTTCCCGCGTTCCTTGCAGGATGTCGATAGCATTACCGCGGAGGTTGCTCGCGATATTCGGGATCAATACACCATCGGGTACCGATCCACCAGAGCGGCCGGCCTGGGCGGCTATCGGACTGTGCGTGTTGAAGCAAACGCGCCGAAGCATGGCACGCTGATCGTGAGGACGCGCAAGGGGTATTACGCAACGAAGCCAGCGTCACACCACCCGGAGACAGCGAAAGAAGTCAGCCACTGATGCAAGTTGAAATCCTAATCAGCCGGTCGTCGGATGCGCCTTTGATGGCTGGTCGTCGAGAACTGCTATTTGCTTCTCTTTCTTGATGGGTACGTTTGCATCAATGGAGATGGAAGTCTACCTCGACCACAATCTGCACTGAAACAGGATGTCCCTGATACATGGCCGGCTTGAACTTGTACTGCCTGACTGCTGCGATGGCTTTCTCTTCCAGTCCCATTCCAAGATGACTTACCAGGCGAACGTCCTGCGGGTTCCCTTGCGAATCCACAATGAGTTTGATCGATACGCTGCCCTGATAGTTCTCCCGGCGAGCGTCCTCGGTAAACTCGGGCTCAACAGAATGAATAAGCTGTGGTGCGGCAACTCCTCCGCCCACGCTCATCAAGCCGCCGCCGTAGCCGCCGCCGCTTCCCGCTCCGACTCCGCCGCCGTGACCCGAACCAATGCCACCACCGCTGCCTTGCCCAAATCCCGAACCAATACCGCT
>Ga0302187_10002106_pt1 | contig 16580 bp, 12 predicted proteins | sample II_Bog_E1_3_FD_202120 | JGI IMG/M metagenome (GOLD analysis project Ga0302187, IMG submission 202120) | Peat permafrost microbial communities from Stordalen Mire near Abisko, Sweden - II_Bog_E1_3 | ecosystem: Environmental > Terrestrial > Soil > Wetlands > Peat | place: Sweden: Abisko...
CCCTCGGGGGCTAAAGCCCGGTTGATTTTACAGTTTTTACGTACGGGCTAAAGCCCGTACCCTTCAAATTGGTTAAATGACCATCTGTGTGGCGGACACCACTAGGTTTCTGACAGCTTGAAGTTGTACAAATACTTGGCGCCCCAGATCCCGATACTGGGACCAGGGAAAGCATGAACTCAATGTACAGATTTTTGTTGTCAGTGACCTAGGTTTCTTCCCGCCCGATCGCAAATCACTGGTCGAGTGCCCCATCTTTTTCCGCGATTTTTGCGGAAAAGGGTAGGTAGAAGATGTCACTGCTTTCTTGTCGGATCAACAACAGGGCGCACGGAATACGAGGCAGAATGAGAACGACGAAATATTGCACACTGGCATTGGCCGCTCTGTTGCTGGCGATGAGCGTTGCCGCCTCAGCAGAGGACAGGGGCGCATGGTTGTTTGCCTATTTTCACGAGCCGGCCAACCAGGGCATCTACCTTGCCCTCAGCCGCGACGGCCTTCACTACACGCCGCTCAACGACGGCCAGCCTTGGGTTAAGCCCGTCGTACCAGGCGAACTGATGCGCGACGTTTTCCTCACGCGCGGCCCCGACAAACACTTCCACATGGTGTGGACCTGGAGTTGGCGCGTGAACTCGCTCGGCTACGCGTCCTCGCCCGACCTGCTCCACTGGAGCGATCAGAAGAAGGTCGCCATCATGCAAGCGTTCCCTGACACCAACAACGTCTGGGCGCCAGAGATCTACTACGACAAGGCAAAGAAGCAGTGGCTCATCGTCTGGTCTTCCGCGTCGAAGAGCGAAAAGGACCGCCATCGCATCTGGTCGTCGTTCACTGCTGACTTCAACACCTTCTCCAAGCCCGAGGTCTTCTTCGATCCCGGCTATACCACCATCGACGCCACCATCTTCCACGCCAAGGGCGAGCCCTACCGGCTGATCTTCAAGCAGCAGACGAAAGATCCGCTCACCTATCTGGAGCGGGTCGCTACCGGACCCACGCTCGAAGGCCCCTGGACCGGCATCACCGAGCCCATCAACGAGCCCTGGTCAGAAGGTCCATCAGCCATCAAGCTCGGCGATCGTTACGTGGTCTTCTACGATCACTATCGCGGCGACCACATCCGTTATGAGGCCGTGGCTACACGTGACTGGCAGCACTGGGACGACATCACGGCCGAGACCGGCTTGCCCCTCGGCTGCAAGCATGGCAGTTTCCTGCACATCTCCAACAAGGAAGCCAAGCGGTTGCTCAAGCGCCATGATCAACCAGCCGGAACAGCCCTGACGCCCACCGGGAAAGAGTGATCCGAAAATGTCGATGCCGAAAAAGTGGATCTTAGAGTTGTTCCAACGGTTGGAATTCCTGGCAGGCCATCAACAAATGGCCTGCCATTTTTATGCAAAAGGTGGTTTCTTTAAACCTTCTCGAACAACACCGCCTGGTACGGCTTGCCGGGCAGCTCGATCTTGCTCTTGCCGGTAAATGTCCCTTCCAGCGGCGTCTTCGTCATGGCAAAGACATCGATCACCGAGCCCTTGAAGCCGATCTTCTCCGGCAACGGAAACTCGTATTCGCCCACGCAGTGGTAATCGAAGTACCAGAGATAAAGCTGGTTCAGGTTGAAGGCGTTGGCGTAGTAGGGGTCCACTGCGCCGCTCAGCCCCGTGGTGCCGGTGGCCTCCAGCAGCTTGCGGAGATACGTGATGCGCGCCGCGCTTGAGCCGCGCAGCTTGCCGGCATCTGACCAGACGGGAATGCCTTCGCTCTCCTTGAAAGTTTCTCCGTGCGTGGCGTAGGCACCGTTGATGATCGCGCGCCAGAAGCGGTGCGTCATCTCCTCGGCCGATAGGTTGCCCCAGCGGCTCGATATGTTGCCCTCATACATGATCTCGTCGTAAATAATGGGCTTGTTCCAGGCGCGGAAGCGGTCGGTCGACTTCTCGAAGTCGTACTCCTGCAGGCTGGCGTGCGTGCACCACGGCTTGGAGTGGTCGTAGATCACTTTACTGTGATGGATAGAGCGAAGCCGGCTGTAAGGATCGGCCTCTTGCACAATGCGGAAGAAGCGGTCCCAGTCCTTCATCGATTTTGACTTCACCAGGTCGAACTCATTGGCAATCGACCACCACACATTCCTATATGCGGAAAACCGCGCAATAGCGTAGCGAAGATAGCGATCATCCGCATCCTCGCCCATGGCTGAAAATCCGTGCGCGTCGTAGGGATGGAAGAGGATGATGTCGGCCTCGATGCCGGCATCCATCAGGTCGCGTACGCGCTGCTCGAAGTGCGCGAAGAATGCGGGGTTAGGCCGCGTCAAATCGAAGCGCTCATTCACCGGCGTCTTCCACGCGTTCTCCGCATCGGGCTCTACCACCGCACCAATGGTCTCAAACGGCATGGCCACCGGCTTGCGCTTTCCCAGCGATTTCGGCAGCAGGCAGATGCGTACTTTGTTGAAGCCGGCCTTCTTCATCTCCTCGAGCGTCATGATGTCGATAGGGCTGCCCACAAACCCATATGAGTAGCAGGTGGTGCCGAAGGGAAAGTACGGCGTGCCGCTGGCGTACTGAAAGTGAAAGGTGTGTGCCACGCCCACCGGGCCGCGATTGCCGGCCTGCGGCGCTACGCACTCAAATGCACCGCGGTTGCCCGCCAACTCCTTTGCGCTGCTCGTTGTTTCCCAGCTCCACTTGCCCACCGCATCGGGAGAGAAGCGGACTTTGTAAACGCCTGCTCCATCGTAAAAGCCGATAACTTCCACCGTGCGATGCTCAAGAGTGAAACGCGCTCCAAAGCTCACCTCGGTGAATGGATTGCCCGCTGAAGGTCCGGTCAGTGCCAGTTCAAACACGCCCCACTGGTCCACCGGCGTTGCTGTTGCGTGCGCTTCCGACAATGCCGGCTCAGCGGATGCGCGTGCCGCGGCCAACCCAGTGGCCAGCGCGCCCGCGCCCATCTTCATCAAGTCTCTGCGATCCATAATTTCCCCAGTGTGCAGCAGTTTCTGCCGCGGCCCCCAACCTGCATCTGCCAAGGCAGTCAACATGGAAATAGCGCCTGTTCCTTGTGTGGCCTGCCAAGCCATTACAGCTAAGCAGACATGCTCGCGCGGTGCCCGGCTCTCAGCTTCTAAGCACAGTATCCAACCAGAAAGCATATTTATGCAAGTGCAATAATTTAGGTGGAACAGAAACTCATCACACCCTAAAATTCCACGAAGATTCGGTCCTGGTATGCGTGCCGCTCTGCAACCGTGGCGACACCATACGCTCTGATTGAACCGAGCGGCACAAGGCTGAAAAAGAGGAGAACGACAATGCTCAAGGGAATCTCTCCGGTCATGAGTCCGGAACTGTTGAAGGTGTTGGCTGAGATGGGCCACGGCGACGAACTGGTCATGGCCGACTCAAACTATCCCGGCGCAAGCAATGCCAAGCGGCTGTTGCGCGCCGATGGGCTTTCCGTCTCGCAGATGCTCGATGGAATTGCGCCGCTGTTCCCCTTCGAGACCTATTTCGAGCCGCTCGTCATGATGGAAGTGGTCAAGGGCGACACCCTCGATCCGGCCGTCGAAGCTGACTTCATGCAAGTAATCCACAAGAGCGACCCCACCGTGCCCAACCCCATCCGCATTGAGAAGTTCGCCTTCTACGAGCGCTCACGCAAGGCCTACGCCGTGCTGATGACTGGCGAGACACGCCTCTACGGTTGCCTCATCCTCAAGAAGGGCGTCATCAAGTAGCCGTGCCTTTGCTTGATGCTCTTTCTGCTGCGCTGCGCATCGTGCCTCATTCTTAGTCGCAAAGATCGTCGAGAAGGATGAGGCACGGTGCTTCAGTTGTCACTTGGCTTGGCTAGTCGGCACCGTTGAGCAGAGCCTCGGCAGCGCGTAGATCGGTGATGAGCACGTTGATCCACCCGCCGCGCAGCGCAGCCAGAATCGCGCGCACCTTGCGCCGTCCGCCAGCCACGCCCACCACGCGGCTCACGCTCTTCAGCGATGCGGCCTCAATGCCGATCACGCGCTGCATCAGCGCTGACTTGATCGACTCGCCCTCTTCGTTGAAGAAGCGGAAACAGATGTCACCCACCGCGCCCTGCCTGCTCAACTCCGCGCGCTCCTCGGGAGAGAAAACATTGCCGCTCGATGCCAGCAGCCGCGATGGCTCCATCGACCCGATGCCCACCAGCGCCAGATCCAGATGCTCGAACAGTTCTGAGGCTTCGCGCACGGAAGGGTCGCGCGAAAGCACACGCCGCGCCTCGGCCGAACCCACCACACCCGGAGCCTGCAGCAGCACGGGGCTTGCGCCGATGGAGGAAGCCAGCCGTTGCGCCAGATACATGGCGTGATGCTCCACGCCGGCCACGCCCACGCCACCCAGAATCTGCACTACCTTGCCGCCACGGCAGTAGTCGCCGGGCTGCAACGCATCCACCATCGCAAACAGCGAGCGGCTCCACGACGAAAGCCCAATGGTGTTGCCCGGCTTCACCGTGGTCTCCACAAAGTAGGCAGTGGCCGCGCCCAGGTCGCGCACCATCGGCTCTTCTTCCGCCGGACACTCCACCACCATGGCGTCTTTCAAGCCAAACTTCGCAACCAACTGGTCCTCGACGTCTGCAAAAATTCCAGGCGGCGTGGTCACGCTGAAGCGCACCAGGTTGGCCTCGCGGGCACGCTTGAGCAGCCGCGATACCGTCGATTGATGAATCTGCAGACGCTCGGTGATTCCCTGCTGACGGATGCCCTGCATGTAGTACATCCGCGCAACTTTAGCCATGAGGCGCAGTTCGTCCAGCCTTGACATAGCTCTAATTGTTCCACAGAGGAAGGTTGATTAGCAAAAATATCTAGGCCTGCATGACTATGCCGAATGGTAGAACCCCTGTAAAAACAGAACGCACAATCTGCGTAGTAAAGCACTGCGGACTCATTCGCACGCAACAGCAACTTTATAGACGATCTTGAAACGTAAGACTACGGCATCCCGCTGTTTTCCTGCAATTCGCGCAGTGAAGAGCAGGATGCCGCAGCCTTCTCGCCTCTTCTGGCGCTCTACGCTTCCGGAAGCACGGGCAATCCAGACGGCCGGTTGTGGTGGTACGTCTTCCAGCCCATGTAGCGGCCCAGTGCCTCGGCAACCGCGGTGGCTGTATGGCTGCGGCTCATCGCCGTGTGGTGCTCAAAGCCGTTCTGGCAGATCACGTGGAGCAGCCCTTGCAGATTCGGCACATTCACCACCGCGCGCATGCCAAAGGTGTTTAGCGGATCGGCCGTGAACTCGCCCTCGCCCACATAGGCGCAGATGCGAGCCGCAGTATCGTCGGTGCTCACGCGGCCAAAGGTCAGCGGGCCAGCGGCGGTGCGGCCTTCCATTGCGCCGTAGGTGTTCTCCTCGCCAAGCGTGGTGCCCAGGATCGGCGCGGTTGCAATACGAACTTCGGACGCAAAGTCCTTGGCCCAGTTGCCACAATGGAACAAGACGCACTTGTCCGGATCGTCGCCGTAATTGTTGTTCCAGTCAACCAGCGCGCTGGGTGTGCCGCTGGCAAGCTGCAGGGCGTACATGCCCACTACGCCGGCGATGTCCACCTCGCACGCTGAAGGAAGCATCTGCTGGCTCATCATCGACATGATCGTGCAGACGTTAACTCCATAATTTTGTTGCAGCGAATTCCAGCACTGTAGGGCAGTAGCTGTGATCGAAAGGGATTGCATCCAGTCGTCGACGACCAGCGCGAATTTGGCCATCTTGACAAGTGCTTCAACCGGTACGGCGGAAGCGTCGGCATAGGTACGGATGCGGTCGATGCGCTCACGGACGCGCGCGTCGTCGTTGGCGATGCGGCCGGCGTTGCCGAGAACCTCGGAGAGGTCGATGGTGTTGACAGTAATACCGGAGGCCTCGAAGAGCTTCTCGCTGAAGCGGGTGGTGTTGAACGCATTGGGACGCGCGCCGACGGCGCCGATGCGCGCCCCGCGCAGGCCGCGGACCACCTTGCAGGTGGAGACGAAGGAGATGAGATCCTCGCGGAAGCGAGGATTCGCAATCGCGACCGTGTGGTCGCGGGTAAGCGAGTACTTGATGCCATACTGGCGGAGGTTGTTGGCCATTGAGATCTTGCCGCAGAAGGCGTCGCGGCGGCGATCGAGGCCGAACTGGTCCAGATCGTCCGGACAAGCCTGTATGAGTACCGGTACCGTCACCTTGCCCAGGCGCAGCGAGTCAGCGGCTGCCCTCTCGTCGCCGAAGTTCGGCAGGCAGATGAGCACTCCGTCGAGGCGGTCAGCATTCTTGCGGAACAACTCGCCGCACTTCTGTGCATCGGCCCAGGTTTCCACTGCGCCCAGCTTGCTCTCTTCAGTCGAGAGCCACACCGGCTCAATCGAGAGTTCGGCAAACAGTTTGGTGAGTTCGCGCCGTGCTTCGGTAATCAGCACGTCAGGAAAGAAGTCGCGGTTGCCAAGAATTACGCCCAGCGTAGCAAGAATCGTCATGGTGATTCACCTGATCAAGGAAGTGTAGGTCGATCGTTACCGTGCAAGCCGGGCTCACAAAGGAGCGGGACTCAGAGAATACGAGCCGCACCGTGCGCGGCTGAAACGAAGACTAGAGCCGCGAGTAAGTGATCAACACCAGACCCGCGAGATAGCAAAGGAACATAGTGCCCAGCAGTTTGTTGGTGCCGCGTGGCGCTGCGGCAAATTCCTTCCACACCAATACTCCCCACAGAATGGCTACCACTGGCGCGGCGTTCGACAGCGCGTAAGAAACAGCAGGTCCGGCCGCGCCCACCGCGATAAAGCTGGTCGAGAGACCGAGGCTCCAGATCGCACCGCCCAGAACGCCCGTCAGATGAGTCCCCAGGCTGCCCTTGAAGTAATCGCCAAAGGCTACTGGCGCGCCTTCCACCGGCTTGCACATGAAGAACGGGTTGAAGATGAAGGTGGTGACGAATGCGCCAATCGTAAAGAACAGTGCCGCCGTCAGCGGCATCAGCTTGCCGGAGCCGCCTGACACAAATACCGGATCAATAGACTTGACGGTGAGCGAGTAGAAGAAGGCGATCAGCAGGCCGGCAGCGACCGAGAGCACAATGCCCTTGGCGCAGGGCTTCTTCACCGCCGTGCTCAGCTGGCCGAATGCCTTCATGCTCAGGAAGATTGCCACCACAATAATGGCGACACCGGCGAACAGAATGGTCGAGTTACCAGGGTTTGTGCCACCGCCGATGACCACCAGCAAAAAGCTGAACACAATGCCCAGCACCCACGCGATGCCGCCGCCCACCGGAAACCCAACCGCCATGCCGGCCACAGCGATAGCCGCTACCAGCAGCAGATTGCCAGCGTTCCACACCGCTCCGCCCAGCAGGGCCCATCCAATGCTGGCCGCGTCGGCCTGCGCCAGATCAGCCAGGAATGGCCGTCCTGTTGCACCGAGCGTCCCCAGCGTAAATGCGGCTATGACCGAGGTGAGCACCAAGCCCACCACAAAGTCCCAGTAGAAAAGTTCAAACCGCCAACTGCGCGCGGCCAGCTTTTGCGTGTTAGCCCACGAACCCCAGCAGATCATGGTGAGGATGCAGAGCAGAACCGCAATCGGATAACTGTGAATCGTGACCATCTCGAACTCCCTTGCGCGGCCTCGGGCTCACGCAAACAGCACTTCACAAAACACACAAACCAAACTGTCGATGCAAGCGCCCTCGGCCGTGCTCAGGCCTGTGCATCGTGGCGCAGACGTGCACGGCGAACCGCCAGAGCCCAACCACTGCGTAGGCTCTCGCGCCGAGCCGCATCCATCGCCGGTGTGAAGACTTGCACATCGTTGGGCAGTGAGGCAAGCTCATCGAACGAGGCCCACCAACCCAGCTCCAGACCGCCCAGCAGCGCAGCGCCGCGCGCCGAGAGATCCTCCTGCGAAGAGCGATACACAGGCCGCCCCAGCACATCCGATTGCATCTGCATCAGCGCGCTGTTACGCGTGGCGCCACCGTCGGCGAGCAACGCTGGCAACTGAACCGCGGCAGCCTCTTCCATCGCACCCAGCACATCGGCCACCTGGTAAGCGATGGCGTCTGTCGCTGCGTGCGCCAGATGCGCTGCGGTGTGTGAGCGCTCTAGCCCTGCCACCAGCCCGCGCGCCTGCGAATCCCAATGCGGCGCGCCCAGCCCGACCATCGCCGGCACCAGGTACACTCCGCCCGCATCGGCAACCGTCGTGGCCAGCGCTGCCGCGTCTTCAATCGGCTTCGTCAGCCCGAGAAACTCGCCCACCCACTGCAGCGATGCGCCGCTCATGGCGATGTTGCCTTCAAGCGCGAAGCGAACCTCAGCACCACGCGACCACGCAATGGTGCGCGCAATCTGTTTGCTCTTTTCAACCAGCGCGGGCGTCAACATCATCAGCGAAGAGCCCGTGCCGTAAGTCGCCTTCACCGTGCCCGGCTCGTAGCGGCCATGGCCTACCAGTGCTGCGTGCGAGTCGCCTATCATCGCAACAATCGGTACACCCGCCAACTCAGGAATCGCGGTGCATGCACCAAAGCTGCTCGACGAAGCGCTCAGCTTCGGCATGGCCACGCGTGGAATGCCGAACAGCGCCAGCAGAGAGTCGTCCCAGTCGAGCGTAGCCAAGCTGAGCAGCGCCGTGCGCGAGGCGTTGGTGTGGTCGGTCGAGTGCGCGTGGCCGCCCGTCAGGTTGTACAGCAGCCACGCATCCACGGTGCCCAGCAGCGCGCGGCCAGCTTCGGCTTCATTGCGCAGCGCCGGATTTTCTTCCAGCACAAAGGCCCACTTGCTCGCGCTCACCAGCGGATCGAGCGGCAGGCCCGTGATCGCCTGAATGCGCGTAGCTTCGCCAGCCAACCGATCACACACAGGAGCCGAGCGGCGGCACTGCCAGGTGATGGCGCTCGAAAGCGGCTCACCCGCGGCGGACGCGCCAGCAGAGGCTTTTCGCCATGCAATCGAAGTTTCGCGCTGGTTGGAGATGGCGATGCCCGCAATGCTTTTTCCTATAGACGCAGCGTGGCGCGCGCACTCTGTGGCTACCTTCACCACCGACTGCCACAGCGCCAGCGGGTCCTGCTCAACGTAGCCCGGCTTCGGCTGCAGAATCTCCAACGGCGCCGATGCCTTGAAGGCAATGGCGCCGCGGTGGTCAACGAGTAGGGCTTTCGTGTTGGTTGTGCCCTGATCGATAGCAAGAATCAACGAGGCGTGCATTTATCCCCCGAACTTCATCAGCTCCAGGGCGGCGGCTTCCATGCCGGCCGCATTCAGGCCGAAGTGATCCAGCAAAAACTCAATGGAACCGGTAGGCGCAAAAACGTCCGGCAGTCCCAGGATGCGCATGGGCGTGGGATGGTTCAAGGCCAGCAGTTCGGCGATGGCGCCACCCAGGCCGCCAGCGGCCAACCCTTCCTCGGCAGTCACAATACCACGCGTGGTGCGTGCTGCGTCCAGAATGGCTTCACTGTCGAGCGGCTTCAACGTGCTGATGTTCAGCACCCGCGCCTGAATTCCCTGCGAGGCAAGCTTCTCCGCTGCTTCCAACGCCCGGCAAACCAGCACGCCGTTGGTGGCGATGGTCACGTCGTTACCGGCGCGCATCAGCACAGCTTTGCCAAAGTTGAACTTGTAGTTTTCGTCGAATAGGCGCGGCACCGGCATCCGCGCAATGCGCAGGTACATCGGTCCCACGTGCTCAAGCGAATACAGTATGGCCGCGGCAGTCTCCACCGGATCGGCGGGAACCACTACAGACATATTCGGCAGAATGCGCGTCCATGCCTGGTCTTCGATAGAGTGGTGAGTCGGCCCCAACTGTCCGTATGCCATGCCCGGCGACATGCCGCAGAGCCGCACATTCGACTTCGAATACGCCAGATCCACCTTCACCTGTTCCATCGCGCGGCCGGTCAAAAAGCACGCCGCGCCGCATACATAAGGCACCATGCCGCCGTTGGCCAGGCCGCAACCCACGCCCACCATATTCTGCTCGGCAATGCCCACATTCACAAAGCGCTCCGGAAACCGCGCCTTGAAGTTCTTCAGCTTGGCTGACGACAGCGAGTCGTTAATGACCGCGCACACACGCGAGTCGCGCGCGGCCATATCTTCCAACGTCTGCGAATAGGCATCGCGGCAGTCATAAAGCTTGGGCTGCGCCACAGTCTCTTGCGCTGCGCCCGAGGGGGAGTTACTCACCAGTTCACCTCCACGCCCAGTTCTTTCGCGGCTATTTCAAGCTGCTCGCGGGTGGGCACACCATGATGCCAGGCCGGTTTATTCTCCGCAAAGGAAACGCCCTTGCCCTTAGTGGTGTGGGCAATGATGCACGTTGGCTTGCCAGACTCGACCTGCAATTCCGCAAAGCGGGCCAACAGCGCCGCATGGTCGTGGCCGTCGAGCTCGTGCACCGCAAAGCCAAACGAGCGCCAGCGCTCGGCCAAGGGCTCCATGCGCTGCGTAACTTCCGTAAAATCGCCCTGTTGAATACGGTTGCGATCGACGATCACCACCAGGTTGTCCAGCCCGTAGTGCTGGGCGGTCATCGCCGCCTCCCAGTTCGAGCCTTCCTGCAACTCGCCGTCGCCGGTCAGCACAAAGGCGCGCCATGCTTCGCCGCGCATCCGTGCGGCCAGTGCCGCTCCCACCGCAATTGGCAACCCATGGCCCAGCGGGCCGGTGTTAGCCTCCACGCCGGGCAGCTTGTTGCGGTCCGGGTGCCCATTCAGCATCGACAACGGCTCCATGTGCGTACGCAACTGCTCCATGGGGAAGAATCCTTTGGCCGCCAGCACCGAATAGAATGCCGCCGAGCAGTGTCCCTTTGACAGGATGAAGCGGTCGCGCTGCGGCCACTGCGGCCGCGCCGGATCAATGTTCAAGATGCCGCCAAGATAAAGCACCGCCAGAATGTCGGACGCGGAAAGATCGCCGCCCGTGTGGCCCAGGTGCGCGCGATGCGTCATCGTCATGGCGCTCAGCCGGATCCAGTTAGCCTGGCCGCGCAACCAATCGACGCGTTCGTTCGATGTTACTTCTCCCATTGCCGGGTCGCTCATGCGCAATACCGTTCCTTGTCCCCTGAAGCTTTCAATCTCGGCCAGCCGAAGCCACAGCCCGTAATCTTCATTCGCAAGCGGGCGGCTGGAAAGCAACGCAAATCCACAGGACGCCGAATTCGCTGATCTTTCCCTGTCGAGATGTCCAAATACAAGCCGATAGTATCGAGGAAACGAAAAGGAGTCAACATATACTTTCTATTCGGCATTTTTATGCAGAGTGAAAAGTGTTGGCCACAAAGTGACAGCAACGCAGCGGCACCCGATACACTCTGGTCAGCACTGTCAACGACGTCTGCCCCTGCGCTACCCTCCGCGCTTTGGTATAGAGTTCTGGGTGGCCCCACCCATCCTCGCTGTGTACTTGTTCTTGAGGCTAGGGTGGGACCGCAAGGAACGCCCTCTACAGCAATTGGATAACTGCTGCTAACGCTTCTCGCGCTTGGAGCGCCGGACGCTGGCCCAGCCATCCTTGACGACTTGACGGCTGCGAGCTACCGCCAGTGAGTCAGCCGGCACCTCCCGCGTGATGCAGGAACCTGCGCCGATATATGCGCCCGCACCCACATTGACCGGGGCCACCAGCGTGGAGTCACTGCCGATGAACGCACCCGCGCCAACCGTGGTCTGATTCTTGTGCACGCCGTCGTAGTTGCAGGTAATCACACCCGCGCCGATGTTGGTGCCTGCGCCGATCTCCGCATTGCCCAGATAGGAAAGGTGCCCGGCTTTGACGCCTTTGTGCAGCTTGGCCTTTTTGGTCTCGACAAAGTTGCCGATGTGCACATCTTCCCCGATTTCGGACTCGGGGCGTAGATGGGCGAAGGGGCCGATGGTGGCGCCTGCACCAATGGTGCTCTCCTCCAACACGCAGCTCTGACGCACGATTACGCCCTCGGCCAGCACGCAGTCTTCAATCACAGTAAAGGAGCGGATGCGGCAGTTGGCGGCAATGCGCGTGCTCCCAAGCAACTGCACAAAGGGCTCGATCACCGTGCCCGCGGCCACCTCTACCTCGGGATCGATGACGCAGGTCTCCGGCCGGTAGACGATTACGCCGGCCGCCATCAACTGTGCGGCTTTTGCTGCCCGCGCCTTTGCATCTTCCGCCACCAACTCTTCAATCGACTTCGTCGCCACGCGTACGCTCCTTACTCTGCTGCATTGCTTCAGTAATGATTATTGATCCGGCCCTCAAAATAGAAGCACCGTGCTCCATCCATTTCGCAGGTTTTATTGCGAAATGGATGGGAAGCCTACACACTAATTAAGGGCCGCATCAATAGAGCAGTTCTCCTGTTGCTGTAGTAGGGTTTCTTGCGATCCCACCCTAGCCTCAAGAACAAGTACGCGGCGAGGATGGGGCACCCGAAACTCTATACCAAGTGGAGAGTTACACTAGATACCCGGTCCGGCAGTTTCTGAGCCTTGGCCCGGTGCGCCCTTGGGCATGGGAATGGCGATGTCAATCGGCTGCACCGGCCCCAGCTTCAGTTCGTCGAGGCCGGGCTTGATCTCTGGCCCGTTGCCCACTATTAGAATCGCCAGCTTGTCAGGGTGAATGTACTTCTTTGCCGCTGCGGTTAAATCGGCCACCGTCACTTTTTCGAGCGCGGCCTTGTAGGTCTCCAGATAGTCGGCCGGATAACCGTAGAACTCCAGCCGTTCGCGCTCGGCCAGCACCTTCTCCCGTGTGTCGTAACGGAAGAGGAACGAGTTGAGGATGTTGTCCTTGGCGCGCTTCAGTTCCTCTTCGGTGAATGGCTTGGTGTTCAGCCCGTTGATCTCGCCGAGGGTCTCAAGCGTAGCGTCCACCGTGGTGGCGCTCTGCGTGAGCACCTCAGCGTGGAAGACGCCGGTGTGATCATAGCTAGCGCCAAAGCTGCCGCCGACCGAGTAAGCGTGGCCTTTTTCCGTGCGCACCTTCTGGAAGAGGCGGCTGGCGAATCCACCGCCCAGAATCTCGTTCATCACGGCCAGTGTGGGCACGTCGGGATTGTGGCGATCCGTACCCAGACCAACAATCTCCACGTTCGACTGGTTCACGTCTTCCTTGTCAATAAAGTAGACTCCTGGCTTGGGGCCAGCAAAGGTGTCGTGGCGGGCGGGCGCAAGCTGCACCTTGGGCAGGGGCTCAAATGTGGCGCGAACCTTGGCTTCCATGGCGGCGGCATCGAAGTCGCCGCTGATGGCGATGATGAGTTTAGCTTTGAGTGTGCGTGCGTGCCAACCATCGAGATCGGTTAGGGTGACTTTGCCGATGGTGGCAAACTCTGGCTGGCGCGCGTAGGGGCTGGCTGCGCCGTACACCAAACGAGCAGCCTCGCGTGAGGCAATCCCGCCCTCGTCATCGTTGCGGCGCATAATGCCGGCGGCCTCCTGCTGCTTGGCCAGCGCCAGCTTTTCGGCGTCTCAATGTGTGCGGCCTTAGCCTCAAGCAGGTCGTCCAGATCGTCGCCGCTCACCTTGGCCGTGCCGCTGGTGCGCCACGTCTGGCCGTAGAGATCCACCAGGCCAACCTTGGCAGCATCTTCGTCGCGGGAGCCGCCGGGAATCATCACCGAGCCATACACAAAGGGCAGCTCGTGATCCTCCTGCAGGAAGACGACGATGCCGTTCTTGAGCTCGATGCGCGCGGGCTGGTGCGGTTTGAAGTCGTGCAGTTTGGGCGTGGGAATCTGCTCCCACGGCTTGGCTTGCTGGGCGCCTGCGGATGCGGTCAACAGTAGAGCCAATGCAAGAGCGGCCGCGATGGATGGCACTGCGTCAGGGCACGACTTCAGTCGTGCCGCTATTGATCCGGCAAGAAAACAGTGACATCGCATTCCCACCCATTTCCGCAAAAAACGCGGAAATGGATGGGGCACCCTGACAGTATTTAATTGCTGCGTCAATAGAACACCCCAAAAAGAGCTGGGCTTCAGCCCCTGAGGAGAATCCGTGTGGGTCTCCGCGCCACATGCTTCCGCAGGGGCTAAAGCCCCTGTTCTATTTATTTCAGTGTCTTCCGGCACGACTAAAGTCGTGCCCTGACGCGAAGTTTGCCAGGAAGCAAGGAATTGAGCTGGCCGAAACGACCAAGCCGCAAGCCGATTTCCAGTCCCTATTCCGTGTTCCCTATTCCCTATTCCCTTCACCGCATTCCCAGACCCCTGAACCGTGTTCATCATTGCGCGCCTCCCTGTGCGGCCTGGCTCTGGGCCGGCTTCTGCTCGGTGTCGATCTCCGCGCTGGTGCGGTTGGAGTCAACAAAAACCTGGTTGGCGACGCGGCGAATGTCGGCTTTGGTCACCTTGTCCACGCGGTCCAACTGGCGGAAGAGTTCGCGCCAGTCGCCGTAGCGGGTCTGGAAGAGGGTGAGGGTGTTGGCCAGGCCCTGGTTGTCGGCCAGGCCACGCAGCAGATCGGCGCGGGAGCGGGTCTTGTACATGGCAAGCTCGGCGTCGGTCACGTCGGCGGTCTTGAGCCGGTCAATCTCCTTGTGGATGGCCGTGCGCATCTCCGCAGATGTGTGGCCGGGCAGCGGCACCGCATAGAAAGCGAACAGGCCCGGATATTTATCACCGGGGAAGGGGCTGAAGCCCTCGGCTTCGGCGGCAATCTGCTGGTCGCGCACCAGAGAGCGATAAAGACGCGAGACGCGGCCATTGGAGAGGATGTCGCCGATGGCGTCGTACACCGCGTCGTCCGGATTGCGATAGTCCGGCCGGTGATAGCCCTCGAGGTAGAAGGGCTGGGTTTGCTCGCGAATCACCAGCGACTTTTCCGCAAACTGCTTCGGCTCGACGGTGGTCATCTCCTCGGGCTTGGCGCCGCCGGGCACGCGGCTAAAGTACTTTACGAGCAGCGGCATCACCTCGGCCGCGTCCACATCGCCGACCACGGCCACCACAATGTTCGCGCCCACGTAGTACTTCTTGTGGAACTCCATGGCCTCGGTGGCCGTGATCTGCGAGACCTCGCTGGGCCAACCGATGGAGCTGCGTCCGTAGGGATGCGCGACGTACGCGGTGGCCAGGAACTGCTCTACCATGCGGCCGATGGGGCTGGAATCGGTTCTCATGCGGCGCTCTTCCACCACCACATTGCGCTCGGTGTAGAACTCGCGCGGAACGGTATCGGCCAGCCGCGAACTCTCCAACCAGGCCCACAGCTCCAGCCGGTTCTCGGGCATCGACCAGAAGAACTGCGTCTCGTCGAGGCCGGTCTGGGCGTTCAAGCCCGCGGCTCCGTTGCGCTCGGCCACCTCAGTGAACTGGTTGGGCACAACGAACTTGTGCGCCTCTTTCTGCGCGTCGAGGAAGGCCTGATGAAGAGCCTTGAGCTTCTCAGGATCGCGGCCGACGGGCTTCAGAAACTCCGCCTCATAGGCGTCGTTGGCCGCTTCCACCTTGGCCAGGGCCAGCTTTTCAGCCTCGTAGTCGGAGGTACCGATCTGACTGGTGCCCTTGAAGGCCAGATGCTCAAACATGTGCGCCAGACCGCTCTGGCCGCTTGGATCGTTCACATCGCCCGCATCCACAAAGGTGGAGTAGCTGAAGACGGGCGCATCGTGCCGCTCGCAGACGATGAGGGTGAGCCCGTTGGGCAGCACACGGGTGGTGATGCGCCGATCAAAACTCTTCAAATCCTGGCCGTGCGCGGCGTTGAACGCCGGAACAAGGGCCAGAGAGAGCAACAATGCGGCAAAGCCAGTTCGGCTGTGCGCCATGGGACCTCCCGTGTGAAAGCACTCGCGGTAGACGCAGGCGCTCCCTTCCAAGCTAGTTGGCCGGGCTGGCTGAGTCAAACCGGACGGAAGGCGATCCGGCTGTAGGCAGGCGCGGTTTGTTCGCGAAATCACGGCTGTGGGCCACAGGGGCAGTGCCAGAAAAGGTGAAGCTACGGCAACACCAAAATCAGGGGTGTTTTGGTACATTTCTGTTTTTCTTGTGCGAGACGCAGGAAAGATTGAAGCTGACCTTTTCAGTGAGGAAAGTTTCGCAAGGGGGGTCTGCGTTTACGGTTTTGGGTGAGTTTTTGCGTTTCTGTCGGGGAGAATTCTGCTCGTTGATTGCGGAAACGATTCGCGATCGATGAGCTGCGGCGCTGTTCGTCCGTCCCGCTGGGACGGGGGCGCTTGTTCGCGGACCATCCCAGGGTTCCGTCCACTGAGGCGGACTTCACCCTGGGCTATTTTCGTCGGCTCCCTCCGGGAGCAACCCTGCCGCTATGCTTGCAGGCCGATTTTTGGCCAGGCACCAAGAACCTGTCCAAAAACTCAATTTTGCGGAGATGGCATAGCTTTGTCATGAACTTTATAGACCCGGCCCTTCAAGTAGGGCGTAGACTTCCCACCCATTTCGCGATAAAGCTTGCGAAATGGATGGGGCACGGTGCTTCTATTGATCCGGCAAGAAAACAGTTCGTCCGTCCCGCTGGGACGGGGGCGCTTGTTCGCGGACCATCCCAAAGTTCCGTCCACTGAGGCGGACTTCACCCTGGGCTATTTT
>Ga0302187_10002122_pt1 | contig 16527 bp, 13 predicted proteins | sample II_Bog_E1_3_FD_202120 | JGI IMG/M metagenome (GOLD analysis project Ga0302187, IMG submission 202120) | Peat permafrost microbial communities from Stordalen Mire near Abisko, Sweden - II_Bog_E1_3 | ecosystem: Environmental > Terrestrial > Soil > Wetlands > Peat | place: Sweden: Abisko...
GGATCCAATCGGCGGTCTTGATGACCTCCAGGTTATGTTCGATCACCAGCACGGTGTTGCCGGCATCGACCAGGGTGTGCAGAACCTCCAACAGCTTCTTTACGTCCTCGAAATGAAGCCCGGTGGTGGGTTCGTCGAGGATATAGAGGGTGCCGCCGGTGGCGCGGCGCGACAGTTCCTTCGCCAGTTTGACGCGCTGGGCCTCGCCGCCCGACAGGGTGGTGGCCTGCTGCCCCAGGTGAATATAACTCAATCCCACACGTTTTAGTGTTTCCATCTTGTCGCGAATCGCGGGAACCGCCTTGAAAAATTCGGCGGCTTCCTCTACCGTCATGTCAAGAACGTCGGCTATGCTCTTGCCCTTGAATGTTATTTCCAGGGTTTCCCGGTTGTAGCGCTTGCCCTTGCAGATATCGCACTGGACATAGACGTCGGGCAGGAAATGCATCTCGATCTTGATAACGCCGTCGCCCTGGCAGGCCTCGCAGCGGCCACCCTTGACGTTGAAGCTGAAACGCCCGGCCTTATAGCCGCGGGTCAGGGATTCCGGCAGGTTGGTGAACCAGTCGCGGATTGGGGTGAAGGCCCCGGTGTAAGTGGCTGGATTGGAACGCGGAGTCCGGCCGATGGGCGACTGGTCGATGTCGACGATCTTGTCGATATACTCCAGGCCGTCGATGCGGTCATGGGGGGCGGCATGTTCGCGGGCCCCGTTCAGACGCCGGGCGATGGCTTTGTAAAGGGTCTCGATCACCAGGGTCGATTTGCCGCCGCCCGAGACGCCGGCAACGCAAGTGAAGGTGCCCAGCGGGAAGTCGGCCGAGACGTTCTTCAGATTGTTGCCCCGGGCATTGACCACCCTGAGGGCCTTGCCGCTGCCCTTGCGGCGCTTCTTCGGCACTTCGATCTTGCGCTTTCCGGTCAGATACTGGCCGGTGATGCTGTCGGGATTGGCCATGACCTGGGCGGGAGTGCCCTCGGCGATGACCGTGCCGCCATGGACGCCGGCTCCCGGGCCCATGTCGATCAGATAATCGGCGGTGCGGATGGCGTCTTCATCGTGTTCGACCACAATCACCGAATTGCCGATGTCGCGCAGGCGCTTCAAGGTGGTCAGCAGGCGGTCGTTGTCCCGCTGATGCAGGCCGATGGAGGGCTCGTCCAGCACATAGAGGACGCCGGTGAGACCCGAGCCGATCTGCGAGGCCAGACGGATACGCTGGCTCTCGCCGCCCGACAAAGTGCCGGAATTGCGCGACAGGCTTAAGTAATCCAGGCCGACGTCGTTCAGGAAGCCCAGGCGGTCGTTGATTTCGCGCAAGATTCGCCGGGCGATCTCCTGATCCTTGGGGCGCAGGTATTGGTTCAAGTCATTGAACCATTTACCGGCATCGGCAATGGAGAAGTCGCAGACCTGGGCGATCTGCAGCTTGTTGATCTTCACCGCCAGGGCTTCAGGCTTCAGACGAGCGCCATGGCAGGTCTCGCAAGGGGCGGTGATCTGGAAGCGCGACAGTTCTTCGCGGACCCAGGAGCTGTCGGTCTCGCGGAAACGCCGCTCCATGTTTGGGATCACGCCCTCGAAGGGCTTGTCGGTGGTGTAGCTGCGCAGGCCGTCCTCATAGCGCATGGGAACGGCTTCGTCGCCCGAGCCATAGAGGATGGCCTTCCTGGCTCGCTCCGTTAGCTCGGAGAAGGCCTCGTCCAGGCGGAAGTGGTAGTGTTTGGCCAAGCTCTCCAGGGTCTGATGATAATATTGCGAGGTGGAGCTGGCCCAGGGAGCCACCGCGCCATTGCGCAAGGACAGGCGATCGTCGGGAACCACCAGATCCTCGGCGAAATGCATGGTCACCCCAAGGCCGTCGCAGGCCGGGCAAGCACCATAGGGATTGTTGAAAGAGAACAGCCGGGGCTCGATCTCGTCGATGGTGAAGCCAGAGACCGGGCAGGCGAATTTGGCCGAGAAGGTGACGCGCTCGCCGGTCTTGACGTCTTCGGCGAACAGCAGGCCGTCGGCCAGTTCCAGGGCGGTCTCGACGGAATCCGCCAGACGCTGGGAAATGCCTTCCTTCACGACGATGCGATCGACGACGATATCGATGTCGTGCTTGACCTTCTTGTTCAGGGTCGGGACTTCGTCGATCTCATAGAGGGTGCCGTCCACCTTGACCCGCTGGAAGCCCTTCTTCTGATAGTCCTGCAATTCCTTGCGGTACTCGCCCTTGCGGCCACGCACGACGGGGGCCAGCAGCAGCAGGCGAGTGCCTTCGGGCATCTCCAGGATGCGGTCCACCATCTGGCTGACGGTCTGGCTTTCGATGGGCAGGCCGGTGGCCGGGGAATGGGGCACGCCGACGCGGGCGAACAACAGGCGCAGATAGTCGTAAATCTCGGTGACGGTGCCGACAGTGGAGCGGGGATTCTTCGAGGTGGTCTTCTGTTCGATGGAGATGGCCGGGGACAGCCCTTCGATCAGATCGACGTCGGGCTTGGACATGAGTTCAAGGAACTGACGGGCATAGGCCGACAGGCTCTCCACATAGCGCCGCTGCCCCTCGGCATAGATGGTGTCGAAGGCCAGGGAGGATTTTCCCGAGCCCGACAGGCCGGTGATCACCACCAGCTGGTCGCGGGGAATGTCGATGTCGACATTCTTCAGATTATGTTCTCGGGCACCACGGACGCGAATATAGGAGGTCATTCATTCCACCGGAAGAAGGGTCATCGACGAGACAGGGGCAGGGGCCAGATGAAAATGTTGGCAAAAAGTCCTGACTGGCGTTATGGAGGGCAACCTTATGACATAAACTTGACTCTTAAGTCAGCATCTCGGCCTGAAGCGGGGCAAGCATCTGCCAATGACGAATATGGTATCCATTCAGGGTTTGTCCAAAGCCTTTGGCGGTCTACAGGCCGTTAATCAGTGCAGCTTCGACATTCCCAAGGGCGGCATCACCGGTCTGATCGGTCCCAACGGTGCCGGTAAGACCACATTGTTCTCCATGATTGCCGGTGCGATCAAGCCCGACTCTGGAAAGATTCTATTGGAGGGGGAGGACGTCAGCGGCCTGCCCACCCATAAGCTCTTTGCCAAGGGGCTGGTGCGCACCTTCCAGATTCCCCATGAATTCTCCCGCATGACCGTGCGCGATAATCTGATGGTGGTGCCTCCGGGCCAGTCGGGCGAAAGCTTGGGCTGGGCTCTGCTGGCTCCCGGTAAGGTCCGGGCTCAGGAGCAGGAGGTCCGCAACAAGGTGGATGACGTCCTCGACTTCCTGCAGATCACTCACGTTGCCAACGAGCTGGCGGGCAATCTGTCGGGCGGGCAAAAAAAGCTGCTGGAGCTGGGCCGCACCATGATGACCGAGGCCAAGATGGTGCTCCTCGACGAGCCCGGAGCCGGCGTCAATCGCACCTTGCTGGGCAAGTTGTCCGACGCCATCCAGCGCCTGAACCGCGAGCGTGGCTACACCTTCTGCATCATCGAACATGACATGGACATGATCTCGCGTCTTTGCCACCCGGTGGTGGTGATGGCCGCCGGCTCTGTGCTGGCCCAAGGGACCATGGACGACATCCGTCGCAACGAAGAGGTGCGCGAAGCCTATCTGGGCGGTCATGCCGCCCGCAAGCTGGACAAGGACGCCGCAAAGTGAGCGAGCCAGACCTGATTCTCGACATGAACGCCCTGGTGGGCGGCTATGGCGGCAATGATATCCTGAAGGGTGCATCCCTGACGGTGCGCCGCAATGAAATCGTCGTCATCGTCGGCCCCAATGGTGCTGGCAAATCCACCCTGATGAAGTCCGCCTTTGGTCTGGTGAAGATCCGCCAGGGCAGCGTGACCTTCGAGGGCGAGGACATCACCAACATGCGCCCCGATCTGGTGGTGCGCCGGGGCATGTCCTATGTGCCCCAGGAAAAGAACGTCTTTCCCAGCATGACCGTCCAGGAAAACCTGGAGATGGGCGGCTATCTGCGTAAGCGCGGCATTGCCGAGAAGATGGATCACATCTTCCAGATTTTCCCCCGCCTGAAGGAGCGCCGCAAACAGGCGGCCGGCTCCATGTCCGGCGGCGAGCGTCAGATGGTGGCCATGGGCCGGGCCCTGATGCTCGATCCCACCCTGATCTTGATGGACGAACCCACCGCTGGTCTGTCGCCGCTGTTCATTGAACAGACCTTTGATCGCATCATCGAGGTCAATAAGCTGGGCATCAGCGTCCTGATGGTCGAGCAGAACGCCAAGCAGGCCCTGGAAATCGCCCATCGCGGCTATGTCCTGGCCATGGGCCGCAACCGTCACGAAGACACCGGCGCCGGACTTCTGGGAAACCAGGAAATCGCCGAAATGTTCCTGGGAGGCTGAGGACCATGGATTTCACCGATCTCTTGCAGCTGGTGGTCTATGGCATGGTGCTGGGAAGCATCCTGACCCTGGGCGCCATCGGCGTGTCGCTGCTGTTCGGAATCTTGCGATTCTCCAACTTCGCCCATGGCGACATCATGACCTTCGGCGCCTATACGGCTTTCGTGGTCATCTCGGTGTTTCATGGGCCGGTGTGGCTGGCTTTGCCGGTAGGCATGATCGGCGGGGCTTTGATCTCCATCATTGCCGATCAGTTGGTCTATCGCCATCTGCGCCGCACCCAGCCGGTGATCCTGCTGATCTCGTCCTTCGGCATGGCCCTGATCATCCGCAGCATCATTCAGCTGATCTGGGGCACCCAGGACAAGTCCCTGGTCAAGGGCATCCAGATGCCCATGCATTTCGGCGATATCGCCGTGCGGCCAGACCATATTTGGATCTTTGGTGGCTGTGTCGGTATCGTCATCGCCGTGCATCTGTTCCTGACCTACACCCGGATGGGCAAGGCCATGCGGGCCATGAGCGACAATATGGATCTGGCCCGCGTCACCGGCATTGATGCCGAAAAGGTGATCATCTGCACCTGGGCGCTGGGCGGGGCTTTGGCCGCCGCCGCTGGCGTCTTCCTGGCCCTGGACACCCGCCTGACCCCGATGATGGGCTGGTCGGCCCTGCTGCCCATCTTTGCCGCCGCGATCCTGGGCGGCTTTGGCAAGCCCTATGGGGCCATCGTCGGCGGCATGGTCATCGGCATTGTCTCGGAGCTTTCCACCGCCGTGATGCCCCCGGCCTATAAGCCTGCCATCGCCTTCACCGTCATGGTGATCATGCTGATCGTCAAGCCCAACGGATTGCTGGGAGCCCGCCGATGACTTTTGAACTCTCCGGCCTGGCCAGCTACGGCGTCTTCCTGCTGACCATGGCGGCCATCTATGCCGTGGTCTCTCTGGCCTTGAACGTCCAATGGGGCATGACCGGCCTTTTCAACATCGGCATCGCCGGCTTTTACGCCATCGGCGCTTATACCTCGGCCATCGTCACCTCGCCTCCCTCGACCGAGCATTTGGGCGGCTATGGCATGCCCTTCGTGGTCGGCCTGCTGGCGGCCATGGTGATGTCGGGGCTGATCGCCATCTTCGTTGGCCTGATCACCATCAATCTGCGATCCGACTATCTGGCCATCGCCAGCATCGGCATCGCCGAGATCGTCCGTTTGATCTTCAAGAACGAGGATTGGATCGGCAACGGCGTGCGCGGCATCGCCGGTATCCAGCGGCCCATCAGCGATAATCCGCTGGTATATCTGGCGGTGGTCGTGGTGGTGCTGGTGCTGGTCTATCTGACCATCGAGCGGGCCCGCAAGAGCCCCTGGGGCCGGGTGCTGCGTGCCATCCGCGAGAACGAGCTGGGAGCCCAGGCGGCGGGCAAGAACGTCTTTCGCTTTCGCCTGGAGGCCTTTGTCATGGGATCGGTGCTGATGGGCCTGGGCGGCGGTCTCTACGCCCACTTCATTGGTTTCGTCAGTCCCGAAAGCTTCGAGCCCATTTTCGGTACCTTCCTGGCCTGGGTGATGCTGATCGCCGGCGGCTCGGGCAGCAACAAGGGCGCGGTGCTGGGCGCTTTCGTCATCTGGTTCGTCTGGTCGGGCACCGAGCTTCTGACCAACCTTTTGCCCGCCACCATGACCACTCAGGCCAGCTCTCTGCGCCTGCTGCTGATCGGCGTGCTGCTGCAGGTGATCCTCTTGCGCCGTCCCGAAGGCATTCTGCCCGAGGAGCGTCCCCATGTGGGCGCCAGCCCGGTCTCTTCCACCGAGATCGAGGACGAAGCGGCGGAATAGAGTCTCAAGATTCCAACAATAAAGGCCTCCGGTTGATGATCGGGGGCCTTTTTTCTTATAACGAGCATTCCATCTTATCCACAGAGTTCTAAAGGGTAATATCTTTGAAGAGTCTTGCTCTCGCCCTTCGGTGATTTGATACAGTGATAAGCGTAAAGTCCATTCATTGAAGAGGTCTGACATGAAAGGGAAGGGGGTCCTTGGCCTGGCCATGGCCGCACTTTTCCTCTGCAGTCCTTCCCAGGCTGAAGTGGTCACTCTGACCAGCCTGGACTGGTGCCCCTATACTTGCGCTAACTCCCCCGCCCAGGGCGTGACCTCGGCCATTGTCCGGGCCGCCTTCAAGGCTCAGGGCTATGATCTGAAAGTTCAGTTTCTGCCCTGGAACCGCGCCGTCTTCAACGCCAGGAACGAGCCGGATGTCGCCGGATATTTCCCTGAATATCCCGGCTCTACTCCCGGCTTTCTTCTGTCGCCAGAGATCGGCTTTGGTCCGCTGGGGCTGGTGGAAGCCGTCGATAAACCGGTGGTCTGGAAGACCATCGCCGATCTGTCCAGCGTCAGGCTGGGCATTGTCAGCGGTTATCTGAATACGCCTGAGTTGGATCAGCGCATCTCCGCCAAGGCCCAGCCCATCGACATGGCCATGGACGATGCCTCCAACATCCGCAAGGTCGGGGTTGGGCGGATCGACGCCGCCGTCATCGATGCCAATGTCTTCAATTATCTGCTGAAGAACGACCCCAGCCTACAGATCGTGAAGACCAAAGTGCGGATGAACCCCAGGCTGCTGGATGCCAAAAGCCTGCATGTCGCCTTCACCGATAGCGACTATGGCCGCAAAATGGCGGCGGTCTTCGCCGAGGGGCTGAAGAAGATCGACGTCAAAACCATGCAGTCCTCGCTGATCCATACCGCCTTTACGGAGTAAGAAGGAAAAGCTCTGGACACCAAGGCCCTTGAAGAGTCATCTCCTTAGGCCTTTTTGTGCCGAAGGATGCTGTCCTTGTCCCATCGTCTGCGCCTGCTGCTGCGAAACCCCAAAATCAGTGTCAGGATCTGGCTCTATCGGATCATGTTCTGGGGTGGGGCCGTGCTGGTTTCCCTATCGGCCATGCTGTTCGAGAAGGGCAGCACCATGGGCAATCATCTGTTCCGTCAGGCGCTGGCCCTTCACTCCTTGTTGGCTCTGGTCATCACCCCGTTGGGCTTCGTCGGCGTATTGTGGTTGACCCGCAGATTGTTTCCTGGCGCCCAGGGCAGTGGCATTCCCCAGACTATCGCCGCCCTAAAGATCGAGGCTCCCGAGGAGCGCCATAAGCTTTTGTCCCTGCGGGTGGCGGCGGGAAAGTTATTGCTGACCAGCCTTGGACTTTGCTGCGGAGCCTCGGTGGGGCGCGAAGGGCCGACGGTGCAGATCGGCGCTGCCATCATGCTGACCCTGGGTCGCTGGATCAGGCTGCCGATCCCCAAGCTTGAGCAAATGCTGATTCTGGCCGGCGGCGCGGCGGGTATCTCCGCCGCCTTCAACACGCCCTTGGCCGGAGTGGTCTTCGCCATCGAGGAAATGGCCCGTTCTTTCGAGGAACGCAACAGCGGCACCGTGTTGACCACGGTGATTATCTCCGGCTTTGTTTCCATGGCGGTGGTCGGTAATTACACCTATTTCGGCCGGACCGACGCCGTGGTGAGCCTGGCTCAGGGCTGGCAGGCGATCCTGGTTTGCGGCCTTGGCGGCGGCATCCTGGGTGGTCTGTTCGCCCGCATCTTGATGGCGATCTCTTCCGGCTTGCCGGGACGGGTTGGGATTTGGACCCAGAGCCATCCCTATTTTTTCGCCCTGGCCTGCGGCTTCGGGCTGGCCCTGCTGGGCTTGCTGTCCGGCGACAGCGTCTATGGCACCGGCTATGAAGAGGCCAGAGGTTTGATCGAGGGGAAGCACATCTTGCCGGCCTCCTTCGGTTTACTGAAAATGCTGGCCTCCATCTTGTCCTACGCCAGCGGTATTCCCGGAGGAATCTTCGCTCCCTCCCTGGCGGTGGGGGCTGGGCTTGGGGCCAATATGCAAGGGTTGATGCCTTTGGTGCCGGTGGGGGCTCTTTGCATCTTAGGGATGGTCAGCTATTTCACCGGCGTGGTCCAGGCCCCCATTACCGCCGTGGTGATCGTCATGGAGATGACCGACGACCAAAGTCTGACCCTGCCGTTGATGGCTGCCGCCCTGCTGGCGTTCGGCGTCTCTCGTCTGGTCTGCCCCAAGCCTTTCTATAAGACTATGGCCCAAGGCTTCATCGCGGCGGCCAAGCCGGCGGCATAGAATTAAAACCCCCGGAAGATCGCTCTTCCGGGGTTTCTCTTCAGCAGAATGCCGAGGCCGTCTTACAGCTTCGGTTCGAAAATCTTGACCGTCTCGATCTTGCCGTCCTGGATTTCCCAGTGGGCGAAGGTGCCGCCAACGTCGCCGTGGGCGTCGAACTTCACCGGGCCGGAAGCGCCGATATAATCGATCTTCTTACCGGCGGCGATGGCGGTCTTGGCCTTGGCGAATTCGCCGGGGCCGACCTTCTCGCCGTCTTCCGCCGTGACGTCCTTGATGGCGTCGCGAATCTTGGCGCCGTCGGTGGACTTGGCCTTCTCGGCGGCCAGGGCCAGGACGATGGTGGCGTCATAGAAGCTGTCGATATAGGGCTTGGGCGAGATTTCGCCGAACTTGGCCTTGTAGTTGGCCTTGAAGCTCTCGGCGGCGGCATAGCCGGGCAGCGGAGCGGCAGCGGTGCCGGCGGCGCCGTTCAGGAACTGGCCACCGATGGCGTCGATGATTTCCGGGGCCTTCATGCCGTCGGACAGCAGGAACTTGTTGAAGGAACCGCTTTCCAAAGCCTGCTTCAGAATCGGTACGCCGTCGCCGGTATAGGCGATCAGCACCAGGGCTTCCGGATGACCACCGGCGGCCTTCTGGACTTCACCGCGGAAGCTGGCCTGCTTGGGCTCGAAGGGAACCGAAGAGGTGACCTTGCCGCCGTTCTTGGTAAAGGACTTCTCGAAGCTTTCGGCTAGACCCTTGCCGTAGTCGTTATTCACATAAATGATGCCGACTGACTTATAGCCCTTTTCCTTGCCCACAGCGGCCAGAGCCACGCCCTGGAAGGCGTCGGACGGCACGGTGCGGAAGGTGAAGCCCTTGGACTCCAGGCCGCTGATCTTGGGCGAGGTAGCCGAGCCGGTGATGATCGGCACACCGGCCGGAACGGCGACGGTGGTGGCGACGGGGATGAAGACGCCCGAGCCCATGGGGCCGATCAGAGCATTGACCTTTTCCACCGATACCAGCTTCTGGGCGGCATCGACGCCGGCCTGGGGGCTGGTCTGGTCGTCGCCGATGGACAGGCTGACCGGGGAGCCCAGCACGCCGCCGGCCTTGTTGATCTCGTCGATGGCCAGTTCGGCGCCGCTTTTGGCCGCCGGGCCGTAATCGGCCAGTTCGCCGGTCAGGGGGAAGATACCGCCAATCTTCAGCTTGCTCTCGGCAAGGGCCGGCACGCTGGCCAGCATCGCCGCCGCCATCACTGCGGCACCGATACGCTTATGGAAAACAGCCATTTCGGCCTCCAGTTTGTTCCAAGGTGGCGGTGAGTTTATGCGGGGTTTCACGATCCTGCAACGGCCAGGAAAGGGGGGGATCGGTAAAATGGTATGCTATCACATCGGCCAAGTAGAATGTCCCCTTGGGAAATTGACATTGCCCGCCTGGCCCCATGCGGGATAAAGTCCGCGACCAAATGTCACGTCGCACTTATCAAGGAGCAGGGGGCCATGGCCGGTTCTGTCAATAAAGTCATTCTTATCGGAAATCTGGGCCGCGACCCGGAAGTCCGCCACGGCCAGGACGGCTCTAAGATCGTCACTCTGAACCTTGCCACCTCGGAATCCTGGAAGGACCGTTCCGGCGAGCGCAAGGAAAAGACCGAATGGCACCGCGTGGTGATCTTCAATGACCGCGTCGGCGACATCGCCGAGCGCTACCTGAAGAAGGGCTCGAAGGTCTACTTGGAAGGTGCTTTGCAAACCCGCAAATGGACCGACCAGAGCGGCCAGGAAAAATACACCACCGAGATCGTCATCGGTAAGTTCAGGGGCGAACTGACCCTGCTGGACGGCCGCGACGGCGGTGGTCAGGGCGGCGGTGGCGGCTACGGCGGCGGTGCGGGTGGCGGCAACGACTACGACCAGAGCTACGGCAATGGCGGCGGTGCTGCTCCGGCCCGGGCTCCGGCGGCCAAGCCCGCTTCTGGCGGCGGTTCCGGCTGGGACGCTCCGCCGGATCTGGACGACGAAATTCCGTTTTAACCTTCCGTATAGAGGGTTGAGATATTTTGGGAGGGATACTTTGTATCCCTCCTTTTTTTATGGCCTCTGGTTCGTTTGGGATTGTAGTCTCATGCTTCAAATTAAGTGTTGTTAATTAAGGGGCCCTATGTCTGCCAGTTTCGTCACCGAGCCGCCGTCGCGCCGGCAGAGGGTATTCATCGTCATATCCGCCTTCCTGCTGACGGTTATCGCGGGTGTCGCAATGATTTGGGCCGACGAGCCTTTGCCGCATTTATCGTCCTTCATGCCGTTTTATGCCGGGATCGTCATCGTCACGGACCTGCTGACTGCTTATCTGATGGCGACTCAGTTCCGGATCGCCGCCAAGCCTTCAATTTTGCTGCTGTCCTCGGCCTATCTCTATTCCTCTCTGATCGTCGTGCCGCATATGTTGCTGTTTCCCGGCGTGGTCAGCGAGACTGGGTTGCTGGGGGCGGGGCTGCAGAGCGCTATCTGGATGTGGGTGTTCTGGCGCGGCGGCTTTCCCTTGCTTATCCTGGCCTACGCCGGATTGCGTCATTACGAAACCAGGCATCCGATTCAGGTTCAGACGGAAAAAAATCTGTCTCTCGTTGCTCCTTTAGCCATCGCGGTTCTGGTTCTGGGGCTGACCCTGCTGGTGACTTATGGCAAGGAAGTTCTGCCTGTTCTGGTGCGTGGCGATGATTTTAGCTCTTTGTCCCAGTCATGGTTTTCCATCTCGGTGGTCTTTTTTAATATTTTGGCTCTTATGGCTGTGGCCGGCGTGACGCGCGGGCGCACGGTCGGTGAGCTGGGACTGGTGCTGGCCATGTTGGCCAGTCTGCTGGACGTGATGCTGACCTTGCATTCCAGCGCCCGTTTCAGTTTGGGCTGGTATGTGTCGCGAATGAACAGCGTCGTCTCGTCTGGGGTGGTGCTGGCGGTTTATATTTACGAGGTGAATTGGCTCTACCAGCGGGTGGCGGAGCTGAATGAAAACCTATCCCGTCTGGCCTTCGTCGATCAGCTGACCTCACTGGCCAACCGCCGACAGTTCGACCAAAGGCTCGAGGTCGAGTGGAACCGGGCCGTTCGCGATCAGCAGCCCTTGTCCCTGGCCATGCTCGATGTGGATTTTTTCAAGAAATTCAATGACCGCTACGGACATTTGCCGGGCGATGATTGTTTGCGTCAGGTGGCCCAGGCTATCCTTGGCGTGACCCGTCGTCCTGGTGATTTAGCTGCCCGTTATGGCGGCGAGGAATTTGCTTTAATCCTGCCGGCAACCTCGGAAAAAGGCGCCACGAGTGTCGCCGAAGCCGTCAATGAGTCGGTGCGACGTCTGTCGATCCGCCACGAGGACGGAGTCGAATGCGGTGTTGTCACCATCAGCGTCGGCGTGGCGGTTGTGCGGCCGACGCTTGGGCAAGGTTTCGAGGCCCTGAAAGAGGCCGCCGACGCCGCCCTTTATCGGGCCAAGAACGCCGGGCGCAACAGGAATGTGGTCGTTTCCTGCTGATTGGGGCGGAAAAACCAGTGATGGTGCTCTGCCTTGTGAGCGGATGCGATATCTGCTACCTTGCCGCCCGAAATTCCTCCGTCGTGCCGGTCGCATCCGCGGCCCTTGGCAAACCACTGCATCGAGAATGACGCTTTGACCTCAACGCCCACGCCGCCGACCTTCGACATCACTCCGGTGACCATCGAAGAGGAGATGAAGCGATCCTATCTCGATTACGCCATGAGCGTGATCGTCTCCCGTGCTCTGCCCGACGTCCGTGACGGCCTGAAGCCTGTGCACCGCCGCATTCTGTTCGCCATGAAGGAAAGCGGCTACGACTTCAACAAGCCCTTCCGCAAGTCTGCCCGCATCGTCGGCGATGTCATGGGTAAGTACCATCCCCACGGCGATTCGGCGATTTACGACGCCATGGTCCGTATGGCCCAGACTTTCTCCATGCGCCTGCCGCTGGTGGATGGTCAGGGCAACTTCGGCTCCATGGACGGCGATCCGGCTGCCGCCATGCGTTATACCGAAGCCCGCATGGCCCGTTCCGCCGCCGCCTTGTTGGACGATATCGATAAAAACACCGTCGATTTCCAGTCCAACTATGACGACACCATCCAAGAGCCGATGGTCCTGCCGGCCCGCTTCCCGAACCTGCTGGTCAATGGCGCCGGTGGTATCGCCGTCGGTATGGCCACCAATATTCCGCCGCACAATTTGGGCGAAGTGATCGAGGCCTGCTGCGCCGTCATCGACCGCCCCGAGATCACCATCGAAGAACTGATGGAGATCATTCCGGCCCCTGACTTCCCCACCGGCGGCATCATTCTGGGCCGGGCCGGCATTCGTTCGGCCTTTACCACCGGGCGCGGCTCCATCGTGCTGCGCGGCCGCTGCCATTTCGAGGAAGTCCGCAAGGACCGCACCGCCATCATCGTGACCGAAGTTCCCTATCAGGTGAACAAGTCGCGGATGATCGAGCTGATGGCCGAGCTGGTGCGCGACAAGCGCATCGAAGGCATCTCGGACCTGCGTGACGAGTCGGACCGCGACGGCGTGCGGGTGGTGATCGAGCTGAAGCGCGACGCCGTTCCGGACGTGGTGCTGAACCAGCTTTACCGCTACACCCCCTTGCAGACCAGCTTCGGCGTCAACTCCCTGGCCCTTAACGGTGGCCGTCCGGAGATGATGAATCTGAAGGCCATCATCGATGCCTTCATCGCCTTCCGCGAGGAGGTGATCACCCGCCGCACCATCTTCGAGCTGGGCAAGGCCCGCGACCGCGCCCATCTGTTGGTCGGTCTGTCCATCGCCGTGGCCAATCTGGACGCGGTGATCAAGATGATCCGCGAGGCCCCCGATCCGGCCACTGCCCGTGAACGCCTGATGGCCCGCGATTGGCCGGCCATGGATGTGGCGCCGCTGATCGAACTGATCGACGAGCCGGGCCGCGCGGTGGTCGATGGCAATTACACTCTGTCGGAAGCCCAGGCCAAGGCCATCCTGGATCTGCGTCTGCATCGCCTGACCGGTCTGGAGCGCGACAAGCTTCATGCCGAGTTGAACGAGATCGGCGATCAGATCAAGGAATTCCTGCATATCCTCGGCTCGCGCGTGCGTTTGTACGAGATCCTGCGTCAGGAACTGGTGGACATGCATGTGCAGTTCGCCACGCCCCGGCGCACTGACATCGAAGACAACGAGTTCGAAGCCGACATCGAAGACCTGATTGCCCGCGAAGACATGGTGGTGACGGTGACCAACACCGGCTACATCAAGCGGGTGCCTTTGACCGAGTACCGCACCCAGCGGCGCGGTGGCAAGGGCCGGTCCGGCATGACCATCAAGGAAGAAGATTTCGTCACCCAGGTGTTCGTGGCCAATACCCACACGCCGATCATCTTCTTCTCCTCCACCGGCATCGCCTACAAGATGAAGGTCTATCGTCTGCCTCTGGGCAGCCCGCAGGCTCGCGGCAAGGCCATGGTCAATCTGCTGCCGCTGGATCAGAACGAGACGATCTCTACCGTCATGCCCTTGCCGGAGGATGAGACCACCTGGAGCGATCTGCACGTCATGTTCGCCACGGCGTCCGGCAATGTGCGTCGAAACCTTCTGTCCGATTTCACCGATATCCGCGCCAACGGCAAGATCGCCATGAAGCTGGACGAGGGGGATTGCCTGATCGCCGTGCAGGTTTGCTCGGAAGATCATGACGTGCTGCTGGCCAGCCATCAGGGCAAATGCATCCGCTTCCAGACCACGGAAGTCCGCGTCTTCAAGGGCCGCGATTCCACTGGCGTGCGCGGCATCCGTCTGGATGGCAAGGACAGCGTCATCTCCATGTCGGTGCTGACCCATGCCGACTTCGACAGCGAGACCCGCGATTCTTACTTGCGCGGCGAAATGGCCGCCGAGCGGATGGAAGCCATGGCCGCCGCCGAGCAGCATATCCTGACTATCTCGGAGAACGGCTTCGGCAAGCGTACCTCGGCCTATGAATATCGCATCACCGGCCGTGGCGGTTCGGGCATCGCCAACATCGATCTGACCGAGAAGACCGGTCCGGTGGTGGCGTCTTTCCCGGTCCTGCATTCCGATGAGATCATGCTGGTCACCGACGGCGGCAAGCTGATCCGTATCCCTGTGGACGGCGTTCGCGTGGTGGGCCGCAAGACCCAGGGCGTGACCCTGGTCCGCACCGCCGAGGACGAGCGCGTGGTCTCCGCCGCCCGTCTGGGCGAGGTGACCGGCTCCGACGAAGAAGGCCTGGACGACGAGAGCGAAGAGGGGGATGTTCCCGAGGTTGCACCGGAGAGCGACAATGGCTGAGCGGGTCGGCGTTTATCCCGGCACCTTTGACCCGATCACCAACGGCCATCTGGACATCATCCAGCGTGCCTGCCGTTCGGTTGACCGGTTGATCGTCGGTGTCGCCCGCAACGCCGGAAAGAGCCCGCTGTTCTCTCTGGAGGACCGGGTCTCCATGGTCCAGGAGGATTTGGCCGCTCTGAGCAATCCCTTCGGCACGGTTCTGGAGGTGCGTCCTTTCGAGGGGCTGCTGATGAAGTTCGCCCAGGATTGCAGCGCCACCCAGATCTTTCGCGGCCTTCGCGCCGTGTCGGACTTTGAATATGAATTTCAGATGGCCGGGATGAATGCCCGGCTGAACCCCGATATCGAGACCCTGTTTCTGATGGCCTCGGAGCGCTGCCAATATATTTCGTCGCGCTTCGTCAAGGAAATCGGTCGGCTGGGCGGCGATATCTCTTCCTTCGTGTCTCCCCGCGTCCGCCAGCGTCTTGATAAGCGCTGGGCTTCGGATGAGGCATGACACCCGCTCAAATTTTTGAAAGCTCTGGAGCGTTCCATGACGGCGTCTGATTTGGAAAACACCCTGTTCCTCGACCTCAAGGATGGCCGCGTGGTCATTACCCTGCGCCCCGATTTGGCGCCCAAGCATGTGGAGCGCATCAAGGAGCTGGTTCGCCAGGGCTTCTATGATGGTCTGGTCTTCCATCGCGTGATCGAGGGCTTCATGGCCCAGGGCGGCGACCCCACCGGCACCGGCGCCGGCGGCTCGGGCAAGAAGCTGCCCGCCGAATTCTCGAAAGAGAAGCATGTGCGCGGCACCTGCTCCATGGCTCGCGCCCAAAGCCCCGACAGCGCCGACTGCCAGTTCTTCATCGTCTTCGAGTCCGCTCCCCATTTGGATCGCCAGTACACCGTCTGGGGTCAGGTGACCGAGGGCATGGACTTCGTCGATATGATCAAGCGCGGCCGTGGGTCGGGCGGCACCGTCACCGATCCCGATCAGATCGTGCGCATGCAGATCGCCGCCGACATCAAGGAATAAGCATATGTCGTTGCTGAAGAAGCTTTTTCTCGCTCTGTCCCTGATCTGTTGCACCAGCATGGCCGCTAATGCCGCCACGCCGATCAAGGACCCCGAGAATACTCTGATCTTGCAGCTGAAGACGGGTCGCGTGGTGATTGCCATGCGTCCCGATCTGGCGCCCAGGCATGTGGCTCGCATCAAGGAACTGGCCCGCAAGGGCTTCTATGATGGCACGCCCTTTCATCGCGTCATCGACGGCTTCATGGCTCAGGGCGGTGATCCCACCGGCACCGGCCATGGCGGTTCGGGCTTCAAGCTTCCGGCTGAGTTCTCGTCCGAGCATCATCTGCGCGGCACGGTCTCCATGGCCCGGGCCAACGACGTCAACAGTGCGGACTCCCAGTTCTTCATCTGTTTCGCCCCTTCGGCTTTCCTGGATGGCAAATATACCATCTGGGGCCAGGTGATCGACGGCATGCAGTTTGTCGACCAGATCAAGAAGGGCGACCCTTCTTCGGGTCAGGTTCTGGACCCTGATCTGATCGTTTGGATGAAGGTTGCCGCCGACGTGAAAGACTGATTGACCTTAAGGGGCTCCCTCCCTATGTTGGGCGCCCCGAAAGGGCGAGCAGTTCGTTCAGCCT